>Ga0265293_10000353_pt1:0-107500 | contig 111531 bp, 101 predicted proteins | sample Munlanlewell138R_FD_192505 | JGI IMG/M metagenome (GOLD analysis project Ga0265293, IMG submission 192505) | Leachate microbial communities from a municipal landfill in Southern Ontario, Canada - Leachate well 138R | ecosystem: Engineered > Solid waste > Landfill > Unclassified... | reverse complement strand
AACGGCTGTGTGTCCTGGATGTTCGACAGAAAAGGAAGCATCATCGTCTCAAAGGAGGCGGCTGGTGAAGACACTCTCATGGAAATCGTCCTGGAAGCCGGTGCCGAGGATGTGAGGGACCAGGGAGATGAGTTCGAAGTCGTTACCGCGCCGGAGGACTTCGAGGAGGTGAAGGGGGCCCTCGACGCGGCGGACATAGCCTGTCTCACAGCCGAGATAGCCATGATACCCCAGACAACGGTTCCCCTGGATGAGCAGAAAGCGGGCCAGATGCTCAAGCTTCTGGAAAGAATGGAAGACAACGATGACGTTCAGCATATCTACGCCAACTTTGATATTCCTGATGACGTGATGGAACGGTTAAGTTGACCGGTTCTTAGAGCGCCGCAAAGAACCCGAAAGAAAGGACCGGCAGGATGGTTATTCTCGGCATAGACCCGGGTACGCGGGTCACGGGATACGGTATCCTGGAGAAGACGCCGGCAGGACTGACTCACATCGGTCATGGAGAAATCAAACCGCCCCACAAAAAAATCCTCTCGGTCGCGCTGAACGATGTCTTTGAAAGTCTCATGGCCCTGGTTTCAGCACACCAGCCGGACGCCCTGGTTATAGAGACCATTTTTTACGGGAAAAACGTCAAGAGCCTGATCAGGCAGGGTCACCTCCGGGGTATTGCCCTGCTGGTAGGACCCCTGAACGGTCTTCCCGTTTACGAATACAGTCCCCTGGAAATCAAGCAGGCCGTCGTCGGCTACGGGCGGGCGGAAAAACACCAGGTTCAGCAGATGGTGACACGCCTCCTCGGACTGGACTCACCTCCCCCGCCGGACGCTTCGGACGCCCTGGCCATGGCGATATGCCACGCCCATTCAATGAGAAAGGATCAGACATAAATGATAGCGGCACTGCGAGGTGTACTGTCCTACAAATCGACCCGGCATGTTATCGTCGACGTCCAGGGCATCGGATACCACGTCTTTGTCCCCCTGAGCACCTTCTACCTGCTGCCCGAGGTGGGAACAACCGTTTCCCTGGCCATCCACACCCACGTCCGGGAGGACTCGATCAGCCTCTTCGGATTCCATTCGGCGGACGAAAAAGCGATTTTTCAGCGCATGATCACCGTGAGCGGCATCGGCCCCCGGCTGGCTCTCAACATACTCTCCGGCATAACCCCCGATGAACTCACCGGGGCCATCATGGCCGAAGACATGGGCAGGCTCGTGACCATACCCGGCATCGGGCGGAAAATGGCGGAGCGGCTCATATTCGAGCTCAGGGAAAAACTGGTGGCCTCCGGTATCGATACCGAAAGACACCGTTCGGAGGAGGAATCCCTCATGGAGGACGCCCTTTCGGCCCTGATGAACCTGGGCTACAAGGAAAGCATCGCCAAAAAAGCCATTGACCGGGCTTCCAAAGAGTGCAAGGATCAGGTTTCCCTTGAAGTGATCTTAACAGAATCACTGAAAGTGTTATCGAAATGAATGAAGGCGCCCCTTCCATGGAAAGAACCATTGTCACCCCCCTGCCCTCATCAGGTGAAGAGGGCTTTGAACACACGATCCGCCCCCGGTTGTTGAATGAATACATCGGCCAGGCCACAGTAAAGGAGAACCTTTCAATATTTATCGAGGCGGCGCGGGGACGGGGCGAAGCCCTCGACCACGTCCTGCTCTACGGACCGCCGGGGCTCGGGAAAACCACTCTGGCACACATCATGGGAAAAGAGATGGCTGTTGACATCAAGGTTACCTCCGGTCCCGTCATCGAACGCCCGGGAGACCTGGCGGCCATGCTCACCAACCTGAACTCCCATGATATCCTGTTTATCGATGAAATTCACCGGCTCTCCCACGTGGTCGAAGAGGTGCTCTACCCCGCCATGGAGGATTACTACATCGACATCCTCATCGGCCAGGGTCCCTCGGCACGCTCGGTGAAACTCGACGTTCCCCGGTTCACACTGGTGGGAGCCACCACCCGGGCAGGTCTCCTCACCTCCCCCCTGAGGGACCGCTTCGGCATGACCTTCAGGCTTCAATTCTACACAGAAGATGATCTCGCGACCATCATCGCCCGGTCATCCCACATCCTTTCAATCGAGACGGATCCTTCAGGCGCGCGGGAAATCGCCAGACGATCCCGGGGAACCCCACGAATTGCGAACCGTCTGCTCCGCAGGGTCCGTGATTTTGCCCAGGTCAGGGCTGACGGGGTCATCACGGAAACTGTGGCCAGGGAAGCCCTGCGAATGCTGGAAGTGGATCACCGCGGCTTCGATCTTATGGATCGTACCATACTTCTCACGGTCATCGACAAGTTCAGCGGCGGCCCCGTGGGCATCGACAGCCTCGCCGCCGCCATCGGTGAGGAAAAAAACACCATCGAAGACGTTTACGAGCCCTTTCTGATCCAGGAGGGATATCTGCACCGAACCGCCCGGGGCAGGGTGGCCACCAGGACCGCCTATGAGCATTTCGGCCGGGTCTGGAAGACCCGGGATCCCCAGGAACAACTGTTGTGACCCCCGGGAAGACACCCGCAAAACCCCATGAAGATACTGCTTCACATATGCTGCGCTCCCTGCGCCATATATCCCCTCCGGAAACTGCGACTGGACGGGCACCAGGTAACGGGTTACTTTGACAACCCAAACATTCATCCTCTCCAGGAGTACCTGAAACGCCTGGATACGCTCATCGAATACGCCGAACAGGAAGGAATGCCCCTGATCCGGGCTGATGAATATGATCCGGAAGCCTTCATGAGGGCCGTTACCTTCAGGGAACACAACCGGTGCGGTGCCTGCTACCACCTGCGCATGAGCCGGACCGCCCGAACGGCTCGCCGGGAAGGTTTTGAAGGCTTCACCTCAACCCTGTTTTACAGCGTGTACCAGGATCACGATCTTATGAAAGACATAGCCGAGGGCTGCGCAAGGAAAGAGGGCCTGTGTCTGGCCTGTCACGATTTCAGGGAAGGATGGAGAGAGGGCGTGTCCCTTTCCCGGAAGATGGGCATGTACCGCCAGCGGTACTGCGGCTGCCTGTACAGCGAGAAGGAACGGTATCTTCAGGAACGCGCGCGCCGGAGGGAATCGAAGGCAAAGACCGGGCCGTGATGTGGTCTTTTCGACACATTTCACCGGAGAAACCCCCTGAAGACGACACAGGGCCTGCCGGCACGTCCCGGCAGCATTCATGTAATATCAGTCAGTTAGAAGCAAACGGGCTGTGGCATCATAGTTGCATTAAGTAGTGAACACAACCAGCAACAGACAGAACAGCACGGGAGGAGTACTTCGTCGGATGCAAAAAACAGTTGCCCGGGACATAACCTGCAGAAGCGTCGGGCTTCATTCCGGAAGAAAGGTACGGATGAAGGTCAGACCCGCCGATGTCGATACAGGTATCGTTTTCTTAAGAACGGACCTGAGGAAGGACAACCGCATCAAGGCAACACCCTCGAATGTCTCTGAAACGACACTGGCAACAACGCTGGGGCTTAACGGAATCCGGGTGTCGACGGTTGAACACCTGCTCTCCGCCCTGTATGGCCTGGGTATCGACAACGCCGTCGTCGAAACGGATTCTTTTGAAATACCCATCATGGACGGGAGCGCGGCGCCGTTCATGTCTTTCCTGAAGGACGGGGGCATCGAAGAACAGGGGAAACAGAAGCAGTTCATCATCATCAAGAAACCGCTGTCGGTGACGGATGGAACGGGCAGTGTGTCAATACAGCCCTCCCCCCATTTTGAAATTACCTGCCATATCGATTTCAATCATCCCGCCGTGGGGAGACAGTCGCACCACATCGTGTTCTCCCTGAAAACATATGAAGAAACGATCGCTCCCGCCAGGACCTTCGGATTTCTCCACGAAGTTGAATACCTCCAGGCAAAGGGCCTGGCCCTTGGAGGTTCCCTCAAAAACGCCATCGTTCTCAACGGAACGAAAGTGATCAACAAGGAAGGGCTTCGTTTCCCCGATGAATTCGTCAAACACAAAATACTTGACATCATAGGAGACCTGTCGCTCCTGGGCGTACCGATTCGGGGGCACATCACGGCCCACCGGTCCGGCCACAAGCTTAACAACTTGCTTCTTCGGGAGCTTCTCAGGCGTCCTGACTGCTGGGAACCCGGGCTCCCCCTCTCCTCCCCCGTCGAAGCCTTCCGCGACGACGACGAAATGGCTGCTGTTTCTCTCCAAGTCTAAATAATTCTTGCTTTTTTAAAGCCCCTCTCTTAAAATTACGGATTCCGTAAGGAATTCGGACAGGCTTTTATCCGGCGGAGTCCGTGACGGATATGCCCGCCAAATGACCGACCGGAATGACGCTTACAAAAGAGAGCACCCATGGTTCGCCAACACGGTCCGGCTCCCCTCATCAGGCAGGTTTTCCCCATGCTCCTACTGGCGGTTGTGACCTTGTCACTCATGGCGCCCGGACAGGCCGGCGCCCGGGATGCCGCCATCAGGGATCTCTTTGTCACCAACACTGAAGACGAGGTCCTGCTGTACTTCAGGGTAAGCAACACCTTTACGTCGGCGATGGAGGAGGCCGTTCTCGCCGGCATAACGACGACCTTTATATTTACCATCGAACTGTATCAGCACCGGGGCATCCGGTACGACCGAAAAGAGACAACCATAGAGGTCCGGCACTCCCTGAAATACGACAGCATCAAGAAAACGTTCTATCTCTCCCATTCATACCTGCCCGGAGAACCCCGCCAGTTCCCGGAACTGGAAATGATCAGGGCCCAGCGGGCCATGGCTGACGTGAGCGGTCTGCCCATAGTCCGACTGGACAGGCTGGTGCGCGGCCAACCCTACTACGTGAGGGTCAGGGCGAGACTCGACAAAGCGGCGCTGCCGCAGGACGTAAGAACCACCATGCTGTTCTTCTCCCTGTGGTACTTTGAAACCGACTGGGCACGCCAGGACTTTGTCTACTGACAGGACCATCATGAACACGACGTTACAGGACAGACAGGAGCTGAAACGGCGGCGCAGGGAACGGGTTATCATCGTCATAACCATACTGCTCGTCCTGGGGCTCACGTTCCTCGAAAGCCGCCTGGTGGGGTCCGACACCCCCCTGCCCTTTTCGGGCGAGGTGCTGATTTTCGGCCTCATCAACGTTAACCTGATTCTCATCATTCTTCTCGTCTTCCTCATCGTCAGGAACCTGGTCAAGCTCATCTTCGAACGGCGTCGGGGGGTTCTGGGTTCCAAGTTGCGCAGCAAACTGGTGGCGGCCTTCGTCAGTCTCTCGCTGATACCCACAATCGTTTTGTTTCTGGTTTCCATTCAGTTTCTCTCCTACAGCATCGACAACTGGTTCAACCTGAAGATCGGCTCAGCCCTGGACTCATCCCTGTCCATAGGACAGACCTATTACCAGACGCATGGTGAAGAAACCCTGAACCTGGCGAAGAGAATCGGCTACGAAATAACCGCCGGAAGACTGTATGAACGGGACATGGCGGACCAGCTGGAACAGTTCCTGAAAGAACGACAGTCAGCCCTTGGACGGGGCCTCCTGGAAGTCACCTTCGATAATCGCGAGGAACGATACATTCTTCGCGACCCCGCCCACCCGGACGTCAATCCCCCGAAACTCACGGAGCAGATGGTGGACGACCTGTATCGGGGGCACGAGCTTTCCCTGGTCCAGAGTCTCGGCATCGGAGACCTGGTAAGCGGAATCGTCCCGCTTTACATCAACTTCGAACTCACCGATGTCATCGGTGTGGCCGCGGTGAGCTACATCGTACCGGGAGACCTCGCCGGAAAACTCTCGGAAATCTCGAAAACATCGGAAGAATATCGACAATTCAACCTGCTCAAGAACCCCATCAAATGGAGCTTCATTATCACTCTGTCCATCGTTACCCTGCTCATCATTTTTTCCGCCACCTGGTTCGGCCTCTTTCTTGCCAAGGGAATCACCGTCCCCATCCAGGACCTCGCGGAGGCCACGGACGAAATATCGCGGGGAAATCTCGACTATCATATCGACGTTCTCGCCGACGACGAAATCGGTGTGCTGGTCGATTCCTTCAATCGAATGACGGAGGATCTGAAAAACAGCAGTGACGAGTTGAAAAAGGCCAATATCGTCCTCGACGAGCGCCGTCACTACATGGAAACGGTTCTCAAAAACGTCTCCGCCGGAGTCATATCACTGGACAGGGAAGGTGTGATCACCACCGTCAACCGGGCCGCCGAAATCATGCTCGATATCACCGCCGATGGAGCGCTCAATACCACCTTCGACCGGGCACTCGCCGCCGAACACGCGGACATGATCTCCCGGATACGGAAAGAGATGGACGAGCGTGACTCTGATTTTCTGGAAAAACAGGCACAGATCGTGGTGAGAAACACCGTTCTGACACTCCTCATTTCCATCACAACCCTTCGGGACGATCAGAACCACTCCATGGGCATGGTCGTTGTTTTCGAGGACATTTCGCAACTTCAGAAAGCGGAACGCATCTCCGCCTGGCGCGAAGTTGCCCGGCGGATCGCCCACGAAATCAAGAACCCTCTCACGCCGGTCAAGCTTTCTGCGGAACGGCTTCAGAAAAAATACGGCAACAAGATGGAAGGGGAAGAAAAGGCCGTCTTCAGCGAGTGTACCCAGGCAATCGTCAATCAGGTAGATACGCTCAAGAACCTGGTGGACGAGTTTTCAAAATTTGCCCGGCTGCCTATCTCGAATCCCGCCCCCCATGACATTAACCAGACCATAGCCGAGCCCGTTCTGCTCTTCCAGGATGCCCACAAGACCATTGATTTCGAATATACCAGGGAGGAGGGACTGCCTCTGGTCATGATCGACGAGGAGCAAATCAGACGGGTCATGGTCAACCTCCTTGACAACGCCGTTACCGCCCTCGCCTCGAATTCGGAAAAGGGCCGGATCGAGATATCCACGTCCATCAACCCGGAAAACCGGAACGTGCGCGTCGAGGTTCGGGACAATGGCGCGGGTATCGAACCAAAGGATAGAGTCAAGCTCTTCGAACCTTATTTTTCGACAAAAAAATCCGGCATGGGCCTGGGACTGACTATCGTCAGCTCCATCATAAGCGACCACAGGGGCGTTGTGGGCATACAAGACAATTCACCCCGGGGTACCGTCATTTTTTTCGAAATACCCCGGGCAGAGGACTGGAATCATGAACAGAACGGTACTGATCGTCGATGACGAAGAAAGCATCCTCCTGTCGCTGAAGGGCATCCTCCAGGACGAGGGATACGAGGTTATTACGGCGGAAAGCGGCGAGGAGTGCCTCGATCTGGTGGAGCAGGAACTCCCCGACCTGGTTCTTCTCGACATCTGGCTGCCGGGAATCGACGGTATTGAAACACTGAAACAGATCAAATCGAAATTTCCGGCTATTCCCGTCGTTATTATTTCCGGCCACGGAACCGTTGAGTCGGCAGTGAAGGCCACCAAACTGGGCGCCTTCGACTTCATAGAAAAGCCCCTTTCATTGGAAAAGGTCGTACTCATCACCAGCCATGCCATCGAACAGGGACGGCTCGCGGAAGAAAACCGCCTCCTGAAGGAACGCATCCGCCGGGATTACGAACTACACGGCGAAAGTGCCGTTATTCGTGATTTGAAGGAAATGATCGAGATCATCGCTCCCACCAACGCCTGGATACTCATCATGGGAGAAAACGGCACCGGCAAAGAACTGGTAGCCCGGACCATACACACCTGCAGCCGCCGGGCGGCAAAACCGTTCGTCGAGATTAACTGCGCCGCTATACCGGAAGAACTGATCGAGAGCGAACTCTTCGGACATGAAAAAGGCTCTTTTACGGGAGCCACGGCAAAGAAAAGAGGAAAGTTCGACATTGCCAACGAAGGAACGCTCTTTCTCGACGAGGTCGCCGACATGAGCCTCAAGGCCCAGGCAAAAATACTCCGGATTCTCCAGGAAAAAAAATTCCAGCGGGTGGGCGGAACAAAGATTATCGAAACGGACGTTCGGGTCCTTGCGGCAACCAACAAGGAGCTGGAAAAAGAAATGGAAGAGGGACGCTTCAGGCAGGATCTCTTTTACCGGCTCAACGTCATACCCCTTCACGTGCCTCCCCTGAGAGACAGGAAGGAAGATATCCCCCTTCTGGCGGAACATTTCATGAGTGAGTTCGCCCTCAAGGAGGGAAAGCCGCTGAAGGGTATCGAAGACAAGGCCCTCGAAGTACTCATGACCCACGACTGGCCCGGTAATGTAAGGGAATTGAAGAATATCATCGAACGATTGGTGATACTGTCGCGCTCCGACCTTATCACCGTCGAGGATATACCCCCCCTGCTCCGGTCGACGGACCCGTCAAAATTAGTGACGGGTACCGCCTTTTCAGACACCTTCAAAAAGGCGAAAAAAATCTTCGAGAAAGCTTACATAGCAAGAAAATTGTCTGAATACGACTGGAACATTTCAAAGACCGCGGAAGCAATCGGGCTGGAACGAAGCAATCTCCACCGAAAAATCAAGCACTACGGTCTTGAAGAAAAAAGACGCGGGCATTCGGCCGAATAGGGCATCCTACTGCAGGATGGCCCCGATTTTGTCATGGATCCGCTGCGAGGCCGTCCTGTCGCCGATCAGACCCACCCTCACGGACACATTGGTCAGCTCCCGGGCCTTGTAGGTGATCGTAACACGAACTTTCTCGCTGTCTATGATTCCTTCGATTCGTCCCTTGCCGATTTCCTTTTCGGGAATCACATCGATGCCCCGCATGTCCGCAAAAACTCGCTCTGTGGCGTTCCACACCTGCTCGAACTGATACGGATAATCCGTTTTGAGCTCACCCTGGACGTACACGTACGTACCGGCTCCTGCCGTAACGGCGGCACCTCCGATAACGAGCGGCGCGCACCCCGCCGACCCCAGCATCAGCAGGGCGGCAACAACATACATCACTGAATTTTTACGACGCTTCATGGGACACTCCCTTCGACTGAAATGACAGGAACGGCATTGGTGTAGTGTATAATTGATATGACGCTCTTTGTCCAGCCATGATGATAATTTTTCTTGCGCTCCGGGACCCCCTGCCGATAGTATGTGAACCCGGATGTGTGATTGTCACGCTCCCCCTGGAAGAAAGGTCGCTCCTATGGCTCCTGTCACAATTGTACGCGGGGTCGCGCTGGGTATCATGCTCCTGGTCCTGGCGACGGGCACGGCATCGGCCGCTGCCTTTCGGGCCGAAACGGCCCTGGGTCCCGTCGCGATCAGTTCTCACTGCCGCTCCTTTACCCAAGGTGAAGCGGTTCTGATCCGTTTGTCTTCTCCGGCCTTCTCGTCGGCCGTCGCCCGTTTCGACGGTACCGCCCATCGGTTTACCCCCCTTGGAACAGAGGGGACCTTCGGTGTTCTTCTTCCCCTTGACCTTGACCTGGAGCCCCGGGATTACCACCTCGAGGTTTCCCTGTCCTTTCACGACGGATCCGAGCTTCGGGCACCCCTTACGCTGTCCCTTGAGGGGGGAGTCTTTCCGTCAACGACGCTCAGCGTGGATCCGCGGTTCGTATCCCCGTCGCCGGAAGAACTGGAGAGAATACGGGAGGAGCGGGCCCTCCTCGACGAACTCTATGCCCGGGGGACGGCGGAATGGCTTGGTGACGGAAACTTCTCCAGGCCCCTGGCGGGATCCGTGAGCAGTCCCTTCGGCGTCAGACGCATCTTCAATGAAACCGTTCAGTCGCGCCATCGGGGGGTTGACCTTCGATCTCCCCCGGGAACGCCGGTCCTGGCAGCCAACGCGGGCAACGTCCTGCTCGCCCGGTCCCTGTTTTATGCCGGGAACATCGTCATCATCGATCACGGCATGGACCTTTTCACTCTTTACTGCCATCTTTCGGATATAACCGTCGCGGAAGGGGAATTCATCGGCAAGGAAACTCCAGTCGGAACCGTGGGGGCCACGGGACGGGTCACGGGACCCCATCTGCACTGGGGCGCCAGGATCGTCGGCGTCAACGTGGATCCCTTGTCGCTCCTGCACCTGCCATTCGAGCGTCCTTTTCAGATATCGGCGGAATAGGGTACGATACCGTCGAAACAGGCCAGGCAGAGATTCCCCCGCTCCGTCAAAAGAGAGGCGACAAAATCATCAATGGTATTGAATTTCACGGAGTCGGCTCCGACCTGTGCCGCGACCCAGGCTTCCAGGGCCCGCTGCTGCTCAATCGATATGATGTCCCCGACCCTGAGAAAGGACCTGGCCAGAAGCTCCCCGTAGGAACGGGTTGAAATGCCGAAGTCGCAGGGATACATGAGGGGCGGGCAGGCTACACGAACATGAACCTCCCTGGCACCCGCTTCCTTGAGATCCATGACCTTGTACCTGATCTGGGTACCCCGGATGATGGAGTCATCGCAGAGGACTATGCGCTTGCCTTTGACATAGGGAAGAATGGACAGTTTGCGTTTGGCCATTTTTTCCCGGTCCCGCTGGGTCGCCTGGGTGTAGCTTCGATCGGCGTAACGGTTGTACAGGAACACTTCCTGGTAGTTGATCCGGGATCGTTTATGATAGCCCAGTGCGTGGCCGATGCCGGACATGGGCACCGGCGCCACGATATCGGCGGAAATTACCCCCTCTTCCAGGTCTCTCTGGGCGAGGCTTTCACCCAGGTTGTCCCGGGCTTCCTGAACGTACACGCCGTCTATTATGGAATCCATGCTCGCCGTATAGGCCCACTCAAAAGCGCAGTGGGCGATACGGGGCGACGGAAGCCGGGCCAGGGTCCTGATACCGTCATTATTGATGAGGACAATCTCGCCGGGCGCCACGTCACGATAGACTTCCATGTCCAGGTTCTCCAGGGCCCGTGATTCGGAAGCTACGGCGTACCGGGTCCCCATCGCGTCCTGCCCCAGGATCAGGGGCCTGAAACCATAGGTATCTCTCGCGGCGTAGATACCGTCCTTCGACAGAACCACCAGCGAGTAGGCGCCGCGAATTTTTCCGGCCAGATCGGCGATACCGTCGGTCAGAGAGGAACCTTCTATAATGATCTTGGAAATGATCTCCACGTCCGTCGCTTCGAGAAAGGACTTTCCCCGGCCCATCATTTCCCTGACCAGTTCGTGGGCGTTGATGACATTCCCGCTGAAACAGACGGATATTTCTCCAAGCCGGGTTCGCCACCTCAGGGGCTGCCTGTCCCGGAGGCTTACGTGACCGATACCCCAACGCCCCCTGAGTCGCATGAGCTCCTCCTCGGGAAAGGAGTAGGCCACCTTCCCCCGGTGGGTTTCATGGTGGATTGTACCGTCGTAGGTTGATATTCCGCAGTATTGCTGTCCCCGGTGCTGCAAAAAATCAATGGCTTGAAAAATTTCTCCCGAGCAGTCGTACTGCGAACAGATACCGAATACTCCGCAATTTTCCTGAATGAAATGCATAGCTTATTTCTTTTCCTGCCGGATGTCCCGGTGGTAGCTTTGGAGGGACCTGACAATTCCATGGCCCTTCCTCACAGCCGTGATACCCTTCACCGAGGCAACTGCCGCCGCCATGGTCGTGATGTAGGGCACCTTGTACTTGATGGCCGCTTTCCGTATGTAAGAATCATCAAACTGGCTCATGCGTCCGCTGGGCGTATTGATGATCAGATCAATTTCCTTGTTCTTGATACCGTCCACGATGTTGGGACGGCCCTCGTGCATCTTGAACACCATCTTTGAGGGAATCCCGTAGCGGGCGAGAAACTGGTGGGTTCCTTCGGTGGCCCTCAGAGTAAAACCGAGGCGGTGAAACTCGGCCGCCACATCGAGAAGGGCCGGATTGGTCTTGTCATAGACGGTGATAAGTACGACGCCGTCATAGGGAAGCCGCTGGCCCGCCCCTTCTTCGGCCTTGTAAAAAGCAAGTCCGAATGAGTCGGCAAGGCCCAGCACCTCTCCGGTCGATCTCATCTCCGGGCCCAAGAGGGGATCCACCTCGGGGAACATATTAAAGGGAAAGACGGATTCCTTGACACCGAAATGAGGAAAGGTATTCCGCCTCAGATCGCCCATGTCGGCAACACTGCCGCCCATCATGATATTCGTCGCCATGGTGACCATGGAAATGTTGCAGACCTTTGAAACCAGGGGCACCGTACGGGATGCCCGCGGGTTTGCTTCCAGGATGTAGACTCTGTCGTCGGCGATGGCGTACTGTATATTCATGAGGCCCTTCACGTTCAGGGCCACGGCTATCCGCCTCGTGTAATCGTACATCGTCTTGATGTGGCGCTTGTCTATGGTAATGGGGGGAATGACACAGGCCGAATCACCGGAATGAACTCCCGCCAGTTCGATGTGTTCCATCACGGCCGGTACGAAAGCGCTCGTCCCGTCTGCGATGGCGTCCGCCTCGGCCTCGATGGCGTTTTCAAGAAACTTGTCGATCAGAATGGGACGCTCGGGCGTCACCTCCACGGCAACAGCCAGGTAGCGCTTCAACGCTTGCTCATCGTAGACAATCTCCATGCCCCGCCCTCCCAGGACATAGGAAGGGCGGACCATGAGGGGAAAGCCGATCTGGACTGCCACGGCAAGGGCCTCATCCAGTCTGCTCGCCATTCCCGAAGGAGGCTGCGGAATTTCCATAGTTTCCATTATATGCCTGAACTGGTCCCGGTCCTCGGCAAGATCGATCATTTCCGGTGCCGTACCGATAATCGTCACACCGGCCGCGGCAAGTTCATTGGCAATATTAAGAGGAGTCTGACCACCGAACTGGACAATCACTCCCTCGGGCTTTTCATGCTCATAGACGGCAAGCACGTCCTCCACGGTGAGGGGTTCGAAGTAGAGCCGGTTCGAAGTATCATAATCGGTGGAGACCGTTTCAGGGTTGCAGTTGATCATGATCGATTCTATGCCGGCGTCCCGCAAAGCAAAGGCGGCGTGAACACAGCAGTAATCGAATTCAATCCCCTGGCCGATCCTGTTGGGTCCCCCGCCGAGCACAATAACCTTACGACGATCGGGGGTCGGGTCGACGGAAATCGTTCCCTTTCCGTTATAGGTGGAGTAATAATAAGCCCCTTCCCGCACACCGCTCACCGGTATCGTTTCCCATCCCTGTGTTATCCCCAGGACCCGTCGCCGATCCCGTATTTCCCGTTCAGTCAGTCCAAGGAGCCGCGCCAGGTACCGGTCGGAGAAACCGTCTTCCTTGGCTCGCCTCAAAAGCTCGTCTGAGGGCCCGCTCTCCCGGGCGGCCAGCAGTTCCTCTTCAAGGGCCACCAACTCCGCCATCTGTTCAATAAACCACGGTTTGATCCGGGTTTTTTTCCAGAGATCCTCCACGGAAGCGCCCTTGCGAAGCGCTTCATACATGATGAACTGTCGCTCGCTCGTGGGCTTGTTGAGCAGCCCCATCAAATCCTTCAGGGAGCGCTCGTTGAAGTCACGGGCGAATCCCAGCCCGAACCTGTCGATTTCCAGTGATCGGATGGCTTTTTGAAGGGCCTCCTTGTAATGCTTTCCGATACTCATCACCTCGCCCACGGCGCGCATCTGCGTTCCCAGAGTATCTTCCGCACCTTCGAATTTCTCGAAAGTCCACCGGGCGAATTTGACCACCACGTAATCACCGCCTGGTACGTACCGGTCAAGCGTCCCCTCCTTCCACCAGTGTAGCTCATCAAGGGTGATTCCCGTGGCCAGCATAGCCGAAACGAAGGCGATGGGAAAACCCGTTGCCTTGGAGGCCAGGGCCGAGGAGCGGGATGTCCGCGGGTTGATTTCGATGACCACGATGCGCCCCGTATCGGGATCGTGGGCGAACTGCACGTTGGTCCCTCCGATGACCTGTATTGCCTCGACGATGTCATAGGCATGGCGCTGCAATCGATGCTGGAGTTCCTGCGAAATGGTCAGCATGGGGGCGGTACAGAAAGAATCGCCGGTATGAATGCCCATGGGATCGACGTTTTCGATGAAACACACCGTGACCATCCGGTTCTTCTGATCCCGTACGATCTCCAGTTCCAGTTCCTCCCAGCCGAGAAGCGATTCTTCGACCAGAATCTGGCCGATAAAGCTTGCGGCGATACCCCGTCCCGCCACGGCCTGAAGTTCTTCCGGGTTGTAAACCAGACCGCCGCCGGTACCTCCCATTGTGTAGGCGGGGCGTATGACCACGGGGTACCCCAGTTCCTCAGCGATTTTCTCGGCCTCTTCCACAGAGTAGGCCGGCTCGCTCCGGGGGATTTCTATGCCCAGGCGGTTCATTGTTTTTTTGAAGGCGATGCGATCCTCGCCCTGTTTAATGGCGTCCACGTTGACCCCGATGACCTCGACGCCGAAGGTTTCGAGAACACCCTCACGGGCCAGTTCCGCCGTCAGGTTCAGTCCCGTCTGCCCTCCCAGATTGGGGAGGATGGCATCGGGACGCTCGTTTTTAATAATTTCGCTGAGAGAATGAACATTGAGCGGTTCGATGTACGTATAATCGGCCATGCCTGGATCGGTCATGATCGTTGCCGGGTTGGAGTTGACAAGCACTATTTCGTATCCCAGCGACCTGAGCGCCTTGCAGGCCTGGGTTCCCGAATAATCGAATTCGCAGGCCTGGCCGATGATTATGGGACCGGATCCGATGATCATGATTTTCCTGATGTCTGTGCGCGCCGGCATGGGGCAGGACCCTTTCTTTTCCCTGGTTCTCGTTTCCGTCCCGGTGATGTGAACTGGCGGATATATAGAAAAGTCACCCTCCCCTGTCAAGGTGCAAAGACCGCCGAGTGATACCCGTCAACGGCCTTCCCGCAACTTCATGAATTCCTTGAGGAGCTTTTCTTCCTTCTTGCTCAGGTCCGTCGGCACTTCAACGGCAACCTGGATAACCTGATCCCCTCGCCCGGAGCCGCGGAGGTGGGGAACCCCCCTGCCTTTCAGGCGGAAGAGGCGTCCGTGCTGTGTTCCCCGGGGGATCTTGATCTTTTCGACGCCATCGAGGGTGGGTACGTCCACTTCGCCTCCAAGGGCCGCCAAGGTCATGGGAACGGGAACTTCACAGTAAAGGGTATCGCCTTCCCGGCGAAAATAGTCGTGGGGTTCGGCGTGTATAAAGACATAAAGATCGCCTCGGGGACCGCCGAAGATCCCCTCCTCTCCTTCTCCGCGAAGACGGAGGCGGACGCCCGTTTCCACTCCCGGAGGAATTCTCACCTGCACCTTCTTGGTGACTTCGACCTTCCCGGCGCCCCGGCATTCCCGGCAGGGATTCTCGATGACCCTCCCCGCGCCGCGACACTGGGGGCAGGTTGAACTGACGCTGAAAAAGCCGCTCGATCGCGTCACCTGTCCCACGCCGCGGCAGGTTGGACAGAGTGCCGGTTCCGTTCCGGGAGCCGTTCCATGACCGCTGCACCCGGGACAGTTCTCGAGCCGTTGAATATCTATGTCGGTGGTGACGCCCGAAACGGCATCCATGAAGGAAATGGACATATCGTAGCGAAGGTCCGCTCCGGGCCGGGGGGCCGTTCTCGACTGGGTCCTGCGCCCCCTGAACCCGAAAACATCTTCGAATATATCGCCGAAGCTGGAAAATATATCGTCGAAGCCGGAAAATCCCCTGAATCCCGTTCCGTTGAGACCTTCATGGCCGTACCGGTCATAAATGGCCCGCTTCTCCTGGTCCCGAAGGACTTCATAGGCCTCGGCGGCTTTCTTGAAATTCTCCTCCGCTTCAAGATCTCCCGGGTTCCGGTCCGGATGATACTTCAGAGCCAGTTTCCGGTAGTTCCTCTTGATTTCGTCGTCTGACGCGTTTCTGTCGACACCGAGGATTGTGTAGTAGTCTTCTCTCATGGTTTTTCGAATACTGTAAGCGGGAGCATGACCTTCCTGGCAGGACCGATCATTGCCGCCACGCTTCCCCCGCCCCGGTGATACGTTTCAGCACATCATCGTAGCGCTCTCTCGTCCGGGCTATGACATGGGCGGGCAGAAAAGAGGAGCAGGCGGCTCTTTATTCCATCGTACGGCCGTAAGATAATCACGGAGGTACTGTTTGTCAAAACTTTCGGGTCTTTTACCGGCATCCGGATCCTTCTTGAGCCGGAAGCGGGATGAGTCCGGCGTCAACAGCTCGTCGATCAGAAGAAGCCGCCCGTTTCTGATACCGAACTCCATTTTCGTATCGCCGATAACCATCCCTGCCCCGGCGGTGATTTCAGAAGCCGGCCGGTACACCCGCAGACTGATATCGATGACCTCGCGGGCATGCTCTTCTCCGATGCATTTCTTCATATCTTCCAGGGTCATCGGCTCGTCATGGCTTCCGGGCACCGCCTTCGTCGAGGGGGGGACAATCGGTTCGTCCAGGGGAGAAAATTCCTTCAGTCCCGACGGAAGCGCGATCTCCCGGTCAGCGCAAAAAGGGATTGTTGGCTTTCTCGTGCCCTATAGTGGATGTGGGTCTCCTTCCATAGTTGTGGCCCGGCAGCACCAGGGTATCATCGGGAAGAGTCAGCAACCTTTCCCGTATAGACTGGAGCATGACCGGCCAGGATCCGCCCGGAAGATCGGACCGTCCCACGGCCTCTACGAACAGCGTGTCCCCGGTAAATACGTACCCCGGCATGTAAAGGGCCATTCCTCCCGGAGAGTGACCGGGAACGTGGATCACCTTCAATGACAGTGATCCTGCCTCTATGGTGTCGCCGTGACGGACGGTGCGATCCGCCGGAGGTGAGGGCGAGGCACCGAACATCCTCAGCATTGTCGGGGGCGTCCCCGTAAGCATCCCGGCGTCATCCTCGTGAATAATTATGTCGGCTCCGGTCGCTTCCTTCATCTCCGCGTTACCGGCGATATGGTCCACGTGCCCGTGGGTATTGACAATATACTTGATGGTCAGACCGTGACGCCTCGCTTCCTCGACGATGGATGGAATGTTCGCCGCCGGATCGATGACAAGCGCTTCACCGCTCTGTTTGTCACCCAGGAGATAGGCGAAAACCACCATGGGGCTCACCTGCATCTGTTTCAGTACCATGTGTTTCTCCTCTGTTAAAAGATTTCCACGTTGTTTCCCACAGGAACAGGCGCGGAATCGGCGCGATTCAAATACCTTTTTTTCCTTTCAAAGTCAATTGTTTTGCCGTCGGAACCCCTCATGGAACGTCGATGACGAACCGCCCTTAACCATGACGGCACCGAAAAACCCGTCCGTCCCGTGACGATGCGGTGCCGTTCTGAAATACCCTTCACCGTCGATCATGCCGACATCGATGGTTTTCGGGGGTCTCACAAGCCGGAATTCATTGTTCTCGCGCAAGAAACTTTCGATGACCTTTTCATTTTCGGCTGACCGCATGGTACAGGTGGCATACACCAGAACACCCCCGGGCCTCAGGTATGCCGGGCAGGCTCGCAGGAGTTCCCCCTGGAGCCCTGCACAGTCAAGGCTGTCTCCGGGGGCGGCGAACCACTTTATTTCCGGTTTCCGCCGGACCGTCCCCAATCCTGTACAGGGGGCGTCAAGCAGAATCCTGTCAAATTGTTCCCGGTAGGCCGGACCGGGCATTTCCCGCCCGTCGGCGGCAATCCTTTCGATGATGGTCACACCGGCGAGCCCCGCCAGTTCGCCGGCCTGCTCCAGCCTGGCCTCGTTGATGTCAACGGCCGTGATGGCTCCATGGTTGTTCATCAGTGCCGCGAGATGGCAGGACTTGATACCGGCACCTGAACAGAGATCGAGAACGCGCTCGCCTGGACGGGGCCCGACCAGAAAGGACACCAGTTGTGAGGCCTCGTCCTGGGCCTGCACGTAACCCCGCCGAACAGACTCGAGATCTCGTGACGGTCCTTTCCTGCGCTCGACCATCAGCCCGTCGGAGGACCACCGGGTTCGACCGGCGGTGATCCCTTCCCGGGCAAGGGAATGGATCGCCCCGGAAGGGTCCGTCACAAGACGGTTCACCCGGAACGTGAGGGGGGGCGTTCTGTTGTTGGCCTCACAGAGATCGCGGGTCTCCCGGAAACCGTACCGGTCTATCCAGTACTCCACGAGCCACAGGGGGTGGGAGTGGTACCGCGACAGGAATTCGGGGGTGTCACGCCCCCCGGCGGGAAAGAGACGTCCCTCGTCACGGCGTCGAATGATAGTTCTCAACAGGGCGTTCACCAGCCCATGCCGTCCGGGAAAGCGCCTCTTGGCAAGCTTCACTGCCTCGTTGACCGCCGCGTGGTCCGGGACACGGTCCATGCAGAGCAGTTGGTACAGGGCGACCCGTATAATAGTTCTGAGACCTCCTTCCATGGCCGCCGGATCACCCCGGTAGTGCATCTCCAGAGCCCAGTCCAGGCGATTCCGGAGGCGGAGCGTTCCATAGGCCAGTTCCGTGAACAGCGCCCGGTCCTGTTCACCCGCGGTAGTCGCCCGGGACAGCCGGTCGGCCAGGAGCGGCTCGAGAAACGACCGATCCTCATCAACCCTCGTCAGGACATCCACGGCAGTTCTCCGGGGATCGAAAACCCTCATGGTTCCCCGGACCTCTTGAGGACAATGTCGCTGAAAAGGGCCGTAACGCCTTCGTTGGTCCGGTCCGTATCGGAAAGAACGAGAATGGCCCTGAGCATTTCCGGGGATCCGTGGAAGCATTCGTCGAAATCCTTCAGAAGGTCCCGCTCCTCCCGGACCCATGTACCGGCATGTTCATTGCCCGCTCGCAAGAAAATCACCTTGTGGCCCCGTGCCCCGGCATAATCGATAACCGTCCCCGGGGGAAAGTGGTTTCCCCAGATGTAGTCGATCTTCAGACCCGGAGGTTCGTCGGCCCCCTCACCCATGTCGATGCCCCGTGTTTCGAGAACCCGTCTCAGAATTTCGCGGCCCGAGGGAGCCTGCGGGCGGTCAGTTCCGAAGATCACCCGAACCCGGGCGGCGCTGTCGTTCCGGTCCCGCCGGTCTTCCCGGGCCATGCCCACCACGCGATTGACCTGCCATCGCCAGGACAGGCGGGAATAATCACCAAGATCGACATCGGGCACCGCCATGAGGGCGGATACGCTGTTGCGGCTTCGTACGCGTACCGCCATGATCCCTTTGTCCTCTTCGAAGGTGAAATGGTTGGGATTCCTGCCCAGGTAGGTCACATGCTCCCAGCCTTCGGGAACTGTTTCTTCGGTCGCTGCCGCATCGGCGCGAAAACCGACAAAGAAACCGGCGGCGCCCCGGACGGGACTCGCGAAAGACGAGACGACGATTGCCGCCCCGAGGCAGACACAAAAACCGGCACGCAGGCGCTGCAATCTTCCCGTCCGGGCATGAACCGCCCCATCACAGCGCCTGAAGACGTTATTCCAGAATATCGTCATAGGACAGGGGAAACCCCCGGAGAAAGAGGTCAACGGGAAGGCGCTTTCTTCCCTCCATCTGAACATCCTGCAGGTACACATGCCGATCACCGGCCATCACCTGGAGACCTGATTCAACCAGTCCTCCCAGAGTCCCCGGAGCTTTTTCCCCGGAAGCTTTTTCCTTGCCGGCACGGGCGTAATATATTTTCAGTTTCCGGTCCCTGAGGAATGAATATGCACAGGGCTTCGGCGAAAGGCCCCGTATCAGGTTGACGATTTCTTCCGCGGGCCGGCTCCAGTCGATATGCCCCGTGTCCGGTGTAATCCGGGGGGCCTGTGTGGCCAGGGCGTGGTCCTGAGGGGTCCTCCGTGCCGTACCGGCCGCGACGGCCCGCACGGCTTCCACGAGCAGTTCAGAGCCCATCAGAGACAGCCGCCGGGACAGATCTCCCCAGGTCTCTTCCGGCTCTATGGCGGTTTCTCTCTGGAGGAGCACGTCACCTGAATCGACCCCCTCGTCCATCGCGATGATTGAAACGCCCGTTACGGTATCACCGTTCATGATCGCGCGGTTGACGGGAGCGGCCCCGCGGTATCGGGGCAGAAGAGACGGGTGCACGTTGAGGCAGCCCAACGGAGGAACATCGATGATTTCCCGGGGAAGAATCTGTCCAAAAGCCACGAGAACAACCATGTCAGGCCTCATATCCCGAAAGACATCAAGGAAATCCCCGTCCCTTACCCGCTCGGGTTCATGGACGGCAATGCCCGCCTTCCCGGCAAAGGCCTTCACCGGCGTCGGCGACGGTTTCCGGCCCCGTCCCCTGGGCCGTTCCGGTTGTGTGACCACTCCCAGAACCGGGAAGCCGGCCCTGAGCAGGCCATCCAACGACGGCACCGCAAATTCGGGAGTCCCCATGAACAGTATGGTGGGCTTCATGTATCCCCATCCTTGACGAACTTGCACAAAATCCGGATGCTTCAGTGCGCTCACTCTTTCGTCACTGAGGCGTACCTGGGCACTTTTTACAAGTTTATCATCCTCGACGACGCAACAGGTAGTATGTACCACATTCTCTCCATTACTTCCACACGTCCACGACGGGACCATTGAATTCAGTCGTTTCAAGGAACGCCCGGGACACCGCCATTCCGAGAAACCCCGACACTCCTTCATTTCAAGAAGCCCTTGATGCACCGCCTCAAGGAGCCTTTGATGTACCGTCATTTCGAGGAGCCTTTATATTCCGTCATCTCGAAGAGCGAACAGGTACCGTCATTTCGAGGAGCGAAGCGACGAGAAATCTTTCGTTGCCGCCATCAGTGTGAAAGATTTCTCCCTGCGGTCGAAATGACGGAGGAGGTAGTCCGGGTGACGGATGGAACGGTTGAAGGGACGGAGGAAACAGTCCATATGGCGGAGGAAAGCGATCGGAATGGCACAAGGGATAATCCAGGTCTCACAGCCCCGGAAAAAGAGCGGATCACGAACGCCGGCATTACGGAGCGGCTCAATAGATTCCCAGATCGAGTCCCGCGGCAAGCACCGCGCCAAGCTCTTCGCACCGGGCCAGGTCGGTCTTCGTCACCCCGCCGCGGACGATGACGGGATCATGGACGGTTTTGAACCGGTACCCCTTGGAGATTCGCTCGATACTATTCAGAGCCCCCGTCCCGTCATTGCCGGCACTGATGAAAACCACGAAGGGCTTTCTGAAGACCTTCCCCTGGACGCTGTAAAAAGTCCTGTCAAAGAAATCCTTCATCATGCCCGCCATGTACCCGAAATATTCAGGTGTCCCCAAGGCGATACCGTCACAGGCAAGCAGATCCTCCGCCGTCGCCTCGGAGGCCCGCTTGAGAACCACTTCCGTGTGATGTATCGATAAAGCGCCCCGGTGAAGCGCCCGGGCCATGGATTCCGTGGTTCCCCCCTGGGAATGATAGACAATGAGTATGCGTTTCATGGATGATCCTTATGTGAAAGCCCCCGGAGCCGACGGCCCCGGGGGCTTTGTTCTTACACCAGACTGGTGCCCCGCGAAATCAGGCGTCCTTCGTCTCATCAGCCGCTTCCGGCTCTGCCGTTTCAGCGGGGGCATCCGCCTCAGCTTCCTCCGGTGCCGGAGTTTCCGCTTCTGCCGGAGCCGCCTGCCCTTCCAGGCCCATGGAGTACCAGACGATTTCTGCTATGTCGATGGACTTCATCGATTCTTCCCTCGCGTGATCTTTGATGCCGTCGGCCATCATGGTCAGACAGAAAGGACAGGCCACGGCTATGGTATCGGCCTTTGCCTCTATGGCCTGGGCGGCCCGCATGTCGTTGATCCGCTCTCCGATGTCCTCTTCCATCCACATGCGGGCACCACCGGCACCGCAGCAGAAGGATTTGGTCCGGGTACTCTTCATCTCAACCAGTTTTGACCCGGGAATGGCCTGCAGAATTTTTCTCGGCTGTTCGTAGATATTGTTGTACCGGCCGAGGAAGCATGAGTCGTGGTAGGTTGTCACGCCCTCAAAGGGTTTTTTCAGCGCAATCTTACCCTCGGTGATCAGACGGGCTATAATCTCCGTGTGGTGATAGACTTCGAAATTCCCGCCGAAATGGGGGTAGTCTTTCTTGAGGGCGTTGTAGCCGTGGGGACAGGTACAGATGATCTTCCTGACACCGTAACCGTTCATGACCTCGATGTTCATCTGGGCCTGCGTCTGGTAGAGATACTCGTTGCCGCCCCGCATGGCCGAATCGCCGCAACAACCTTCCTCCTCGCCGAGAATGGCGAAACTGACACCGGCGGCCTGGAGGATTTTCGCGAAGGCGATGCTGACCTTCTTGCCCTGGTCGTCAAAGGAACCGGAGCACCCCACGTAGAAGAGGTATTCCGCCTCCGGGTTCTCCGCCAGCGTCGGGACACCCGCTTCCTTGGCCCATTGGCCGCGGAGATGGGCTCCCACGCCCCAGGGGTTGGAGTTGTTTTCCATGTTCCTGTAGGTAAGCTGCAGTTCCGGCGAAAAGTCTGCTTCCATGAGGACCTTGTACTGGCGCATCTCTACGATCTTCGGCACATGCTCGATCAGGGCGGGGCAGTTTTCCATACAATACATGCAGTTGGTACAGGCCCAGAGTTCATGGAGATCGATGACCTCGCCCACCAGGGCTTTTTCGGGCTCAGGAATCTCGACCTCTCCGTCGCCGTTTTTCCCGGCTGCGGCCTTCGCCGCCAGGACGACGGGAACCCGTTCAAGCCAGTGCTCTTTTATATCCTGGATCATCTTCTTCGGTGACAGCGGTTTACCCGACAGATAGGCGGGACAGCCGTCCTGGCACCGACCGCAGCGGGTGCAGGCATCGGAATCAAAAATCTGTTTCCAGGTGAATTCCTCAAGCCGGCCCACGCCGAAGGATTCGGCATTTTCAAAATCGGCGATAGGCTTGAGCGTACCCGTCGGTTCCAGATCGCGGAGGTAGTAGTTCGCCGATGTGGTGAAAATGTGCAAGAGCCTCGAATAAGGGATGTAGGCGATAAAGGTCAGCGAAATGAACGTGTGCGTCCACCAGGTAACCTTGTGAAGGGTCATCGTTGTACCGTAGTCCACGCCGGCCAGGGTCTTCGACAGGGCGTAGCCCACGAAGGACCAGTGACCCCAGGTAAAACCGTCGACGTTGACGTTCACGTGAAGCCTCAAGGCCTCGATTATGAAGCCCGTCGTGATGATGAGGGCCAGCAGGACAAGCACAACGGCATCATCGGGAAGGTTGTCGGGCACTCCCCGATATCCCAGCAGGTCGGGCTTCTGTATATACCTCCGGATGACGGCCAGAATCACGCCGGTCAGTACGGCAAGACCGAATATCTCCATCAGCAGTGAGAACCAGAGGTAGAAGGGTCCGTGAAAGAAGGGAAGGCCGAAGTGAAACTGCGAGGCATCGACGGCGGCACCTAACATCAGAACAAGAAAACCAAAAAATATCAAGGCGTGGAATATGCCGGCGTAGGACTCCTTGAAGGTCCGCGCCTGAAACAGGCCGTTCACGATGAGGGAGGTGATCCGTTCGCCGGTCCTGTCGGTTCGTGTCTCAGGAAGACCCATGGCCTTCCACATGCGCCAGCGGCGGTAGATACCGTAGGCGAATATCGCCAGAGCCACCGCCGTGAAGAGAAACAGCGGTATTTCGAAGGCCTGGGCGTTCCAGAAGACTTCCCGGCCTTCATGCCCCACGTAATATAAGTCTGGATTTTGTAATGTGCTGGATACCATAGCGCCTCCTCATGGATGGATCCCGGGAACCCGCGGTTGGGGTCGAGGCGGCATAAGGGAAGGGCGCCGCGAGATGTCAGGTCAACCGAAGTTCACAGGAACCCCTATGCTGCCGGGGTTGACCGTACAGCGTTCTCCTGTGATGTGTGAAAGACAGCGGGGGAATCAGTGTTCCCCCGCCTTTCATTCTCTAGAGAATCTTCTTCGCGGCCGCCGTGATTTCGGGAACCACCTTGAAAAGGTCATCCACGATGCCGTAATCGGCCCTGGCGAAGATCGGCGCGTCGCCGTCCTTGTTGATGGCAACGATAAACTTTGAAGAACTCATGCCGGCGAGGTGCTGAATGGCACCGGAAATGCCCGCCGCGATGTAGAGATTCGGCGACACGACCTTCCCGGTCTGACCCACCTGGTCCGCCAGGGGACGCCAACCCGCGTCGACAGCGGCACGGGAAGCACCCACGGCTCCTCCCAGGAGACCCGCAAGCTCTTCGAGCATCGGGTAGCCCTCGGGACCCTTCATACCTCGACCACCGGACACGATGATGGTGGCTTCCGTCAATTCGATCTTGCCCGAGCTGTCCTTGTCGATACCGGCAATTTTCGTCTTGAGAGCCGAGGCGTCCAGGGCGGGATCGAATTTCTCGACGGCTCCGGCCTTGGCGTTTTCCACGATGGGAAACACGTTGGGCCGCAGGGTCGCCATCTGGGGAGTTCCCAGTACTTCAATCTCGGCGAAGGCCTTGCCGGCATACATGGGCCGGGTGGCGATCATTTTCCCGCCCTCGAAACGGATATCGGTGCAGTCCGTGGCCAGTCCCGTTGCCAGTTTCCCTGCAAGCCGTGATGAAAGATCCTTACCCTCCACCGATGCACCGAGAAGGAGAACCAGGGGATCTTTTTCCTTTACCAGTTTTGCCACCGCCGCCGAATAGGCATCGGTGGTGTAGGTCGCGAAAGCGGCGTCATCGGCCACGTAAACCTTGTCGACACCGTATTTCCCCAGTTCCCCCGCGATGCCCTCAATGCCCGAACCCAGGACAATGGCGCACACTTCGTCTCCTGCGGCATCGGCAAGCTTTCGCGCGGTACTGGCTATCTCAAAGGTCACCTTCCGAAAGGCGCCCTCTCTCTGTTCTGCTACTATCCATATACCTTTAGCCATTTTTCTCCTCCATTCCCTTCGCTTAGATTACCTTGGCCTCTTCCCTGAGGAGCCTGACCAGTTCGGCGGCCTTCTGGGCCGCATCTTCGCCTTCGATCTTCTTGCCGGGAGCCCGTTCCGGGGGCGGCATCATCTTGATGATTTTCATCGTGGGCGAAACGTTCAGGCCGAGAGCGGCGGCATCTTTCACGTCTACCGGCTTTTTCTTGGCCTTCATGATGCCCGGCAGCGAGGCGTAGCGGGGTTCGTTCAGGCCCTTCGCGGCAGTAATCACGCAGGGGAGCGGCGTCTCGATGGTAACCTGGGCGCCTTCGATGCCCTTGGTGGCCTTTGCCGTGGAACCCTCGACCTCCAGCTTGGTGATCACCGTCGCCTGGGGAAGGTCGAGCAGTTCCGCCAGGATGGAACCAACCTGGCCGGAATCATCGTCGATGGCTCTCATACCGCAGAAAATGATATCGTGGGGAATTTCTTTGATGGCCGCGGCCAGCGCGCTGGCCGTGGTGTAGGCGTCGGCATTGTCCAGGGAGGGATCGCTGATGTGGATACCCTTTTCGGCACCCATGGCCAGGGCCGTTCTGATGGTCTCCATCACCCGGGCGGGTCCGGCGGACACGATCGTCACCTCACCACCCAGCTTTTCCTTAAGTTTCAGGGCCTCCTCAACGCCGAATTCGTCGTAGGGATTCATGACCCACTTGATTCCGCCTTCTTCGATACCCGACCCGTCGGCCTTTACCTTAATCAACGCCTCCGTGTCCGGAACCTGTTTCACACATGCTACTATGTTCACATGAACCTCCTTTCACCGAGTCCCGGGCTCCCTGAAGGACGCGGGGCCGGTAAACTTAGTATGTGCCGTTTCTTAAAAAACAACGCGGAAACGGGAGCCGGGTACCGGCTCCCGCACCATATCAGACACGATTTTTTACGATATCGTCCACAACGGACGGATCGGCCAGGGTCGATGTGTCGCCCAGGTCCGAAATTTCATGGGCGGCCACCTTCTTCAGAATACGGCGCATGATCTTGCCGCTCCTGGTCTTGGGAAGACCGTCGGCCCACTGGATCTTCTCCGGTGTGGCGATGGGTCCGATTTCCTTGCGCACATGGTTGGCCAGCTCTTTTTTGAGTTCGTCGGACTTTTCCACACCGGCGTTGAGTGTCACGTAGGCATAGATCGACTGTCCCTTGATCTCATGGGGGTAGCCCACAACGGCGGCTTCGGCCACCTTGGGATGGGCCACCAGGGCGCTTTCGACTTCCGCCGTGCCCATACGGTGACCGGACACGTTGATGATATCGTCGATGCGGCCCGTTATCTGGTAATAGCCGTCCTCGTCACGCCGGGCGCCGTCACCGGCCGCGTAGTAGCCGGGGAACTGCTCGAAGTACGTCTCCTGGAACCGTTCGGGATCGCCATAGACGCCCCGCATGATAGCCGGCCAGGGCTTCTTCATGCACAGAGCGCCGCTCGCCACAGTTTCTTTGATCTCCTTGCCCTCGTCATCGAGGAGTACCGGCCAGACACCCATGAAGGGAATGGTGGCCATGCCGGGTTTGATGTCGGTCGCGCCGGGAAGGGGGGTGATCAGAATACCGCCCGTTTCAGTCTGCCACCAAGTATCGACAATGGGACACCGCCCGCCGCCGATCACGTTGAAGTACCAGTTCCAGGCTTCGGGGTTGATGGGTTCGCCCACGGTACCCAGAGTCCTGAGGGTGGAGAGATCATGGCCCTTCACATACTCGAGACCTTCCTTCGCGATAGCGCGGATTGCCGTGGGAGCCGTGTAGAATATGTTGACCTTGTATTTTTCCACGATCTGCCAGAAGCGGCTCATGGTGGGGTAGTTGGGCACACCTTCGAACATGATGGTGGTAGCACCGTTGCAGAGGGGACCGTAAACGATATAGCTGTGGCCCGTGACCCATCCGATGTCGGCGGTACACCAGTAGATATCTCCGTCATGGTAATCGAAGACCATCTTGTGCGTATAGGCTACGTAGGCAAGGTAGCCGCCCGTAGTATGGAGCACGCCCTTGGGCTTGCCCGTGGATCCCGACGTATAGAGCGTGAAGAGGGGGTCTTCGGCATCCATCCACTCCGGCTCGCAGACGGCGTCCACCTTTGCCATCTCTTCGTGCCACCAGAGGTCTCTGCCTTCGTTCCAGGCGCATTTGATCTTGTCGCCCACGCGGTTGACGACGATCATTTTTTCCACCGAGGGGCAGTCGGCCACGGCCTCGTCGGCCGACGCCTTCTGGGGAACGGCCTTGCTTCCCCGGAACGTGCCATCGCAGACCACAACGATACGGGATTCGCTGTCCTGTATGCGATCACGGAGCGCGTCAGCGCTGAATCCTCCAAAGACGATGCTGTGGATTACGCCGATCCGCGTACAGGCGAGCATGGCGATTGCCAACTCGGGAATCATGGGCATGTAGAGACAGACCCGGTCACTCTTCTTTATGCCCAGGGCTTTCAGAACATTGGCGAACCTGCAGACCTGCTCGTGAAGTTCCTTGTACGTTATGCCCCGCTCTTCTCCGGGCTCGTTCCCCTCCCACTGGATGGCGACCTGGTCGGCCCGCTTGTCCAGGTGACGATCGAGACAGTTATAAGAAACATTCAGCTTGCCGCCTTCGAAGTACTTGACATAGACGGGGCCTTTATTTTTGTCGAAGTTGTAGTCTTCGACCTTGCCGTCCCATTTTTTGAACCAGGTGACGTACTCTTCGGCAATTTCCGTCCAGAACCCTTCAGGATCTTCCAGAGAACGCTTGTACAGGGCTTCGTATTGTTCCTTGCCCTTGATGTGAGCGCGCTCCAACGCTTGCGGTGGTACCGGATACACTTCCTTCAATTCAACATCTGCCATGTTCTACCTCCATTATGTATTGACGATTCTTCGTGGAGACGCCGGAGCGCCTGCTGATTATCATAACCTTTTGAATCCGGTGCTATATAATGTAACCACCCTCCTCTGTCAAGGAAAAATTTCCCGCAATTCCATGGGCTATCGGGCGGGAGGGCAGCCGTTGATTTGGTGACTGCCGGTCAGGCACACGGTCGAATTCGTGGCATTTTATTTTCTTGACGCTCCACCGGCGGCGACCTATCATACCAAACAGATGTAAGCGTCATTGATGGAGATACTACCATAGCACAACGGATTTACGGAAACACAACGGGCCTCAAGTCCGGCGACATTCGGGCCCTGGAGCAATTCTACCGCCGGCGCCTCACCCCCGACAGGGTGGTGAGCCAGGAATACGCGCGGGCGCTCACGGAACTCTCCCACAGATTGGGCCGCCAGATCGGTGTCCTGGTCAACCGGCGGGGCGAAACGGAGTTCGTCATTCTCGGCGACCACCGTCAGATCGTCATTCCCGACATCGAAGCCCGCCGCGGTCCCTCATCCCGTCTGGCAGGTCTCCGCCTGATTCACACCCACCTGGCCGGCGAGGCTCTCAGCCGGGAGGACCTGACGGACATGGCGCTGCTTCGGCTGGACCTCGTGGGAGCTCTGACCATGGACAGCACGGGTCTGCCCCATCACCTGCACCTGGGGCACCTGGTCCCGGAAAACGCCCACGGCGACTACTGGCTTCTCATGAAGCCCCTGCATCCGGCGGAGCTTGACCTTGATTTTTCCTCGTTCATTCAGGCCCTGGAAGGAGAGCTGGCCCGGCGCCAGGCCCTGCGGAAGGTTGAATCCGCCGACAGGGCCATTTTGGTGAGCGTCTCCGACGACCCGTCATTCGACAGCGAAAGTTCCCTTGCCGAGTTGAAAGAACTGGCCCGTTCTTCCGGCGTAGAGGTCTTCGACTCCCTGATCCAGCGCCGAAACAAGGTTGACCCGCGCTTCGTCCTGGGCAGGGGAAAACTGTCACGGATGGTGATGAAGGCCCTCCAGATAGGAGCGAACCTCCTGATCTTCGACCGCGAGCTGACCCCGGGGCAGGCCCGGTCCATCGCCGACATGACGGAAATGAAAGTCATCGACCGGACCCAGCTCATCCTCGATATCTTCGCCCAGCGGGCCCATTCGAGAGACGGCAAGATACAGGTTGAACTGGCCCAGATGAAATACCTTCTCCCCCGGCTGGCTAAAAAAAACACCGCCATGTCCCGTCTCACCGGCGGCATCGGCGGGCGGGGGCCCGGCGAGACAAAGCTCGAAATCAACCGCCGCCTGGTCCGGGACCGCATCAACCGCCTGGAAAAGGAACTGACCAGGGTACGCCGGGGAAGGACACAGCGGCGTTCCCTGAGAAAACGGGAAGGCCTGCCGATCATATCGATCGTGGGATACACCAACGCCGGCAAATCAACCCTGCTCAACGCCCTGACGGGCAGCACCGTCCGCGCCGAAGACCGTCTTTTCGCCACCCTGGACCCCAAGAGCTCCCGCCTCCGTTTCCCCCGTGACCGGTCCGCCGTCATCACCGACACCGTCGGGTTCATCCGGGACCTGCCCAGGGAACTGATGGCCGCCTTTCGGGCCACCCTGGAGGAGTTGCACGAGGCGGACCTGCTCCTGCAGGTGATCGACATCTCGAACCCCGCATTCGAGGAGCAGATGGCCGCCGTTGAATCCATCCTGAATGAACTGGGGCTGTCACGGACTCCCATGGTCCGGGTGTTCAACAAGATCGACCTCTGCCCGGACAGGACCCTGCTTGAGAACACAGGCCGCCGCTACCAGGGCCTGCTTATATCGGCCCTTGACCCGGCCGGCTTCGGCACGCTCATGGAACACATAGAAAAGCTGCTCCCGGAAGAAAAGGCCTACACCGATGGTTTCAGTGAAGCGGGGTTTTTTGAACAGGATTTTTCTGAGCAAGATTTTTCTTGACATATCCCGATTCTTCCGTTAACCAATGTAACATTATATACCGATACAGGAGAACACAGTGACGATGATGACCGTGAACGAGCTGCTGTTGCAGGGTAATCTCGCTCTTACAGGACCCACATAGGGGCCTCGTCATCGCACTCGCGTACACACAACAGGATTAACCAGCACACACTCGATGAGGCCGCGGAACGGTACCGCGGCCTTTTTGTTTCCTTTTTGTTTGCGGCCTTTCGCCGCCGGGAGTCATGGTTATGTATGAAATCATCTGGCACGGACGGGGGGGACAGGGCGTGGTCATGGCGTCGGAGATCCTCGCCGAAGCCGCCTATTTTCAGGGCTACAAAGGCGTAACCTCGGCGCCGACCTTCGGTCCCGAGCGGCGGGGAGCACCTCTGACGGCATCCACGAGAATCGCCGACGAACCCATCAGGACCTTTTCGCAGATCGTCATGGCCGACATCGTAGTGGTCCTCGATGAGTCTATTTTTCGCGTGGCGGACGTCACGGGCCGACTCCGGGACGGGGGGATTCTCATCGTCAACAGCCCGAAGCCTCCGGACCGTTTCCGTCCTGATGACAAGCCGGGAGTCCTGACGGCCACGGTGGATGCCGTTCCCATCGCCCGCGAATGCGGCCTCAGCGTGGGGGGCGCGCCGGTGGTGAACACGCCTCTTCTCGGATCGCTGGTCCGGGCCTGGAACACCGTACGCCTGGAAAGCATAGAGCGGGGTCTGACCCTGAAAATGTCCGCCTCCGGAGCGTACGACAATGTGAAGGCGACCCGGCTTGCCTACGAACGAACTGTCCTGGGAGAAAGAACCAATGGAACAGAAGGATAGAAACATCTCCGGCGTCTGCACGCCCGCCATCGGTGAAGCGGGAAAAACAGGCGACTGGAGCGAGATGAAACCCATCATCGACAATGAAAAATGCATTCCCTCCGTGAAGGAAAAACCCGCATGCTTTCTCTGCTGGCTCTACTGCCCGGAAGGCGTGGTTTCCATGGCGATACCCGTCACGATCGATTTCGATTACTGCAAGGGGTGCGGCATCTGCGCCGAAGAGTGTCCCCCCAACGCCATAACCATGGTCCGGGAGGTGAGGATCGATGAGTAAGGTGCGCATCATAACGGGAAACGAGGCGGCGGCCCTGGCCGTCATCCTCTGCGAGCCGCAGGTCGTAGCGGCCTACCCCATCACGCCCCAAACCAGGATCTCCGAACTCCTTTCGGAATACGTCGAAAACGGCACGCTGAAAGCGGAGTACGTACGGGTGGAAAGCGAGCATTCCGCCCTGTCGGTACTCATCGCCGCCTCAACGGCGGGAGTGCGTACCTTCACCGCCACCAGCGCCAACGGCCTTCTCTACATGCACGAACAGCTGCACTGGGCGGCGGGATCGCGGCTCCCCATCGTCATGTGCTGCGTCAACAGGGGCGTGGCTGCTCCCTGGTCCATTTTCAACGACCAGCAGGACTCCATGTCCCAGCGCGACACGGGATGGATTCAGCTTTACTGCAGGAACAACCAGGAGATCATCGACACGGTGGTCCAGGCCTACCGCATCGCCGAGGAAATCTATGCCCCCGTCATGGTCTGTTACGACGGTTTTACCCTGTCCCACACCATGATGCCCGTGGAAATCCCCGAAGCCGGCGATGTGAAGCGGTTCCTGCCGCCCTACCGTCCCCACACCTTTCTCGATCCCGAGCGGCCCCGGACGATCAACCCCGTTTTCTTTCCCAACCGTCGTTACAACGATGAAGGCGTTCTCTGTGACGGCTACATGGAAATGCGCAGGAAGCTTCAAAACAGCCTGGAACGAGCCAAGGAAGTCATAACGGAAGTCAACAGGGACTTTGGGGAACAGTTTGGCCGTGACTACGGCGGCCTCATCTGGTCCTACCGGACTGAAGACGCCGACGTGATCCTGGCCGGCATGGGTTCCATCGCTGCCGAAACGACGCTGGTCGCGGACCTCCTCAGGAACGGAGGAGTCAAGGCGGGCGTTGTGGGGATCCGGTCCTTCAGACCCTTTCCCCGGGAAGCCCTTGCCCTGGCGCTTAAGCAGGCCCGTTTCATCATGGTCTTCGAAAAGTGTCTGAGTTACGGCTACGAGGGGGGCCTCACGTCGGATCTCAAGGCGGCCCTCTACGGGTCAGGCATCGACGCGCCGATAATTGATTTCATCGCGGGCCTCGGCGGCCGGGACGTCACGACCGACGATCTCCTCGAGGCCTCCACGGACGCCCTCGAGCGATATAACGCCGGAGACCGCGCCAACAGGACGGTATGGATCAACTGTCAGGGAGAAGAGGAATGATTCAGGAAAACTTTTTCAAAATCAACGAACGGGAGTACATACTCCCCGGAAACCGCGCGTGCCAGGGCTGCGGTCTTTCCCTGGCCTACCGGTATATACTGAAGGCCCTTCGGGAGAACACCGTCGTGGCCATTCCCCCGAGCTGCCTCTGTGTTCTGCACGGACTGTACCCGTTGACATCGGTCACCGTACCGGCCGTGAACAGCGCCTTTGCCGCCAACGCCTCCTGCGCCGCAGGCCTCGTGGCCGCCCTGAGGGCAATGAACCGGCCCGACGTCAATGTCCTCGCCCTGTCCGGCGACGGCGGCACTTACGACATCGGCATCCAGTCCCTGAGCGGCGCCGCCGAGCGCAACACGGATTTCATCTTCGCCTGCTACGACAACGAAGCCTACATGAACACCGGAACCCAGCGCTCAGGAGCGACCCCCATGGGGGCCCTCACCACCACAACACCGATTCTCACCAAGCGGGACCACAAGAAGGATTTCATCAAAATCATGGAGGCCCACAACATACCCTACATCGCCACGGTGTCCCCCTCGTTTCCCATCGACCTGTACGATAAATTCGTCAAGGCCGGTCGCATCAAGGGAACCCGCTACATTCAGATCGATACTCCCTGCCCTCCCGGGTGGGGCTACCCGTCGAAAGACACCGTCAGAGTCGGCAGGATGGCCGTTGAAACGGGCATCTTCCCGCTGCTGGAAATCGAGGAGGGCAAGCTCCGCTTCACGGGGCGAAGCAAGACCCTGGCGGAAAAGGGGAAGAGAACGCCCATCATTCAATACGTGGAACGGCAGGGACGGTTCAGAAAGATGAGCATCGAACAGCTCAACCAGATACAGGCCTGGGTGGACAAGCGCTGGAACGAGTTCGTGAGGCGCGCCGAGATGTGATCCCCGCCGCGGGGGTCGTCCTGTGGAAGCTTGAAATCCCCGGGAGTTCGTTCTGTGCGGGTTCGGTTCCCGCACCAGGTGCCAAACAAGACATGGGTGGTATGAAAGAACGGCAATCCGGCGACGGCGCGCTGGCATCAGTATGCCCTTCAGAGCAAACTGGATACGATTCGTCACGAGTTGTCGGCAATGCGCACCAAGGTGCGCGGCGGGCTGCCGCACCGGAAGAAAGAGGTACTTGCGGCGCTGTGCCGTCATTAACTCCGAAACTCCTGTTTATGGCCCGTGAAAGCTCCGATCGGAACAAGTCTTCTTGCCGATTGTGCTGGGGTGGTCGCTTTGGTTTCATGGGTATCATTTGCAAGCTTTCTTTGGTTTTCTTGGTGAACTCTTGCAAAAATATATGGCACAAAAACAAACATATATCAAGTTATATTATATAGATAGAATAATTTTCAGGACCGACTAAACTCAAAAAGATCGTCTCGCTCTGAGTAACATGTATGTATGAGGCAACGGGTTTGTGTCCCTCAGCGGTGCCGTTCTTTTATGGCCCGCTCCATCTCTCTGCGGTCCGTTTTTCTCTTGAGGTCTTCCCGCTTGTCGTAGAGTTTTTTGCCCCTGCCGATCCCGATCTCGATTTTTACCTTTCCATTTCTGAAATAGGCCCGTATGGGCACCAGGGTCAACCCCTTCTCCTGAAACTTCCCGTAGAGTCGCCTTATTTCCCGTTTGTGCAGCAGGAGTTTCCGGGTTCTGAGCGGATCGTGGTTGAATCGGTTCCCGTGGATGTAGGGACTTATATGCATGCCCTCGAGGTACACCTCACCGTTTCTTATGGTTCCGTAACTGTCCTTGAGATTGGCCCTTCCCTCCCGGAGTGATTTCACTTCTGTTCCCACCAGGACAATGCCGGCTTCGAAGACATCGCCTATGGCATAGTCGACATAGGCACGTTTGTTGCGGCATATCGGCTTTTCGCCGGTTCTGTCCCTCTTCTTTGTCATTCCATCTCACCGGTGCCGGACAGTTCCGCCTTTTTTTTCCGATCGCCACGCGGTTCAGAGGTTGTTCTTCTGAAGAGGTAATCGGGTTTTACGTGGCTCATGGATGTCACGATGTTATTGCGTATGTCTTTGTTATCTTTCTCGAGTTCCTTCAGAAGATCCTTGATATAGGCCCGCCGGGACGAGGGCTCCGTGGGACAGGCATTCTTTATGTGGGGAAAACCGCGTTCGGCGGCATAGCGTTTCACCGTGACCTCGTCCAGGCAGGCCAGGGGGCGTATCAGGTGATATTTCCCCCTGAAGAGTGACAGTGCCGGTACCATCGTGCTGATTTCCCTGCCATAGAACATGTTAATAAGGAGCGTCTCGATAATATCATCCTTGTGGTGCCCGAAAGCGATTTTATTGCATCCCAACTCCTCAGCGGCGGTAAATATTTCTTTTCTGCGCAGGCGTGAGCATAGAAAACAAGGATTTTTCCGGTTCACGTCACTGTGGGCGGTGATCCCTATATCTGTTTTTCTGATGATGAACTCCAGCCCGCGCTCCTGAAACATCCGTTCCACCCGGGTGCATCCCCTGTAATCCGGATCGAAGCCCAGATCTATGTGAACAGCGGCGATTTCGAAGGGCGGCAGGTGCAGCATGGGCGTGGACAGAAGGTCCAGCAGGACCAGGCTGTCCCTTCCGCCCGAAACACCGACCAGTACACGGTCCCCTTTTTCGATCATTCCGTAATCCAGAGCCGCCTTCTCAAGCCATTTTTTCAGGTGCAGAAACAGGCGGGTATCTTTTTTTTCCTCCACTCGGCACTCTCCTGTGAACCGTGGCGGGTTATGCTGCCTTATAGCAGAAACGGGGTCCATCAGCAAAGAATATAGCATCATCACCCTGTGGGCCGGTGGGGTTGCAGCAGGCCTGTGACCGCGGGTATAGCATCAGAATTACTGATATAAATGGTGCCTCCGCCGAGATTTTTTCATTTTTTTCGAAAATACTTGACTTTTATAAACTTTATATTAAAACTATAGTGGCATTTCTTTTTTTTCATAGGCTGACTTGGTAAAAAGCCTCCTTCTCTCGTTCTTTGAACCGAAAGCTCTCCAGAAATGCACCATGCTTCTGGAAGCGTAATGTTTCAAAAGACCTGATTCGCACATTCAAACGGAACGTTGCTTGAGCCTCTCATAGATTTTTGTGGCAGATGCTGAAAGGAAACCAGAGGGTTTCCTGAATATGTCTCTAGCGGCATTGGGGAGTCCAGTCTTATGTCAGCAATTTTCATTAACACTCCTGAACCCATGATGCGGGTCAGGGTAATAGCCATTAAAGACCAATCACAACAAACCCTAGAAAGACTCCAGGACTTGGGTGTTCTTCATATCGAAGAAGCCTCCGACCTGGGTCCCGTTGATCGCGAGCGCATCGAAAACGAACGGCGCCGCATACGTGAATCCATCAATCTCCTCGACGATATCATCTCGTATCTTCCGGAACCCCGGACAGTCTACGTGGGCGACGCGGGAACCCGGGACACCCTGCCCCATGTCATCGACGCCGTAGGTAAGCTTCATCAGTCCCTGTCGCGGGTGATCAAAAAATATAACCTGCAGAGGGAAGAACTCAATCGTTCCGAATTGCTTGACAGGTACCTGAGCCGGCTGGCAGAGGAAATCAACCCCGTCGTCAAGGATCTTCACTATTCCGGCGATTTCCTGTTCAGTAACGTTATCGTTCTCACAGATGAAACCTTCAGGATCTTCAATGACAAAGTCGGTGGACAGCTGCTTCAGAATGTTTCCCCGTCGACCGAAGACGGCATGGTGGTGTGTTTTTTCATAACCGGGGCCGATTCCGGGAAACAGGTGGAGCAGGTAATAAAAGACCTGGGTATAAGCGTTCTCGACATACCGGATCATGATCTCCCCCTGTCGGAATTCATCGTTCAGAACCGCCGTGACATTGCCGGGAAGCTCGAAGAATCGGAACGGCTCCAGAACGAAATTCGGGAGGGGATCAGCGGTGAACTGGAAAACATAGCTCTCTTCAGAGAGATACTTCTGGCCGGGTTCGGACGGTATACGGTCCTTCTCCAGGCGGCCGAGGCACAATACGTCAGCCTCGTCGAGGGCTGGATCCCCGAATATGCGGCAGGAACGATTGAGCGGGATCTCAAGGAGGCTGTGGACACTGTTTTTGTGGAGATGATCCGGCCTGTCGCCGTCGACAGACCGCCCACGAAACTCAAAAACATAAAGGGAATTCAGCCTTTTGAAGTAATTATCCGCCTTTTCAGCCTCCCCCGCTACGGTGATTGGGATCCCACCCCCAGTGTTGCCTATTTCTTCGCGTTCTTCTTCGGCATCATGCTGTGCGATCTGGTGTACGCCCTGGGTTTGCTGCTCATGGCCCGTTTTGTCCTTGACAAGATCGCGGAAGACCCTGATTCGGAGGGGACGAGACTCTTCAGGAGAGTGCTGTACATATGCGGTACCGTCACGGCTGTGTTCAGCATCCTTTCCGGGGCATACCTGGGTGATTTCCCACAGAAATTTTTCGGAATCGACCTCGCGTCCCTGGCGGTGATCCTGACGGTTCAGAACGTTCTGTCGAACCCCATATTTTTTATCATTCTCGCACTGGTCATCGGAGTAGTGCACCTCAACATAGCCCACGTGCTGGGGCTGATACGGGCGGCAAAAGAGAGGGATCGGGGAACTATTATTAATAAAATCGGGCTGTTCTTGGTTCAGATTTTCGGCATCCCCTACATTGTTTTTGTTCTGTTCAAGATCCCCATCATCCCCGTCGATGCCGCGGCCTATGCCGCCTTCCTGTATGTCATACTCTTCGGGATCGTACTCCTTATCATCGGTTCCTTCATGTCCATGGGGGCGCTTGGTTCCCTTTTCTGGATCTTCGATCTCACGGGTGTCCTGGGGGACATCATGTCCTACTCCCGGCTCGCCGGAGTGGGGCTCGCCACCTCGTACCTGGCGTCATCCTTCAATCTTCTTTCGGGATGGGTCGCTGAAATAGCGATCGCCGTGATTCCCGGATTCCCCGGCAAGGCGGCGGGTTTTCTTGTCTGCATGGTTCTGCTCATCATGTTTCACGTGTTAAATATGCTGTTGAGCAGCCTGGCCTCATTCATACATTCGCTCAGGCTCTGCTTCGTAGAATACCTCCTCAAGTTTTACGAGGGGGGAGGACGGGAGTATACGCCGTTTCACATGAGATTTCGTCGAGAGGTCGTTCTGGGCAAATAACCTTGAAGGAGAGGTGTACGACAATGACTTTGATTGAGGGTTTGGCTATTTTTGGAGGCGCCATGGCGCTGGGGGGCGGTCTTGCGGGATCGTCAATAGGTATTGGCAACGCGGCATCATCCGGAACGGCTACCTTGTCGGAAGATCCCGGGCAGCTCAGGAACGTCATCGTCCTGGCTTCGCTGCCCATGACCCAGAGTTTCTACGGTCTTATCATCCTCATCATCATACTTACCGTTGTCATTCCAAATCTGGCCGATGCGGCAATCGGCGCCGGATTTGCCGTTCTCGGCATCGGCATAATGGGCGGACTGGCACAGGCCTTCTCAGCCATGTTCCAGGGTTCCGTCTGCGCCTCGGGAATCGCCCTGCTACCCAAGACGCGGGGAAGAATCCTGACGGTTTCCCTGATGCTTGCCGTCTTTGTCGAACTTCTCGGTGTTCTCGGGCTCGTTTTCAGCATCATGGCCCTGAGCCTGCTGGGACTCATGTAATTACAGATACGTAAAGGTGATACTCATGGAAACGAAAGAAATACGGGAAGCTATCCTCAAAAAGGCGCGCGATGAAGCCGAACGGATTGTTGCGGAAGCTCAGAACAGGGCGAGCGCCATACTTGAGCAGGCCCGAGATCAGAAAAAAAAACTCCTCGAGGAAGAAAAACAGAAGCGAATTGCCGGGGCCAGGCGGGAAGCGGCAAAAATCCTCGCCCAGTCGACCCTGAAAGAACGACAGACGGTTTTACGGGAGAAAGACGATGTCATAAATACAATCATTGCCCGGGTGCGCGACGAGCTTGAAAAGAGTATTCTGAGCGCCGCCGAGGCGAGAATACTTCTCAAGGAAATTGTTGATGCCTTTGAAAGTGATGGGGAAATACAACTCTTCGTAGCTCCCAGGGATCGTGAAACCATCCTGAACGTCGTCCGCTCGGACGATGCCCTCAAAAAACAAGTCGCGGATATATACGAAAAAGACATGCTCGGCGGCATCATAGCCGAAACGACCGACGGTATGATCAGCATCGACAACAGCTTCGAACGAAGGCTGGAGATGCTGATACCCAAAATACTGCCTGAAATCGGGCAGACACTTTTCGGGAGCTGAAAACCATTGAAGCTTGTCAGCCCTTCCTATTCCTTTGCTTCAGCCTATCTCAAGGGCGAGGAAGCACGCTGTGTAACGTCGGATCACGTGGAGGGCATGCTCCAGCGGACCTCGACGGTACGGGAAGCCATCGAAACCATCAGGAGTACCGACATCGGCGACCACCTCTGGGAACAGCCCGTGAACAGGATCGACGAACTCGACGAGGCGCTGTGGGATTATTTGCGTTTTTGCCGAAACCGCCTCGCGGCATTCAGGTTGCCCCGTGACATGGCCCTGCTGATGGACCTGTACCTCAGGAAGTATGACCTGTTGAACGTGAAAATCGCCCTCAGGAAAGTAACCGGCAAGGAACTGCCTCCTCCCGTTCCCATGGGTGACATCTATGAGCTGGGCTACCTCGATGAACTCATGATGGCTGAAACTGTCAGGGACATTAACGAGGTTCTTGTCAAGGCAGACTTCATTGACTATGGCGATGTTCTTGAAGGCATCAGGGATCTGGACCGCCGCTCCCTCATTGACGGTGAAGCCGGGATCGACAACAGGTATTTCAATCACCTGTTGCATGCGGTTTCAGATATGATCGACGGGGCTATTCTGGCGACGGCGCTGATCACCATCATTGACAGCACCAATCTGTCTCTTCTCTTCCGGTCCTCCTTCAGGAAAACGGATACGTCCAGCGAGTTTTTTCTTCTCGGCGGGCAGGCATTTCCCGAGGCGACCCTCCGTGAGCTTCTTACGGTGAAACCGCTGGAGATAACAGCACACCTCGAAGGAACCGATTACGAGCTGGCGGCCCAGGAACTTGTCAAACTCTACGATAAAACGGGGATGATAGATGCCGTGGACCGCGTTGTCGAGAAACACAAATACAAGGTCCTGCAGGATCTGCTGTCTCCGAGGGTACTTTCTCCCTGCAACCTGTTGTGGTACTTCCTGCTCAAGGAACTCGAAATACGCAACGTGCGGCTGCTTCTGAAAACAGTCAATGACGGCGTGGAACCGTCAGAAACACGCGACTATCTGGTGATGCTATCATGAGAATACTGCAGGATCTGGAAATAGCGATAATCGGCACCGATGACCAGACATCACTCATGAGGCTGGCCGGAGTCGGCAAGTACTGCCGTGTGGAGGAAGACAGCGGCGTGGATCTTCGAGAAAAAATCCGGATCGGCTTTGAAACGTTTCTCCAGGACCGGTCGGTGGGGATCATCATGATTCCCGACGACTGGACCGTTCACGTGGCTGACATGCTGGTACGGATGAGGCAGGCGCGGGGCGTCCCGAAGAAAGCGGTTATTGAATATCCGCCGGGCCTGAGGACGGAACCCATGGATGTGAAATCCTTTTACAAAAATTATACCAAGAACCTTATCGGTTTTAATGTGGAGATATAGAACCCCCAGGCTGGACAGTCATGAACCGGTACCGGGCTCGATAATCCGGTAACAGTAAAACAACAAAGTGAGGCGAGACAAATGGGGAAAATCTGGAGAATTTCAGGACCGGTCGTAATTGCCGAAGACATGCGCGGTTCACAGGTCTACGAGGTGGTCGACGTGGGCGACGACCGTCTTACCGGAGAGATTATCGGACTCGAAGGGGACAAGGCCGTCATCCAGGTGTATGAAGACACGGCAGGACTGCGCGTAGGCGAACCGGTCACGGGAACGCAGGAAATACTCATGGTCGAGCTCGGCCCCGGCATGGTGGGGAATATCTATGACGGGGTCCAGCGGTCGCTGGTGACCATGCAGGATGAAATCGGAGATTTCATTGTCCGGGGAACCCGTACCCCCCCCCTTGACAGAGACAAAAAATGGCACTTCACTCCCACCGTCAAGGCCGGTGATACCGTGCGGGAGGGTGATATCATCGGAAGCGTTCCGGAAACAGGCCTCATAGAGCACAAAATCATGATTCCCATAGGTCTTGAGGGTACTATCAGGGAAATTAAAGAAGGGCACTTCACCATAGAAGATACCATCGCGGTCCTGGAAAACAACGGAGACCGTCGGGAGCTGACCATGGTGCAGCGTTGGCCCGCCCGGAAGCCCCGCGTTTACAAGCGTCGTTTCGATCCCATCGATCTCCTGGTGACGGGCACGAGAATCATCGACTATCTCTTCCCTCTTGCCCTGGGTGGAAAGGCGGCAATTCCGGGAGGATTCGGCACGGGGAAAACGGTCAATCTTCAGCAGATGGCCCGGTGGTCCCAGACGCATCTTAATATCTACGTTGGCTGCGGTGAGCGGGGGAACGAGATGGCCGATGTTCTCCACAGCTTTAAGCAGCTGAAGGACCCCGCAACGGGGAGGATGCTCCAGGAAAAGGAAATATTCGTGGCCAACACGTCGAACATGCCCGTTGTCGCCCGCGAAATCAGTATTTTCATCGGCATCACCATGGCTGAATACTTCCGGGACATGGGTTATGATGTTCTTCTCGTGGCTGATTCAACGTCCCGCTGGGCGGAGGCCATGCGGGAGATCGGCGCCAGACTGGAGGAAACGCCCGGCGAGGAGGGTTTTCCCACCTACCTCGGATCGCGGCTGTCCATGTTCTACGAACGTTCAGGACGGGTTGAGTGCGTAGGAAGCCCGGAACGTATGGGATCGGCCACGGTCATCGGTTCCGTGAGCCCTCCCGGAGCGGACTTCAGTGAACCCGTTACCCAGGCCACGTTGAGAATAATCGATGCTTTGTATTCGCTCGACGTCGCGCTGGCCAACAAGCGACACTTCCCCACGATCAACTGGCTCCAGAGCTACAGCCTGTATGCCGATTCCGTGGACCTGTGGTGGAACAGAATCAGTGACGAATACAACGACGTGAGGAACAAGACACTGACCACCCTCCAGAAGGAGGCCGATCTCGAAGAAATCGTGCGACTCGTGGGACCGGAAGCCTTGCCCGAAGACGACAAGCTGCTGCTCCTGGCGGCTCGAATGATTCGGGAAGACTTCCTGATGCAGAGCGCCTTCCACCCCGTGGACACCTACACCGAACCGGAACGAACGCACAGGATGATCAACGCCATCATCAAGTTCTATGACATGAGCAGGGAGATGGTTGAATCGGGCACGCTCGTCGGCGAAATAGCGGCTCTTAACGTGAGGCAGCGGATATCCCGCATGAAAGATATTCCCGGAGAGGATTTCGACCGGTACGTCGAAGAGCTTCTGTCGGATATCGAAAAAAGCAGAAGCACCGGCTATCAAGAAGGAGGAGGCACGTGATGGAGGCTCCGCAACTCTTTACTCGACAAACAAAGGCAATCGCCGTGGCTCGGCGGTCACTCCTGGTAATCGAGAGTATTCCGGGGATTCGGTATGACGAGGTGGTTGACGTTCAGCTCGGCAACGGCGAGTTGAGGACGGGCCAGGTTATCGAAGTCGGAAAGGAAACGACCGTCGTCCAGGTTTTCGGAGGCGTCAGCGAGGTCGACCTTCTTGAAAGCAAGGTCATCTACAAGGGCGAGACCCTGAAACTGCCCGTTTCCCCGGACATTCTGGGGAGGATCTTCGACGGCAGCGGAAACCCCATAGACGGCGGCCCCCCCATCGTTTCCGACGCCTATCTGGATATCAACGGCATACCCGCCAACCCGGCGTCCCGCATCCCGCCCGCTGAATTCATCGAAACAGGTATTTCTGCCATGGACGGCCTGAACGTTCTGGTCAGAGGGCAGAAGCTGCCCATTTTCAGCGGTTCGGGCCTTCCCCACAACAAGATTGCGGCACAGATTCTGCGGCAGGCGTCCCTGAAGGGCAAGGCGGAGGAGTTCGCTATTGTCTTCGGGGCCATCGGTGTCAGCTACGATGACGCGGGCTACTTCATTTCCAATCTCGAAGAAACAGGTGCCTTGAGCCGTGCCGTGGCTTTCATCAATACCGCGTCGTCACCGGTCATCGAGCGGCTTTCAACCCCTCGACTGGCGCTGACGGCGGCCGAGTACCTTGCCTGGGAGCGGAACATGCACGTCCTGGTCATCCTGACGGACATCACCAACTACTGTGACGCCCTGCGGGAACTGGCGGCCATGCGCGGCGAGATACCGAGCAGGCGTGGATATCCCGGATACATGTACACCGACCTGGCGTCACTCTATGAGCGGGCGGGCCGAATCGAGGGGAAAGAGGGTTCGGTTACCATTCTTCCCATACTGACCATGCCCGATGATGACATCACCCACCCCATCGCCGATCTGACGGGCTACATCACCGAAGGCCAGATCGTTCTCTCCAGGGCACTGGAGCGGAAACGCATATATCCGCCCATCGACGTCTTCCTCTCCCTCTCGAGAATGATGAAGGAAGGCATCGGCGAAGGGAACACTCGGGAGGACCACAACAATGTCTTCATGCAGTCCTACGCCATGTACGCCGAAGGCAACTATCTTCGTGAAATATCCACAGTGATCGGCTCAGAAGCCCTGAGCGACCGGGACAAGACCTATCTCGAAGTATCAGAACGCTTCGAAAAGGAGTTCATTTCCCAGGGAGAGTTCGAACGGCGCTCCGTAGAGGAGACCCTGGGGATCGGCTGGAATCTCTTTTCCGTGCTGCCTGTTGAGGATCTGAAGCTCATCCGGCAGGAGTACATTGACCGGTACCTGCCGAAGAAGGGATGACCTCCCGGCGGGGATATGGTGAAAGGCGGAACAACGGTTTATGGCTGTCAAGATACAGGTAACGCGACCGACAAAGATGGAGCTGGCCCGCCTGAAGCGGCGGCAGAGGCTTGCAAAGCGTATTCAGAAAATCGTGAAGGACCGGCTTTCCCTCCTGATCATGGAATTTCTGCAGACGGTCAAGGAATGCGCCGCCGTCCGGGAGCAGCTCCTCGCGGAATTTGCCGAGGCCTACAAGGCCTACTCCATCGCGTCGGGCTATCATGGAAAGGTTCCCCTGGAGAAGGAAATGGCCCTTACGGCGATGCCCTTCACCGTCAGCGCGGGAACCAGGAACGTGGCGGGGGTCAAGCTGCCCTTTTTCGAGATCGAAAGAGGCGAGGGAGGAACGGAGAGGATTCGGAACCGTATCGACGGATCGGCAGTTCTTGACAGCAGCATAGAACAGTCGCGGAAGTGCCTTGAAACGATCATACAACTGACGGAACTCCAGAACTCACTGGATCTCCTGGGTACGGAAATAAACAAAGTGAAGCGGGTCAACAATGCTTTGGAATTTATCGTTATTCCGGCACTTGACGTGACAATTCGCTACCTGAACATGAAATTCGAGGAGCGGGATCGTGAGGAAACGGCCCGGCTCAAGTATGTGAAGCAGCTTTTGGAGCGCAAAGAAGCCCATGCTTACTGATGACAGGATGCGTGAAACGCCGGCGGAACGATATCTCTTTGATGAGTTCAGGGCCATCAACGCCCATGTACCGCGGCGTCGCAAAAGCCTGGCGGATCTGCTTGAAGAAAAACCGCCCCACATTATGTGCGGTGACGGAAGCGCCCATTTCTTCAAAAAAAAAGAGCTGGCCCTCCTCGCGGGCATGCTTGACCGGGAAGAATCGAATGATCTGATGCTGCCCATGATTATCGAGGTGTCGTCCGGGGAGAGCGCGATGGCCATCCCTTCGCCGAAGGGAATTGAAGCCAGGGTGTTGTCGAACATTCTCGGCATGAAACTGTCCCTCACCGGGGGCAGGGTCTTGATCTTCAAAGCCCAGTTGGGGCGGATACGCACGATCTTGAAGACCTGCACCCAGTATGTTTTCATACCCTGAAAGGAACAGACCGTGAGCGTCCTGTTCTCCCTGTCCGCCGTGTCGGGGGACGACAGGGAGAACAGTGGACAATTCAAATACAGTAAGGAGAGTAGCCTATGACCGCGGACACCTATACAAGTATCAGGGACATCGAGGCTGAAGCGGAAAAAATCATACATGAGGCCAGGGCCGAGGCGCAGAAGGCGATCGATGCCGCCCGGACGAAAGCCCGGGAAATTATTTCCGTCGAACTGTCCCTGGAGGACGTTGCCGACCAGGAAAAAGAGATTGTCGCCCAGGCCGAGGACGAAGCGCGCAAGAACATGGAAGAAGCCGAGCTTCGGGCAGCGAAGCTCAAAAAAATCGCTTCCGGAAAGATCGACAGCGTCGTCCGGGATATTCTCGTCCATATGAAGGGCACGTACTAGGGCACGTACTGAAGACCGCGACGAGGTCAATGGCCACTTCGTCGGTTGCCCGTTCCAAAGGATCGCATGACAATCCTGACGACCCCGTACAAAGCCGAAAAACGTCCGATGCGGGACGGCTTTGTAAACGGGTCCCGGAGAAAGAGGCGCACACGGGGCGCGTCTCGGTGACGGGTGATGCGCTCCAACCAGACATCCTGCCTTGTCAGGGAGTCGTCTTTTCTTGAAATAGCACTCAAACAGGTGTAAGAAATCCCCTAAAAAAAGGCGGAGTGGCACCATGACTGAAATCGTTGACGTATCCGCACGTGAAATCCTTGATTCCCGAGGGAATCCGACCGTGGAAGTCGATATTACCCTCAGTTCCGAAATCATGGGCAGGGCTTCGGTTCCGTCGGGAGCTTCAACGGGTGAACACGAAATGCTGGAGCTGCGCGATGGCGACACCGGCCGTTACGGCGGCAAGGGTGTTCAAAAGGCCGTGCGAAATATTATTGAAAGGATCGGTCCTGAAATAACCGGCATGAACTGCCTGGACCAGAGAGCGATTGACCTGCTGATGATCGAACTTGATGGAACTCCCAACAAGAGCGGTCTCGGAGCCAATGCCATGCTGGGCGTTTCCCTGGCCTGCGCCAGGGCGGCGGCTGAAGTGCTCGGGCTTCCCCTCTATCGCTATCTCGGCGGAGTCTCCGCGTGTGAACTGCCCGTTCCCATGATGAACATCATAAACGGAGGGCAGCATGCCGACAATAACGTGGACATACAGGAATTCATGATCATGCCCCTGGGAGCGCCTTCCTTCAGGGAAGGACTGCGCATGGCGGCGGAAGTCTTCCACAGCCTCAAGTCTGTTCTGAAAGAAAGGGGATATAACACCGCCGTCGGAGACGAAGGAGGCTTCGCGCCGGACCTGAAGTCTAATGAAGAAGCCCTGATGGTTATCATGGAGGCCGTCCAACAGGCCGGGTATGAACCGGGAACCCACGTGGCTATCGCCCTGGATGCGGCGGCAAGTTCTTTTTACCGGGAGGGGCGATACGTCCTTGCGGCGGAAAGGAAGTCCGAACACTCGGCGGAAGAACTCGTCGATTACTACGAACGGCTCGTCTCGCGCTACCCGATCGTCTCCATCGAAGACGGCCTGGCCGAGGACGACTGGGATGGCTGGAAACTGCTGACGGACAGGCTGGGCGGACAGATTCAGATCGTGGGCGATGATCTCTTCGTCACCAACAAGGAACGGCTTGCCAGGGGGATCTCCCGTGGCGTGGGCAATTCGATTCTCATCAAGCTCAACCAGATAGGGACTCTGTCGGAAACTCTCGAGACAATCCTGCACGCCAGAGAGGCGGCCTACACAACGGTCATTTCCCACCGATCGGGCGAAACGGAAGACACCTTTATAGCCGACGTGGCCGTAGCCATGAATTGCGGGCAGATCAAGAGCGGTTCTCTGTCGCGGAGCGAACGGCTTGCGAAATACAACCGTATCCTCAGAATCGAGGAGGAACTGAGTTCAGCCGGCATCTACCGCGGCCGGGCGGCGCTGTACTGCATCATGTAGCGCGGGGCCTGGAAGGGGGGGAAAACGCGTATCGCTCCCGCCGCGCCGGTATTTCAGCGGGGGGATACGAACTTGAACAGTTTCTGCCGGATCGTCTCGAGCCGGCTCCGGTCTTCGTTGAGGACAACTGTTTTTGTTTCCCTTTTTTTCTCCCGCTTTCGGCCTCCCTCGACACTTCCCGAGGAAACGGTGACGACTCCGGCATCGTTGAGGAAACGGAGGGCCCCCTGGTAATTCGGCGGTGAGAGGGCTTCCTCCCGGGCGATCTCTCCCTTTTTATACATCTTCATTCCCAGTTTGTGGGTTTTCCTGAGAAGATCGCGGTCACTCCGCTCCTTGTTTTTCAGGTACGAACTTCCCCGGAGAACGATCCAATAGGATTCTATATAGTTCTGTATCAGGCCCGCGAAGGGCGCGAGGCTGATTCTGCCCCTGCCCGTGATGATCAGACGCGATGTTTCATCGAAGAAATGATCCCGGGCGACCATGCCGCGATCGGCAAGGTACAGCAGGGTTTCCCGTATTTCTTCGAGGTCGTCGCTTTCGTCATCGAATATGAATTCATTCCAGAACAGCCTTTTCAGAAACCGGTAGTCCTCCATGACCCGGGAGAGGAGAATGGTATCCTCGTCACTGGAAAGGATCGAGGCGGCCACAAATGAAATGGGCAGGAAAAAGTGCAGTATGGTGTTCTTGTAATACTCAAGCCCCATACGGCGACCACTTTCAACAGAATAAATGATCTCGGCGAATTCCTCGTCGGGCTCGTCATCCTCATCGATGCCCATCTTCGATATGTTCCCCGATGATTCAAAGAAGTTGAGGGCTTCGGTTATGGCATAATCGATTCCAGCGAAGGTCGAGGAAAAGCAGACCTTCCGATGCTCGAGGTAGTCATGCAACTCGTCAATGATGCTTCTGAGATCGTCGTGGGCGATGCCCCGCCGGTAGTGCCCGAGCAGTGCCGCCGCCACCAGAGCGAAGGGCGTCACCACGGATACGTCGTTGATCCTGTGGGCGATCTCGTAGCCCATTTTCCGGTACAGGCTTTGCCGTTCCTCGGTGGTCCGCTCCTCTATGGATGGATCGGCCCGGTCCAGGTATTCCTTGATCTGTATCGGTTCGCCGATGTTGAGGTACACCCGGCCGTAGCGTTTCTTGAGCACACGGCTCGACTTGACGATGCCCGCCGTGGATTCCTTCTTCTTGACTCCGCCGCCCAATTCCTGCAGGTAGGATTTTTCTTCTATGACCTTGTCATATCCTATGTACACGGGAATGATGGCGATATCATCACAGGCCTTTTCGCGGTATGCCTGGATTACCATGGAAAGAAGGCCGTACTTGGGCATGACCATCTTGCCTGTCCGGCTCCGGCCCCCTTCAATGAAGAACTCGAGGGGATGACCTTCCTGCAGAAGCACTTTGATGTACTTTTCAAAAACCTGTGCGTAGAGCCTGTTCCCCGCGAAGGTCCTTCTCAGGAAAAAAGCACCCGACCGTCTGAAGATATGTCCGATAGGCCATACCAGGAGGTTGTTCCCGGCGGCGATGAAGGGAAGCTGAATATTGTTGTAATAAAATATGTAGTGAATCAGGAGGTAGTCGATGTGGCTGCGGTGGCAGGGAACAATGACAAAGGGCATTTTTTTTGATATTTCACGTATTTTTGCGAGACCCTCCCGGTCGATAACGACACCGTCATAGATGTTGTTCCAAACCCAGGTAAGGATCCGGTCGAGGACGGCGATATAACTGTCGCGATAGTCGGCGGCTATTTCATGCAGGTAACGGGAGGCTTTCCGCACCACATCCTGCAGTTCACTGCCTTCCTCCTCGGCGATTTCCTGCATGACTCGAACCATCTCTACATCCCTGAGAACCTGGCCGACGATTTCATCACGTGATTTAAGCAGAGGGCCCAATATTGAGCGCCGTTCGGCATTGATCCTGGAAGTAATTTCCTGCCGGAGCAGGTTCGACAGGATTCCCGGCGACGCGTTTCTGTTCTCTGCCATAAATTGTTGAAGGTCGATGGGTTTGCAGGAAATAACGGCGGCTTTCCGGGAGAATCGGAAGAACAGGACGGACCGGCGGACAGGACCGGGGTTGTCGGAAGGTCCGAAGAGAATCTCCATGAAACTTCGCACTTCCCGCTCCCTTCTCCTGCCGTAAACGACGAGTTGGGGAACGAGAAAAACAGGCGCGGTCATCTCAGGCTGGGCTTCGATAAGCTGAAGAAGGGGGTCTTTCGGGTAGGGGCTGCTGACATGGGCGGAACCCCGGACATAGATGAGGCTGCTTTTCCCCTCAGTGGTGATCCGCTTGAGGTACTTGTTCCTGTAAGGATTGTTGATAATTCTCGAGACCAGTGTTCTGATCGCCTTTCGGTACGGTTGCCAGAGGAGCATGCCGGTTCCGTGGCAGTAGGCCGGTGGATCGATATCGTTCCCGGCAAGCAGGCTGCGTATGATAAGGCAGTTGAGCTGGCTGCGGTTTTTAAGACTGTATACGACGATACCCCGTGTCGAAAGGTCCTTCAGGGTTTCAACATCCTCCTGCGCTATGGTAACCCGTGACAGCATTCGGTCCAGGATCCAGAAGAACGGATACCGGGTCGGAGCGGAGAGTTCCCCCTCGTAATGCTCACCGGCCCGGCTGATCCACCGGTACAGGCGTGACAGCAGCTTCCGGGAGGGATAATCCCCTCGTTCTATACGATGCGTCAGTTTTTCGAGCACTGTCGGCTCCTCGTTGTTGGTACGGACCACAAGGGGTGATCGGAAGGTTTTACGGCAGCCATGGGATCATCCCGTCAATCAGCGTGATCGTCAACACAGTACTCAGGAAATCGTTGAACCATGTATTCCCTGACATATTCTTCGATTTCGTCGGCCTGGTCAAAGGCGAGAACCCTCCGGAGCAGCTCCTTCGATTCCTTGAAGGTCGATTCCCGAATGATTCCTTTCACCCTGGGAATGGCCAGGGGTGTCATGCTCAGGCCGTCAAGTTCAAGCCCCAGCAGGAGCATGGTGCAGAAGGGATCTCCCGCCATTTCACCGCACATGGCCACCTTGATTCCGGCCTGATGACCGGCGGTGACGATATGTCTGATAAGCTGCAACACCGCCGGATGACAAGGCTTGTAGAGGTATCCCACATTTTCGTTGACACGGTCGATGGCCAGGGAATACTGAATAAGATCGTTGGTACCGATACTGAAAAAATCAACTTCCCGGGCAAGGGCTCCTGCCATCATTGCCGCCGAGGGAACTTCGATCATAATCCCCAGCTTTATGCCCTCATTGAAGGGGATTCCCTCGGTGCGAAGTCCTTCCTTCACCCTCTCGATTATTGTTTTCACCCTCCTGATTTCCTCAACGCCTGAAATCATCGGAATCATGATTCCCGTGTTTCCGAAGGCGCTGGCCCGAAGGATTCCCCGGATCTGTACTTCAAAAAACTCCGGTTCCTGCAGGCAATATCGGACGGCCCGAAGCCCCATGGCAGGATTCATTTCCTCGGCGAGGCACGGGTCGGATATAAATTTGTCTCCTCCCAAGTCAAAGGTTCGTATGGTGGCCCATTTCAGGTGCTCATTTTCAATGAGGGGCCGGTAATGATTGAAATGCTCCTCCTCTGTGGGAGGCTGCTCCCTGTTGATGTAAAAAAATTCAGTGCGGAACAGGCCGACACCATTGGCGCCGTGATGCACTGCTGATGGAATTTCCTCAATAAATTCAAGATTTGCGCCAACGCCAATCCTGAGGTTGTCCCGGGTCACGGCGGGCAGGCGCGCCTCCTTGAGGTAGGTCTCCTCCAGGAGGCGGTAATGAAGTTTCTTGTCTTCATAGCGCTTCAGTGTCTCCTGGTCGGGATTGATAATCACCACGCCGGACGTGCCGTCAACAACCAGAATATCGTCGTTGCGGACTTCGCGGGTTATGTGTTCAAGCCCCACGACGGCGGGTATGCCGAGGGAGCGTGCCACGATGGTCGTATGAGAGGTCTTGCCTCCCACATCGGTGGCAAAGGCAAGAATCTTTCTGACCTTCAACTGCACTGTCTCCGCCGGCGAGAGATCGTGGGCTACAATAATGGTTTTCTCATCGATGTCGTCAATCGTTTCCTTGCCGGCCCCCGACAGATGACGAAGAATCATCTGTACCACGTCTTCGATATCCCGAATGCGTGCCTTCAGGTACTCATCTTCCATCCTGTTGAAAATGCCGCGATAGCGGGTCAGGGTCATCTCCAGGGCCCATTCGGCGTTGATCCCGTTTTTTTTGATGAAACCTGCTGTCTGTTCACGCAGGCCCGCGTCTTTGAGCATCATGGCGTGAACTTCCAGAATAAGCGGACCGATACCGTCTATAGTCTCGAGTTTTTCCCTGATGGCGGCGAGTTCCCGTTCCGAATCCTCCAGGGCCTGCCTGAAACGGCCGATCTCCCGCTCTATCAGGGCCGGATGGGATATCTCACGATGCGCGAAGGGCATAGTACTGTGATTGTCCAACAGGTGCGCCCGTCCGTCCGCGATACCCGGAGACACCCCGAGCCCCTTCAACACGATGGTTCGTTTCGATCCCTGTATCGTCACCTATTCTTCTCCGAATTTATCTTCAATAAGTGTCTCGAAGGCCTTCATGGCCTCAGCCGAGTCCGGTCCGTCGGCTACGATGATGATTCGCCCGCCCTTCGGGCAGGCAAGGGTCAGAATGCCCAGGATGCTTTTCCCGTCCACGATGATTCCATCCCGTTCATAGGTGATCCGGGCCTTGAATCGTTTCGCCGTATTGACCAGCGTCGCGGCAACCCTGGCGTGAAGGCCCAGTTCGTTCTTGAGTGTAAAAGCTTGTACACGTTTCATAGCAGGCCGGCAGCGAGTATCGTGATCAGCGAGAATCCATAGAGAATTGCCAGCACGGGAATTCTCAATACAACGAGGCCGCGAAAGAGCATGATGGCGGCAAGCACCATCAGGGCGCCGACCGGTCCGGGCAGGTATTCCGGGCTCCGGAAGAGGGGGCCGGAAAGAAAGCCCGCTCCGAGAAACGCCAGCACCACACAAGATAGCCATCGTATCTTCTTTCCCCATTCGGGCATGTCGATCCTTCTGAGGAAATCCATGGCGCCCGCTCCGTCCCGGTATGCCCTGATGAATCCCGTTATCCGTACATGTCCGTGGACGGCATTGTAGGCGATCAGTACCGTCGCCGGTGCCGGAAGAGAGCCCGTCAGAGCCGCAGCGACTCCCAGAATGGATGCCAGCGGCCTGAGTGATCCCCAGAAAAAGGGGACTCCGAGACCGGCATAAGGGGCCGCGAGTGATTGCTTCAGCCGGACGGCGTCGGCATTCCGGAGTGCTTCTTCATGCTTCAGGACCGACCCGACGATCAGCGACGACATGACGGGGTGGGAACTGAATGAATCCAGGTGGGTGACAAGAAATTCGGCCCTCTTCGAACCCCGTGACTCGGCCAGGGGAGCCAGGACGAAGGCAAACCCCAGGTTCTGCATCCGCGAATAATTCCAGGAGGCGCTTATCAGCAAAGACCGGGCGAACATCCGCAGCAGGCCGATACACCCCTGCGTATCCGTCGTATCCTGTTTCATGATCCCCCCTGGATGCATTCCGTTGCTGCCGCAGCGTTCCTGCTATTCGATATTTTGAACCTGTTCCCGTAATTTGGCAAGTTCGGTCTTAACGTCGATGACGGTTCGCGCAATCTCGAGATCACCGCTCTTCGATCCTATCGTATTGATTTCCCTATGCATTTCCTGGAAGATAAAGTCCAGTCTGCGTCCGGAAGGTTCCGACGCGTCCAGTAGGTCCCTGAACTGGCTGATGTGGCTGTCCAGGCGGACAAGCTCCTCAGTTATGTCGCTCTTCTCGGCCATGAATACTATTTCCTGGGCCAGTCTCGCCTCATCGATTTCTATTTCCGACGCCAGCGTTTTCAGGCGCTCCACCAGACGCTGCCGATATTCCGCCACGACCCGGGGAACCCGGGCGGTGACGGCATCCAGCCATTGCTGTATACGGTCGATCCTGTCTGTGAAATCCCTGTAGAGGATCGACCCTTCCTGCTCCTTCATCTCCATGAGAGCCGCCAAAGCCTCATCGACGCCTTTTTCAATGGAGGACCGGATGTCGGGGTCGTCGTATTCCTGTTCAGAAGCGTAGATGCCGTTTTTTATTGACGTAACCATCTCCAGCGTTATGGGATCGGGCAGTGCCAGTTCGTCCCTGACCCGTGACAGAGTGTCGAAGTAATCCCTGATAAGGGGAAGATCGGCCTTCAGCACGCTGACGTCGGTACCCTCCCGGTCCGTCTCGAGGCGCATCACCAGTTCGATCCTGCCCCGGGACAGGCACTGGGCAATTTTTTTCCTGATCAGCAGTTCGAGGGCGCCGAGACTGCCCGGAACTCTGGTGGTGATCTCCAGGTTGCGGTGGTTAAAGGACTTGATCTCGATGATCACCGCGGCAGTGCCGCAGGTCGTTTCGGATCTGCCGTAACCGGTCATGCTCCGTATCATGCTGTCTCCTCCGGGTTTCGTTTCACGGCCGCCAGCTGCTTCAGATATTTTTCCCGTATTCTTGCGAGCATGCTGATCATCGACGGTTCCCGGTAATCGGGATAGGTCCACGGCAACTCCTGAAAAAACCCGCCGCGGTAGATCAGTGTCAGGTCACCGTACACGCCGTCGCCCAGGTAGGGTCTGTGGGCATAGGGTTTTCCCGTGGCGAGGAGCAGGTGTCCCGTCGATAGGCAGCCCGGATCGATGTTCACACGTCTCCTGTCCTTGCGCGACAGGGCCGCCTCCACGCCATTGGTCGATTTCTTGACAGCCGGAAGCCCGTCGGGCGAAATAAGGGATTCAAAGGAAACTACACGCCGCTTCAGCCCCGCGCCCATTTCCGCCGTGTAATAATCAGTATAGTCAAAGGGCATGACGGTGCTGATGTAGTCCGGTTTACCATAAACGTCCGACATGCCGTCGATTGCCCGCGTGACCCAGTCACTTTCCCTAAAGATCATGCTTGCTACCAGCTTAACCGGATCGGGCCGGCTCAAAAGGCTCATGACATGGTCACCTGGATAGTCTGTGAATGCGGGCTGTCCGCCGGGAGGGGGTTCCATTTCAGAGAACCCGGAGCAGTTCCTCCCGTGTAACCGTTGCAGTTCCAACCTTGCCGACCGCGATTCCGGCCGCGTGGTTCGCCAGCACAGCCGCCTCCCTGGCGGTGGCGCCCGCGGTGGTCGCCAGGGCGAAGGTTCCTATGACCGTATCTCCCGCTCCGGTCACATCGAAGACTTCCTTCGCCACGGCGGGGATATGGGTGATGGCGCCGTTGTCCTCGAAGAGAGCCATTCCCTCCTCCCCCCGCGTGATAAGGACCCCCTTGAGGTGGTACTCTTCAAGCAGCCGGCGCCCGGCCCGGACCAGATCGTCACGGGTGTTGATGTCCATACCCAGGGCCATGGCGGCCTCAGCCTGGTTCGGCGTCATCAGGCCGCAGTCACGATAGAGGGAGAATCCGTTCTTTTTCGGGTCGATGAAGAGCGGTATCCCCGCCCCGGAACAGAGGTTCCGTATCCTGTGGAGAAGCTCCTCCGAGACCAGGCCCTTGTTGTAATCCGATATGACAACAGCCTCGATATCATCAAGCATCGACTCCAGATACCCCGCGATCTTTTTTCGTGCCCCCGCGCCGACGGGGTTCCTGTCCTCCCTGTCGAAGCGGACCACCTGCTGGCTGTGGGCGATGACCCTTGTTTTCACACTTGTCGGACGGTCCGGTGTTATGATGATCCCATCCGTATCGACCTTCATTTCCCTGAGTCGCTCCCTGATCCAGGAGCCCATCTCATCCCTGCCCGCGATGCCGGCGATGAAGGCCCTGCCCCCCAGGGAAAACACATTGTTCAGTACGTTTGCCGCGCCTCCGAGGAGAAGACTTTCCGAGGTGACGCTGACCACCGGTACCGGAGCCTCCGGCGAAATGCGGGTAACCTTGCCCCAGATGAAGTGGTCCGCCATGATATCGCCGATGACAAGTACCCGGGACAGGGGAAATCGATCGAGTATTTCGAGGGCCCGTTTTTTTGAAAGCATTTTTTTCATACAGTTCGTCCGGGAAGTGTCAGTACATCAAATGGAAAACGAACAGGGGTCGTTCCGGGAAGACCGGAGACCCCTGAAACAACAGGGCATGCTAGTATCGCTGGGAACTTTTGTCAATCATTTTCTCATGATAATCCCCCATCCTTTTTGTGTGCTCCGGGTGGGAGCCCGCGGGACGCCCCCCGGCGGCTTTCATGAAGTCGTCAAATACCTTGACTGCTCCCGTTAAAACAGATAGGTAAACCTCCTTACGGAACCCGGAACGACGGGCGCTTTCCGGGCACTGAAATTGAGAGGGAAACATTCCCGCGAACAGGAACGAAGCACCATGGAAGACACCAGCGATCTGTTGAGAATAAAACGGGAAAAAGCGGAGGAACTCAGGGCCGCAGGCATCGAGCTGTACCCCAATGACGTAAAGGTCGAGCACAGTGCCGCCGAAATTCTTGAATACTATGGCGATGCCGATGAGGACGCCCTGTCCCGGGTGAAGGAGACCTTCCGGATCGCGGGCAGGATCATGGCCAGAAGGGTCTTCGGGAAGGCCTCGTTCATAAGTATTCAGGACAGGACGGGGCGCATCCAGGTTTACGTGAGGAAAGAGAAGGTCGGCGACGATTTTTACGGCTTGTTCAGGAAGTTCGACGTGGGCGACATACTGTTCGTCGCGGGACGGTTGTTCAGGACAAAAACGGGGGAGTTGACCATTGACGCCGATGTGCTCAGGCTCCTCTCGAAGGCAATGCGGCCCCTGCCTGAAAAATGGCACGGCCTGACGGACGTCGAGATGCGCTACCGCCGGCGCTACCTGGATCTCATCATGAACCCGGCCGTAAAAGAAACCTTTATCATACGGAGCAGGATCATACATCTCATACGGCAATTCATGCTGGAACGGGACTTTCTCGAGGTGGAAACCCCCATGATGCATCCCATAGCGGGGGGAGCGACGGCTCGCCCCTTCAAGACCTATCACAACACCCTGGACATGGACCTCTTTCTGCGCATTGCCCCGGAACTGTATCTGAAACGCCTGGTCGTGGGAGGCATGGAACGGGTATTCGAAATCAACCGCAGTTTCAGAAACGAGGGGATCTCCGTTCTGCACAATCCTGAATTTACCATGATGGAATTCTACCAAGCCTACGCGACCTATGAGGACCTGATGACCCTGACGGAAGAACTGCTGACCTTCATCGCCCGCAGTATCTTCGGGTCTTTAACGTTTACCTCCCAGGGGGTGGATATCGACTTTACGCCGCCCTGGCGGCGGTTTACCCTGCGGGAGGCTATCACCACCTTTGCCGATGTTCCGCAGGAACGCCTGGATTCGAAAGAAACGCTGCTCGCGGAAGCGCGACGTCTGAATGTACCCGTCAACGATGCCGATCCCGCGGGGAAAATTATCGTGGCTATTTTCGAGCAGACTGTGGAAGAACAGCTTGTCCAGCCGACCTTCATCACCCGCTACCCCGTCGAGGTTTCCCCCTTGTCCAGGAGAAGCTCCGATGACAGTGACCACGTCGACCGTTTTGAGCTGTTTATCCAGGGGCGCGAGATAGCCAACGCCTTTTCAGAATTGAACGATCCCGATGACCAGAGAGAACGGTTCATGAATCAGCTTGCGGAAAAGGAGTCCGGTGACGAGGAAGCCCACGACATGGATGACGATTATATCACGGCCCTGGAGTACGGAATGCCTCCCACGGCCGGGGAAGGAATCGGAATCGACAGGCTCGTCATGCTTTTCACGGATTCGCCTTCGATCAGGGATGTCATCCTCTTTCCTCATATGCGGTCAAAGACCAAAAGGGCCTGATCGGGAAAAGGTACAATACCCCCATGGGTTATGAACTGTTCGTCAGCATCAGGTATCTCAGGGCAAAACGCAAGCAGACCATCATCTCCGTCAACACGCTCATTTCCACCCTGGGCATCTTTCTCGGAGTGGCGGCGCTGATCATTGTCCTGTCCGTCATGAGCGGTTTTGAGACCGAGCTTCGCAACAAGATACTGGGTATCAACTCGCACATTCTTCTCATGCGTCTTGACGGTTCCATGGAGGAGTACCGGCAGGTGATGGACGAGGTGAAGCACCTGGACCGGGTCGTGGCGTCAACACCCTTCGTGTACGGACAGGCCATGGTGAAGAAGGGAAACCGCGTTACCGGTACAGTGCTTCGGGGTATCGCGCCGGAGAGCGCTCTTTCGGTAATTACCGTTGGATCGATGACGGCGGGCGACATGTCCGCCCTTGCCGATGACGCGACCGCCATCGAGGGTGGTGATCTTCCTCCCGTCGTCATCGGCAGGGAGCTTGCAGGCATCCTGGGAGCCCGGTACGGAGACGAGGTCGAGGTGCTCCTTCCCATGGGGATTCCCACGCCCATGGGCACCATGCCCCGCATCCAGAAGTTCACCGTGGCGGGCATCTTCGAGTCCGGATTCTATGAATATGACTCGACGCTGACCTTTCTGTCCCTTTCAGACAGCAAGCGGTTTCTCAACACGGGAGACGCTGTAACCGGAGTGGAAATCAAAATAGACTCCATATACCGCGCCGGGGAAGTGGCCGGCAAGATCGAAGAGCGGCTCGGCTATCCCTACCGGGCGCGGACCTGGATGGAGATGAACAGGAATCTTTTTTCGGCGCTCAAGCTGGAACGGACCGTCATGTTCATCATTTTGAGCCTTATCGTGCTGGTGGCCGCCTTTAACATCATTATTACACTTATCATGTCGGTCATGGAAAAGACCGGTGACATCGCGATCCTGAAATCCATGGGAGCCACCAGGGGCAGTATCATGAAAATATTCATGATACAGGGCCTCATCATCGGCTCCGTGGGTACGTTCCTGGGATGTGTCGCCGGAGTCCTGATCGCCCGGAACATCGAATCCGTCGCGGCCTTTGTCGAGAGGGTGTTCGGCATTACCGTTCTCCCCAAGGACGTCTATTACTTCCCTACGCTTCCCTCACAGGTGAATTATCCCGATGTGGCCCTCATCGTTCTGATTACCCTGGTGCTGTGCTTCGCGGCATCCCTATATCCCGCGTGGACCGCGTCCCGGCTCGATCCGGCGGAAGCCCTTCGGTACGAATAGGAGCCCGTGGTAATGGTATCGATGAAAGCAATAACCAGGACATTCGTCAAGGACAGCATGACCGTCAAGGTTCTCAGAGGCATCGATCTTGACATCGCCTCCGGCGAAACCCTGGCCGTCCTGGGCGTGTCGGGGTCGGGAAAAACCACTCTCCTGCAGATACTCGGCCTCCTTGATCATCCCTCGAGCGGTTCGGTCTTCTACGACGGTATCGACGCTTTTGCCGGGGACGAACGGACACGGGCACGGTTCAGAAACCGCAGGATAGGCTTCGTCTTTCAATTCCATCACCTGCTTCCCGAATTTACCGCCGCCGAGAACGCCATGATGCCCGCCTGCATCGCCGGTATGCCCCGCGGGGAAGCTCTGCTCAAAGCGGAGATTGCCTTGACTGAGGTGGGACTTGGTGATAGGTTATCGCACAAACCGGGAGAACTGTCAGGGGGGGAACAACAGCGAGTGGCCGTGGCGCGCGCGATGATCATGGAGCCCGCCATACTTCTTGCCGATGAGCCCACGGGCAACCTGGACGCGGCAACGGGGCGGAAGATCATCGAGTTACTGCTTCAATTGAATCGGGAGCGGGGAACCACGCTGGTCGTCGTGACCCACAATACTTCCATGGCCGGTCGCATGTCGCGCACCGTAACTCTGAAGGATGGTACATTGCATGTCCTGTAATCACCTCAAATCCCTGGTGGTATTCCTTCTCCTGTCGGCGTTTCTCTGTTTTTCCGTTGCCGGTGCGGAAGAAACAAAAAAAATAGCGGTATTTCCATTCCACATATACAGCGATACCGACGCGTCCTATCTCAAGGAGCGCCTTTCCGACGACATCACGACGGAGCTTTTAAGACAACCCTATGTGAGAGTGGCGGAAGAGGAAGCGGTCACTGACCGTATAGGTGGTCGCACCGTTACGGAAGCCCTCGCGCTCTCCGTGGGGAAGGACCTGGAGGTCGATTATGTGATCATGGGAAGCCTGACCCGGCTGGGGAACCTGATCAGCACCGATGTCCAGGTGGTTGACGTGGAACGGGAGTCGACCATTCGCGACCTCTACTTCCAGGGCCGGGGGCTGGAAAGCGTCGGCTCCATATCACGGAATCTGGTCGAGGAGGTGCTGTTTCGCCTTTTTGCCGCCCAACGGGTGGCGGAGGTTCGCTTCGAGGGAAACCGGCGAATTGAGGAGGGAGCCATCCTCAATGTCATACAGAGCGTGAAGGGGACACTCTTTTCGCAGCGCCTTCTTTCGGAAGACATCAGGTCCATTTACGGAATGGGTTTTTTCAGTGATGTGGCCGCCTCCGTGGAAGATTCAACCGAGGGACGGGTCATTACCTTTACCGTTACCGAGCGTCCCCGTATTGCCCAGATACTCATAGAAGGCAACAGGAAGATAAAAGAAAACGACATACGGGATGTCATTTCCGCCAAAACCCGCCAGATGTTCAATCCCGAGAGAGTCAACACCGATGCAGAGAACATAGAACTGCTCTACAAGGAACGGGGATACCTGAACGTGGAGGTAGCCTATACGGCCGAGGCCGACGCGGAAGGGCAGGATGTCTATGTTACCTTCACCATTGTGGAGCATAGAAAACCATCCATCAGGACCATATCCTTTGAAGGAAACATGGTTTACACCGATAAAGATCTGAAAAAGATGATGAAGGCATCCGAGTGGGGTATTTTCAGCTTTCTCACCGATGCCGGCTTGTACAACCGGACTGAATTGCAGGCCGACATAGAAAATCTGACCGTTTTCTATCATAACAACGGCTTCATCGACGCACAGATCGGAGATCCCGAGATCAGCATTGACGATCGATGGATATACGTAACTATCCCTGTTCAGGAAGGCCGCCAGTATCAGGTAGGAGACGTGGGCATCACCGGGGACGAACTGGATGTTTCCAGGGATACCCTGATGACCGGTCTCGAGATCAGGAAGAAAGATTTTTTTGACAGGGAAGCGATCATCAGGGACATGGAGTATCTGACGACAGCCTGCAACAACGAAGGATACGCCTACGCGAACGTGATTCCCCGAACGGTGCCGAGCCCCGAGAGGCAGAAGATCGACATAACCTACCATATCGAAAAGGGCAGGATCGTTCACATCGACAGAATTTCCATAACCGGGAATACCCGCACCAGGGACAAGGTGATCCGCAGGGAACTGGCCGTCATAGAAGGACAATTGTACAGCCGGGACAATCTTACCGGCAGTTACGAAGGTCTGAACCGCCTTCAGTACTTCGAGGAAGTCAACTTTCAAACCGAACCGGGCGCCGACGAATCTCTCATGGACGTCAATGTCCACGTCAGCGAAAAGGCAACGGGACTTTTCAGCGTCGGAGCGGGCTACAGTACGATCGACAAGGTCATTTTCATGGCCGAAGTGGCGGAACGCAACCTGTTCGGCCGGGGCCAGACCATCAGCGCCAAGGGATACGTGGGATCGGCAACCACCAATTACGAAATCTCCTTTATCGAGCCCTGGCTCTTCGACATACCTCTCTGGAGCAAGGCCGAGCTGTGGAAAATGGAACGGGAGCGCGACACCTACGACGTCTATACAAAAGGCCTGGCGGGAACACTGGGGTACCGTCTTTTCGAACGGGTGGACGGCTACATCCGCTACCGACTGTCTGAAAATATCGTTAAAAACATATCGCCCTATGCCTCTCGCTTTGTGCGGGACCAGGAGGGAAAAATCATGTCGAGCGGTTTGACGATCACACTGGTTCGGGACACCAGGCATCCCTGGATGATGCCGTCGCGTGGTTCGAGAAACAGTGTTGCCGTCGAATTCACGGGCGGTCCCCTGCAGGGTGACGCGAGTTTCACCCGATACAGCGGTGAAACCCGCTGGTTCTTTCCGGTCGTCAGTGATTATGTCTTCAGCGTGGCGGCTCAATTCGGGCTGATACACGGGAATGAGGGGAAGGAAGTTCCCATTTACGAGCGCTTCTATCTGGGCGGCATCGGAAGCCTTCGAGGGCTTCGTGATGTGGGTCCCCGCAGTCCGGACAATCTGGACGTGATCGGGGGCAAAACGATGATGGTCTATACCGCCGAGTTCCTTTTCCCTCTCCTCAGAGACGCCGGCATACGGGGTGTCATCTTCTACGACACGGGCAATTCCTGGGAGAGCGGCTTTCACTTCGACGACATGCGGCAGACCGCAGGGGCCGGTGTCCGCTGGAATTCACCCATCGGACCCTTCCGTCTCGAGTGGGGGTATGTCCTCGACCGGAAGGAGGGGGAGTCACCCAGCAGGTGGGAATTTACCATCGGGATGATGTTCTAGTACCGTGTCACGCTTTTTTGGTATCTCGAAGAGTGTTCCAAACGCCTGATGCGGCAGGTTTGACGAACTCGCACCAAGCCGGAAAACTTACAGGGTACGGGGAACCCCCGGCGGCGCAGGGCCGGGGGCTGACAATGGCTGGAAAATAACTATTTCGCTTCAAGGAGAGGAATACAACGATGAGAAACCTGGTAGTCTGTATGTGCATAGCGGCGGCCTTCGTTCTGACCGGCGCAACCGCAGTGGCGGCCGAAAAGATCGCTTTTGTTGATATCCAGAGAATTTTCATGGAATCGGAAGCGGGTAAGAGTTCTGCCCTGGAATTCAGAAAACTCGTGGAGAAAAAGCAGGGTCAGATCCAGGCGCAGGAGAGGGAATTGCAGAAAACCCAGGAAGAACTCGAACAGCAGCGGTCTGTGCTGACGGAATCAGCCTATCGGGAAAAGGACCTTGATTTCCAGAAGCGGCTCCGCGATTACAAGCGTTTCGTGGATGACGCCAATGAAGAAATGAGGATGCGAGAGCAGCAGATGACGCAGCTCCTGATTCCCGGAATCCAGAAGATCATAAATGAAATCGGCAAAAAAGAGAATTATACCGCGATATTTGACGTGGGAACCGGGGGCCTGCTCTTTACCTCCGAGGCAAAGGATATTACCGGCAAGGTTATTGAAGCCCTCAACAAGGTTGCCCGCTGAACGGGACGACAGGCTATCGATGACGGGGGTTCGGATCCTGAACCCGTCACACCAGGGGCGCCACCGTCTTGTTGAGACGGGGACGCCTCGTTGTGTTACTGCTTCCCCATCATCTACAAATCTTTGATACGCGGACATCCCTTATGGACGGGCCCGTTCGGAAAAGAATCATTGTATGCACAAGAAACTCAGTGACATAGCATCATTTCTCGGAGGATTCGTCATCGGTGACGGAGACGTTGAGATCCGGGCCGTTTCGGGCATCGAAGAGGCATCGGAAGGGGATCTCACCTTCGTGGCAAACCCCAGGTACCGGGCTGACATCGCAACAACCGGCGCGTCGGCCATTCTGGTTCCGCGGGATATCACCGCTGCCCCGAAGCCCCTGGTGGTTGTCGATGACCCTTACGTTTCTCTGGCCCGGGTCCTGACCCTGCTCTACCCGGATGAAGCCCCCCCCGCCGGGATCAGCGAAGGTGCCTTCATCGCCCCGGACGCTTCCATTGCCGAGAACGTGACCATCTGCCCCGGGTCCTGCGTGGGATCCTCAGCCCGCCTGGATCGTGGTGTGACACTCTACCCGGGTGTTGTCGTGGGGGACGGCGCGGTCATCGGTGAGGACTCGGTTCTGTATCCCAACGTCACCATCTACCGCAGATGTATCATAGGGAAGCGGGTAGTGCTGCACGCCGGTGTCGTGGTGGGAAGCGACGGATTCGGTTTTGCCGGCCCCGGGACCGGGAACGTCAAGGTTCCCCAGGTGGGGATCGTCAGGATTGACGACGATTGCGAGATCGGCGCCAACACGACCATCGATCGTGGAACCCTGGGGGTCACCTGGATCAAGGAGGGTGTCAAAATAGACAACCTGGTGCAGATTGCCCACAACGTTGTGATCGGCGAGCGTTCAGTGGTCGTTGCCCAGGTGGGTATATCGGGCAGCACCAGGATAGGGAGAGGAGTCCTCCTGGGAGGACAGGCCGGCCTTGTGGGCCATATCACGGTGGGAGACGGGGCCATGGTGGCCGCCAAAACCGGCATTCACAAGAATGTTCCCCCCGGAACGGTTATGTCCGGGTTCAGCCAGATGCCTCACCGGCTATGGTTGAGGACGCAGGCCACCCTTCCGCAGCTGCCGGAGATGAGAAAGCGGCTCCTGGATCTGGCCGCAAGAATTGAGCAGATCGAACAGGTTCTGCAGAGCATGAACGACAATGAGGCAGGTACTCAATGAAAATTCACCCTTCCGCAATCATTTCCCCCCGGGCGGCCATCGCCGAGGGGGTTGAAATAGGTCCCTACAGCGTCGTGGGACCCGACGTGTCGATCGGGGAGAATACCCGAATCGCTCCCCACGTTGTTATTGAGGGACCCACGGAGATCGGCAGCGGCTGTTCCATCTTCCAGTTCGCCTCCGTGGGGGCGGACCCGCAAGACCTCAAATTCAGGGGAGAACGGTGCAAGGTGATCATCGGCAACAACAATACCATACGGGAGTGTGTTACGATTCACCGGGGCACGGCCGCCGACATCGGTATGACCATCATGGGCGACAACAACCTGATCATGGCGTACTGCCACGTGGCCCACAACTGCAGCCTGGGGAACAATGTCGTCATGGCCAACGCGGCCAACCTGGCCGGCCATGTCACCATCGGAGATCATGTCACCATCGGCGGCATGACCGGTATACACCAGTTCTGTTCCATCGGGAGCTACGCCATGGTCGGAGGCGCTTCGGCTGTTGCCGGCGATGTTCCTCCCTATGTGATCGTTTCAGGAAACCGGGCCAGGCTTTACGGCCTCAACCTGATCGGTCTGGAGCGGAAGGGCTTTGCTCCGGAAACGGTAAAAACTCTGAAAGAAGCCTACCGGATACTCTTCCGTTCCTCGCTTCTGTTGAAAGACGCCATCGGGAGGGTGAGAAATGAGCTGGAGGCGATTCCTGAAGTGAACCACCTCATCGAGTTTCTTGAAAAGTCTCAACGGGGAGTATGCCGTTAGACAGTGCCTGAGACCACTGCATTGTGCCGTTTCGAGGAGCATCACGACGGGAAATCGTTCTTTACTGTGGTTATCGTTCAGGCTTTCCTGCCGCTATAGTTTTCAAGGCTCTCTGTCGATGATGGCTGTGAAAGGTGACATGCGCCATGGGTATGCTTAAGGTAGGTGTCGTTGGAATCGGACACCTGGGGACCTACCATCTCCAGAAATACGAGATGATTGAAGACTGCGTCATCGCGGGGGTCTCCGACATACAGCAAGACCGGACGGAACAGGCGGCCGGGCGTTACCGGTGCGAAGGCTTCACGGACTATCGCCGCCTCATCGGAAAGGTGGACGCCGTCAGCATTGCGACCCCGACGGTGACACACCACGCCATCGCCCGGGATTTTCTGGCCGCCGGCGTCGATGTACTTCTGGAAAAACCCATGACCCTGACCCTCGAAGAGGCCGACGACCTGCTCGAGGCGGCCGAACAGGGAGACCGCATCCTGCAGGTGGGGTTCATAGAACGATTCAACCCGGCTGTCATCGCTCTCGAGAAGATCATAGAACGACCGGTCTTTATCGAGGCCCATCGGCTGCATCCCTTTTACAGCCGGGGTACCGATGTAGATGTCATACTGGACCTCATGATTCATGATCTCGATCTGGTGCTCGCTTTTGTCGCGTCTCCGATACGGTCCGTCGATGCCGTCGGGGTGTCGGTTCTGTCCGATAAAGTGGATATAGCGAACGTGAGGCTGTCCTTTGAAAATGGCTGTGTGGCGAATATTACCGCGAGCAGGGTAACGGGGAAAAAATTGCAGAAAATACGGTTTTTCGGGTTTGAAGGGTATCATTCAGTGGATTACGCCAAGCGCGAACTCGTTTCACTCAAGAAACACCCCGACGGTCAGGGGGGCGTGGAAATCAGCATGCGGGACGTAGAGATCGGGCAACACGATCCCCTGGAGGCTGAAATACGGCATTTCGTTCAGTCCGTCATTGCCCGGACTCCTCCCCGGGTGTCGGGGAGGGAAGGAAGAAACTCCCTCGAACTGGCGCTTCGGGTGGCTGAAGTAATGGAAGACGGAAGCGGGGTGCCGGCATGAACATCATGGAACCTCCCTGTACAGGACGGCAGTGATCACCGATGGAAGCTTATAACAATTCTTTTGCCGCACCGAACAAGGACGTTGTCATTATTGCCGGCGAGGCCTCGGGGGACCTCCACGGATCGATGCTCGTCCGGGAGATGAAGGCCGTCGATCCGGCACTGCGAGTTTGTGGAATAGGCGGCGACAGGATGGAAAAGGAGGGCGTGACCCTGGTACACCACGCCAATGAACTTGCCGTGGTGGGATTGACGGAAGTATTCCCGAAGCTGGGAGTCATTCTCGGGGCCCGCCGGAAGATAAAACGTCTTCTGCGGACAAAACGCCCCTCTCTTCTCATCCTCATTGATTTCCCCGATTTCAACATGCCCCTTGCCAGGTTCGCGCACAACCTGGGCATTCCCGTCTTTTACTACATCAGCCCCCAGGTGTGGGCCTGGCGGAAAAAAAGAATTCACTTCCTGGAACAATACGTGGACCGCATGGCCGTTATTCTGCCCTTCGAGGAAGAAATCTATCGCTCCACCAGCCTGGATGCCCGTTTTGTGGGGCACCCCCTCATGGATCGTGTTCTCATGACCTGTTCCCGCAACGAAGCACTGGATCGCCTGGGACTCCGGCCGGAGGGAACCATCATCGGGCTGCTTCCGGGCAGCCGCGAACGGGAAGTCACGTCCCTGCTCCCCTGCATTCTCGAGGCGGCACAGATTCTCGACAGCAGCATACCCGACGCACAGTTCGTGCTTCCCCTGGCCGAGGGAATTCCCCTGGAGACAATCGACGCGATCCGCCGGGACATTCCCCTGGATGTAACGGTTGTAAAGGGACGTTTCTACGAAGCCTTGGGAGTGTCCAACGCGGCCATCGTCACATCGGGCACATCCACCCTGGAGGCGGCTCTTCTCGGGGTTCCCATGGTTATCGTCTACAGGGTGTCCCCGCTGTCCTACCTCCTGGGTAAAATGTTCATCGCCGTGGATCATATCGGACTGGTCAACATCATCGCCGGCCGGGAGGTAGTCCCCGAATACATCCAGGCGGACGCCGAACCCGGGAAGATAGCCCGGGGGCTCCTGGACATTCTCACCGGCGAGGGACGGAGAGAACAGGTTTCCCGTGACCTGGAAGCGTTAAAATCCATGCTGGGCGAACCCGGGGCCGCGGTAAAGACCGCCGCCCTGGCACTTGACCTTATGGAGCGGGGGATCAGAAGCCCCGGCGGGGCACAAGCGGCGGGCCCGGAGATCCTCCCGTTCCGGAACAGGAGCGCCCCGTGATACTCTATACCCGTCTTCTCAGGCTGGTCCGTCCCCACCTGGGCAAGTTCGTCATTGCCCTGCTCTGCATGGCCGGCCTCAGCGCCGCTACGGCCGCCCTGGCCTACCTGGTGAAACCCGTGATCGACGATATTTTCGTCAACAGGGACGCCTCGAAGCTGGCCGTCATAGCACTGGCCATTCTCGTTGTCGCTTTCGTCAAAGGTGCCTGCAATTACGGGCAGATCGTCCTCATGAGCTTTATCGGGCAGCGGGTTGTGACGGATCTGCGGAGCGATCTTTACAACCACATACAGTGCCAGTCCCTGTCGTTCTTTTACCGGAACCCCACGGGGACTCTCATGTCCCGGATCACCAACGATGTAACCTTCATCCAGATGGCCGTATCCGAGGCGGTAACCAGTCTTCTCAAGGACTCCCTGATGCTGGTGGCCCTCACCTTCGTCATCTTTTACATGAACTGGAAACTGGCCCTGATAGCGATTTTTGTCTTTCCCCTGGCCGTCTATCCCATCGTCATGTTCGGCGAGAAAATGCGGCGCGTGGCGACCGACAGCCAGGTGACCATGGGAACTCTGTCCAGTCTCCTGCAGGAAACCATCGCCGGGACCCGCATCGTCAAGGCCTTCGGCATGGAAGACTACGAAGGCCGGCGGTTCGCCCGGGAAAATGAAAACCTTTTCCGGCTGTTCATGAAATCGGTTTCCATCCGTGCCCTCTCCAGCCCGCTTATGGAGTTTCTCGGCCATCTCGGCGTGGCTGCCATCGTTCTCTACGGGGGCTACGAGGTCATCCAGGGCCGTTCAACTCCGGGAACCTTCTTTTCCTTCATGACGGCCCTCATACTCCTCTACGAGCCCATCAAGCGTCTCACCAACGTCAATAATACCATCCAGCAGGGAATCGCTGCCGCCCAGAGGGTTTTCGGCCTCATGGACAGCGCTCCCGAGATTCAGGACCGCGAGGGGGCGCAGATGCTCGCGCCCATGAAGCGGTCCATCGAACTGCGCGATGTAACCTTCAGCTACGGCGATGATCCGGTACTCAAGCGGATCGACCTCACCATCAGGGCCGGTGAGGTTGTCGCCTTCGTGGGCATGAGCGGCGTGGGGAAAACAACCCTGGTCAACTTGATTCCCCGGTTCTACGACGTCACGGAAGGGGCGATTCTCATCGACGGAGTCGATATCCGGGATAGTACGATCCGCTCTCTCCGGGACCAGATCGCCATCGTTACCCAGCAGGTCATCCTCTTTAATGATACGGTCCGCGACAATATCGCCTACGGCGACATAGACAGGAGCGATGATGATGTCATCAGGGCGGCGCAGGCGGCCAAGGCCCACGAGTTTATCATGAAACTGCCCCGGGGCTATGATACGGTCATCGGCGAGCAGGGAGTCAGGCTGTCAGGCGGGGAACGGCAGAGAATCTCCATAGCCCGCTCGTTGCTGAAAAATGCCCCCATCCTCATACTTGACGAAGCCACGTCCTCCCTCGACACAGATTCGGAAAAGGAGGTCCAGGAAGCCCTGGAAACGCTTATGAAGGGGCGAACGACCTTGATCATCGCCCACCGGCTGTCGACGATTCGAAACGCCGACCGTATCGTCGTCCTCTATGATGGAGCCATCGTGGAGCAAGGTACTCATGACGGTCTCATAGCGAAGCGGGGAGAGTACCACCGGCTGTTTACGATGCAGTTCGAAAACAACGGCACCCAGCGGGCAACGGGCTGACGGATCGGAGACACCGACACTATGGCGCGGCGGATAACCGACTACGGGAGAAAAAGACTGCAGGCGGGAAACAGGGCGTTGCCGTTCGTTTCCTTCCCCCTGTCCATCGGGTATGAATCCCTGATCAGGGCCCGGAACCGCCTCTATGACAGCGGGTATGCCCGAATCGACCGGCTCCCGGTGAGCGTGGTGAGCGTGGGCAATCTCACCCTGGGCGGCACGGGGAAAACACCGACCGTGATCATGCTGGCGGGCCTTTTAAAAGAGAGGGGATACCGTCCGGCCGTCATCAGCCGGGGGTACGGGGGTACAAGCAGAGCTTCGGCCACGATCGTGTCCGACGGCGTGAACCTACTCTCGACCGCCGGAGAGGCGGGCGACGAGCCCGTCCTCATCGCCCGGTCGCTGGAGGGCGTGCCGGTTGCTACCGGCCGGCGCCGTTTCATCGCCGGTCGGGCCGTCCTCGAGCGTTTCGACAGCGACATCCTCATCCTGGATGACGCATTTCAACACCGTTCGCTGTACCGGGACGTGGATATCGTTCTCGTCGACGGCATCCGACCCTTCGGCAACGGGCGCGTCTTCCCCGGAGGCCTCCTTCGTGAGCCCCTGTCGTCGATCCGACGGGCTCATATGGTGGTCGTGGTGGACGGGCCGCCCCGGGGGATCCCTGAGGAAATCGGGGAGCGGGCGGGCCCCTATACCCCGCTCTTCCGGGCCGGACGCCATGCGAAGGACCTGCTCGACTGTGCCGACGGAATCAGCCTGCCCCTCCATTCCCTGCGGGGGGAATCGGTGGCCGCTTTCGCGGGAATAGCCGAACCGGAACGGTTTCGCGCCACCCTGGCCCCCTGGTGTGGTCGTGTAGAGCCTTTTCTTGCCTTTCCGGACCATCACGCATACAATGAAAAAGATGTGGAAACCATCATGGCCGCCTCATCCGGCCGAAGCATCGTCACCACCGAAAAAGACGGAGTGAGGCTGCGGCGCCATCCAGGCTTCTACAGACAACTGAAACTTCTTCGCATCGAGATGCGCCTGGACCCGTCGCCTGACGAACTGATGAGCCTGCTGCGCCGGAAGATCGAATCCTGACACATTCCCGGCGCTCGACGGTGGAGGTTCTCTCACCGGCCGGGACAGCCTGAAGATGGAGAAGAAAGGTGGATAACAGCAGGTGTTTCAGAGCAGGAACCTTCCGAAAGTCGAACATCTCCTGATTCGGGGAACCAACTGGATCGGCGATGTCATCATGAGTCTGCCCGCTCTGTCGGCGGTGAGAAACAGCTGTCCCGAAACACGGATCGCGGTACTGGCAAAACCATGGGTGGCGGACCTGTATCGACTTTTCCCCGGGGTAAACGAGGTGATCCTGTTCCGCAGTCCGGGCGTTCACGACGGAATCGCGGGAAAGTTCCGTCTCGCCCGGGAGCTCCGGGTCCGTCATTTCGACGCCGCGCTGCTCTTTCAGAACGCCATCGAAGCGGCCATTATCGCCGCCCTGGCCCGCATACCCCTGCGGGCGGGATACACCACCGACGGGCGCGGGCTTCTTCTGACACACCCGGTTAGAAAAAAGAAGTATATCGATACCCTCCACCAGACGCACTATTACCTCGAGATGGTGCGGTCACTGGGGTTCCGCTCCGATCCCGACGAGATGGCGATTCGGCCCGACGGGGACAGTCTTCGGCGTGCCGATGAACTGTTCAGAAACGAAGGTATCGGCCGGAATCACCCCGTGGTGGGCATTGCGCCGGGGGCATCCTACGGTCCCGCCAAGATATGGTATGCCGAGCGATTTGCCGAGGTCGCGGACCGGCTCGCAGATCATCATTCGGCGCGGGTCCTGCTTTTCGGCGGCAGCGACGATACCGTCCACACGGGCGCCGTGGCGACGCACATGAAACATACCCCCCTTGACCTGGCGGGGAGTACGACCCTCGCGGAAGCGGCGGCCCTCATGAGCCGGTGCGATCTCGTTGTTGCGAACGATTCCGGCCTCATGCACCTGGCCGGCGGGCTGGGTGTGCCCCTCATCGCCATTTTCGGGTCCACAAATCCCCGGGCCACATCTCCTCTGGGAGCCCGCAGCCATGTCCTCTACCGGAAGGCGCACTGCAGCCCCTGCCTCAAAAAAACATGCCCCGGCGATTTCGCCTGCATGGACGGTATAACCGTTGATGACGTTTACACCTTGGCGGCGCGGCTTCTGGAAGAGCGGAAGGAGTGAAAACCCGGTGAACAAAGAGGCCGTATTTTTTGACCGCGATGGAACCATAAACGAGGAAGTAGGCTATCTTTCGAGGCTTGACCAGCTCGTCCTGTATCCCACCGCAGCACGGGCCATCAGGATGGTCAATGAGGCCGGCATGATGGCTGTTGTCGTCACCAACCAGTCGGGTGTCGCCCGGGGGATCTTCGACGAAGCCTTCCTTGAGAAGGTCCACCGGCGCCTGCAACAGATGCTCGCCGACTCGGGCGCCCGGATCGACCGGTTCTATTACTGTCCCCACCATCCGGCGGAGGGGCGGGTTCCCTACGTCCTGGACTGTGACTGCCGCAAACCCAATCCCGGAATGATCCTCAGGGCCGCCCGGGAACTTCACATCGACCTGGGCCGGTCCTACATGATCGGCGACACGTTTCGGGACGTGTCGGCGGCACGCAGGGCGGGAGTCACGGGAATCCTCGTGCGAACGGGATACGGGGCGCGGCAGTCTGATTCGGAGGATCTGCGGGGTGACGGCCCGGAGCCTGCCTACAACGCCCGGGACATACTCGATGCGGTCTCATGGATCTTGAAGGATCGGAGTCGTGAACATTCTTATCGTTAAATTGAGCGCCGTCGGAGACGTCGTTCACACCCTGCCGTCGCTATCGGCACTGCGAGAGGCCTACCCGGCCGCCCACATCACCTGGGTTGTCGAAGAGGGCGCAGCCGACCTGCTGCACAACCACCCCGACTGTGACCGGGTCCTTGTTTCTTTCCGGAAACGCTGGGTGAACAGCCTCATCCGCGGGCGGAACAGGCGGGAAACGATCGGCGAGATCCGCTCGTTTCTTTCGGTCCTGCGGGACCGACACTACGATCTCGCCATCGATTTCCACGGGCTTTTCAAGAGCGCCGTCATCATCGGATGGTCCCGGGCCGATCGCAAACTCGGCTACCGGAGCATGCAGGAGTTGAGCAGGTTTTTTTACAATGAAACGATCCCCGAGGATATGGAAAAACACGCCGTTCTCAGGTATCTTGATTTTATTGAGCATATTGGCGCCAAGCCCCGTGAGCCCCGGTTTTCCCTGGCCCTGGACGAGCCCGGGCACAACTGGATTGCCGGTCTTCTCGAGCAGCACGGGATCGGAAACGGAGCCCCGTTCATTGCCTTGAGCCCCGTTGCTTTCTGGGAAACCAAGCTCTGGGACAATGATCGTTTTGCCCGACTCGGTGACCGGATCGTTGAGGAGCTGAAGCTCCCCGTTGTCTTCACGGGCGCTCCCGGGAGTGGCCTCATTTGCCGAATCAGGGGCGCCATGAATGCCGATTCCATTACTCTTGAAGGGCAGACCTCCCTCAGGGAACTTGCCTGCCTCTACAGCCGGGCCGCCCTGGTGGTGACCACCGATTCCGGACCCATGCACATCGCGGCGGCGGTGGGAACACCGACAGTGGCGCTTTTCGGGCCCACGGACCCTGCCAGAACGGGGCCCTTCGGGACGGGTCACGTTATCATCCGCTCGAATATTTCCTGCAGTCCCTGTTTCCTGAAACACTGTACCGGCCGGGACTGCATGATGGATATCGACGTTGAAGAGGTATTCGAGGCGGTGAAACAGCAATTGTCACGAAAGGAGACACAACCATGGCAATAAACAGGGAACTGCTTTCCATTCTTGCGTGCCCGGCCTGCAAAGGCGATCTTGTCCTCACGGAGCAGGGGGATGGACTTGTCTGTTATGCCTGTATGCTGCTCTACGAGATACGCAATGATATACCGATCATGCTCGTCGATGAAGCACGGCGCCTTACGGACGTTGACCTCCCGCGATGCTCCGGCGGCGGGAACTGAGGAGGAACAATCATGATACCTGTCAAACGCCGCATCGGCGTCACCGTCCTTGTCACCGCCACGGCCGTCATGGCGGCGGCCCTGCTCTATTGTGTCGTGCCCCACAGGGGTGCCGGCTTCGCGGCCGACGGCTCTCCGGTTTCCGGCGGGAACGTCGGAACATCGTCTGCAATCAGTGGCGACGCCGAACACCGGCGGGGTACGGGAACGGGCCTCGCCGTCTTCGTGGGTGACCTGGTCATGATTCCCGAGTCGGGCGCCGCCGTGGTGTTCCTCGTCACAGACGACCGGGAGCGCTGCCTGCCCATCACAATCGGCCAGTTCGAGGCGCTGGCCATCACCCGTTTCATGCAGTCCGTGACACCTCCGCGGCCCATGACTCACGAACTCCTCCTCGATACCGTAAGCAGGCTGGGCGGACAGATTGTCAGTATAACCGTCGATTCTTTCGACCAGGGAACCTTCAAGGCCTTCATCAGGGTGGGCCTAGAAGACGGGTCCGAGACACTCATCGACGCCCGTCCCAGCGATTCCATTGCCCTGGCAATCAAGGCAGGGGCGGCCATGTATGTCGCCCCCGCCGTCATGGACCAGGCGGGCAGAATGTTGGAAGAACCCGACGACGGGACGCAAGCCGACCCGGGGCCCGACGCTCCCGGGCCGGTCCCTTTTCCGCGGAAACCCGACGCGGAGACTGTACTGTAGGCAGTCCTCACGGCCTCGTACAAAGCACCCCAGCCCGCATCCTACCGCCGGCTCCCCTTCGCCTGCAGCACTATCACCGAGGCGATCACCAGCAGGGCCCCCAGAATCTGCCGTGATTCCATGGTTTCCGACAGGAGTATCCAGGCCATGAAACCCGCCGTGATCGGTTCCAGGGTGGCCGTGATACTGGTCCGCACTGCTCCGATGCGGAAAATGGCTTGATTGTAGCAGGTAAAGGCAATGACCGTTCCGACGATTCCGACGAACAGGACACACCCCCATTGCGCGATTCCCGAGAGGCTCAGAAAGGCCGCCAGGGGCGGATGCAGGATGTTCCAGATAACAGCCGAAAAGAGCAGGCCGAAGAATACCACCGTCCGGGGATCGTAGCGCCGCATGCCCCGGGCGGAAAGCACCGTGTAGCAGGCGAAGAGGACGGCCGAGCACAGCGCCGCGAGGACGCCCGCACGGTTCATGTTCAGCAAGTCAAGGTTGTATGCCCCAACGACCAGGTAGCACCCCGGGATCAAACCCATCAGGGCGATGAACACGACGGCCGGGAGCCGTGCCCGCAGAATCAGCATCGTGTACAGCACGACGAAAACAGGGGCCTGGTATTGGATGAGAACCGCCATGGCCACATTGATCTTGCTGATGGCAAAAAGATAGGTGTACTGGACCGCCCCGAGTTCCAGGCCGAGAGAAATAAAGTAGGGAAGGTCCCGCCGGTCAATCAGCAGCAGCGAGCGATTACTCGTAAACAGCCAGAAGAACAGGAAGGACGAGGCCAGCGTGCAGCGCATCTGGACAAGCCCATGGGCCGTAATGCCGTTGTTGAAGAGAAACTTGGACGCTATTCCCGAGGAGGCCCAGAGAACGGCCGCCAGTACGGCAAAGAAATAGCCCGCTCGGATGTGAGGCTGCCGCGGCAATGCGGGCTCCTCCTCAAGAGTCCTGACGGGGACGCGGCAGTTCAACCACGCCCTTCTCGTCAAAGGTCAGAGCTCCGAAGAAGCCCGTGGAAAGTGTTCCCTTGATACGATAGGAGAAAGTTCCGGGCTGGTCTTTCCGGGTCCATTCACGGATCTGGCGAAAAATGTCCGCCAGGTCGCTTACGGCCGTCACCGTGAGAATTCCTTCACCGAAACGCGGCACCGTAACCGCCCTGTCGCTTACGCCCCGCGCAAAGGGGAGATCGTTCAGCTCCACCTCGAAACTCAGGCCCGTCAGCGGAATATCCCTGCTGTTCGGATTCCGGACCCGCAGTGTGAAGGAAAATCGCTGCTCGAAGAGGGTCGCCTCGATCACGTCAATGCCCACGATCGTCACTGATGGCGGTTTCAGCGTCAGACTCGCGCAGGAGAATACGAACAGCACCACCGCGAGGATCAGGACCGGAATGAGACATCTTTTTTCGGACACAGGCCACACCTCACGGAACTGTTTTTGACCGGTTCACGTTGAAACGTTCACGTGCAGTTCCTCATTAACACAGGGGAGGAAGGATGGTCAATGACCAAAAAACAGTGAAGTTTCAAACCATTGAAGGATGGAAGGACTGCTTTCTGTGTTGACAGGCGATGCTGAATGTGCTGATATCGGATGCACGAAAGCAAAAAAGAGGATGGTGTCTTCTCGGGGCATCGATTCTATGATCAACCTACCCGCAATGAGCAAAGGAGATAGCTATGGCGAGCAAATGGATTGACGAACGAGACTTTGCTTTTCTGTTGCACGAGGTCTTCCAGATCGGAACTGAGCTCCTCGGCAGGGGACCCTTCAGTGACCATGACGTCGACATGGTCAATATGGTTCTCAACGAAGCTGCCAAACTGGCAGAAAACGAGATAGCCCCCACCTATCCGGACGAAGTCCACAAAAAAACCGTCGAGGCAGAGTTCAGGGACGGTACAGTGTTTGTTCCCGAGGCCTACCACAGGCTCTGGCAGCTCTATTCAGAGGGCGGATGGATGTGTACCTCCGACGAGTACGAATACGGCGGCCAGCAGCTGCCCGCCGTGGTGAGTGCCGCCGCCGCGCACATGTTCCTGTCCTGCAACCAGGCCTTCGTCATGTTTCCGGGCCTGACTCACGGAGCGGCCAGATTACTGATCGATTTCTTCGAACACCCTCTCAAAAAAATCATCATCGAGAAAATGTTCACCGGACAATGGGCCGGGACGATGTGTCTGACCGAGCCGGGCGCCGGTTCCGATGTGGGCGCCCTCACGACGGTTGCCAAGCGCAATCCCGACGGAACCTTTTCCATTATCGGCAGCAAGTCGTTCATTTCAGCGGGCGATCATAACCTGACCGAAAATATCATCCATCCCGTCCTGGCGCGGATCGAGGGCGACCCGGGCGGAACACGCGGCATTTCAATTTTTGTGGTCCCGAAGATTCGCATCAACGATGACGGTTCGCTGGGAGCACCCAACGACGTCACCTGCGGCAACATCGAAAGCAAGATGGGAATTCACGGCAACCCCACCTGCACCCTGAACTTCGGTGACAACGGTACGTGTGTGGGATACCTCATGGGTGAAGAACGCCAGGGCATGAGAATCATGTTCCACATGATGAATGAAGAGCGCCAGGGCGTGGGTATGATGGGCGTCGCCATGGCGACGGCGGCCTACCGTCATGCCGTTGAATATGCCCGGGAGAGGTTCCAGGGAACGGACATCATGGCCGGCAAGGATCCCGACGCGCCCCAGGTGCCGATCATACGGCATCCGGACGTTCGGAGAATGCTCCTCAAGCAGAAATCCATCGTGGAAGGCATACGGGCCCTGGCCATGCTCTGTTACTACACCATGGACAAGAAGATGGTAGCCGAGACGGAAGAAGAAAAAACCAAATGGGCCGATATGGGTGACATCCTTATCCCCTTGGTCAAGGCCTACTGTACCGACCTGGGCATGGTGGTCAATGACCTGGCCGTACAGACCTTCGGCGGGTACGGCTACTGCCGCGAGTATCCCGTGGAGCAGATGATGCGGGACCAGAAAATAAACACCATCTATGAGGGTACCAACGGAATCCAGGCCCTGGACCTCCTGGGACGCAAGCTGCCCATGAAAAAGGGCATGGTGTTCATGAACCTGCTGGGCTTTCTCCAGGGCTACATTGCCGAAGCGAAGGCCGTAGAAGGCCTCGGCGCCGAGGCGACCATCGTTGAAACGGCCCTCAACGCCTGTGTCACCAACGCCATGGAGTACAGCGGAATGTTAAAAACCAACCCCTTCGTCCCCCTCCTTGGTGCCTATGATTACATGCATTGCCTCAGCGACGTCATCACAGGCGCGCTGCACCTCAAGATGGCCGTCGTGGCCATGGCGGCACTGGAAACCGCCGCCGGCGACAGGGACAGGAACTTCTACACGGGCAAGATCGAATCGGCCCGATTCTTTGTCAACCGCCGGACCGCCCTTGTTCCGGCCAGATGCGAAACCATCAGGCAGGACGAAACCAGCGCCATGCGCATCCCGGAAGAGGCCTTCATTGTGTAGGGACACAACGTGGTGCAGGGATAGCACAGTAAACAACAACGCAAAGGGGCTGTGACGGGGAATGGTTCCCGTCACAGCCCCCCTGTGATTGTGGGATAGGTGGGTTCGAGCAGGTACCGGTTGACTGTCCCGGCTCGACTCACCCCGGAGATGTTCACACCACCGGGTCAGAAAATTTGGTACTGTCAACTATTTTGTGTGAAATTTTTTTCTGCCGGTTTTTTCAATGATGGCAGGAACGCTCTCCTGCCGGGATCTCCATCGGTTTGGTCCGTCGTTTACACTCTTTGTTGACCCGTTCGACAACATTGGCCGTACGCAAACAGAGCCATTCCTTTTCAGGAAATTTCAGGCAGATAAGACATGACTCAAGGGAGGGAGTTTTTCTTGTCGGCCCTCCCTGTTTTTTTGGAGAAGAACTTTACATTACTTATATTTTTAAAATCTAAATCCTGAGTCCAGATAACAGCATTGAATTCTTGGGCAGTTGCGAGAATTATACTATCTGCCATGGGAAGGTTATATTCTATACTCAGTTTTGATGCTGCCATTGCCAATGATGCAGTCAAATCAACGACAGTACCCTTTTGCATGGCCATGACAGCCTTCAGTGCATTATTTTCGTTGGATTCCCGGAGAATTACATTGAATACCTCATAAATCGTAATCGATGGAACAACAAGTGAAGCAGTATCAGTTAACGGGGCAAGGAAATGTCCGGCATTGGGTTCATCAGCGAAGTATGCAAGCCAGGCGGAAGAATCTATGATGTTCATACCCTGTCTTCCTCTCGATTAAATTCCGTATTGATACCTTTGAGGAATCCTCGAAGTTCTTTAATGTCAAGTTCCGGTATGAGTTCAACACGCCCTGCATATCCAATGACCTGCATTTTTTGACCCGGTCGAAGATTTAATGCCTCTCTAATTGGTTTTGGTATGACGATTTGATATTTGGGTGAAACCGTTACTAAGTGCATGGCCATATCTCCATCGATCAATTTATGTATTACGATACCATGATCGATAATGACTGTCAACATCTCTGGCAGAGGAGGGGTGGCGGTACGTCCTTGACAGTCCCAGATCGTTCCTGTAGAGTTTTTCTATCCCGGAATCGAGGATCAGCGGGCCGGATAAGCCCGGAAAGAAAGGAGAGTCACGGGCCATGGCGACTGAAAATATCTCCGATGCAACCAAGTATTTTGTCGATCTGCGACGTCATATGTGGAAGGACGGAATTGAACTTGATTTGCGACGGCTTATCTGGCAGATCGCCGTGACAGGAAAATACATTTCAGCCAAGATCCACGAATCGAACCGCAAACTCGCGGGAGTCAAGAACATCTATGATGAGGAGCAGCTTGCCCTGGACAGGAGCAGCGACAAAATCCTCAGGAACCAACTGGAATATTCCGGATTCGTCAGAGAATACGCCTCAGAAGAACTCGACCAAATCGTCACGATAGGCAAGGGTGACGAAAAATACTACATAACGGCGGACCCTCTCGACGGCTCGTCCCTTGTGGACACCAATCTTGCCATCGGCACCATCATCGGCATACACAATCAACCCGTTCCATCCCAGGGAAGAAAGACTATGGTGGCGGCCCTGTACATCACCTACGGGCCCTTGATCACCATGGTGTATTCCGCCGGGAAGGGCACCCATGAATTTGTCCTGAACCGCGAGGGAGAATATGTCCTGTCGGAAGAAAACATAGCCTTGGAGCAACGGGGATCCATTTACAGCCTTGGCGGACTGAAACGGGACTGGACGGAGCCTCACGCCCGCTACATAAGCTATCTGGACGACGAGGGATACAAGCTTCGATACAGCGGAGGGTTCGTTCCGGACATCAACCAGATCATGATCAAGCGGGGGGGAATATTTACCTACCCGGCGCTGAAGACATCTCCCCGGGGGAAACTCCGGCTTGTCTTCGAGCTTCAGCCCATGGCATTCCTCATTGAACAGGCAGGAGGACAGGCGACTGACGGAATCCGCTCTATTCTCGACATTGCTGCCGAGAGCCTTGACCAGAGAGACCCTATCTATATCGGGAGTGCCTTTGAGGTAGAAAAGGCCCGGGAGTATCTGGCTGCTCAACAGGAATAAAAAGGAGGCGACCATGATAGTTTCCACTATTGATGATTTGAAAAAGATCACCGAGGGGATACTCCGCCTTGAACCGGACCGGGTGGATGTTCTCGATGAACAACGCCTGAGAAAAGATCTGGTGGACGATCTCATCTACACGGCCGTTTTCAGTCCCCGGGAAGACGTCCGGGAAGCAGCCGCCTGGATCATACGGAGGGCCGGTGCCTCCCTCGACATTCTCCCGTCGTCCATTCAATCCCTCTATGACGCCATGGGAAGGGGAACGATTTCCGACTTCACTGTCCCGGCCATCAATCTCAGAGGGATCACCTACCACAGCGCCCGGGCGGTCCTGCGATCAGCCATGGCCATCGACGCCGGGGCCTTCATTTTTGAAATCGCCCGCTCTGAAATCGGCTACACAAGTCAGAGGCCCGCTGAATACACGACCGCCGTCACTGCCGCGGCCATAAAAACGGGATATCGGGGGGCCCTTTTCTTGCAGGGGGACCATTTCCAGATGAACGCAAAGAAATACGCCGCCGATCCTTCAGCCGAAACAGGCGCCGTCGAGGACCTGATTATTGAAGCCGTGGAGGGAGGCTTTTACAATATCGACATCGACGCGTCCACCCTGGTTGATCTTTCCAGACCGACTCTCGGAGAACAACAGGAAGACAATTACCGTATCACGGCGGACCTGACGAAACTGATCAGAAGCATTGAGCCGGCCGGCATTACAATATCCGTGGGAGGCGAGATCGGAGAAGTGGGAAGCAAGAATACCACCGTTGAAGAATTCATCGCGTTTATGGAAGGATACAACGAGGCCCTTGAAGACGAGCACGCGGGGGTGATGAAGGGGATCAGCAAAATAAGTATTCAGACGGGTACCACCCACGGAGGCGTTCCCCTCCCCGACGGCTCTATCGCTTCGGTAAAGATCGATTTCGACACTCTCCGGAGTATTTCGGAAATCGCCCGCACCCGGTACGGCCTTGCCGGTGCTGTCCAGCACGGCGCCTCCACTCTTCCCGAAGACGCCTTTGACCATTTCCCCCGGACGGGAACCGCCGAAATCCATCTTGCCACGGGATTTCAGAACATCATATACGACAGCGACAACTTTCCCGGTGCCCTCAAAAAGAGTGTGTATGATTACATAAATACAGAGTTGCGCAACGAGAAGAAGGAACAGGACACGGAGGAGCAATTCATTTACAAAACACGCAAGAAAGGCTTCGGCCCCTTCAAGAAGGAACTGTGGCACCTCGACGCGTCCATACTTGAAGCCATAGGATCGGAACTGGAGGATCGCTTCAGCCTTCTCTTCGACAAGCTCGCGATCTCGGGCACCAGGGCCTCGGTGGAAGAACTGATAGAGACCATCGATGTTCCCATTCAGGCGCCGGCGGCGCTTCACCTCTAACGTGCCAAGGAGAGGAGTCATGATCAAGGTCGGAGTAAATGGATTTGGCAGAATCGGGAGGCTGGTGTTCCGGGCGGCTCTTGAAAAGAAGCTTCCGGATGTGGACATCGTTGCCTTCAACGACTTGGCGGACGCAAAAACCCTGGCCCACCTTTTCAAATATGATTCCAATTACGGAGTGTATCCCGCCGAGGTGACGGCCCGGGAAGGTGCAATCATGGTAGACGGAAAGGAATACAAGTTTTTTTCGGAGCGTGATCCCGCCAGGATTCCCTGGAAAGAACTGGGCGTTGACCTGGTCATCGAATCGACGGGATTCTTCACCGACGGCACCAAGGCGGCTGTCCATATCGAAGCCGGAGCGAAAAAGGTTCTTATTTCCGCGCCGGCAACCAACGAAGACGTGACCATTGTCATGGGTGTCAACGAAGACAGCTACGACCCGGACCGCCACACCATTGTCTCCAACGCATCCTGCACCACGAACTGCATCGCCCCTCTGGCAAAAGTTCTCGATGACACCTTCGGTGTCAAATCAGGCCTGATGACAACCATTCACGCCTACACGAACGACCAGAGAATCCTGGACTTCCCTCACAGTGATCTGCGGCGGGCCAGGGCGGCGGCTCTGTCCATGATACCCACTACGACCGGTGCGGCCAAGGCTATCGGCAAGGTTATCCCCGGCCTCATCGGGAAAATGAACGGCTTTGCCATGCGAATACCCACGCCGACGGTTTCCATGGTCGATCTGGTGGTTGATCTTGAAAGGGCCGCCGATATCGACTCTGTCAACAGGGCGTTCAAAAAGGCCGCCGAGGGCCCCATGAAGGGTGTCCTCCGGTACTCCGATGAACCGCTCGTATCGAGAGACTTCGTCAAGGATCCCCATTCCTGTATTTACGATGCCGCCCTCACCTACATCGTGGAGGGTACTCTGGTGAAAGTCTGCGGCTGGTATGACAACGAATGGGGCTACAGCTGTCGCATGATCGACCTGACAGACTACATGGCGAAGGTGCAGTGACCGCTTAACAGAAAAGGCAACAGAACACCGGCGGGTGTCGGAAAGGAAAGTGACCGGCACCCGCTGTCCCGGTTCACAAGCCGGTCTTTCCCTACCCGATCCTGGCTCCCGCCGTCGTCTCGCCGTCAAAGGTCACAAGGCTCAAACCGCCTTTGTCTTCAGCGGCCAGAAGCATTCCCCGGGACTCCACTCCCATGATTGTCACGGGCTTCAGGTTCACTACAACGGCGATGAGCTTCCCCTCCAGATCGCCGGGATTGTAATCCTGTCCGATTCCGGCCACGATGGTCCGCTCCTCGCCCACGTCTATTGTCAGTTGGATCAGCTTTGATGATTTGGGAACGGCTTGCGCTTCAAGAACGCGGGCCACCCGAATGTCCAGCTGCTGAAAGGCCTGTATATCAACGATGTCTTTCATGTCAATTTCTGCAACCTCGGCGGACTCTTTTTCCAGGCTGACGCGGGGGAACAGCGCCTCTCCCCTGTCAAGGACGCTCCCCGACCTGAGACCGCCCCATACCCTGACGGCATCAAGGACGGGGGGTTCGTCCAGGCCCAGCCGTCTGAGAATCTCCGTCGACGTATCGGGCATGAACGGGGAAAGGGCCACCGCGATGACGCGAAGAGCCTCGAGGACATTATACATGACCTCCTGAAGACGGTTCTTCAAAGCGTCAGTCCTGGCCAGAACCCATGGCTCGGTTGTGACAATGTACTTGTTGGCGGCATTGATGAATTCCCAAATCGTCATGAGGGCCCTGTGAAACTGGAGACTTTCGAAAGACCGCTCGAGCGTCTCTGCCAGGGATTCTCCCTGCCTGATGAGTCCGCCGTCGAGTTCATCGGACCCGTCCCCCCGGAGGGGCACGGCCCCGGCGCAATACTTCACGGCCATCGAAAGGCTCCTGCTCACCAGGTTACCCAGGTCGTTGGCAAGATCCGAGTTAAGGCGCCCCACGAGACCTTCTTCGCTGAAACCGGCGTCCAGGCCGAAGACCATCTCCCGCATCAGATAGTATCTGAACGCGTCAAGGCCGTACTTGTCTTTCAGGTCAAGGGGCTTGACCACAGTGCCCCGGCTTTTCGACATCTTTCCGGCATCGATGTTCCAGTACCCGTGAACGTTCAGGTGACGATAGGGTTCAATTCCCGCCGCCTTGAGCATGGTGGGCCAGTATATTCCATGGGGCTTGAGGATATCCTTGGCGATCAGATGCTGGGACGACGGCCAGAATGTCCGGAAGTTTTCATGGTCCGGATAGCCCAGGCCGGTGATATAGTTGATGAGCGCGTCGAACCAGACGTAGGTGACATAGTTGTCGTCAAAAGGCAGTGTGATTCCCCAGGTCAGCCGCGATTTCGGCCGCGATATACAGAGGTCCTCCAGCGGTTCCCTCAAAAAAGCAAGTGCTTCATTTCTATAGCGTTCGGGCCTGATAAAATCGGGGTTATCCGTTATGTAGCGAATCAGCCAGTCCTGATACTTGCTCATGGTGAAAAAGTAATTACTTTCCTTCCTCACCTCGGGAACGCTCCGGTGATCAGGGCACCGTCCGTCCACCAGCTCGGATTCACGGTAGAAGCGTTCGCAGCCGACACAATAGTTTCCTTCGTATTCGCCGAAATAGATGTCCCCTGCGTCATATACCTTTTGAAGGATCGACCGGACCACCGCCTGATGGTTTTCATCGGTGGTGCGGATAAAGTAATCATTGGTAATGTTCAGCCTGGGCCAGAGTTCTCGAAACTTGGAACTTATCATGTCGGCATACTCCCGGGGTGAAATGCCCGCGGCAGCGGCGGCTTCGGCGATTTTATCACCGTGCTCGTCAGTCCCGGTGAGAAAAAAAGTGGGCTTTCCCATCATGCGGTGGAAGCGCGCCATCACATCGGCCACGATGGTCGTGAAGGCATGGCCGATATGGGGAGGTGCATTCACGTAGTAGATAGGAGTTGTGATATAGAAAGCGTCTTTCATTGTCATTTCTCCCGGTTCGTCATGATCGTGCCGGTTCAACACTGATAACGTCTTTGACGGAAACCTCCGCCTCCCTGCCCTCTCCGAAATCGACGAATATTTTTTCCTCAAGTACGTTTTGCCTGACCACCTTTCCGCGTCCCTGAGAAAGCACTACCGTTCTTCCGCACCTGGGCATGTTTTTTCGAGATTCCCGGTAACTGTCGTACTCAAAGGCGAGGCAGCACATCAGTCGCCCGCAGAGACCGGAAATTTTTTCCGGATTGAGGAGCATGTTCTGTTCTTTTGCCATTTTTATGGACACCGTGCCGAAGGACTCGAGGAACCCGACACAGCAGAGTTCACGCCCGCACATTCCGATACCGCCGAAAAACCGGGCCTCGCTCCGCACCCATATCTGCCGCAATTCAATACGGGTTCTGTAAGCCGCGACGAGATCCTTGACGAGTCCCCTGAAATCCACTCTGCTTTCAGCAGCGAAATAAAAAACAAGCTTGCTGCGGTTAAAGAGATAGGAGACCTCCACCAGTTTCATGGCAAGGTTTCGATGGGCTATCCGTTTTCGGCAGAATTGAAAGGCCTCTTTTTCAATGCTGCTGTTCTCGGCGGCCCTCGTCAGGTCCGCTTCCCCGGCTTTCCTCAACAGGAACTTCATATTGTCATGAGTCCTTGTCCCGACGGCCACTTTTGTCACCGTAACAACAGTTCCGATGGCTTCTCCATTTTCCGTGTCCACAATAACCGTATCATTTTTTTCGACTGGAACACCGCCTCCGTCGAAAGTATATACCTTTCCCTTCGCCCGGAACCTGACGCCTACCAGGGAGCGGCTTTCCTGATTGTCAATCATTGTGTTCATCCGTTTCAGACGATTTTCGATTTTTTACGATATCGTCACTGTATAGATTCATAAACCCGGCTTACCGCGCCCGATGCGCCGATCCTGAAAAGCATCGCCTCCAGTATCAACTGCCGGTTGCCATTGCGTTCAATACCCTTCCGGGCATGATCGATGGCCTCGAGCGCCATGAGTATGTCTCGGGTGGAACGGGTATTCGCACAGATCGCTGCGGCATCCGCCGTATCGCCGTGAATAAGGAGCCCGTCCCGTCCGTTCTCGCGAAGCACCAGGGCATCGCGGAACCACTCTTTCAGAAGATCGAGCTTGAGGGCGATTTCGTTCCTGTCCTCGCCAAAGCGCTGTGCCGCCACAATCACTGCCAGGGGATTCCCGTCCTCCGCCGTCGCATCCCCGGGAACCATACAGGCAATTATCTCATCTCTGACATGACGCCAGGTCTGCTTGTCCCTGTCCAGAATGCGCCCGATACTTCCTCCCGAAGCGGCGGCAAGGAGTTTCGCTTCGTCCTCATCAAGACCGAGCCGTTCCCGCAGGTACGCTTCCACGGCGTTTGGGGGAAGAGGATTGAAGCGCACCTTCTGGCACCGAGAAAGAATCGTTTTGGGAAGACTCTCACAGCGTGAGGTGATCACTATCAGAACATTGTCCGGAGACGGCTCTTCCAGGGTTTTCAGGAAAGCGTTGGCCGCGGCATTGTTCATTCTGTCGGCATCCTCGATGATCACGACCCGCCGTCTCCCCTCCATGGGGCGAAAGCGCATCCCCTTTGCCACGTCTCGAATATCTTCGATTCTTATGAAGGCGCCCCGGGGAACGACACGAAGGACATCGGGATGATTCCCCGAGACAATCGTGCGGCACGAGGAGCACTGTTCACCGGAGTCCCGTTCCGTGCCCCGGCAGTTCAGGGCCCGGGCGAAGGACGCAGCGACCGTTTTTTTCCCCAGGCCGGCCATCCCGTAAAAAAGGTAGCTCTGGGCAACCCGGTTCATGGCCAGGGAATTGTTCAGAAGGGCGATCTGCCGTTCATGACCGTAGATATTTGAAAAGGGCATGATGGTACTATTCAAGCATGACTGACACCGCATCTTTTACATTCCTGAAGACCGTGTCCACATTACCGCCGGCATCGATAATCCGGAACCGATCCGGCTCCTTTGCGGCAAGAGCAAGATATCCCTCTCGCACCCGCCGGTGAAACTCCAAATGTTCCTCTTCAAACCGGTCATGGGAGTCCCCCCGGATTCCGGCATCCACAGCCCGCCGGCGAACCCGGGCAAGTCCCTGCTCCGGCGGCATGTCAAAGAGCAGCGTGTAGTGAGGTTTCAATGAGCCGGCGGCGAAATCATTGATCATGGCTACATCGTCCCGCGCCAATCCTCGCCCGCATCCCTGATAAGCCATTGTGGCATCGGAAAAACGGTCACACAACACAATGGCACCATCTTGAAGAGCGGGCAGTATCACTCGTTCGACATGCTGGGCACGGTCAGCGGCAAAGAGCAGCAGCTCCGAACGCGCCGTGATATCAAGCGCGATTCCCTGGAGGAGGAGTCTGCGAAGCTCCCTGCCCAGTTCACTTCCCCCGGGTTCACTGGTAGCACGGCAGTGTATGCCCCGCTTCTCCAGATCCGCGGCAAGGAGAGCCATCTGGGTGCTTTTCCCGGAACCTTCGATTCCCTCAAATGTAATAAATAAACCCATACCGTTTCCTGAACAAGGCTATATCATACCATACAAGGAACGCGAAGGAACGGGACAGCGTCTCCGGCCGCCATCTCCAGCGGCTCGCATTATTCGTTTTCTTCTCCCGGCACGATGGCTTCGACGGGGCACGATTCCGCGCAGGCGCCGCAATCGTTGCATACTTCAGGATCAATTACGTACTTATCTTCACCTTCACTGATGGCCCCGAGGGGACATTCGTCTTCACAACTTCCACAGGCAATGCATTCATCAGTAATCACGTAGGCCACGCTTATATCCTCCCCACAAATAAGAATAGTTTAACTTATCCATTGCTGTTTCCCTGAGGACCTCCGGGAAAACAGACTTTTTCACTACTTCCTCAACGGGGCAATCCCTCAATCATTTTCCGGGCGACCCTGCGCCCCACATCCGCCAGGTCGGGCTTGAAAAGACGATACCGCTGCTCATCGAAATGATGCGCCGTCCAGACAATACGTCCCGTGGACACGTCTATCATCTTCATTTCCAGACCCACCCTCGCGATTTCTTTTCCTTTCGGGTTCAGGGTGTGACTCCAGAAAGATACCGCCGCCACAAGGAAAGCCTCGACTCCCAGGGCTTCGCCGATAACGGTACTCAGGTCGGGATCCGAGAAATTGACTACCTCGAGTTTTTCCAGGTAATCGGCGAGATTTGACTTCAGGGGTTCATCTGTCGCCGCTTCCCGGACCCGTTCAGTAGTGAGAACCACGGCATACCTTCCTGTCCGGACAAGCACGTCGGCTATTACCTCGTCCGCTTTCCCGGCCGCATCGCTATGGGGACCGGCGTCGACGGACACAACGGCAATATTTCGCGGACTGAAGCCGGACGCTTCCGGCTCGATTTTCGAATACCGCAGGGAACCGCCGCAACTGACGAGGGCAAGTATCGCCGCAACGATGACGACGGCTTTGAACATTGGTTGCAGTTTCACATCAAACCTGTCTTCACTCCAGTATCATCAGAACAGCAGTCGCTCCACCGTCCTCCATATCAAAACACCCATGCCGGCGATAATATATATGGTCCCGAAAAATCCTTCAAGGGCGGTTCTGGAAAAGTGCGCTTTTCTATCACAAAGTTCCAAACAAATCCACACATAAAAAACTGCCGCCAAAAGTGACAGCGCCAAGGGGGGCGCCGGCCCCGCCCATGTCGCGGCCACAAGCATCACTGCCGTTGCCAGCGATATGCTCTTTACGAGCCTTCGAGAAAAATATTCGCCCATTACGACAGGAAAGGTCTCCCTTCCCACCAGGCGGTCGCTCTGAACATCCACCAGGTCTGTGATAACCGACTTCATAAAAACCAGTAAAAAAACAAAGGCAAAGGCCATTAGCGCGGCACCGGGGGAAACATCCGCCGCTCCCAGGGAAGAAACCAGAGCCGCAACGACGGCCCAGGCAAGAGCGATAAAAATGTTTTTCGATCCGGGAATGTTTTTCAGACTCTTGAAGGGCCACCCGGCGGGAAAAATACGAACGCCGTAGAAATAGCCGAAAATGGAAATCAGGACCAGGGAGACAAAGGGAGCTGTCCCTGCGAAAAAAGAGAGGATTATGGCAAGAGCGAGGGAAATAAAGGACGCGGCCGAGTATGAGGTCCGGTGGCGCAGGTAGGTTTCATCCCTGAAGCTCCCCTGTATGTTTGCCAGGTAACGATCCTGAAGCCTGTTGAGCGTGTGCATGGAAAACACGTAGAAAGCCGCCACAAGTACGTTGACCCAGCTCAGGGCAAGTCCTTGAAGTGCCATGCCGACCGCCGTCAGCGAACCCGCTCCCACGGCTGACCAGATATCGGTCCTGATGCAGAAAAGCCAAATCCGGTAGAGACTGCCCAGGTATCTTTTGCCCCGATCCTTACGGTACATCGTCAGGTAGTCAACCACCCCGTCGGTTATCCAGTTGGGCGTCGACGCCCCGGCTGACACACCTATCGTACCGGCCTGGCCGAGGTCTATATCCTGCAGGTCTTCCGCTGTTTCCACCTGGAATGAAGGAATCCCGGATTTTTGGGACAGTACCAGAAGCTGTTTCGTATTAGCGCTGTTTTTTCCACCCACGATGATCATGGTGTCCATTTCAGCAGTCATGCGCACTATTTCCGCCTGGCGCCGCTCCGTTGAGTCACAGATGGTGTTGAAAACAAGGACGTCCGAATAGGTTTCTTTAATCTTTTTAACGACCCTCTCATAGTGTGCCGCGTTCTGCGTCGTCTGGGCGACCACGCAGACCCTTCCCAGCGGCGGAAGACCGTCCACCTCTTCGCTGCTGCTTATGACGATCCCTCCGGGCTCGGCATAGCCCATAAGACCGGTCACTTCAGGGTGTTCGCTGTCGCCGACAATGATAATGTCGTAGCCTAGGGAGGTGTGTTTCTTGATGATTGACTGGACACGGCCCACCCGGGGGCAGGTGGCATCGATAACCGTGATATCCCGTTCCTTGAGCCGCCTCCGCTCCTGGGGCGATATGCCATGCGCCCGTATAACCACCGTTCCGCCGTCGATTTCATCAATGGTCCTGACCGGAATGATTCCCCTCTTCCTCAGCAGATCAACTGTTTGAGGGTTGTGAATGATTTCTCCATAAGTGTAAACTGGACCGGTGCCCTTCCGACCGGCAATATCAAGAACGATATCCACGGCGCGTCTCACGCCCATGCAAAAGCCCGCTGTTTTTGCAAGTTTTACTGTCATGGCAGGGGGATTACTCGCATGCCTGTTTCACGGTCGGCCGGCACAAAGAAAAAATTCCCGGTTTCCCGCCGGTCCCCGCAGGGGGGATTCGCATGAACCTTTGACCAGAAACCCGACATTACCGGCATACTCACGTATTTCACGGACCACTCTCATCTGAACTTCAGGGTTTCTGATCACACCGCCCTTTCCGACATCAGGCCGTCCCGCCTCGAACTGTGGTTTTATGAGGGCGAGAACCAGGGCACCCCGTGGCAGACCCGGAAAGAGAACGGGGAGAACCAGCTTCAGGGAAATGAACGAGACATCGACAGTGGTGATGTCAATGGTATCGGGGATACGGGTCACGTCGAAGGTGCGGATGTTGGTCCTCTCGAACAGAACGACCCGGTTGTCGACCCTCAGCTTCCACGCGACCTGGCCATATCCCACATCGAGGGCATAGACGCGGCGGGCGCCTTCCTGGAGAAGGCAATCGGTAAATCCTCCCGTCGAGGCCCCGACGTCAAGGGCCACCTTGTCATGGACATCAATGCCGAAGGCGTCCAGGGCGTGCTTGAGCTTCAACCCTCCCCGGCTCACGTAGGGATTGTCATGTCCCCGTATGCGAATAGCCGCATCGGGACGGACCAGGTCTCCCGCCTTGTCCATAACCGTGTCATCAACGATGACCGACCCGGACAATATCAGCGCCCTCGCCCGTTCACGCGACGAGGCCAGCCCCCGGTCGACCATTGCCTTGTCAAGTCTGGAGCGTCCCGCGACCTTGTCATTGTCCTTCGCGGCTGTCACGTAACCGTCCGATCCATCATGGCTTCAACGGCAGCGGCGATTCCCCCGGCATCGATACCGCACCGTTCTCTCAACTCCTTCTGTGTACCATGCTCGATGAATCGATCAGGTATGCCAAGCCGCTTCATGACCGCGGGCATACAGCCCCGTTCCTGGTAAAGTTCCAGGACGGCACTGCCGAATCCGCCCATGAGAACATTCTCTTCAACAGTGACCACCCTTCCCGTATCGGCGGCAACCTCGCAGACAAGCTTCTCATCGAGGGGTTTCACAAAGCGGCTGTTGACGACACTCACGTCGATGCCCCGCTCCGCGAGCAGCCACGCCGCTTCCAGCGACGGGTAAACGGTGGAGCCGATGGCGACGATAGCGGCGTCCTTTCCCCGCCGAAGAAGCTCACCGCGGCCTATCTCGAGGGTTTTCAGGTCCTCGTCCAGAGGAACTCCCTCCCCTTTGCCGCGGGGATAACGGATTGAAACGGGTCCCCCTAATTCGATGGCGGTTTTCATCATGTGCTGCAGTTCGTTTTCGTCCTTGGGAGCCATGACGACGATGTTGGGGATGGAACGTAGACTGGACAGATCAAAAACTCCCTGATGTGTCGCGCCGTCGTCTCCGACAATACCGCCCCGATCGAGGGCAAAGACAACGGGAAGCTTCTGAAGGCAGACGTCATGAAGAACCTGGTCGTAGGCGCGCTGCAGAAAGGTGGAATAGATGGCCACCACGGGGATAATACCCTCCACGGCCAGGCCCGCGGCGAAGGTGACGCCGTGAGGTTCGGCAATTCCCACGTCAAAGAAACGTTCCGGCAATGCTCCGGCAAAGGCTTCAAGTCCCGTCCCCTGACTCATTGCCGCCGTAATGGCCACGATCTTCGGATTCTCACGGGCAAGTCTGACCATGGTCCGGCCGAAGATATCCGTATATGCCGGTGGACCGGAGGGGCCGGGCAACGGCTCTCCGGTGGCAACATCGAAGGGTCCCACTCCATGAAAACGGGACGGTTCAGCCTCGGCGGGGGCATATCCCTTGCCTTTTCTGGTGACAACGTGAACCAACACGGGACCTTTCAGGGTCTTGATGTTGACGAAATTTTTTATCAGGTGATCCACCCGATGTCCCTCCAGGGGACCTACGTACTGGAATCCCATTTCTTCAAAGAGCACGCCCGGAACGATGAAAGCTTTCAGAGATTCCTCGGCCTGCTTCGTTATCCTGACCATCTGCTCTCCGATGCCGGGGATTGTTTTCAGGAAACTCAGGATGCCCGCCCTCAGTTTCACCACGTGCTGGCCTGTCATTATCCTGTTGAGATAGGATGAAAGGGCGCCCACGTTCGGGGAAATTGACATCTCGTTGTCGTTAAGTACTATGATCAGATCCTGTTCGCGGTCACCGGCCCAGTTCAGTCCTTCAAAGGCAAGCCCTGCCGTCATGGAGCCGTCACCGATGACGCACACCACCTTGAAATCCTTTCCCGTGAGACCGCGTGCCTCGACGATGCCCGATCCGGCCGAGATCGACGTGCTGCTGTGACCCACTCCGAAGACATCGTAGGGGCTTTCGTCCCGCTTCGGGAATGGAGCGATCCCTCCCAGTTTCCTGAGTGTGGAAAATTCATTTTTTCGTCCCGTTATGATCTTGTGGGCATACGATTGGTGTCCCACATCCCAGATTATCCTGTCCTTCGGCGTATCAAAGACATAGTGCAGGGCCAGCGTCAGTTCCACAGCTCCCAGCGACGGGGCCAGGTGACCTCCGTTGGAGGCAACCGTGCCTATTATGAGGCGCCTGATGTCTTCCGCCAGAAAGGCGATATCTTCGATCTTGAGTTTTCTGATATCTTCAGGTGTCTCAATTTTTTCGAGAATCGAGAAGGTTTTTTCGGTCACCGAACAGATCCTTCCGGGGCGGAGTGTTTCCGCTAGCCGCCACTCCGCCTTTATGTTTTTCGTTCCATCATGTGCCGCGCGATCAGGCGCAGCGGTTCAGCACGATCGTCAAAGGATGTGAGGCTTGCCAGGGCGCTCACCACGAGTTCAGCCGCTTTTCGGCGGGCGGGCTCCATACCCACGATCGATGGGTAGGTCGCTTTTCCCCGCTTCCTGTCTGAACCGGTCTCCTTCCCCATGAGGACGGCATCGCCCTCCACGTTGAGAATATCGTCGACTATCTGGAACAGCAGGCCGATGTTCTCACCGTAGGCCGTCAATGCCGACAGCTTCCGCGGCGTGCCCCCGGCAAGGATGCCTCCCGCCCTCAAGGACACCGTTATCAGGGCGGCCGTCTTGTGCCGGTGAATATACTGCAGTGTTTCATAATCAACACCCTTGCCTTCCGAGTCCAGGTCAACGGCCTGTCCTCCGATCATTCCGAAATACCCCGCAGCGCGGGCAATCTCGTTGATGACCGACAGCAGGTCCCCGGGATCGGCTCCAGAGACGGCCCCCTCGTCGGCAATAAGTCTGAAGGCGTCCGTCAGCAGGGCGTCTCCCGCCAGAACGGCGATCCCCTCACCATAGACCATGTGGTTGGTCGGTTTCCCTCGCCTGAGCGCGTCGTCGTCCATGGCGGGAAGGTCATCATGAATAAGCGAATAGGTATGGATCATTTCAAGGGCGCAGGCGGCGGGAAGAACCGCGTCGATCCGTCCCCCGAGAGCCTCGGCCGCGGCAATGCACAGGATCGGCCGTATCCGCTTCCCGCCGGCGAACAGGCTGTACCGGGACGCTTCAAAAATCACGGGCGGATAGGATCCGGCGGCGGGAAGATACCGGTCCAGCGCCCGGTCAACCATGGTTTTCCTGTCTTCGAGATACCCCTGTAGCCGTTCTTGTTCCGTTTCAGTCACCTTCGATCTCCGCCGCGAAGGGGGTTGTCACAACCCCCTCACCTTCCTTGAGCAGCATTTCAACTTTCCGTTCCGCTTCGTCAAGCTTTTTCATGCAGAACCGTGACAGCTCCACCCCCTCCTCAAAAGCCTTCAGTGATTCATCAAGAGTCATGTCGCCGGCTTCCATCTTCCTGACGATCTCTTCAAGCCGCTCCAGGGCTTTTTCAAATTTCTTTTCCGCCATCGGGCACCTCCTCCATGATCTCTGTAACCCGCGCGTGAAAGCTGCCTCGCGCGACCCGCACCGTCACATCCTCACCAATCCGCAGGACTGACACGTCGTCAAGGAGTGCCCCGTCGGAACGGCGCCTGGTGATGCTGTAGCCCCGTTTTAACACGGCCGGGGGGCTCATGCTGTCAAGCACGGCAAGGGAACGATCGACCCTGCCGCGGATGCGGCCGCGCCTGTACTCCATGGTAAGCAGAATCTTGTTCATGAGATAGCCGACCATGCGTCTGTTCTCATCTATCCGGCTCGATGGACTGAGGTTCCTGAGAGAACGGGCCAGCATTTCTGTCCGGTACTCCCCCTTCTCAAGGGTTCGTCTGAAGGCCCCTTCCAGGGTGGCAAGGCGATCATCGAGCAAAATCCTGTAATCGGTAATTCTCCGTCCGGGATCGGCGAGACGTTCCCGGACGGAGTTGAGACGCCGCCACAGGTCCTGCCGGCGGGACCGATGGTAAGAAACAAGGCCTGACGTCATCTTTGTTACAACTCCCGCGAGTTCACGCCGGTCGGGAACGACCAGTTCCGCCGCGGCCGACGGCGTGGGGGCCCTCAGATCGGCCGTAAAATCGGCGATGGTGTAATCGATCTCGTGACCTACGGCGGAAACGACAGGAAGCCGGGACCCGTGGATGGCTCTCGCCACGCGTTCATCGTTGAAGGCTTGCAGGTCTTCAATGGACCCGCCGCCGCGGGCCACAATGATCAGGTCGAGTGTTTCACCGATCCCGGGGCCATTCATGATTTCAAGGGCTTCGCATATCTCCGGCACCGCTTCCGCTCCCTGGACCCGCACCGGTGCCAGCAGAACGTCGCAGGACGGCCATCGCCGTTTCATGACCGTCAGTATGTCCCTGATGACAGCTCCGGCAGGAGAAGTTACGATGCCCACCCGCGCGGGGAATCGAGGAAGGCTTCTTTTTCGCCCCTGATCAAACAGACCTTCTTCCTCAAGACGGCGCTTGAGCTGTTCAAAGGCGATCTGCAGGGCTCCCACACCGCGCGGTTCCGCCGTTTCAACCACCAGTTGGTAGTCGCCTCTGGCGGCATACACGCTCAGGCGGCCGCGACAGACCAGGGCACTTCCCTCCTCGAGGGTGAAATTCAAGGCCGCGGCGTTCTGCCGGAACATGACGGCACGGATCTGGCTGGACTCGTCCTTGAGCGTGAAGTACACATGGCCTGAGCCGGGACGCCTGAGGTTTGACACCTCGCCGGCTACCCACAGGACGCCGAAACCCGTCTCCACGAGGGCTTTTATGCCGGCCGTCAATTCTGAAACAGTAAAGATCCGGTTCATCCTCTTCCGTCCTGGCCGGACTCGTACCCAGGCGACGACGGCCCCGGGCGAGTACACCCGGCCGCTGCCGCCGGGGACCGGCTGCTACTTGACGTTTCCCTTGATTTCCCTCCTTCTCGAGGCTCCCCTCATTTTCTTCAGGACCTGCGATTCCATCTTTTTGGCCCGCTCCATCATTTCCGGCATGTTTTCCATTTCACCTTCCTCCGGGGTGTATTCGGACTTTTCGCTGATGCCGAATCTCATCCTCAATACCTTTTCCTCCCGGGGGGTCAGCGTTGAAAGAATGCTGCGGGTCTGCTTCGCGAGATCCATACTCATGGTGGCATCGGAAGGAGACATAATCTTTTTGTCTTCGATGAAATCGCCCAGAGAGCTGTCTTCTTCCTCGCCGATGGGTGTTTCCAGCGAAATCGGCTCCTTGGCTATCTTGAGAACTTTCCTGACCTTCTCCAGGGGAAATTCCATCTTTTCGGCAATTTCTTCAGGGTTGGGGTCCCGTCCCAGTTCCTGAACCAGGTAACGGGAGGTCCGGATGAGCTTGTTTATGGTCTCGATCATGTGCACGGGAATCCGTATCGTCCGGGCCTGGTCCGCGATCGCTCTCGTGATGGCCTGCCTGATCCACCAGGTGGCGTAGGTGGAAAACTTGTAGCCCCGCTGGTATTCAAATTTTTCCACCGCCTTCATGAGGCCTATGTTTCCCTCCTGGATGAGGTCCAGGAACTGGAGTCCCCGGTTGGTATATTTTTTCGCGATGCTCACCACCAGCCTGAGGTTCGCCTGGATCAGTTTCTGTTTTGCCTCGTTGGCTTCGCTTTCTCCCTGGATTATGGCGCTGTAAACTTTTTTCAGCGATTCCGATGACGCTCCGAGCTTATCCGCTATGACCTTCCGCTCACGTCTGCCCTGGAAAAGGATGCGCTCGCATTCTCTGACACGGGCCTGAGGAACCTTCAGTTCCCGGGCGATGGCTTTTTCCAGGGACGGGTCCCTCCTCAGGCGGGAGAACAGTCTATCAAGCTCCTTGAGGGGTCTTCCCGTCTGCTCACGACAGGACTGGAGTTGCTTTTCAAGATTCCTGATGCGTTCCGCATCCTTTTTCAGTTTCGACACCATGCTGTTGACCCGCCTCTTGCTGAAACGAATGTCCCGGCACAGCGCGGTAATGGCGACGACTTCCTTTTCAAGCTGCCTTTTCAGGGCCGTTCGCCGTTTTTCCGTAAGGCTCGTGTCTTTGAGTTTTTCTTCCAGGGCCAGACACTGACTGAAGTGTGCCTCGATCCCCTCGATGAGTGTCAGAACCCGTTCGATATGCAGCTCCTCTTTCATGAAGCCTTCTTCGTCCTCGATGCTGTCTACGATGCTCTTGATCCGTATATCGCCGCTTTTCAGCCGCTCTCCGATGCGTACAACATCCTTGACAAAATAGGGCACCCTGAAGAGCGAATCCATTACCTTCTGTTCCCCCTTCTCAATACGCTTCGCGATCGCGACTTCTTCCTCACGGTTCAGAAGGGACACAAGCCCCATTTCCCGCAGATACAATTTGACGGGATCGCCTGTCTTCCCCAGGGGAGACGTGAGGAGGGGGGACTCCTTGTCGGCATCCTTGATATCATCCGGCTCGTCGGCAGCCTTCTTTCCCTGGGGTTTTTCATCCTTCATCGCGTCAATGATGTCGATGTTCTTCTCACCGAAAAAAACAATGATGTCATCGAGCTGGTCCGACGATGTCACATCGGACGGAAGCATGTCATTGACATCATCATAGGTAAGGAAGCCCTTCTCCTCGCCGAGGGATATCAGTTTCTTCACTTCGTCTGAATTCATAAATCGTTTCATCAATTGTTCTCCTTGCGAGAGATATGCACAGCCGGTGCAACGGGACATTGACCGTGACGCCCCGTCGGGACCCTGACGTACCGCACAGACATAATCACCCCTTGGGACCGCCTTTTCTTAACCCGGAAGGCCCGCGGACTTTCCGGGTGAGCAGTTGTTTTTTTTCCAAAAGAAGCCTGTCACAGAGCTCCCGGTCATCCCGTTCGCGAGCTTCCACCAGACGTCGACTCAATTCCCTGCTCTGCTCCCTGTACCATCGGTCCCGTATTCTCCCTATGGTATCCCGTAACATTGTATCCACGATGGAATCGTCGGGCCGCTTGTCCATGGCAAGGCGAAGAAGGCTGTCTTTCACGTCACCGTTACGGGTTTCGCCGATAACGTCCGACATGGTGATGAGAGCCCCCGTTTCAATTAACCCGGCGATCCGCTCCCCGAGATCGCGAATCGGGGAGCGGGAACACAGGTCCAGGACTCCCGAAGCCGTGACGAGGGGTATCCTGTCGGGGAATTCTATCATCAGGTAGACCAGGTAGAGTTCCACAGGATCGATCTCCCCGCCTTTCTCCGGGGATGGCATCGGTGCCTTTGTCCGCCCAAGCCCCCTGTTCACTTCATCTTTTATCAGGTGCTGGTCCACGCCCAGCTTTTCGGCGCATCGCTTGACAAAAAGGTTTCTTTGTATCACATCAGGAATACTTTTGATAAAAGAAATCGTCTCACGGGCCAGGAGCGCCTGCCCTTCAAGGCTGTCCCGGTCTTTCATCACCGATTCGATATAATAATCCACCATGGAGGCGGCACCGGCAATGAGCCTTTCAAGAGCCTCACGTCCCCTTTTCCTGATGTAGTCATCGGGATCGGCCCCATCGGGAAGCACCACCACGGCCGACGATACACCCTGCTCGAGAAACAGTTGAAGGCTGCGTTCCACGGCACTCCGTCCGCCCTCGTCACCATCGAAGAGAACAATCACGTTACGGGTGAGCCTTCCGATGAGCGATACCTGTCGTTTCGTCAATGCCGTACCGAGGGTGGCCGCCACGTTGCGGATGCCGGCGCTCCAAAGAGCGAGGAAATCGAAATATCCCTCCACAATTATGACGCTGTCACGAGAACGGATGTCGTCCCTTGTCCGGGAAAGACCGTAGAGGTTGTCTCCCTTGCTGTAGATCGGCGACTCCGGCGAATTGAGGTACTTCGGCTCTCCGTCGCCAAGCTCGCGTCCACCAAAGGCAATAACGTCTCCCTGCAGATTTTCTATGGGAAACATGAGCCGGCCCCGGAAGCGGTCATAGCTCCGGCCATTGTCCTTGAAGACGACAAGGCCCGATTTTCGAAGCAGTTCCTCGGGCACCCTGGAAGCGTCCAGGTAATTTTTGAGATTCCGCCATCCGGGAGGGGCGTAACCGAGAGAAAAGGTTTCAACTGCCGTGGTTGCCAGACCCCTCTCCGCCACATATTCCCGTGTTGATTTTCCCCGTCCGGAAAAAAGGTTCCGGGCAAAAAAATCCGCCGCCAGGCGATTGAGCCTGATGAGTCCCGCCCTCTCGGCGGCAGTTTTTTTCCGGGACTCCGTCATCACTGGTTCCGGAATGACGATCCCCCTGCGGGATGCAAGTCTCCTGACCGCCTCGGGAAAGGAAATATCCTGAACCTTCATGAGGAAGGAAATTTCGTTGCCCCCTTCACCGCAACCAAAGCAATAGCATATCTGCTTGTCAGGATTGACTGAAAAGGATGGCGTCCTCTCCGCGTGAAAGGGGCAGAGTCCCACGTAATTCCTGCCCGTCTTTTTCAGGGCGACAAATTCTGAAACAAGTTCGACGATATTCGACCGGCTTCGGAGTTCTTCAATGGTGCCTTGAGGAATATGACCCTTCAATTCAATGCGAACGACTTTCTTTTCAGTCGGTCCGGGCATAACCGGGAGATGCGGCAACTCCTGCCCCGATCCACTGCGGCCGGGCGTTCCGGAAACATCAGCCGGGACCTTTGAAAAACTATCTGTTGATGAACTCGCACAAACTCGAAAAACGTCCGATAGAGAGGACGGCTTTGTAAAACCTCCTTGAGGCAAGGAACGCACATCCTGAGGAAAGAGGCGTACTATGAGGTACGCCGCAGTGACGAAGGCCGGAGCGCAATCACGTATCCGGCTGCAATACCGGAGCATGCCTCCGGTGCCCTTTTACGACGCCGTCATCTGTTGTGTCGTTTCGATCGCTTTTCTCCGTCATTTCGACCGAAGGAAAAAACGTTCGCGATGACGATCGGTTTTGTCATTTCGATTGAACCGAAGAAAGAAATCTCTCACAATGACGGTACTAAAAAACGAATTTCCCGTCGCGATGCCCCCCGAAATGACACAATCCGAAGATCTCCTGCCGCCGTCTCAAACACCCGGCACCGTCAGCCATTCAGGAACTCACGCACCATCCCGCTCACCACTTTTCCATCCGCCTTGCCTGTGATTATCGGCATGAGAACCTTCATGACCGCTCCCATGTCTTTTATGCCGGAGGCCTCCGTATCCGCGATGGCCTTCGCGATGGCGGCCCGCATTTCCTCCTCCGTCATCTCTTCAGGCATGAAGGTCTTGATGATCGCGAGTTCCCGGGTCTCCTTTTGGACAAGATCGTCCCGCCCTCCCCGGGCAAACTGTTCTATGGAATCACTTCTCTGTTTAGCCATGGATGACAGGACCTGGAGTATCTCCTGGTCCTTAAGCTTACGCCTCAACTCGATTTCCTTGTTGTGGAAGGCCGCCCTCACCAACCGCAGCGTCGACAGTGTCACTGCATCCCGTGCTTTTGCCGCCTCTTTCATTTCCTTATCGACGCGTTCTTCAATAGTCATGAACCGCTACCTCCTCTATTGCGCAGGAGCGCCTGTCTGTTCGAGAAAAGCTCGATATTCACATAAATTAATGATTTTTTCGCACCTGTCAATCAGGGTTGGCCCAGGGTTAGCCGAGGTCGTCTGAAAGCCTGCGCCCTCCCAGGACATGAACATGGAGATGAAATATGACTTGACCGCCATCGTAATTGCTGTTTATGACCGTCCTGAATCCCGTTTCATCGATCCCCTTGATCCGGGCGACCTCCCGAACGGCATTGAAGAGCTCCGCCGGCAGGTTCCGATCAGGCCCCTCCACGTCCATATCCACGATGGTCGGCACATGCCGTTTCGGAACCAGAACGACATGGACAGGCGCAAGGGGCTGAATGTCGTCAAAGGCAAAAACTCCGTCATCCTCATAGACTTTCGAACTGGGAATCTCTCCCGCCACAATTTTACAAAAAACACACTCGGTCATAGTACGCTTGTCCTCCTCGGATTTTCATCAGGCAGGCCCGGTCCGGCGACACAGGGCTATCGCTTCCGTCAGATCGATCTTTCCCTCATAGAGCGCCTTCCCTACGATAACACCCGTTATACCGGCGCCCCGGATCGAAAGAAGGTTCTCAATGTCGGCGATTCCTGAAACACCACCCGAGGCGATGACGGGAATGCCGACGGACCTGGCAAGAAGTTCCGTGGACTCCCGGTTGACCCCGGTCTGCATTCCGTCGCGCCCTATATCTGTGTACACCAAAGCTTCGAGACCACAACCTTCGTAGGAGCGAGCTATTTCCAGGGGGCTGTATCCCGTCTCTTCCAGCCAGCCTTCAGCGGCGACGCGGTCGCCTCGGGCATCGATGCCAAGAATGATTCTTCCCGGAAATCGGAGGCAGGCGGAAAGAACAAAGTTTCGATCCTTGAGCGCCGCCGTCCCCAGGACTACGCTCGCGACGCCGGCCGCGATATACTCTTCAACGGTTTCCATGTGGCGAATGCCTCCCCCCACCTGGACAGGAACATCGACGGCCCGGACGACAGCCTCAATGATGTGCCTGTTGACGGGCTTTCCATCCTTCGACCCGTCCAGGTCGACAACATGAATCCTCGTTGCTCCCTCGCTCCGCCATTTATCAGCCACTGCGACGGGATCATCCCCGTAGACGGTCACGCGGGTAAAGTCGCCCTGGAGAAGTCGTACGCACTTCCCACCCCTGATATCGATTGCCGGAATTACAATCATGCCGCTCTTCATGTCCTTTCAATGGGGCTGTGGTCCTGCCGAAGTATGGGCCGATAGCGGCGACGTGATCGCGTCGCCCGCCGGCACAACAAAAAACGGGAAGGGAGATGGGTGATCAGGAACTGTACTCCGGTGCCGCGCAACAACTGATTCTTCGGAGCAGGACCTGCCGCGTGGCGCGCCGGGTCACGCTGTCCGGGCAAACATCCGGATGGGACACGGCACTATTCACGTTCCGGGAACGATTTTAAAAGCTCTCCGACACCCTGTTCCGAGAGTTCACGAACAGTAATCCACTTACCGCCACCCTTGAAAAAGGTTCGTATATCCAGAATATTGGTCATCAGCGAACCCTGCGTTTTGTCAAACGTCCCGCTCCATACAACGTCACCGTCACTCACTCTGACCAGGTGAAAAATGAATACGGCCGAAGCCGGTTGCTCGACGGCATAGGTATAGCCCATTCGCTCCCGGTAGCAGAAAACATACCCGGCGATGACAGCGTCGGCACCCAGTTCTTCACCGACTTTTTTCAGCTCCTCTCCCACCGGCTCCTTGAACGAGCCTGTCCGGATCCTTTTATAGAGGCCCTCTGTTCTGCCGGACGGAATCAGCACATACTTCCTGGAGGACCGGAGTGCATTGACAAAGAGAGATTCCACCTCCACTTCCGCCCCGTCACCGGGAACACCACAGGTCCGGAGGAACGCCCCTGACAGCGGACAGCGGGCAAAGGTCTGCTCGGGAGATTCGGGCAGAATTCTCTGGACAGGCAGGAGGGCGATCTTTTCCAATTCCATCGTGCCCTCCTGGTAGGCGGAGGTTGTCTTTACGCCGCTCACACCGGCGCAGCCATACATACAAAAGCAGGCCGCGAGGAAAAGGAAATAGAGGGCCGACGGCCTCAATGTTCTGAAAAAAAGAGCGTTAATGGAAAACTACCTCCTCGCCCCGGCAATCCCCCGACAGGTGCCGGATTGTGTCCGGATTTTCGGGGGAAGACGCCGTCAAAGGCTCCCTTTGGTGGAAAGGACCCCCTTGATTCGACTGTCAATCGATACCGCCACACCCAACGCGCGGGCGAACGATTTGAACAGCGCCTCCGCTATGTGGTGGGGATTCCTACCATATATGGCATTAATATGCAAGGTTATTCCCCCCTCGTCGGCCAGTGCCTTAAAAAACTCTCTTACATGCAACAGATCGAAATCTTTGATCTTTTCATGTTCAAACTCGACGTTGTAGACCAGGCACGGTCTCCCGGAGAGATCGATGGAAACATGGCCGAGGCTCTCGTCCATGGGTATGAAAGCGGTTCCGTATCGCCCGATCCCCGTTTTGTCACCCAGGGCCGTTTTGAGAGCCTCTCCCAGGCACAGGCCTATGTCCTCAACGAGGTGGTGATCATCGACGGGGGTGTCTCCCCGGCCTGTCACGGAAATATCGATGAGACTGTGCCGTGCCAGAAGAACAAGCATGTGGTCCAAAAAGGGCAGGGTAGTATCAATGACCGCCGCTCCCTCCCCGTCGAGATTGATTTCGACGGACACATCCGTTTCAGTGGTATTCCTCGCTACGACAGCGATTCTCTCCATGAAGACACCTCCCTACAGAACCTTGTGCAGGGGATACTCGATAATCCCCTCGGCGCCCGCTTCCCGCAACAGGGGGATCAATTCCCGCACGGAGTCTTTGTCGACGATGGTCTCAACGGCGCACCATTCATCCTTGAAGAGTTCCGATATGGTGGGCGCCGTTATCGACGGCAGGAGGAGAACGGTTCTGCCGAGATTTTCCTTTGACACGTTCATCTTCAATCCCACCTTGGTCATGGCCATGAATGATCCCTTAAGCAGAAGACTTATCTGATCTATCTTTCTTCGCTTCCATGGATCGTTCCAGGAATTGTTGTTCGCGATGAGCTGTGTATTGGTATTCATCAGCTCATGAATTATCTTGAGCTTGTTGGCCTTCAGAGTACTGCCCGTTTCGGTAACCTCCACAATGGCGTCGACGAGTCCTTCAACCACCTTAGCTTCTGTGGCCCCCCAGGAAAACTCGACGTCAACGGAAATGCCCTGTTCCCGGAAGTAACGGGTGGTAAAATTCACCAGTTCCGTCGATATCCGTTTGCCCTCGAGATCCTCAGGCTTGGTGATGGTGGAGTCTTCCCTGACGGCGAGCACCCATCGCGCCTGCCTTCGGGACGCTTTGGAATAGACCAGATCCTGAACAACCGTCACGTCGGCATTGTTTTCCATGATCCAGTCTCTGCCGGTAAGGCCGAGATCGAGTGTTCCGTCCTCCACGTATCGCGCCATTTCTTGGGCCCGCACAAGAAAGCAGGCGATCTCGTCATCATCGACGGAGGGGAAATAGCTCCGTTCGCTGTAGGATATCTTCCAGCCCGCCCTCTTGAAAAGTTCAACCGTGTTTGCCTCGAGGCTTCCTTTCGGAATGCCCAGCTTCAGAATATTCATTTCTTGTACACAACCTCCGGATCAAAGAGACGTTCTCCGATAATATCAATCCGTCCTTCCGCGAGCCGGCTGAAAAAACAGGTCCGGTACCCCTTGTGACAGGCTGCTCCCTGCTGATCAACAAGCAGCAGGACGGCGTCGGAATCACAGTCAATGCGTATTTCTCTCACCTGCTGGACATTTCCCGATGTTTCTCCCTTGACCCATAACTGCTTTCGGGACCGGCTCCAGTAGGTGGCCTTTCCGGTTTCCACCGTTTTTTCCCAGGCATCGCGATTCATGTAGGCAAGCATCAGCACTTCCTGTGTCGCGACGTCCTGAACAATGACGGGCACTAGTCCACCCGCCTTTTCAAAATCAGGTGCTGTCATTCCCGCTCTCCTTTTTCACCGGTTTATGCGGTTTAAATTCACCGATTTTAAAAGCATTTTACAGTGAGAATGTGTAAAGCTAAAGGAAACTTTGCCGTTTGGCAAGTCATTTTTTATTTTTCGTCTTGCCCAGTCATTATTTTTGTGCTAGTCGAGGAGGCTCGGCACGGATGCGTCATTGTTCTGCCGCGTCATGTCAGCAATCTCATAAAAGGAGGATGAAGGATAATGCAGGTGTTGATCGGTGGCGTCATAGCGGCGGTAGTTGGGTTCTTGGGAATCATTATCTGGTGGAAACCATTTTTGACTATACTCGCGGGTGGAATACCGATCGCCCTCCTTCTTGGTGGAGCCCTTGCCATTTACGTCGGTTACGATGAAGTGCGCGACCAGATGAGAGAGAAAAAGGAAGCAAAAGTTCAGTCCGACGAACTGGAAAAGACAAAGCAGGAACTGGAAAAAGCGAGGGCCCAGTCAGAAGAGCTGGAAAAAGCGAAGCAGGAACTGGAAAAAGCGAGGGCTGCCGCGGAAAAATACAAGGAAGAACTGGAAAAGGCAAAAACAAAAGGCCCGGCCGCCGGGGCGGAGAAAAAATAATTCATCAACCGGCTCCGATCGTGCGGGTAAAACCGAAAGGGACAGAAAGAATGTCCCGGCATTCCGGCGGAAACAGGGCGTGCCCCGATCCCCTCCGGTGTGCCGCGAAAACACCCTTTCTTTCTCCCCGGTAGCACCTGATGTGTTTTCCGCACAACGAAAAAAGTGAAAGAAACAGAAATGAACACCCCACATCCTTTCTTTTTAGAGTGTATCTCACCACGTCACATCGTACAGTACATGTATTGATGCCTGCTCCTCGTGCGGCTGATGCGGGGAAGCAGGCTCTCCCCTTTAATTCCTATTTATATCAACAGGCAGCGATCCTTCAGAGGCGGGCTCCGTCTTTGAAGGCCAGGGCAATAACATACTACCCGGCACCAAGGAGGGACAACCCATGAAACAAGACAGACCTGCAGGCAGACTCATTGCCGTCTTCGGGGCGGTACTGCTGTTCCTGGCCTTCACCGGAACAGGGGAAGCCAGGACACAGACCCTGAACTACAGTGTTTTTTTCCCGCCCACCCACGGACAGGCGCTCGCCGCCGCGGACTGGGCAAAGGAAATCGAAAAACGTTCAGAAGGAGCAATCAGGATAAACCTGTTTCCCGGAGGAACTCTGACACCGGCCGGGCAGACCTATGACGGTGTCGTCCAGGGAATTTCAGATCTTGGAATGTCCTGTTTTGCATACACACCGGGCAGGTTCCCCGTTATGGAGGCCCTTGATCTCCCCATGGGTTACCCTGACGGCATGACGGCAACCCGTGTGGCCAATGAATTTTTCCGCTCCATGAACCCGCGGGAACTTGCCGATGTCAAGGTGCTGCTGATTCATGCCCATGGGCCGGGACTTCTTCACACGAAGAAACCCGTGCGAACCCTCAATGAACTCAAGGGACTGAAAATCCGGTCGACGGGCCTCAGTGAAAAAGTAACGCGGGCCCTGGGAGCCGTGCCCGTGGGAATGCCGCAAGGAGAAACCTACGAAGCCCTCCAGAAAGGAGTGGTGGAAGGGACATTCGCTCCCATTGAAACGCTGAAGGGCTGGAAACAGGCCGAGGTTATCAAGTACACGACGGAAACAACGGCCATCGGATACACGACGGCCATGTTCGTGGTCATGAACCTGAAAAAATGGAACGCTCTCTCACCGGACATCCGGCAGATATTCGATGATGTGAGCGCCGAATGGATAGAGCGGCATGGAGCCGTCTGGGACAGGGAGGATGAGGAAGGACGATCCTACACACTGGGACTGGGAAACGAGATCATTCCTCTCTCACAGGAGGAAAGCGGCCAATGGACTGAAGCGGTCAGGCCCGTCCTTGACGAGTATGCCGATACTGTCCGGAGCCAGGGAATAGACGGGGAAGCGGCGCTCGCGGAGCTGAAAAAGCTCATTGAGCAACATCGCCGGGAACAGTAAATAAACGAGATGGGGGGAATCGGTATGCCGACTCCCCCCGTGAGGATCGATCTGTGACGAGCCGGGGACAAACACTGTTCAAGGCCGCCGAGGCAGTCAACTGGGCGGCGGCGGCGGCAGTGACAGCCATGATGCTCCTTGTATGCGCCGATGTGACGATGCGGTTTTTTTTCCGGTCACCCATCCCCGGCGCCTACGATCTCGTGGGATTCCTGGCCATGCTGGCCGTCTCTCTTTCCCTGTCTTACACGACGATTACAAAAAGCCACATCGCCGTTGAACTACTTGTAGAAAAACTGCCCAGGAAAGTCAGGCACGGTATCGACGCGATCAATGCCCTGCTGTCCTTCACGCTCTTCGCGATGATAACCTGGCAGACAGCCCTCTACGGCCTGCACATGAGAACCACGGGCGAGGTGTCGTTGACACTCAAACTGCCCGTATATCCCTTTGTGTTCGGGATAACCGCCGGATGCGGGTTTCTTTGTGTGATCCTCGCCTTTCAATGCTACCTGTCAATCAGGAGGGTCGCGCGGCTATGACTCCCACCACTGTCGGCATAATCGGCATCATCGCCCTTTTTGTCCTTATCTTTTCGCGGATGCCTGTGGCCTTCATCATGACCATTATCGGTTTTGTGGGCTTCGGATACGTGATCACCTTCAACGCCTCCATGAACCTCGTGGTCAAAGATTTCTATACCGTCTTCGGTTCACAGAGCCTTACCGTGGTTCCGCTGTTTGTCCTCATGGGGCAGGTTGCCTTTCATTCAGGTATAAGCAAGCGTCTTTTCGATGCCGCCTACGTGTTCCTGGGCAACCAGCCCGGGGGACTCGCCATGGCCACTATCGGTGCCTGCGCGGGATTTTCGGCCATCTGCGGTTCCACGAACGCCACTGCGGCAACCATGGGGGCGGTTACCCTTCCGGAGATGAAGCGGTTTGATTACAAGCCCGAACTTGCCACGGGTGTTGTCGCCGCCGGGGGCAGTCTGGGGATTCTCATCCCTCCCAGCGTTATATTCATCGTCTACGGAGTCATGACCCAGCAGTCCATCGGCAAACTCTTCGTGGCCGGCATCATACCCGGTGTACTTTTGACGGGCCTGTTTATCGTCACAATCGCCATATGGACACGCCTCAGGCCGGATCTCGGACCGGCGGGACCGGCAACCTCATTCCGGGAAAAATGTGCCGCCCTGCCGGGCATTGTGGAAACGATCATTCTTTTCGCCATGGTCATGGGCGGGCTTTTTGCGGGTATTTTCACGCCCACCGAAGCGGGGGCCGTGGGGGCGCTGGGAACAATCGTGCTGTCCCTGATACGGCGGCGGCTGACCTGGAAGAGTTTCGTTGAATCGCTCATGGAGACCACGAGAATATCCTGCATGATACTCCTTATCGTCGCGGGAGCTACCGTGTTCGGTCATTTCCTGGCAGTCACCCGGATTCCCTTCGATATAGCAACCTGGATATCCTCGGTCAACCTGCCGTCCTGGGCAATTATCATGCTTATACTCGTGGTTTTTTTCGTCGGCGGGTGCTTTATCGATTCCCTCGCCCTGATCATGCTGACCGTGCCGATCTTTTACCCCGTCATAATCCTGTTCCAGTACGACCCTGTCTGGTTCGGCGTCGTCATCGTGCTGATGACGCAGATCGGCGTCATCACACCCCCGGTAGGAATCAACGTGTACGTTGTCAGCGGCGTCGCCAGGGACGTGCCCCTTCAGACAATATTCAGGGGAGTACTCCCGTTCCTCCTGGCCCTGATCATAACCGTCCTGCTGTTGATTCCCTTCCCGGGGATTGCTCTGTGGCTGCCGGGGCTCATGTAACAAACCGTCAGGCGAACATCCCGCCAAATTCCCGCGCCTGCTCCAGTTCGTTGTCTCCGGGCTCCCAGTAGCTTTTCAAACCGCCGGTTATGACGGTAAATCCCGCTTCGCCGAGCCTGTCTTCAAGAATTTTGACGGACTCTCCGCTCCAACCGTAACAGCCGAAGGCTGCGGCTTTCTTGTTTTTGAACTTGAGACCCTTCATCATTTCGATCAGGGCCGCCATGGCTGCAAGAATCCCCCGGTTGATGGTCGGTGACCCCAGCAGGATCGCTTTTGATTTAAACACCTCTGTCATATTGTCGTTGATATCACGACGGGCCGCATTGTAGAGCTTGACGGTAACCGCCGAATCCTTTTCCCTGATACCCGCTGCGATGGCCTCCGCCAGTTTTCGCGTTCCGTCCCACATAGTGTCATAGATGATGGTAATCTGGTTTTCCTGGTAGTCCGCCGCCCACTCGAGATATTTTTGGACAATCTGCAGTGGATTATCCCTCCATACGACACCGTGGCTGGGGCAGATGACATTGACGGGAAGTTTCAGCGCGAGGATTTCCTCAATTTTCTTTGTCACCATCGGCGAGAAGGGCGTTAGAATATTAGCATAATATTTTATTGCTTCGTCATAGAGCTCTGACTGGACAACAAGGTCATTGAAGAGATGCTCGTCGGCGATATGCTGCCCGAAGGCATCATTGGAAAACAGGACAGCGTCTCCTGTCAGATAGGACATCATCGTGTCGGGCCAATGGAGCATGGGGGCTTCGATAAAAACCAGTTCCTTCGTCCCCAGGCTGAGCGTGTCACCGGTTTTTACAACTTGAAAATTCCAGTCCCGGCGGTAATGTCCCCGAAGGGACTTCACCCCGTTGGCGGTACAGTATACAGGCGTTTCAGGGATATGCCTCATCAACTCCGGCAACGCCCCTGAATGGTCAATTTCCGCGTGGTTGGCGATAATATAGTCAATTGACTTCAGGTCAACCACTGCCGCCAGATTCCGTACATACTCCTTGTCGAAAGGGAGCCATACCGTATCGATGACAGCGGTCTTTTCATCTTGAACAAGGTATGAGTTATAGGATGAACCCCGGTGGGTTGAGTATTCCTCTCCGTGAAATTTCCGCAGTTCCCAGTCAGTCTTGCCAATCCAGTGTACTGCCGGTGTAATCTGAATCTTCATTGGACTCCTCCTTTGTCTCGTTAAATACGCAGTTCTATTTGATCATCACCAATATCATCTTGAACCCGGTCACGGCCGCCACGGCGTGGGGCACATTGGCGGGCATGATGATCATCTCCCCCTCCTCCACCTGATAGGGAATTCCGTCGATGGATATCTCGGCGGTACCGTCAGTTACCTGCACCAGGGCGTCAAAAGGAACGGTGTGCTCGCTTAACCCCTGTCCCTCGGCAAAGGCAAAAAACGTCACCGTCCCGGTCGGTTTTTTTACGATCTCCCGGCTTACGACAGCTCCTTCCTGATAGTGAACCAATTCTCTGATTCCAAAGACCTCGGCCGTTCGATTATCCGCCGTCGAATGGTCACCCATGATGTATACCCCCTCCTTCAGAAAGCCGCTTATCCCCCAAGAATCGGGGCACGGCGTCAGTCAAGGTCGATATAGATGACTCCTCCGTTGATGAAGTACGGTGAGCCACAACCGTCACGGTCGATGTAATAGCTTCCCCGACCGGTATATACATCTTCTCGCGTCACGGGCTGGTAGAGTTCCTCAATACCGGAAGGCATGGTCCCCCGTTGCGCCCGGAGAAGCTCCAGTCTCGATTTAAAATAGTCAGTAAAACAGCGCGCGGCATCTTCGCTGTCCTCAACGGGACCGGGGCATTCGTATTGTGCAGGGTACATATCTTCGACTCTGAGGGACTCACCCATGGCCGGCATCCGCGGAAACAGAAGTACTATTGGAATGAAAAGCAGAGCACACACATACTTCACTTCATTGACATCCCCGGTCGTGATTTACACGGAAAAAAGAGGATCCGCGCACGCTTCTTTCAGCAATACCATGGTGATGTGATACCACATCGGACAGCTTCATGCCAATTGTAATAAACCCAGATTTTCCATTAGCCAATTTGTCGGTTTACGTTGCTCCACGTGGCAAGCCTGAGGCATTGGTCCACAATCCGCAAAACCAGGCTCGTTTCCTTC
>Ga0265293_10000352_pt1 | contig 111568 bp, 105 predicted proteins | sample Munlanlewell138R_FD_192505 | JGI IMG/M metagenome (GOLD analysis project Ga0265293, IMG submission 192505) | Leachate microbial communities from a municipal landfill in Southern Ontario, Canada - Leachate well 138R | ecosystem: Engineered > Solid waste > Landfill > Unclassified | place... | reverse complement strand
ATTATCTCAGGTTAAGGCCGAATGTGTTGCGTGCCGATAGTTTTGAGGCGTTGATAACCGCCGCTAGTCCCTCACCTAGTAACAAGGGCGTTCTCACGGGCGAAGCCGGTTGGGTTGCACTCGCGGCGCCGTTCATCACCATCGCCAACCGCCGGCAGCGGTCAGGTTCTCAGCAGTCCCGCTCGTGTCCGCAAGTTGGTCGGGGTGGCCCCGCCGTCGACGGCGCTGAACACCCGCTTAGAGACGTCGATGCGCGGACAAGGACGCGGGCGGCCGATGAAGCGAATACGTCGTGATAACCGTAAGGGTTGAATGCTGCAGTTAGAGAAGCCCGTGTCTGCGCCAGGTGGCCTCCGCGGCCGGGTGGAACGGAATGGGTATCGGTGCGTCGATGGTGTCGGTGACCATGTCTTCCAGCGGCAGGGTCGGTCCGCCCTGCCAACCGGTGCGCTCCCGTGCGGCGACCAGCGCCTCGCAGAACTTCGCCACCACGGCGTGATCGGCGTCGGCGCGGGTGAAAACCAGAAATCCGCTGAAGTCGACCGTGTCGACATCGGCGTCAAGCGTCGGGTAGCGGGTCCTTCCGCAGAGTGCCGGACCGGTAGCCTGCCGCATCCAACCGTGACATGTCGTCCTCGGACAGGCTCAGGAAGCGCAGCCCGGCGTTGTTGGCCGGTTCGACCCAGTTGTAAACGCCTTCATCGAAGATTGCGTCGATGGCGCCGTTGCGTAGGAGCTGCGTACGCACAGACTTGTGCGGCAGCCCGTCGTCATAACTCACCTGACCGCCCCAAGACCGGATGTCGTCGAGGGAGATCCCGACTGACGCCAGCACGTCATCGAGCACCAGGTGCACGCTGTGGGTGGGACGGCTCCCGCGCAGGGACACCCGCAACGGCGGTTTCGCCTCCGCGAGGTCGCCCAGCGAGTGCAGACCGAGTTCGGCGGGCACGGCCAGGCCAAGCTGATCGTAGGACGGCACGGTGGCGATCGCGGCCAGCTCGTCGCCACGAGCACCGGGCAGTCGCAGTAGCGCTGACCGGACCGCAGTGGCCGGGTTGAGAATTGCGAAGTGACTGGCGCCGGTGAGCACGGCCGCCACGCCTTCGATGCCGTCGCTGGCGAACAGCGCCGTACGCCATCGGTCACCGCCCCCACCAGAAAGAGAGGGACCCGCGATGCGGCCCACCCGAGCAGCAACACTGAACGCCCTCACGGTGGCGCTCATCCCGATCGCCAGCCTGCCCGCGCCAAGCCAGGCCGGCGCGTACACCGTCGCCGCCGGCGACGAGATCGCCGTGCACTCGAAACACCGGGTCCACCACCTGCACGCAGGGCTACGCCTTTCGCGCACCGCGCTGAGCTCACACAGAGCCTTGCAAAAGATGACTGAGCCATGAAATCCCATTCACATACGTGACTGAGTTGATGCGAGCACGCATCGCGGCTGTTACGAGAAGATTCTGGTACACCCTCGTGCGACGGTTCGGAGCCAGATGTCGAGCGCAACTTTGATCACTCCGGACCGTTTGCCCCGGACAGCAGCACGTTGTGACCGTTCCAAAGAAGTCCGGTTTCGCCGGCCCGGGTGTCCGACTCGAGACACTAGTACGTGCTTGCAGGCGGTGGGGCCGTCGTCGCTGACAGCCGCGGATCTGGTAGCGGACTGGCATCACTCTGCATCTCCTTGACCTCGCTCCGGAAGATGCGCAACGACTTCCCCAACGCACGGGCCGAGTCCGGCAAGCGCTTCGCGCCGAACAGCAGGATCACGACGACAGCCAGAATTGCCCAGTGCCATGGACTCAGTGCGCCCATTTTGATCTCCTTCAGACGAGCTCGTGTGACCACCCCGGCCCACCACACGAATGCAGAATCACGAATTTTGAATATTAACAACATGAATCAACACGTTGAGCTTGAGACCGATACCGTCGTCGCCGACCGTGAACCGGCTCGCCAGATCCGCTGCGACACCACCCTCGCCGGGATCGTGGCGTACCGGAGCGACCATCAGCTACTCGCTGAGGTTCAGAACCGCACAGATGACGATCCCATCAAATAGCGCCGTAACCGCGGCAATTCAGTGGGTTCGACATCATTCACTACACCGACAGCGCGCCAGTTGTCGCCTCGCCTTTCACCGTTCCGCCCATATCGGACAGTCGGTTACTCAGCGCATCACGTCGATCACTGCACTGAAGTCCTTGTCGGAGTGCTGCGCATTGAATCGTGCGTAGATTTCGGCCGCCAAAGTACCCAGTGGCGCCTTGGTGCCGGCCAAGGACACGGCGTCCATCGCCAAGCCCAGATCCTTGTGCATCAGTGCAGTCGCGAATCCCGGTTTGAAGTCGTTGTTGGCGGGCGAGGTTGGCACCGGCCCCGGCACCGGGCAGTTAATACTCACGGACCAACAATTGCTGGTCGCTCCCGTCACCACGTCATACAAGGACTGAGCTGAGAGTCCCAGTTTCTCAGCGAGGACGAATGCCTCGCCGACCGCGATCTGTTGCACGGCCAGCATCATATTGTTGCACAGCTTGGCAGCCTGTCCGGTGCCTGACTCGCCCGTGTGGATGATCTTGCCCGCCATCGGATCCAGCACCGATCGAGCTCGTTCAACGGCGTCGGTCTCCCCTCCGGCCATGAACGCCAACGTTCCCGCAGTGGCGCCGTTGACGCCACCCGACACCGGAGCATCGATCTGTTGAAAACCAGCTTTCGACGCACTGTCGTGGATTTCGCGCGCGTCCGCGACCGAGATCGTCGAAGTGTCGATGAACAGTGCGCCCGGCTTCGCCGCGGGGAGAATCTCCGCGTAGCAGGCCTTGACCACGGCACCGTTGGGCAACGATGTGATCACCACGTCTGCGTCGGCAACAGCGTCGGTACCCTTTTCAAAGACAGTCGCGCCCTTGCATTCTGCCGCGGCTCTCAACGCCGGAACCAGGTCGAAGCCGCGAACCGCGAACCCTGCGGCCAGCAAGTTGGCCGCCATCGGTCCACCCATGTTGCCGAGCCCGAGGAATGCAATTGTCGTCATTTACAACGCCTTTCATCACTTCTGATCAGGGTTCATCTGCGAAGCCAGTGATCGAACTGCGCCTCGTCGGCCTCTCGGCCACGCTGGCGAGGCCAGCCGGAATGTGGCATGTCGCCCGATCTACGTTAATTGTGAACGACTGCACTTTATCCGCTTTTGAACGACGATCTTAGACATCCCCAGAATTCGCATAACGCTCAAACTATGCAGAATATTCAATTCGTGGCCTGCACTTCATGGCTCGGTCACCCGCAAATGGATCACGAGGAGCCAGCGCCTTCACGGCGTCCATATCTGCTCCAGCGGTGAATGACTCACGCCAGTGCGTCTCACCGGGGGCGGCTGGATGAAGTCGCTCGATCCGAACTCCACGCCACTTCACCATACAAGAATTTGCGGGTGCTGCGGGCGAGATCAAGAAGAGTGCACAGAGCATCAACAGCGAACCGCAAACAAAAACGTCGAATTACATTCAGCGGCGATGGACGTGCGGCGGGCGGAATGGGAAATGCGACCGAACCCGAAAGCGACTTGCGATCACCTCCTGTACGCGGTCAGTCCCGGCGTGTGCCGTCTCGCGGCGCGCCGCAGGATGCACACATCGAGCAACGAAACTGCGGGCGCGGCATGCTCTCCGCACAGTCCTCGGGTTTGCCGCGCGATCGCGAACCTGTCCGGAGATGTGCGACGACGCCGACCTACCGCACACGGGGCCTGTCGACCGGTGGACCGGCCCAAAGCCCTTGCTTCACGTCGGCGAAATCGTCGTTCGGCAGAGAAACCCAGACGGGACGGCCGTCCTTATCGACCAACCGAGCCCGCACTCCCTCGCAGAAGTCGCGCGTGCGCACAATGCGCGTCGCAATGTCGAGTTCCATAGAAAGACAGTTCCGTAGCCCCATCTGCTTTCCCATGGCCAGGGTGCTCATCGTGACTTCGAGGCTCTGCGGGGAGGCCGCGTCCAGAGCTGCCAGAGAGTCTTCTGCCCACTGCGTCGACAGCGCGCCCAGACGGGTGCGTATCTCTGTCACGGTGTTCGCTCCGAAACACCAGTCGATGTCGTCCCGATGAGATGCGAGACGACCGGGCGGCGCGGGGGCGGTTCCCGGCGACAAGGCCCGGAGAGCATGATCGACCGAACCTGTCCGCCGCTCGAGGGCAGAAATGACCATGCCGGCATCAGCGACCCGATGCGTTCCGAGCCCGACGTACAGCGCGTCGGCGGCATCGAGTCGGTAGCCGGTGAGTCCGAGATAGGTTCCCACGGCGCCGGGTAACCTCGACAGGAAGTAGCTGGCTCCGACGTCCGGGAGAAAGCCGATGCCGGTTTCCGGCATCGCCAGTGTTGCGCGTTCGGTCAGCACCCGGAACGCACCGTGCACCGACAATCCCAGACCACCGCCGAAGCAGATTCCATCGATCACCGAGACCAGCGGCGTATCGAGTTCCGCGAGTCGAAGATTGAGCTCATATTCTGCGGTGAAGAATTCGACGTTGTCGGCATGACGTCCTGCCAATGCATTCTGTCGGATCCTGCGGACGTCCCCACCGGCGCAGAAGGCCTTGTCACTGGAGCTGTCGAAGACCAGTACCGTACCGGCGGCCCTCTGCCACTCGTCGAGACATGCATGGAGGGCATGAACAATATCCAGCGTCAATGCGTTCAACGATTTCGGCCGGTCCAGCGTGATGCGTCCCACCGACCCGTTGCGGGTGAAGACGATTCCATCAGATTGTCCGGACATCTCGTGCCCCGCTACGACAGGCTCCCCGTTCATCGTGTCTCCAGATTCCTGACCTACACCGCACAGACGAAAGCGCCGCGATTTTCGCTCATGCACGGTGGATATTCGATGTTTCACTGCGGAATTCGCTCGGCTACCGCGCACCCTCGACCCGGGCGGTATCGAAGTGGCGAATGCGGCCGAGCTACGGACCGGAGGAAGCCTGGGTCAATCGTCGGCTCTGGCTGTCCGTCGACCACGGGATCGGCAGCCGCTAGTCGGTGGGCTCACCGGTTCAGCGTATCTGCACGTCGGCGGCCTTCCGGGCCACGAAACGTCGGAAACATCCGGTCTCCCCGACAGTTTGTCCGGAGCGCTTCACGAACAAGCGCGCTTCGCCGTGCCGGAGCCGTCGTGGCCATCGCAGAGGTCAATCCGACTTGTCCGAGGCTCAAAAACGATTAAACCCGCTGATTAGCCGTACATTTCTTCATCGTTTCCTGACCAGAAGTTCCGGCGATGCCGCACACGTGGCGTGCACCCACCGATCGTGGCCGTCCCGACCGCTCCGCCGAACTGCCGGCAGGTGGCGTAAGCGGCGCTGGCGTCCGGCGCGTTTCAGTACCCAGCCGGACTGACTATCGTCTTCAGTTCGGTCCTTGCGCTCGCCTGCAGGCCGGAGTCTTCGGGCGTCACGGCTGATGTCCTCGCCTATACCGCCGTGCACCCGGGGCAACCTCGCCGACCCGCAAACGGCCAGATCCGGAGTACCCGTACAGCCAGATGCGGTGCACGCCGCACCGTCGAAACCTGCCGCAGCACAGAGCCGATCAGGACTGTGACACCGATCAGCATGGTGATCGACCCGGGCAGATACTGTCCGCCCTGAATCATGGTCAGGCCCAGGATCGTCCCGCCGAAGGCCACCCGCCGCCGGACCCGGCCAACCTGTGGTTTCCGCTGATCTGCGGCCGAGCCGCGGCCATGATCTCCGCACTCTGATCCCGAGCCGCAGGATCGTTCGTCACAGCCGGCGCACCGCAGGACGCCACGTGGCGAGCCAGACGACCGCTCCGATGAGCCCGAGGAGGACTGCGGCAGAGGCGACGCTGATCGTCATGATCGCCAGGAACATCGCGGTCATAAGGCGTTTGCTCATGATCTGGAGAAGTCTCGCTCTCGACTGTGCGGCGTGACAGGCCGCAGGCCGCGGTGCGCACCATCGAGCGCTCGCGGAAGACCTGAACACACAGATCACCGCCGCCGGCCGGAGCCCGCGGCGGTGATCTGCTGCAGAGCTGTCTAGTTCATCGTCGGGATGACGAACTCGGCGCCGTCCTTGATGCCCGAGGGCCACCGCGAGGTCACGGTCTTGACCTTGGTGTAGAACTGGATCACGGCTGGGCCGTTGGCGTTCAGATCGCCGAACACCGAGCGCTTCCAACCACCGAAGGTGTGGTAGGCCACCGGCACCGGGATCGGCACGTTGACCCCCACCATGCCCACCTGAACCCGTGCCACGAAGTCACGGGCCGCGTCACCGTCGCGGGTGAACACAGCAACGCCGTTGCCGTACTCGTGCTCGGTGGGCAGACGCAGAGCCTCTTCGTAGTCCTTCGCACGCACGATGCACAGGACGGGACCGAAGATCTCGTCGGTGTAGATCGGCATGTCCGCGGTCACGCGATCGAACAGGGTGGGGCCGATGAAGTAGCCGCCCTCGAGCTCGCTACCGTCGAAGGTCAGATCGTCGGTGGAACGTTCGCGACCATCGACCACCAGATCGGCACCGGCTTCGGCACCCTTGGCGATGTAGTCATGTACGCGGTCCAGCGCGGCCTTGCTGACCAGCGGTCCGTAGTCGGCCTTCGGATCGAGGCTGTGACCGACCCTGAGCTGGTTCACGCGCTCGACGAGCCTGGCGCGCAGTCGATCAGCGGTCTCGTCCCCGACCGCGACCGCAACGCTGATGGCCATGCAGCGCTCGCCCGCGGATCCGTAACCGGCACCGATCAGCGCGTCGACAGCCTGCTCCAGGTCAGCGTCGGGCAGCACGATCATGTGGTTCTTGGCGCCACCGAAGCACTGCGAGCGCTTCCCGCTCTTGGCCGACTCTGTATAGATGTACTGCGCGATGTCGCTGCTGCCGACGAAGCCGATGGCCTGGATGTCCGGATGCGCCAGGATGGCGTCAACGGCTTCCTTGTCGCCCTGCACAACCTGGAACAGGCCGGCCGGAAGACCGGCTTCGATGAAGAGTTCGGCCAGACGCACCGGGACCGAGGGATCACGTTCGGACGGCTTCAGGATCACCGCGTTCCCGGTGGCCAGTGCCGGGCCCACCTGCTGCAGGGGGATCATGGCCGGGAAGTTGAACGGCGAGATACCCGCGACCACGCCGAGCGGCTGCCGCAACGAGTACACGTCGATGCCCGGCCCTGCACCCTCGGTGTACTCGCCCTTCATCAAGTGCGGGATACCGATGGAGAATTCGATCACCTCGACGCCACGCTGGATGTCACCCAACGAATCGGCGATGGTCTTACCGTGCTCGAGAGACAGGATCTCGGCGAGCTCGTTGGCGTTGGCGTTGACCAACTCGATGAACTTCATCATCACACGAGCTCGGCGCTGAGGGTTCCAGGCCACCCAATCCTTCTGGGCAGCAACAGCAGAAGCGACAGCGGTGTTGACATCCTCCGCCGTTGCGAGCAGCACCTGCGCCTGCACCTCACCGGTGCTGGGGTTCATCACATCCGCGGTGCGACTCGACTTCAGGGTGGCGCGCTTGCCATCGATGAAATGGGGAATTTGCGTGGTCATGTGTTGTCCTTTCCGTTGACCATCTGTTCCGAATTCTCTTGTTCGAACTGAGCGAGATGCTCAGATGCTCCGTCGATCCTGATGAACCCTGTTCGCCTTCTGCCCGTATGTTCGAGCATCAGTGCCTACGAATAGACCGATGAATAGAGTTCCACTATCTGTTCGACATCTGGGACCAACGGATTGTTCGACGGCGAACCGGAGGCCAGCGCCTGTTCTGCCATGGTGGGCACCAACCGATCCCACTCCGCCCGCGCGATACCGTACTGTGCCGGGGTCGGGACGTGCAGATCCAGGCACAGCTCGGCGATACCGTCAACGAACTTGCCGGCGGCCACGTTGTCGCTGTCGCCCGAGCCCGCCAGTCCCATGATCCGACCGCAGTCAGCATACCGGCCCACCGCCGCGTCAACCGAGAATCGGGTCACTTCAGGGAACAACATCGCATTCGAAAGACCATGTGCAACACGAAAATGTGCACCGATGGGCCGACTCATCCCGTGGATCAGAGCCACGCTGGCGTTCGAGAAGGCGATACCGGCCTGGGTGGCAGCCAGCATCATCCCCTCTCGGGCCTCACTGTCCTGCCCGTCGGCGTAGACCCGGCGGAGGTTCTTGGCCACACCCTGCATCGCCGTCAGGCACAAGGCGTCCGCGAACGGGTTGGCCTTGATGCTCACGTACGCCTCGACCGCGTGGGTCAACGCATCGATTCCGGTGTCAGCGCTGAGCCTCTTCGGCATCGTCTGTGTCAGTTCGTAATCGACGATCGCAGCCGTCGGCAGGAATGAATTGCCGATGCAGAGCATCTTCTCATCGGTTTCACTGTCGGTGATGACCGTGAACTTGGTCGCTTCGGAACCACTTCCGGCGGTGGTCGGGATCGCCATGATGGGCAGTGCCGGGCCGCCGTAGTCACGCGGAGCCTTGAAGCTGCGCATCGGTTCGTCGGATACGGCCAACACCGCCAGAGCCTTGGCAGTGTCGATCGGGCTACCACCACCGAAACCGATCACTGCGTCGGCCTCATGCCGATTCAGGCAATCTAGCGCAGGCTGAAGCGATTTCGTCGTCGGGTCTGGGACCGTCTCGGTGAACGCCGCGACACTCAAGCCACTTCGAGCAAGAATGTCGACCAACCGGTCGACGCTGCCGCTCTGAGCCAGAAACGTGTCCGATATCACGATGGGCCGGCGAATACCCAACCTGGAGGCCACATCTGCGGCCGAGCTCAACGTACCGGCGCCGATACGCATCAGCTGTGGTACCGCGATGGTGTAGCTCATGGAATTAATCGTCCATGTTCCATCACGTTCATCAAAAGGTGCAGATCGTCTGCATAATCGCCAGTGCACCGACGATCTGTCGGTTGTCCTCGCGCCGCTGTGTGCGGACACTGGGAGTCCAGCACACCGAAGACCAACAGAAAGGGTCAAAACAGATGCCGAGCAGCACTTTCCGAGCTTTTGTGGTCAACCACCACGAAGACAGCGCCGAACGAATGATCACCGAACTTGCCGTCGATCAGCTCGGTGAGGGCGACGTGACCATCCGCGTGGATTGGTCGGGCGTGAATTACAAAGACGGCCTCGCCAGTATCCACAAGGGGAACGTGGCCCGGTTGCCCAAGATCATCCCCGGCATCGACCTTGCCGGCACCGTGGTGGAGTCTGCTTCACCCGACTACCGGGCCGGCGATCAAGTACTGGTTCACGGTTACGATCTCGGCGTGAAGCACCACGGCGGATTCAGTGAGATGGCACGAGTGCCTGCCGAATGGATTGTCCCGCTGCCAGCCGGCCTCTCCGATCGCGACGTGATGTCCCTCGGCACTGCGGGTTTCACGGCTGCATTGAGTGTGGCCAAGCTCGAAGACCATGGTTTGGCACCGGAAGCGGGTCCGGTGTTGGTGACCGGCGCCACCGGTGGCGTCGGAAGCGTGGCCGTCGGAATCCTCGCCGCCAGAGGCTACGAAGTTGTCGCGGCGACCGGCAAAGAGTCGGCCAAAGAGTGGCTGACCGAGCTCGGCGCCGCCGAGATCATCGGCCGTGAAGAAGCGAGCGGAAACTCCAAGCCTCTGCAGAAGGAACGCTGGGCCGGCGCGGTCGACTGCGTCGGAGGCGACACGCTGGCCAACACACTGAGTGCGTTGCGATACGGTGCCGCGGTGGCCGCCTCGGGTAACACCGGCGGTGTCGCACTGCCGACCACGGTGTTCCCGTTCATTCTGCGGGGTGTGGCCCTACTGGGTGTGGACTCGGTGCAATGCAATCTGGTTACCCGCACGGCAATCTGGAACCGGCTGGCCACCGATCTACGGCCCGTCGGGCTCGATCGGTTGGGGTCGTCGGAGGTCTCACTCGACGAGCTTCCGACGGCTTTGGACCGCATTCTCGCCGGGGAGAACCAGGGCCGGACTTTGGTCAAACTCGCAGGCTGAACCACTTCGACGCGAAATGCGCGCCGTCCGCGGAAGTGGACGGCGCGCATTTCATATGGGCCACAATCTGATTCCGACAGAACAAGGCCTAGATTGCCGTCGGCCATGCCTGACGGTGAAGATGTATCGCGCGGGTTGCCAACATCTTCAACTTCGGCGAGAGCGCGACGCTGGTGCCGGCTGACAGGCGCCGGACGGTCGAATCGAAACGCTCATAGAGCTGGGGTACCGAAATTCCAAACCGGACAAAGACCTCTTCGTCATCCGGTCCCCCGAAAGGAGCCCACAGGATCACGAACTCAAGGATCTCACGCTCACTTTGATCCATGCCGTTGCCTTCCTCATCCCTTGAACATTTTATGGAAGCAGCCCGCGAGTCTGGTCCGATTCGGCAACACGCCCCACGGCCGTCACCATCGATGCGGTACGTAACGAAACACCGCGCTCGCGTGCTTGATCCCGTTCTCGCCGCCAGGCCAGGAGCATTCGCTCCTCCCGGCGTGCCTCGCCATCGACGGCGCCACGGCTGCAGACCTGTTGCGCCGGAACTCGTTCCAAATGCGAGGCGATGTCCCCGCCGGCGCTTGCGAGAATACTCGGAACCACCAGAATTCCTCGTTTGCAGAGAATCTGGTCGGCCGACATGGACGTAGGCCCGTTAGCTGCTTCGACCACCACCGAAGACTGAACCAGATGTGCGTTCTGCGCATTGATGGTTCCTTCGACGGCCGCGGGCACCAGTAGATCGACGTCGAGCTCGAGAATGTCTTCACGGCGGCATGTGTCTCCGCCTGAGAACCCCGCGACTGTTCCGCACTCGTCGAAGTGGGACTCCAAAGCAGCCACATCCAAACCATTTTCAGATTCCACAGCTCCGTGCGCATCGCTGACACCGACGACCCGAACGCCCGAATTCGTCAACAACTTGACGACATTCCGTCCAATCTTGCCGTATCCCTCGACAACAGCAGTGGCCTTCGTCCCGACGATGTCGACCTCATGCAGAGCGGCCAGTGCAAGTTGCACGATTCCGCGTGAAGTGGCGATCTCGCGTCCGCGTGACCCATCGAGTCCCGGCAGTCTTCCCGCCGCGACGCTGACGTCGGAACGTCCAGCCTGGTCCGATAGCGTGTCCGTGATCCATGCGATGGTCCGGTCGTCCGTCCCCAGGTCTGGAAGAACGGTATCCTCTTCCGCTCCCATCAAGGAGGTGACTTCCGTGGTATAGCGCCGAGTCACACGCTCCAGCTCGGCCCGCGAGTACCGGCTCGGGTCAATACGTATTCCCCCGCTGGCACCTCCGCAAGGCAGATCGGCAAGGGCGCATCTCCAGGTCATCCACATAGCCAGCGCACGAAGTTCATCGAGGTCCACATGGGGGCTGAAGCGCAAACCACCACTGACCGCTCCGCGAGAGACGTCGTGCTGAACGCGATACCCGATGAGATTTTCCATGCTGCCGTCATCACGCCTCAGAGGGAGACTCACTGTGACCTCGCGCCCGGGTGCCGCCATCTTCTGCCCGAAACCAGCGTCGTAGCCCAGGATTTCCACCGCTTCGGCCAGTTGAGCCCGAGCGTCTTCCAACGGATTGGGGCTCGGCGGTGCTTCGATATGAGCCAGGGTGCTCATTGAGATGGTCTCCTGTTGCCTTGGGTGAGTCGGTGACGTAGCGGTACGCGATCTCGAACGATTGTGGCGACTCGAGGGCTAGAGGCAGACGCCACGGGTGGAAGGACGCCCTCCAGCGCAGGAAGTCACAGGCGCCGGAGGGCTACCAGCTCACAGAGGACGGGCAATGGTCAAGGGCCGCAGGTAGTCCAGATAAGTCTTCACGCTGTTGACGCCACCACCCCAACCGCTCATCCCGATCCCACCGTACGGTAGGCCGTAAGCGAACACATTGTGGGCGTTGATCCAGCTATTGCCGGCGTGAAGTTGCGCGGCGACCGCACGTGCGTGCGGAAGATCCTGGCTCCAGACGCTGTTCGCCAGCCCGTACCGAGAGTCGTTGGCGATGGCGATGGCGTCGTCGTCGTTCTTGAAGGGCATCACATAGGCAACCGGGCCGAAGATCTCCTCCTGGGCGCACACGTTGGTGGTGTCACCGGTCAGCAAGACAGGGCTGACGAAGAAGCCACCCTCCAGGCCCTGCACCGCGGTCGGGCCGCCGTCGAGCAGGGCAGTGGCACCTGTGTCCTGGCCACGCTGCAGATAGTGCTCGACACGCTTGCGCTGACCATTGCTGATCAGCGCGCCCAGGACGGTGTTCGGATCGTCGTCGGCTCCCATGTGCACTGAGGTGAGCTTGTTAATGGCCGCGTCGACGAACTCGTCGTAGATCGACTCCTGGACCAGCCATCGCGTTGCTGTGCAACAGGTCTGGCCAGCATTGCGCACGACTGCCAAGGACAGCTTTTCTGCGGTGGCTGCAACGTCGACGTCGGGCATCACGATCGCCGCGCCCTTGCCGCCCAGCTCCATCTTGCTCGGCACGAAGTTGCCCGCTGCGGCAATGGCGACCTGCATGCCCGTGCGGGGCGAACCTGTGAACGAGATGTAGTCGATGTCAGGATGGCCGGCAAGGGCCGCACCGGCAGTCTCTCCGAAGCCAGGGACGACGTTGATCACCCCAGCTGGGATGCCGACTTCCTCCGCCAGCTTGCACAGGAACAGGCAACTCATCGGCGCCAGCTCCGGAGCCTTCACGACGACGGTGTTTCCGCCTGCCAGTGCCGGGGCAGTCCCCCAGACCATCAGGCTTCCCGGGGCATTCCACGGAATGATGAAGCCGCACACGCCTCGGGGTAGGAAGCGCTGCTCTGCCTCTATTCCGCGCACTGCCACCAACTCTCGTGGATCAACGTGGTCGGCGACGTCTGCGAAGTATCGGATGCCTTCCGCGGAGAACAGCACGTCGAACTCCAGAGCCTCCGCCAGCGGCTTGCCGATGTCACGAGATTCGATGGTGGCCAACGTGTCTTGGTGTTTTTCGATGGCATCGGCCCAACGGTGCAACAAAACGACGCGATCGCGGGTCGAACGCGCGGCCCAGCTCGGAAAAGCCTGGCGCGCCGCTCGGACGGCGTTGTCGATATCGTCGGCATCGCCAGAGGAGATTGTCGCCAGCAGCTTGCCGGTCGAAGGCCTCAGCACCTCAATCGTGTTGCCGTGCTTACCAGTTGTCCACTGTCCGTCCACATAGAACGGAACAGGGTCCTGTCCAAGGAAGGCATCGGCAGCGGATGTCGGACTGGTCATGCTCTGGACTCCTAGTCTCTGCGCAAAGCGGGTTACCCACGTCACTGTAACCACCGAATAATCGGAATTGACACATTGCGAGCGAATTCGAATATTTTCATGAATTGCATTGCATCGTATGCGAATCTTATGCAAGTTGCGGCTCAGTACGCGGCCGGCCTTGACAGGATGTTGTGGCGCGTTTCACTATTTGTCAATCCTGGCGAGGCTGGCAGAGACCAAACTCACGATCATCAAGATTCTGGCAACCAGGAAACTCACCATTCCGTGAGTGCCCGAGAACTCCCACAACGACGGAGCGAATGTGAACCCCTCATATTTCGAGCGTGATGCAAATCGACGCGAAGTGCTCAAGAGAATGGTCCAGATAGGTCTGACACTTCCTGTCGCGGCTCCCCTCCTGGCTGCCTGCGGCACTGCATCGAACACCGGCGCGGAGTCACAGGTGCCGGCGGTCGAGATCACCGATCCGAACGACCCGCGGTTCGAGCGGCGAACTGTTCTGGATAGCTTCTACACCCTGGACAACGACTACTTCCAGGGGTGGGATCGGGCGTCCCGCGAGATGTGCGCGGTCTACAACCTCGAGAGGGATCGCCAGGTCGACAACTCATCCGTTGATGCTCTGCGTGGCATCTTCGAGGCAGCGGTGACCCGTCAGATTGCCGGTGTGGTGAACGCACCCGCCGTTGCCGCTTCGACGCCGGAGGTCATCGGCATCACCCAGCAGGCCGGGATTCCCACATCCACGGCGTGGTCGAACGCACCGTGGAGCACCCCGTTGGACATCGGTGACTATTTCGTGTCGTACCAGGCCGCAAACGACGAGGCTCTGGCCCGCGCCGTATGCGAAATCTTGTTCAAAGAGATGGGCGGTAAGGGCAAATTCATCCACATCGAGGGACTGCGCGGAAACAGCTCTTCTGACCGCCGGAATGTCGGTGTCGACGAGGCACTGGCCGCCTATCCGAATGTTCAGATGGTCGCCCGGGAAGAGGGCGGTTTCAGTCGTTCGGTGACACAGCCGGTGATCGAAAGCCTACTGACGGCACACCCCGATGTCGCTGGCATCATGTGCTCGAACGACGACTCTGCGATTGCTGTTGTCAATGCACTGGAGTCGCGGAACATGCAGGTTCCCGTCGTGGGAATCGACGTCATCAACGAGTTCCTGGACGCCATGCAGCGCGGTGGGACGGCATTGGCTTCTGCTGCGCCGCACGGCAGTTGGCTCGGCGCCTACTGCATGGTCAAGGTCTTCGACGCGATGAACGGCTTCCAGCTGACGGTGCCGGAGCGGATGATGTACTTCGGCGGGTTCGTGGTCGACACGCCCGAAGCCGCCGCAGCGTACCAGGACCTGATGTACAAAGCCGAACGGTTCCCGTTCGATTACGAGAAGTGGTCCCGTGTGCTGCATCCCGACGACTGGGACCCCCAGAATTCGTTGCGGCCCATCGACCCCAACGCGTACTGGGCCAACTACCCGAAGCCGGCCGGCTACCAATTGCCACCGGACTACGCCACTGCGACGGACTCCGGTGAGTTCCAGCGGATCGAAGAGATGTACAAGACCGCGTTCAAGATCGATCCGTGGAAGGACATCCGCAAGCTCTGCAAGAACAACGGAGGTGCTGACGTCCTATGACGATCACCGAGAACATCTCCCCCGCAACAACTCCGCGGCTGAGTCTCGAACACGTAGGCAAGTCATTCGGCCCGGTGACTGTCCTACGTGACATCTCGTTCACCGTCGCCCGCGGGGAGTTCGTCGGGTTGATCGGTGAGAACGGCGCAGGTAAGTCCACCTTGCTGAACATCCTCAGCGGTGTCACGACCGCTGACCACGGGTCGGTGTTGCTCGACGGCGAGGCATATTCGCCGTCGAACTACCACGAAGCCACGAAGCAGGGCGTGTTTCGGATCTTCCAGGAACTGGCCTTGGCTCCGAACCTGACGGTGTATGAGAACCTCTACCTCTCGCACGAACGTCACCTACGCAAGGCAGGCCTTCTCGACAAGAAGCGGATGCTGCGGATGGCGCGTGAGCTGCTGGACCGGTTCGACCACGGGTGGATCGACGCACGGAAACTGGCGGGCGACTATCCATTCGCGGTTCGCCAGGTGCTCGAGGTCCTCAAGGCGTTCGCCCTGGCCGAGCTCCTTCAACAGCCTCACCCGGTGCTCCTGCTCGATGAGCCCACGGCGGGATTGGCCCAAGAGGAGATCGACTTTCTGGAACAGATCCTGCACCGGGTGCGGAGCGACGCGTCGATCGTGTTCGTCAGTCACCGTCTTTCCGAACTCATCAGCTGGAGCGAGCGGATTCTGGTGATGAAAGACGGTGTGCTGGTAGCTGATCGGGCGGCAGACGCCATGAACGAGGACGAGTTGCACTTCCTGATGGTGGGACGCGAGCGAGACCGCGATTTCTACCACGAGGATCGGCAGCGAATCATCGTCGATGCCGTCGGCACCGACGACGACTCGCCGCTTCTGCAGCTGACGGGCGCCAGCGTCACGGGGTCCTTCAACAAGGTCGATCTGTCGATTCGCAAGGGCGAGATCATCGGTCTGGGAGGCGTTCTCGGTTCCGGGAAGACCGAGGTCGGCCGAGCCGTCGCCGGTGATCTCCTCCTCGACGAAGGTTCGGTGGCGTTCAAGGGCAGCGACATCGGACGGCTGAATCTTCGTCAACGCCAACAGCGCAGCATCGGATACATCCCCCCGGAACGCAAGCGTGAAGGGATCATCGACAACTTCTCGGTGTCGAAGAACATCTCGTTCTCCCGTATCACAACCGGCGGCGGCGGCTCGCTTCTGGACCTCGCCAGGGAGACCAAGGACGCCCACCGCTTCGTGCGTCAGCTGAGCATCAAGACCGACAGCATCAACCAGCAGATCACCCGACTCTCGGGCGGAAACCAGCAAAAGTGCATTCTCGCCAGATGGCTGGCCAGGCCGCTCGACCTGCTGATTCTTGACAACCCGACCCGAGGTGTGGACGCAGGCGCCAAGGAGGACATCTACGCCATCATCCGCGAGCTTGCCGCCAACGATGTCGCGATTCTTCTCATCAGCGACGACCTTCTGGAGTTAATCGGCATGTCCAACGAGATCGTGATCATGAAGGACGGCGAGATCACTCGCCGTCAGGCCGCACCCGTGTCATCGAAACCGACTGAGTTCGACCTTGTTTCGGCGATGGTCTGAGAGAGAGAAATGTCAAACAACACGCAGCAAGCTGAACGCACCCACCAACCGTCGTCGCAGAACCCTCCACGCCCTGATGCCATGGGATTTCTGCGTGAGCACTGGAACACGGCAGCACCGTTCGGCGCTCTGATCGTTCTTGTCGTCGTGTTCACGTTGATGAACTCGACCTTCCTCACCAAGAACAACGGCCTCAACATCCTGAGCCAGTCCTCGGTGCTCCTGGTGCTGGCGATCGCGGCGACCTTCCCGATCTTGATGGGAAGCATCGACCTGTCCATCGGGCCCATCGTCACACTCAGCGCCTCTGTTTGCGCCACCCTCGCGCAGCAGTACGGAGCCTGGGTTTTTCTGCTCTGCCCCTTCATCGGGTTGATCTGCGGCCTGGCCAACGGTCTCCTGGTCTCTTATGCAAAGCTCCCGTCGTTCCTGGTCACATTGGGCACGTCGTTCACCTTCGTCGGCATTGCCAAGTTCGTCACCGATGGACGCCCGGTGCCGGTTGCGGTCAGCGACCTGAGCCAGTGGTTCACCGGCAGCATCTTCGGAATCCCCAAGGTGTCGCTGTGGGCGGTGGTCGCCCTGGTGTTGACCACCTTGATCGCGAGTCGCACTCGGCTTGGCCGCTACATGTACGCCATCGGCGGCAACGAGTTGACCAGTCGCCTGTCGGGCGTGCCCGTCGACCGAACGAAGGTCTACGCGTTCCTCTTGACCGGTTTCCTGGCCGGCGCCGCTGGGCTACTCCAAGCGTTCCGAGTTCGCTCGTCTACTCCAGACCTCGGCGATGCGTTCCTGCTGCTCGCCATTGCCGCCGTTGTTATGGGAGGTACACCGTTGTCAGGCGGGGTGGGCGGTCCACTGCGCACCGTCACGGGCGTCCTGATCATCACCACACTGTCCAACGGCATGGTCATCGGAGCTGTTCACCCATTCCTACAGACAGTCGTTCAGGGTCTGGTCGTGGTGATCGCGGTGGCGGTGACGCTCGACCGCAAAAAACTGGATCTGGTCAAGTAGCGTCCAGGCACACAGAACGGCCACTGTCTCGACGACAACGAGACAGTGGCCGTTCTGTCATGCGGCGACTGTCACGTGATCAGGGCGCGGTCGATGGGCCGCGGGGGCGCCACCGTCCGCCGATTGACCAGCCGAGGCTGGACGATGACGCGCTGGTGCGGCCGCTTGGGGTCGGCAATCCGTTCCAACAACATGGCTACACCACGCTCTGCCATCACCGCGACATCGCAGTTGATGGTGGTCAGGTCGAATCCTCCCCAACTCGCGACAGGAGAGTCGTCGAACCCGATGAGACTCAGGTCGTCGGGGACCTGCAGCCCCATGGCGGTGGCTCGACTGTGAGCTCCGAGTGCGATGACGTCATTGCCACAGAAGATGGCAGTGGTCTCCGGCAAATTCTTCAGGAGACGTCCGGCTTCTTCGTATCCAGTGTCATAACTGTACGAGCCATGTCGTATTGCTTCGTTCGCAATCGGAACCCCACAGCCGGAAAACGCCGCCAAGAAACCTGCTTCCCGATCACGTCCCGTATTGGTGTTCTTCGGACCGCAGATTAGGCCGACATGTCGGTGACCGGCTTCGAGCAGTGCGGTCGCGGCCAATCTTCCGCCGTAGTAGTTGTCCATGGTGCAGGAGTCTGCTTCGACTTCGTCCAGCGACCGATGCACCAGGACCACGGGAAACCCCTGCCGGGTCAGTTCGCGCGGAATGGTCGACTCCAGGGAGCTACTGGTGATGATCACGCCGCCGATCTGTTTGTCCACCAAACGGCGTAACAGCAGAGTGTCATCCACTTTCTCAGTGAACAAAACGGTGCTGTAGCCCACTGCGTTAAATTCGCTTTGCATCGGTGCCACCAAATGCGGATAAAAAGGACTATCCCAATCGGTGGACACGATTGCAATCTGCTCAGCTCGCATGGACACAGGCGGTTTGTTCTGTGCATTGGGAATGTAACCGAGCTCTCGGGCTGCATCGAGAACGCGCTGGCGTGTCTCATTGGACACGAATGCGTAGCCGCGCAACGCTCGAGACACAGTCGGCTGGGACACGCCCGCAAGACGCGCTACGTCCCAACCTGTGACAGCGGCACGGTCCGGTCCAGGGCTGGGACGGACTGCATGTGAATCGGTCATCGGTGACCTCAGTTCTGTAAACCACGGGGCATGCTCCCGCGGATCCTACTTTCCCGGGAAAGCATATGCCGTGTACCCACCAACGTCAGGCACCCGGTTGAATGCAAAGCGCCCCTGGCGCTTAGCGCCAGGGGCAGCTTGCCCTCACCGGGGGGGCTCAAGGCTGTCGCAAGCTCGGCTTGCTCACTTGATGACGGCGCCGACGTCAACCCCCAGTGTCTGACCTGTGACAAATCGAGACTCATCCGACGCGAGCCACAGAACCGCCTGTGAGATCTCCCGAGGGGCGATGAAGTCGACCGGCATGGCATTCAGAGTTCTGAATGCCACCGAGGCGTCTTCGCGGGTTGGGGTCTCGATGTGGGGCACAAACACCTTGTATGTGTCGAGGTTGTGGACCATCATGGTGTCAACCGCGTGCGGGTTGATGACGTTGACACGGATCATGTGCTCTGCGAGCTCATTTGCCATCGCGCGCATCAGTCCGACCACGCCGTGTTTTGCCGCGTCGTAGTGGCCGAGATTGCGCAGGCCCTTGCTGGCCGCCAACGAGCCCGTCATCATGATAGACCCGCCTTCACCCTGCTCGAGCAGCTGCGGAATCGTGGCCAGACAGGTGTGATAGACACCCGTCAAGCAGACGTCGATGGTGTCCTTCCAAGCCTCGGGCGGAATGTTCCACCCGTCGACGAGCCCGCAAATTCCCGCGTTGCAGACAACAGTGTCAAGCCGGCCAAGCTGGGAAACACCCGTCGCCACCGCCTGCTTGAGCGCCTCCAGATCACGCACATCCGCCTCGATGGTGACCGCCTTTTGGCCCTGCTTCTCAACCAGTTTCGCGGTCTCGGCCAGTTCTTCGGACGTCGCCATCGGGTAGCCGATGGTGGGCACATCCTGGCAGATGTCGACAGCTATGATGTTTGCGCCTTCTTCAGCGAGGCGCTCGGCGTGCGCTCGGCCCTGTCCGCGCGCCGCACCGGTGATGAAAGCAACCTTGCCTTCGACTCTTCCTGCCATGGCCACTCCTCGGGAAATTGGTTGCAGCACAGAAAATTACGGTTAATCTCTATTGATTGTGCCGCCAGCTGAATGTGTTCGACTCAACTGTAGTCACCCGGCCGTGATTTTCGCTACCCCTCCGGCCCTTGAAAACTGGTGAATTCGTTGCACATATTATTCAACACTATTCAACCCGCTGGGCCGATACGCAGCACTGCAACGTCGACGGATTCTGGATGTCAACCTAACCCCGCAGGCATCCTTTCGCTCCACGGAGGGCGACGTCATATTCATCTCGTGCGGCGCCAGCGGCGCTGCGCAGGCAAGCCGGCGTAGAGCCGGCACGGATACGGAGCGAACGCGGTACTGATAGATCGACGATCCCCCCATCGCCTTCACATGTCGTATTGGTATCTCTGTAGAATCACCTGCAGCACAGCCGATAACGTTCAGATGCCGGTCTGCGCCGTCACCGGCTCCGGCTGAAGCGTTTGCGGGGATCTCGGGTCGCTCGGGGCCCTGAATGCGCTGGTTGGTCAACGCCGGCCAATCGACTGTCCCGCACTTCCGGTCGGCGCCTACCCAGCCCGGCCCGAGCCTCATCGTATGGACACAGGAAGAATGGAACAGATGCCCAGCCTGACAGGTAGCGAACCGCACGCCGAGGACCTGCTCATCGAAAGCAACGGCCCGGTCCTCACCGTCACTTTCAATCGTCCTACCCACCACAACGCCATGACCCCGCTCATGTACGACGGCCTGCTGCGTGCGTGCGACCGCGCTGACGAAGATGACGTCCGAGTCTTGTTGTTACGCAGCGCTGGTGGCAGATCATTCGTATCAGGTACGGACATTTCGACATTCAGCGGATTCACCGACTCGGCCGGACCGGTAGCTTTTGAGCGACGAGTGTCAGGCGTCATCCGACGGCTCATCAATGTCGATGTACCGGTGGTGGCAGCCATTGACGGCTATTGCCTCGGAGCCGGTTTGGCGATCGCGATGACGAGCGATATCCGAATCGCCAGCCCGGCCGCACAGTTCGGTGTCCCTATTGCCCGAACTCTCGGCAACACGTTGTCGGCGGAAGTGCTGGACCTTGCACTTCGACATTTTGGACGCAGCCGCACAACTGACATGATCTTGAATGCGCGTCATTTCAGCGCAGACGAGATGAGATCATGTGGATTCGTCTCAGAAGTGCACGAGGATGTCTCCCACGCCGCAGCTGCCGTAGTGCAGCGCATACTCCGTCACGCTCCCCTCACCATGTGGGCCACAAAGGAACTCATTCGCCGATTGCAGTCGACCGCAGAGTCGATCGACGACGAAGACGTCCTCTCGCGCGTTTACGGATCCGCCGATTTCTCCAACGGCGTACGCGGCTTTCTCACGAAGAAGGACCACACCTGGGCCGGGCACTAGTCCAACTCTGCGTTGCCGAACAGCGACGTCACCATCACAGCGACGTGCAGAGAAGTTCTGATGTGGGGATCTTCAAGATCCACATCGAGAATGCTCTCGATCTTGGCGAGCCGCTCATATAGCACCGGGCGAGACAGAAGAAGCGACTTCGCGGCAGCGGCTTTGCTTCCAGGTGTCTCGAGAAAGCCCGTGAGCAGCCTGAGCAGATTGGTGCCTCTCGCAGCGTCGTAGGCAATCAGCGGGCCAAGTTCCCGGCGAGCAAAAAGGCGTAGGCGTTCGTCATCCCGCAACAGGTGGATCAAGCCCCGTAAGTGCACATCGGCGAGCGTTATCCAAGGCCGCGGGTCATCAGGATCACTGGCGGCCAGGATGTTCTTGGCGTCGATCAGGGTGCGGAAGGTGTCCTCGAGACGGTGCACCACTTCTCCCCGCGAAATCGTGACATGCAGTGACTGTCTGACCTCACGCGCCAGAGTGGCCAAGACAGAGTTAACAGAAAGTGTCTGTGGAATGCTGATCACACCGATCACATGGTCAGTCTCGACACCCACCAGCATTGCCATCTGCATTGTTCTCGCCGACTTCGCCAACGTCGAGGCGAGATCGGTCAGGGACCAGCTCTTACCGACATCGCTGCCGAGTTTCTGATGAACTGCGACAGCAAAAAAGCTTCGGTCCCGCACCGGGAAATTGGCAGCCTCACACCGAACTATAAGTTCTGGCGTGATCCGCACCGCCCGCAGTTCCGCGATCAAGCCTGTGTGAGTGTTCCTCTCGACGCTATCACGAGCTCTCGACCTCATCTGATGCAACGAGAGCGCCGCCGCGGCACGCTCGACGAGCACGTGATCGCGTCGGCTTGGCACGCTGTCGGTGATCATCACAAGGCGACCCCAATCATCGCCGCGGGAACCGACCACAGTGGTCAGCCACCCAGACGGTCGGTCGTAGCCCGTACGCCCGGCCAATCCGACTCCGCGAGAGCGGCGAGGCCAGTCAGCGAGAATGTCTTTTGCGTCGCGTCCAGCTGAGTTGTACCCGATCACTTGATGGTGCGCCGATTCCAGAACAATTGGCATCCCGGCGATTTGCGTGACTGCGGCCAAGATTTCCTCTGGGCCTGCCGCATCGACGTCCAGGCGGGTGAATGTCTCGTGAATGTGTTCGCTGGCCCTCAAATCCTCCATCTGCGACTCGAAAACGCGGGCGGCCACCTCTTCCACGACTGCAGCGAACCGCACGACCTTGTGCAGCGCGACCAGAACCAAATCCGAAGACTGGCATGCTTGCGTCAGTGCATGCGGAACCTGCGCCCAACGTCGGCCGAGTTCGACAAAAAGTGCCACTACGCCGGCGTCCGCCAGGGATAGGACGTAGGTGCGCATCGCATCGACATCCTCGGACAGCACGATCCCGGTGATGATGACGATCTCTCCGCCACGCAACAAGTGTGCGATGTCGGCCACTTCCGCCGGATGCACCCAGCGGACCTCACGGTCCAGTCCCGCGGAGCCTGCGATGACCTCGGGGTCAGAGGCTGTCAGAAGCGGCATTGCCAGTACTTCCCGAACAGTCGGCAGCACCGCAATCTCCTCTCATTCACGCGTAGACACTATTATCGACCATGCGACTCACAGCCTGCGGAACAGGGCAATCGTTGGTCGGCGCCGGACTCTGGCATGTCCTGGCCACGACATCCATGTGGGACGAGCTTCTCGGCAGTAGCTCCGGACATTGTGACCGAATAGCTGATCGATTCCGACAAATCGCCGCTGGTGCTACCGGTCTGCCGACTGAAGACTCATCCACCACCCGAAGTAACGACACCTGAACACCCAATTGGACAGCCAATTCTGAATAGGAAATACCATGACCTTCGAGACCATCCTCGTTGAGCGTGACGAGCGCGTCGCCACCATCACGCTGAACCGGCCCAAGGCGCTCAACGCCCTCAACAGTCAGGTGATGGCCGAAGTCACCACCGCGGCAGCCGAACTCGACAACGATCCGGGAATCGGCGCCATCATCGTCACCGGCAGCGAGAAAGCCTTCGCCGCGGGCGCGGACATCAAGGAGATGGCCGACAAGTCCTTCGGTGAGATGTTCGGCTCGGACTTCTTCGCCGACTGGGCGAAATTCGCCGCGGTGCGCACCCCCACCATCGCCGCGGTCGCCGGCTACGCACTGGGCGGCGGGTGTGAACTGGCGATGATGTGCGACATCCTGATCGCCGCCGACACCGCCAAGTTCGGCCAGCCGGAGATCAAACTCGGTGTGCTGCCCGGGATGGGTGGCAGCCAGCGCCTCACGCGCGCGATCGGCAAGGCCAAGGCGATGGACCTGATCTTGACCGGACGCACCATTGGCGCCGAGGAAGCCGACCGCGCCGGCCTGGTTTCCCGGATGGTGCCCGCGGCCGATCTGCTGACCGAGGCCAAGTCGGTGGCCACCACCATCTCGCAGATGTCGCTGCCTGCGGCCCAATTGGCCAAAGAGGCCGTCAACCGCTCCTTCGAGGTCACGCTGGCCGAAGGCATCCTCCTCGAGCGCCGACTGTTCCACAGCGCATTCGCCACCGAGGACCAGACCGAGGGCATGAACGCGTTCGCGGAGAAGCGCGCCGCGAACTTTACCCACCGCTAGCCTCGATGTTCGATGGACTGGAAGTGGACGCAGGCCCGCGGTGCACCGAAGTGTGTCGGCGCACCCGAAACGGTCCCAGATCCGCCGTTGAGTCATTCTCTCATCGCGTCCGGTCCGCTGGAAGTGGGTTGCAAGAGGAGGCAACTGCACTGTGATCATCTACCGTTGCGAGAGGGGGCTTTTCGGAGCCGGGCACCTTTTCTCAGCGGTGTCCAGCCAGGGCCAGCTGACTGCGTTGGGCGCAACCCATTTGACAGTCGGTCGGACCGCAAGCTGGTCGGCGTCTAGTAGCGGCCTCGTGTCGCGATCATGATGGGTATGTAGACGACGGGCCCGAGCAACATCGCAATGAACGAAGCGTAGTACGTCTCGTAGAAGCCGAAGATGTCGAGTCCACCTAACCCCGATGCCGAAGGCCATGGCAATGATGCCGGCAGGGTTCCAGCTGCGCACACGTCCTTCTTCGAACGCAATGTTGTCGGTGGGCGCCAGGCGCAGCAACTTTCGGCACACAAAATAGTCGGCGAGTAGGATGAAAATCCAAGTGTTGGTCATGATTCCGGTGACCGCGAGGAACTTGTCAGTGTGTTGGAGCACATTGAGCGGGCAGACGCCGATACCCGACCAGGATGAGACCCACCATCCACCACTGTCGCCCGCTTCGACGCGTGGACAGAGCATCGGCAGCGTTGGAGAGCGCCAGCGATCCGGAGTACAGGTTCATGACGTTGATCCGCACGTGGGTGACCACTGCGAAGATGACACCGAGCAGTCCCATGATGACTGCAAAAAGAGCCCGGGATCGGTGGCTGCGAGTTCGGGATCGGCCTGGGTACCGTCGAAGTGGCGCAGCATGGTGAAGCCGAGGAAGGCGCCGACGAGGACAACGACGGCGCACATGACCAGTTCAGCGAACATCAACCCCGAGGTACCGCGGTAGCCGACCGGGTCTTGACGAACCGGCCGTAGTCGGTGGCGATGAGTCCCTGGAAGACATCTGGCCGTTGACCAGGCTGAGAGCTTGCCACATGGCGGTGGCGCCGACGGTGCCGGTGGCTTCCCACTGGCCGGGGCCGACGAGGACGTAGCCGCTGGTCAGCATGTACATCCCGATGACGAACAGCACGGCGCCGGCACTGCTGCACCACCACGCAAGCGAACATCACCGAAGAAGTCCGGCCCACAGCCCGACGAGAACCAACAGTGAACGAGCGCATCAGTGTTGAGCAGCAGGGGCCGGCGATCGACCATCCATCGACACAACCGTCGACCACATGAAGTGAGCACTGAGCTCACGCCCCCTACTCTCTTCAGCGTGAACAACAGTGGCGTCTCCCCCGACGACGCCGAGCTCGTGTTCTCCCAACGGCAAGCCGCCAACGCCATCGGCGCGGCAGCCACCACCGTCAGCCAGTGGGTCCGCACCGCCAAACTCGGTCCGCCCCCGTGGACACTCACCGAACTGCGCCAAGTCGCTGCATCAATGCGTCAGACCCCCGGCCTGAGATCCGAACACGGGACTGTCTCACGCTGGCGTGCAGGATGCGACTGCCGACGCTGCACCAAAGCGCACCTGGCCGAACTGCGCACCCGCCGCGCCCGCGCCAGCGGCAACGACTACGACTGGACCAAACTTGCGCCCCTCATACTGAAGGCCATCGCCGCCGGAGGCCGCTACAGCGACGTCCTCGACCGCCTCGGAGTCACCTCCCGAGCCGTCACCGCCTACCGCGTCCATCACCCCCAGTTCGCTCAGAAACTCGACCAGGCGCTGATGCAGGGACGCGACGAGACGATCACCCACGGCTGTGACCGGAGCTGGCGAGCAGGCTGCCGATGCCCCGAATGCCGCCAATACCACGACAACACCCGAACCCCGAAGTCCGCGCAGATGGTTACGAAAGCCGATGACGCATGAACGCCGCGCATGACGGTCAGGACCGCCCAGCCAATCCCCTCCGCTCGGGTCCCCCGCGCAAACGCCGGAAGGGGAACCATCAGAAACGGCATCTTTCCAACGCCACGAAGATCTGCGACCGGTGCTGGAAGGCCGTGGTGCGCATCGCTCGTCGCCGACGCCGCATTCCCCTACCCGTGGCCATTCTGGGCACCATCGTCTGCCCGCTGAGTGGCACCCAACACCCATGACCGAGCATGAGGCCCATCGACGTGGACTGGGGATTGCACGTGGTCGCTTTTGAAGAGGATCTCAATCCCACAGCCCCGCTGCCCATCTTGAGCGAGTTCTTCACCTGGGCACCTGGGCAGGCCCCTGCACCATCGGCGCTGCCCCACACGCCCACGTCACCCCCACTGTCGCCGCCCCGCGCCGATGCGATTGACGCCGTTCCCCCACCGGGAATCGGAAAGAGCAACGTTGGTCGCCCACGGTGGATGGCCATCCTCGGTGTGCTGCCTGTCGCCGTCGCGGCCGCTGTGGTCCTGTGGCCAGATCACAACCACACCACGCTGTCCTCACCCTCGACTCCCACCGTCGACACCAGCACCACGGAGAGGCCGCAGGTCGATCCGCGACTGGCCGCCCTCATGCCGCCTGGATACCCGAATGGAACGTGCGCCCCGGCTGCCGCGGCCAATGTGGTGGTCGCGCAGGCCGACTGCGGCCCGAACGCCAGTGCCCCGCACACCACGGCACGGTTCACGCTGTACCGGGACGCGAGTGCCCTGGCCGATGCGCTCGACCGCCTCATCCGCGACACCACCGTGCTGGTCTGCCCAGGCAATTACCAGTCCCCCGGCCCGTGGAGGCATAACGCGGATCTGAGCAAGCCTGTCGGCACCCTGGTCTGCGGAACCAGCCCCCAGGGAAACCCGCGGATCGGCTGGACGCTGGACAGCGAGCTGCTGCTCGCCACCATCGACTCCGACGGCAGCACCCCCAGCCTCGCTCAGCTCTACGACTGGTGGTCACAGCACCCCTGAAGTGGGCGTCTGGTTGCCCGACCGTGCCGCGAGTTGACAGCCGATCTAGTTCCCCCTAACTTGGTGGTACCCCCCCAGTCGCTTCGTCGGCTGGCCGCGAAGCTCTAGGCCGCCAGGTCTGGGGCTTCTGCTCTTTTATGGCCAGGTGGCCGGTTTGGTGAGCTGCTTTCCGTCCGAAGTCACAACGGGGTTCGGCAGTTGGCAGGAGGCCAGAGTGCCAGGTCTAATCGTCTTCAGAAATGTCGGCTTGCAAGCCATCAACGACTTGCTGGACTTGGCGGCCGGATTCAAGATTCCGGTCTTGAGCCCGAGCTCATTCTTGACGATCGCAAGTGGTGTCTTTAGATCCGAATCATTCGTTACGACCACAAATGTGTCGGCGTTGCCACGGAAGGCGTCAACAAGTAGCTGCGTCGCGAGGTTGACGTCCGACCCCTTCTCCTCCCTCTTTATCACTTTGACAGTGTTGGGTGGTGGAGTTGCGCTTGGCATCCGCGTCACGGATTCAAGGAAGTGGCCGTAATGCACTTCCACCGTCGGCAGTGTCTTGAGCGCACGCAAGTAGACCTGCTGCCTCTTGCCTGCATCAGGGTCGTGTGCTGAGGACTTCACTTTCGCTGTGAAGTAGTGGATTCGGCCTATTGAGGCGCCGGGAAGCATTGCAGCGCAGAGCTTTTCTAGGTCAAGCCACTTGTACTGCGTGTTTTTGAGCGCGCGGTAGTACAGGTTGAATCCGTCGATGTAAACATGTGTTGTCATAGTGCCTTGATGTTATGGCGACGGGGTGACGGTTGCGGTGCAGCCGCTTAGGGATGACGAACATGTTGTTTGGCGTTGCTTGAACGCTGAGGTCTGAGGTGGCTGACGGGACGGCCACACACTTCGATCCTGCCGGGTTCGACGGCCGGCGGGGCTCTATTGCGAAGGGGGCGTGTGCACGCAGGCCCGCCCGGCCTCGGTGACGGCGCTGGGTGCGGCCCGCATGCAGCGATCAGGCCACGGGGCTCGCGTCACCATCGTGTGGGCAGCGACTGCATCTGCTGTTCCAGCACGGCGCGACGACCGGCGGCCACCTCGGCATCATCGACGATCCCGCATCCCAGGTATCCCACCTGGTCGGGATCCATCTCCCCAGACGTCCCGATGTCGAGGTCGAGCACCGCTGCGACGTGCACGGCGAAGTCGCAAATCCCCGGTTGCAGCACACGATTGGCCGCCGCCGGGGTGAGGACCAGAGCCGAAACGGTCAGTTTCGTGCGATCGTCGCTCAGCAGGTCGTCGTGGATGTGCTCGCGCTCCACCCCCTCGGCCAACGTGCACACCACAGGGGTCGCGATCGTGCAGAACCAGAACCGCCCCGGCACCGTTGACCGCAACCGACCGGCCACCCCCAACTCCAGCGGCAGGTGGGCCGCGAAGTCGGTCATCGGGACTCCGCGCAGGCTGTGCAGAACAAGACGTGCCACGCGACGACGCTAACACCACCACCGTCCCAATGTGTGTATGAAATGTTCACAGAGTGTCCAACCATGTCCTACTCTGATCAGTGTGGACACCATGTGGGAACCGATCGCCCCAGGCGGGGCGTGCGACGGCGATGCCGCCTCACCGCCGCGCCGACGTGCTGAACAGAGCGGTCTGCGGGGCCTGGCCGCAGCGCTCGCCGTGATGATCATGGCGGGATGCCAGTTGCCCTCAGTCGCAGGGCAGCCGCCCACCGACTACCCGCCCCAGCCACCGGCCGACACCCTCACCGGCCCGGTGCCGGTGACTCGCGTCGTCGACGGCGACACCATCCGGGTCAAGACCGACCAGGGCAACACCACGGTTCGACTCATCGGCCTGGACACGCCAGAACTGCTCGATCCACGCTCCCCTGTCGAATGCTTCGCCCAGGAGGCCTCCGACTACACCAAAGGCCGGCTCACCGGGCAGATGGTGTTCCTCGAGGACGACCCCAGCCAGGACAGCGCGGACCGTTATGGTCGCCGACTGGCCTACGTCTGGACCCTCGACGGCCGCCTGGTCAACCTCGACCTCATCGCCGAGGGCTACGCCCACGAGTACACCTACTCCACCCCCTACCGCCACCAGCACGCCTTCAAGACCGCCGAGACGCGTGCAGTCGAGAAGCAACGCGGCCTGTGGAACCCGAAAACCTGTGCAGGGCAACCATAGTCACCAACCAAATGGGTGGGTATAACCACCCAATTCTGCTAGAATGAGTTCATCAACACCCCGTCCTCGCCAGCGTCAACGCTGACTCTGTGTACCGGACGAATCGGAGGGGAGCACCTACAATGACCATCATGACCGCCGCGCCTCAGCGCCCGACCCACGACGAGGCCGTGCAGTTCGTCGTGACCGCCAACGCCCTCGCCGGCCACGATGTCGACGCGGAAACTCTGGAGACCCTTGGACGGATCGCCCGAGGCGAGATCACCGTGGACGAAGCCGTCGCCGAGGTCATTGCGGAGTTCGCCGAGCCCGCCGAGTAGCGACCAGCAGCATGGCGTCCTACACCAGCTGGGAGGACTACTTCTGGCCGGATGCATCGAACGTCCTGAAGAACCGCCTCAACATCAAGGACAACTGGCGACTTCAGGTCGCCGAGCGGCGGCTGACCACCTACCGGATGTACGAGATCGTCACCCAGACCGACCCGCCCGACGAGTTCGACTTCGACCACTACTGCGGCCTGCACCGCCGGATCTTCAACGATGTCTACGACTGGGCCGGCACTCCGCGGACGGTGCCGGACGGGGCGATGACCAAGCGCTGGCGTGATGTCGTCCACCACTCCCCCGACGACCGCACCGCCCCATGGGTGACGTACCGCTACTTTCCGGGCCCGCAGGTCGCCGGCCGAGGCGCAACCCAGCTCATGATGATGGACTTCGAGCTGAATGATCCGAAAAACCATGCAGCCCAACGGTTCATCCCGATCATGGCGACCTACTGGGCGGGGTTGGACCGAATTCACTCGTTCCGAGAGGGAAACACCCGTTCCCAGTCAGTTCTGTTCCATCAGGTCTGCCGCAGGCACGGCTACGAACTCGACAACGTCGCGCTCTTCGAGCGTCGGGAGGAGTTCATCGGCGCCCGCTTCCACGGTCACGCCACTGGCCAGTACGGCCGTTTCATCTCTCTGCTGCTCGAAACCGTGCGCGAACGCGAGTCTGAACAACTCACCGAGCTCGAGTTGCAGTGGGCCGAATCGCTGCACGAGACCTCTCAACGCAGCTCCGGCCCGGATGGGCTGACCCTCTGACGGCGGTGGCCGGACCCAGGCAGTGGCCCGTCACCGACAGCCCCTGCTCAGCCTGGACGGCCGTCGAGTTCGGTGGCCGAGCAGTCCGGACCGGGGACGGGCAGATAGTAGGTGGCCCCACACTCATTGCACTGCGCGGTGCGGTGCAGGATGCCGCACCGGCAGTGACTCACCCCGATCGTGACCCGATGCGGACCCAACTCGTGCCCATTGACGCACATCGACGGATACGGCGGTTCCGACCATGTGCCGTCACGGTTGCGGCGCAACGGGATACCGTCCACCACGACCACCTCTTCGCCGACATCCTCGCTGCCGCCACGGGCCGCCACAACACCGTCCTTCCTGCTGCCGCCCACACCCGGCACCCACCACAGGATTGGATGGATATAACCACCCACTCTGCGGTAGGCTCTGCTCAACAGGTCTACCCCATCGACACCCGAAGGGATCGCACCAATGCCACGCGCGTCGTCCGGAGCCACCACGTCCGGAGCCAAAACGTCCGGAGCCAAAACCTCCGGAGCCAAGAAAACGCCTCCTGAGAACGCCGACACCCCACTGGCCCGGCGCATTCTGCCGGTGGTGGGCGCCAACATCGTCGCCCGTCGCGAGGAGCTCGGCATGTCCCAACGTGCACTGGCGGAGAAGGCCGACGTCGACCGCGGCCAACTGCGCTTCGTGGAGAGCGGTGAACGCACCGCCACCCTGCTGTTTCTCGGCAAGCTGGCAACGGCGTTGAACACGACGCTGCACAAGCTCACCCAGGGCGTCTGAGCCCAACCGGAGGCCCCGATGACCACCGCCGTGACCGAGACGCCGACACTCCCGCAGGGAGTTGTCGGACCCTGCTGGTAAGGATCAAACATGGACGCGCACCCGCACCCGAGAATCCATTTCCAGGCGTGCGGCGTCCACCGGATGAAGGGGGCCAGGCCGTGAACCCGTTCGACAACCCACCGGAGTCTCGGCAGGCTCCCGCCAGCGACAGCGTGTATGTCGCCGCGGTCAAGCCCTACGCCGCGGTCTCCCCCTCCGACCGCCAGCCCCTGGCACGAGTCCGCTACACCAACGGCACCACGTTCATCGGTCATGACCTGCTGCGGCACGTCGACCTGCACCGCGAGACCGGCCGGCCCGTGGACTACTGGCTCGGGATAGACCGTCTTGCCCGTCAGGTCGTCGACCAGATCGAGGGGCTGGTCCGCGACGGCACCGTCCCGCAGGTGACCTGTTTCAGCGAGCTGCACTCCCGCATCGACGCCAACGTCGGCTGGTCCCCCGAAATCGACACCCTGCCCCCGGAGGACTGGGCCGCGGTGCAGTGGCGTGTCACCGACATCCTGCGCACCGGCTAGCCGGACCCACGATCACCCTGCCGCAACATCGCGTTCCCCATGGCGAACGCGATGCCCTGCACCCTCAGCCCGCCCTGCCCACCTGGAAAGGACCGCCCGTGCAGACAATGCAGTTCACCCTGGTCCCCGTGCGGGACCTGCCCTTTCCGCACGGCCTCGGCAAGGGCGAGTACCCCGGTCTCGAGAAGGCCATGAAGGCTCTGCTCGGTGATGACTGGTCGGTGCCCAGCGCCAACCAGGCCGCGTTCTGGACCCCGGCCTACCAACAGGCCATCACCACCCACCTGCGCCCGATCTTCGACACCCGCGGCGACATCGTCGAGATCGCCCGCGAAGCCGCCAGCATCGCCTCCACCAGCCCGCTGCTGGACCAGGTGCTGCCCCGCAGTGACGGCTGGCAGCGCTACGCCGCGACCCTGCCCGACCGCCAGGACTTCTCCACCCCGACGCTGGCCTCCTGGACCCTGTGGCCACCCCGGCTGGAGTTGAACCGCCCCCATGATCCGGTCACCGCCGCCGGACTCGGTGACGGACGGCACCGGCTGAGCCTGCTGCGGTCCCTCATCGAGCCGCAGGGGCCCGAGTTCCCCGTCCTGGTCCAGATCTACCGGTGACACCGCCCGCCGACCTGCGCCGCCACACCCGGGCTGCAGGGACAGGGGCGGTATGCACTCAGGACCCGCGCGGGCCAGGGCCCGCGAGGCTGCGGAAAGCCCCGACTGCGCACACGCCAGGCCTGGACAAGGAGGAAGCCCGCCGGAGTGTGTGCGCTCCGGCGGGCTTCGGCTGTGGTGGGCGGGTGGGTGTCAGGTCTGCACCGGTAGTGTCGCCACCGGCGTAGGCCCGGGGGAACCGTAGACCTCAGTGATCTCCCAGTCGCCGTTGGCGATGATCTCCTCATAGTCCCCGGCGTCGGCGACCAGGCGGTCGTAGAGGACGTGATGGGTGGCGGTGTCGTTGGCACGCTGGGCCAGCGCGTCACCGATGCCCCGCTTGTCCATGGCCGCGACCTGCTCGGCAACCATACCCGATTCGACCAGCAGTGCGGCCGCGGTCTCGCGGGAATACCGCAGGCGGTAGACGACCGTCGCGGTCTGGGTCAGCAGAATGTCCATGTCGGTTACCTCTCGATGTGCTGGATGGAAGACGGACCCGGCGGGCCCGTCAGAACAGGGCGTCGTTGTGAGCCTGTGCCCACAGCGACTCGAAGGCGGGCCGCTGCTTGTCATCGACAACCGCAGGGGCCACGACGTAGAAGTGCTCGCAGTTGGCCGCCGCCGGAAACCGGTGCCGCACAATGCGGTCGGCACCGATGTCGCGGTGCCCCGGCAGCTCACCCAGGCGGGCATCCATGTCGGTCCGTGACCCGGTGGCCAGACGGCGCACCGAACGGGCGGTCACGCCCCTGCGGCCGTCGCGGCCGGCCTGGGTGACCCGGCGGACCTCATAGACGGCGAACTCGGTCTCTGCCATCATCTGCTCGAAGGCCACCTCCACCTCGACCAGGCCGGCCTCGGCGACCATCTGGGCCACACTGCTGCCCGCGATCAGGGTCTGGCGCTCGTTGAGCCGCCGCGACACCGCCTCCATGAACAGCGCCTTGGCGCCGGCCATCGGCTCCCGGCGGTAGCGCTGCACCATGTTCGCCCGACCCGCCGCCGTCGCCAACGCGAACACGCAGAACGTGCAGCAGGACTTCTCCCAGGACACACCCAGCTTGGACTGCACATACGCAGCGCAATCCCCTCTGTCCCAACCAATGTCGATCAGCGGATACCACCCCTGCCGACGCTCGTTGTTGAACAGTCGGTCCTTATCCGCCCGACGCTGTTCGCCGGCTTCGAAGCCGATGACATGCCGATAGGGCCGACCTCCGGTGACTCGGTCGATCACCGGGTCGAGGGCCCACGCCTTCGCGTGAACCGAGCACCGACGCGCTCCACCAAGCTGAGGAAGCGTTCCGGCAGAGAGCATCTCGTCCTCCAGGCTGTACACCCCATCGGTGTAGAGACGCTGCGGGCTGGTCGAATCATCTAGAACCACCACACCATCACCATTTGCTGTTGTCGTACGCGCAGACCTCGCACACTGGATGAACCTGACGCCCTCGCGGCGAATCAGCGGAAGGATGAACTCCTCGACATCCTTTGATGTAGACGCGAACTCGTTGCCCGTCGCTGCGGTAACGATTGCCAGGTCGGCCAGGTCGAAGTCTCGGGTCTCCGGCTCAGTCAGCCAGCGCAGCAAAATTGCTGTGCTATCGAGACCGAGGCCGTAGCTCAGCACAATAGATGGACGACGAGTGTTCTCCGCACCGTCGACATCTGCGACGCCTGCAATGTCCAAAGACAATGCGCCAGTGTTGTCCATCACGCCTCCCCAGTTCTCCAAGTGGATGGTTATACCCTACCACATTATGGTAGGGTATAACCATCCACTTGGAGAACTGATCGGAGAGTTGACCATGACCGACGAGCAAACTCGCCACGACGCCGCCTACCTGAGCGCCCTGCGTCGCAACTACACCTTCGACCCCACCCGCGCCGCCCTGGCCGAGGCCGTCGCGCAGCTCGCCGATGCCCGCGCGACACTGAAGCTGGCACAACGCCTCACCGACCGGCTCGGGGTGGTCGACCACACCGTGCTGGCCCACAGCGCCGCCACGCTCGCCGCCGACCTGCGCACCCTCCAACAAGCGGTGGCAGACACCGCCGACGCCCTCCTCAAGCTCCAGGGGCAGCCGCTGCCGGTGCGCACCAGCGAGTACACCGCCGCCGACGGCATCCGAGTCGTGCAGATCGACACCCCCACCGACGCGGGGCCGATCCGGGTCAACCTCAACGACACCCGCATCCACGACGACGCCGCCGCCACACGGGACGGCGACTACTGGCCCACCGAGGCCGGGCTGGTCGCCCTCGACGCCACCGACCACCCCCGCCGCAGGCCCTGAACCCCACCACCCCAACGATCACCGCACAGGAGAGACCATCATGACCCGCTACCGCTTCACCCTCGACGAAGACCGCACCGTCTACCCCGCCGAGGGCTTCGACCCCTCCTGGAACGGATGGGCCAGCCCCATCGTCACCAGGGAGACCCTGTGCGCCCTCATCGCCGGGGAGGACCCCGACGGCCAGCACCTGACGCTGTCGTTCGCCGGGGCCACCGCCACGCTGTACATCCGCCGCCCCGACGCCACCCACCAGTTCGCCCCCACCGTGCTCAAACCCGACCCGGCCGGCCTGTACCACCTCGCCCCGCTGGGCTGGACCTTCCACGTTCTCGACAACACCAACACCCCCTCCGGGCACCCCGGCCCCGCCACCGGATTCACCGCCACCTGGACGATGGACTTTGAAGACGCCGCCACGCCCCAGGACGCCGCGCGATCCGCCCGCGCCGCCCAGACCGCCCACGGCAGCCTGGCAACCGTCTTCACCATCACCGACAACGCCACCGGGCAGCAGTACCTGATCGACCTGCTCACCGACGACCAGCCCGACACCTACCCGGTCGCCAGCCCCGCCGCCGACGACGGCGGGCGGTGACCCGGCTCGGGCGGCCGGATGCCAGGCCGCCCGAGCCGGGCTGGCCACCGGTCACGACGGCCGTGGCCGCCCAGGGGGACTGACCCTCGATCAGCTCAGAGTCCTTGGCCAGGACGCCGCCGTCCCGGCATGGCGGATGAACTGGGTGCTGCACGTGCGCATCGAACGCGACAACCACCGCCGGCGAAAGAGCCGGCCGAGCTGAAGGGGACCGCCCTGCACCCAGGCCCGGTGACACCGGTCGGGTACGGATCTGCGACCGGGTACCGCGGTGACCCGCCCATGCAGGGAGCGGAGATGCAAAGCCCCGACGATCACGCAGGGCAGGTCCGAGGCTGGTGCCCAGGACGCAGCGGCACAGCACCGAGACGCACCCGCCACGACGCGACAGACCCCCTGAGATTCCACGGCCCGCACGAGACTCCCACGGCACCAGTCCCTCTGGATCCGAGCGTCGACACTGGGCCATGAGACGATGCCTGAGATCCAGGACGGCGGGTGGGCAGCCCCGCTGAGACAACGACACGCAGGCTGAGACTCCGCACCGAATCCATCCGAAAACGGGTGGTTATACCCACCCATTCGTGGTAGGCTATAACCATCCAGCCAGTGAGGATCGGGGGCCGACCATGACCGCGAGCAGCGCCAACCAGCAGGGTACTGTGTCCCCCGGGACTGAACCCGAATTGCGTTGTTACGACATTCTTTTGGTGAACTCGAGCGCCGGTAAGGACAGCCAGGCCACGTTGGATGTGGTGGTCGAAGCCGCCCGCGCCGCCGGTGTCCTCGACCGCGTGGTGGTGGTGCACGCCGACCTCGGTGAAGCTGAATGGGAGGGCGTGCCCGAACTCGCCGCCGAACATGCCGCCCACTACGGCCTGCGATTCGAGCTGGCCCGCCGCGAAGTCGACGGCCAGACCTACACCATCCTCGATCACGTGCAGCGCCGCGGCAAGTGGCCAAGCGCCCAAGCCCGTTGGTGCACTTCAGATTTCAAAAGGGGGCCGATCCGCAAGGTGATGACCAAGCTGGTGGCCGAGCTGCGTGAGAGCGGCCAGGTGGTCGACCGTCCGGTGAAGGTCCTCAACGTGATGGGCCTGCGAGCCGAGGAGAGCAGCGCCCGCGCCCGCCGAATCGCATACTCCCCCAACCCCGGTGCCTCCAACGGACGCCGCCGCGTCGATGATTGGTACCCCCTGCATGCGTGGTCGGTGGTCCAGGTTTGGGACCGGATCCGCTCGGCCGGCACCCGCCCGCACCCGGCCTACCTCGAGGGCATGTCGCGCCTGTCCTGCCGCTTCTGCGTGCTGGCCTCCCGCGCCGACCTGGTGTGCTCGGCTCGCCTCAACCCGGAGCTGGCACGCCGCTACGCCGCCGTCGAGACCCAGACCGGACACCGCTTCCGCGCCGATCTGTCGATGGCCGACATCATCGCCGAGGCCGAAGCCGGCGAGCAGGGCGCGTTCATCGACCTCGCAGACCTCCACCCCATCGGGGCATGACCATCCATACCCGCCAGGAGACGACCATGACCAGCAACATCCTCCACCCCGTCGACGGACGCGACCCCCACAGTGCCCGCCGCGTGGCGGTCTACAAGAACCTCCACAAAGGCGCCTGGTCGATTCGCGCCCTCGACGGACCCCACAAGGGCAAGGTCATCGCCCACGCCGAGGTCGTCGGCCTGCGCGACTGCGCCATGCACGTCGGGGTGGCGGCCCAGCAGAGAATCGCCAGCGGCGCCCAACGCGAGGTGCATGCGTGGGTGGTCGGCAGGCTCGCCGAGATCACCCTCGACCAGCCCGCCCGCCTGGTGTACCGCCCGCACGAACGCCCCGAGTTCTACCTCCTCGAGACCGGTCGCACCGTCCAGACCGCAACCGCCGTGCTGTTCACCGACCACGCCTACGTCAACGCCGCCTGAGCCGAATGGAGAGCCCCATGACCACCCCTGTCCCGGTCCTGCCGATCGTCCCCGACGACGCACTCCGAGAAGTCCTGTGCGCCTACTTCTTCGCCCGCGACGAGCTCTACGAGGCCGAGGCCCAGCCCGCCGGCCCCGACGCTCAGGCGATGCGCGACATCCACCGCCAGGCCGTCATCGACCTCGCCGACGAGCTTGTGGCCCGCTTCATCCCCGACCTCGCCACCCGCTGCACCCTGACCGGCGAATGCCCCGAGGACCTCGCCTACCGCGGCCCCGCGCACCCCCACCCAGGAGACTCCATCTCCGCCATCCAGCCCGGGCCCGGCCGCATCACCGGCACTGTCTTGGCTGTCACCGACCGAGGAGTCGTCGTGCAGTGGCGCAACACCAAGCTGCTGCCCATCACCTACGCCAGCACCCAGGTGGTACCCACCGCCCTGGGATGGCACATCCGACGCAGCTGAACCCCCCGGCCGGGGCCGGGTCTGCGGACGGTATACGCCGTTCTGCCGCCCGACGTAAACCGCCACGACAGCTCCAACCTCCGTCCGGCCCGGCCCGGGCCGAGACGCAGCGACCTGCACCCAGACCCGAGGGTGACGGCGAGCATCCAACCCACCCACCCCAGCCATCCACGAAACGACAGGCCCAGGAGGAGCAATGAGCACCGACGACCTCGTAACACGCGGCAGAGCAGTCCTGCAGGGCGTGACTGAGGGCCCCTGGGAGGTTGACCAGCGTCACCGCATCATCTGGCTCGGAGACTGCGATCTGGGATTCCGCATCGGAGAGCACCACCAGGCCGACGAGAACGCTCGATTCGTCGCCGAAGCCCGAACCCTCATGCCCGAAATGGTCGCCGAGATCGAGGCCCTGAGAGCACAGCTGGCCGCCCACAACCGCCACCAGGGCACCCGACCACCTGTGTGACACGCAGACCCGACAGCTCGGCCACCCCACTCACCTTGCTGCCCGCCGTACATCACAGCCGAGTTGGTGAAAACCGCAGCAACGCAGCACATTAACGCCCACAACTGGATGGTTATACCCCACCATCTGATGGTAGGCTATAACCATCCATTCAGTGTTTGAGAGGAGCTCTCGATGACGATTCCGAGCCGCCCCAGGACCCGCACCGCGCCGGCGTATCGCTACCGCGACCACCTGCTGTGCCCCACGTGCACCCAGGACGCGGTGCTGCCCATCACCGAAGGCGCCGAGTACGACGACGCCGACCATGTCCTCACCGTCGTGGCCGCCGACCGCGGCATCGACCGCACCACTGCCACGGCCGACGACTTCCCGACACCGATCCCCGCAGTCGAGGCCCTCGACCAGACCTGCGCCGAGTGTGAGACAGCCCTGCTGGACACCGACTACTGGACCCTCTACCACGAGGCCCTCGACTCGATCGCGACCGAGGCCGACACCGTCGAGACGCTCATCACCGTGCTCACCCACTACTACCGACCCCAGAGCGGTGCCGCGTTCCACCCCGCCGGCGCCGACCGCACCCTCTGGGACGTCCTGCGCTGGGAACGCACCGACTGGACCACGGCCTGGACCAAGGCCAACTACTGGTACGCGATGCGCGACAGCCGGGGCACCACCTTCACCTACACCGAAGGCGACATCGACCGGGGGTCACGGCCATGACCCCCACCGAGACCATCCCCGACCACCTCGACCAGGACGGAGTCGCCGCAATGACCATCACCATGTACACCAAGCCAGGATGCGTGCAGTGCCGTGCCACCGCCCGACAGTTCCAGAAATGCGGCGTGACGATCCAGACCATCGATGTCACCGCCCACCCCGAGGCCGCACAACTGCTCGACGACCTCGGCTACCGCAGCCTTCCCGTCGTCATGACGACCGACGGCCAACACTGGTCCGGCCACCGACCCGACCGCGTCGACCTGTTGATCAGGACAGTCCAGGACCAGATGTCATGCCCCCGACTCTGACCCAGACCCAGCGCCACCTGCTGACCCTCATCGCCCGCGACAACGGAACCCTGCTGCTGGAGGCCATGATCAACGAGCATGCCATGCGGGTACTGCTGTCCCGACAGGGTGGACTCATGGGCCACACCGCCCCCGAGGGAGCCCCCGAATGGCTGACCGGGTACTGCACCGTCGGCGACCGCTTCGTCGGCCCCGGCCGCGACACACCCCGCGTCACAATCAGCGCCACCCAGATCCGCGCCCTCGGCAACGATCTGCCCGCCGACGTCCAGGCCGAGATCCGCCGATGCCTCGACGCCCACCGCGCCGAGCTCCACCGCACCGGCCGGTGGTGCCGCTGCCCCTACGCCGAGATCGCCCCCAACCCCCACGGCAGACCCTGCACCCGCCACCACCCCACCGCCGCCGAAGACGCCGAGCACCACCACCGCAGCGCCGAGCTGCGCACCTGGACCACCGCACTGCTGCGTCAGGCTCTCAACCCCGCCGCCGGCCACCAGCTCGACCTCTTCGCCACCCTGCGCTGAAGCGGGACCAAGAATCCTTCCGCGCCCTCCACCGCAAGTAATTCTGAAATGCACTGTGCAGAAACATAACCCGGTGTCGGTGGGTGGACATACCCCACCACCTGATGGTAGGCTATAACCATCCACCCAGGAAGAGAGGCCCCACCGATGAGCTGCACCTGCCACGTCATCCGCGAGAACAGCAGCGGCATGAGCTATTCGCTGCACACCCTCGGTGTCCTCTGCGGCTACTGCGAAGCCGTGATCGAGGCCGAGATCGCCCGAGAGGAATGGGAGGCCCTCAGCCCAGCCGAGCAGATCGCCCACCGCTGGAACCACGCCCGCCGGTACCGCCTCCCCGCCCGTCGCCCCGGCTCCCCCGTAGACCCCGACGCCCCACCGTTCTGATCCCCCTCCACCAGCCACCCCACTCGAAGAAAGGACCGGACAATGACCTTCACCCTCACCGACCTGTTCTGCGGAGCTGGCGGAAGCTCCACGGGCGCAACACTTGTCGGGACAGCAGTCCGCTGCGCCAGTAACCACTGGGCGAAAGCCATAGAGACGCACAGCCTCAACCATCCCGGTGCCGACCACATCCAGGCCGACCTGTCCCAGATCGACCCGCGGTACTTCCCCAACACCGATCTGCTGTGGGCCAGCCCGAGCTGTACCAAGCACAGCATCGCCCAGGGCAAGAAGCGGCAGGTGTAGGTTCTCACGCTGCGTGTCATATGTCGGCACGCTGGCCTGCAGCAATGCAAGTGGTCTCACGTTGTGTCATCCGGCTTTGTCTCAAAAGCGTGTCATTTCTTCGGGCTCGCCGCCGATGGGGACTTGGTCGAAGTAGGCCCTGGCGAGGTGGTGGGGCCGACTGGTCCATCTGTTTCGTCACGTGACTGCCAATACGGCAGACAAGGCGCGTAGTGCGACACCATCGCCCAAATTCCAGTTAGTCGTTGCCATATCGCTATCCGCAGCGTTCGCCCACGGAGAGGCCGGCCCGGAGCTCCATCCAACTGCTCCACCCGGACCACTAGGCAGCTGAGCGGTCAGCAAGCTGTGCATCGGCGTTCACCTCTTCTGTCTGCCCGGACCAGTAGGGTCGGGAGCAGGTTGAGCAAGCTGTCTGCGGTGCCGAACCGCGGGGCATACAGGAGGCGAATGCCATTCACGTTTGGGATGCCACCCGAGCCTAACGAGGTCACGTGGGCCACTGGGCGGCTGACGACACGTATCTACGCCAGCCGAAGCTTCAGCATGGCGTTCGGCCAGGACGCCGGTCAGAAGGCGCGATTCGTCCGCAAGGTGTTCGACGAGGTTTCAACCGAGGACGACGATGAATGGGAATGGACAAAGACCGTGGTCTCCACAACTCCTCGCGGACGCAAGCAGATCGAACTTAACGTCGCACGATCGGCGGGCACGGTGCGCAAGATTCGGATCCAGAAGGTGCCGACCTCAGGGGATCTGACCAAGCTAGAACCAGTCCTCGAACTCGACCGCGACCAATCGGCCAGGCTGATCGATCTCATCAAGGCGCTGGACTCGATCCCTGTCGACGGAGAAAACACAGTCATCATCGACGATCAGTTGCTGCGCGACTTCTTCTCCGCCCCGGATGCGATGGGCCGCGCGTACGCCCAGGACCCCGAGCGGTTCCGCGCGCTTATCCAGAGCGACGCTGATGCACGCGACGTTATTGCGTTACAGCATCGTCGCAATGTTGTGGAGACCATGCGTACGTGGCTGACGGACGACGCCGCGTTCGACGCCGAGAAAGAATTGGCTGGTGGGCCCGAACACGCGTGGCAGCAGCTTCTGGAGCTGAACCCGTGGGTCCTCGGCGTCGGTCTCGGCGGACAGCTTCTGACCTCCTGGGATAAAGACAAACTAGAGAAGGTTGTCGTCGGCAGCGACATCCAGACCGTAGGCAAGCGAGTGGACGCCCTGCTGCGCACGAACGGGCTCGTAAGGTCACTGGCCTTCGCCGAGATCAAGCACCACCGAACGGAGCTCCTTGCTGAGCAGTACCGGTCTGGAGCGTGGCGCCCCTCAAACGAGCTGGCCGGAGCGGTGGTGCAGGCCCAGCAGACAGTGCGGATGGCGGTGCGCGACCTTGGGGACTATATCGAGGAACGTGCCGAAGATGGGTCACGGACGGGCACCGGAACCTTCATCGTGCGACCCCGGTCCTTCCTGATCGTTGGATCACTGAGCCAGCTGCTCGGTCAGGGCGGCGGCCCGATCGACGACAAGGTGCACAGTTTTGAACTGTTCCGGCGCAATCTCCACGAACCGGAGATCGTAACGTTCGATGAGCTCCTCGCCCGTGCGGAATGGCATGTCAAGCTCGCAGAGGCCCAGGCGACCGCCGAGGACGCGGACAGCGTGTTAGACAACGACGTGCCTTCCTGACACCCACGATGCCGCGCCTGCCCTCGTCGCTCCTGGCATGTCAAAGGGTAGTCGGACACAAGAGACCCGCAGCAGCGTCAGACGATCATCCGCCAACGGGCAGTTCCTCATGGGGACTTTCATCGGCACCAGGTGACAGCCGGGTGCTCGCCACCGAATCCCGTGCGGTGCGGGTAGGTTCTGTCCCGCACCGCACGGGGAATCAAGCAACGTTTCTGATCGAGACGGCCATAGCTAAGAACGCGGCAGCTTCACCGGACAACCAGGCATCGAATCCCTTGCGTCGTGGTCGCTTTGGTGCCTGATATAGCTTGCCGCGCCGTACATCGAGTACGGCGGGATCAGCGTCCACCTCGGGATGAGTGAGCTCCATCAGCCGGATTGCCGCCTGGATTCCGTCGCGAGACAGTTCGACGTCCTTGAAATATGGCCATACCAAGAACGTTTCGCGCTTCGCATGGAAGATGAACTGCGGCGACACTCGGACATCGAGGCCGCTGTCGTGCCAGAGCGACGGCTCGGAGAACCCCTCCAACGTCTTGCCGCGCCGCCAGCGGTTCCACCCGGTGGCGAGCGCTGCGTAGTGGGGCCGGCGTCTCGGGGTGCATTCGTCGGCCGCACGGGCCACCCGCAACTCATCATCGCCGTAAGCGACGCCATCTGTAATGGCTACGCGGAACTGACGATAGAAGTCGCGGCTGGGATCGTAGCTACCGAACTCGTTGGCAATGACGTTGTGCACAGCCGTAATTCGGCCGCTCGACATCGATGAGGCGAACTCAACGAAGCCGCCTAGGCTAATCCTCGGATTTGCCACGGTTCAGCCCTTCGGCGGGAACGGGTCGTTGCCGGGCGCGACAGTATTGGAGTCACGAATCTTGCCATCCCGGCCATGGATTCGAACTTCGCCGCCACCGCTGTTACGCACGATTTCCGTCGCACGTTGCGTCGCTTGCTTCTGGGTATCGGCGTGGGCGCTAGAGCGACCCGCCCCGGGCTTCTTGACGTCCCACCCGCCTTTCGGATTCGAAACGACATGCCGGCTATTCGCTAACTGATTCTTCGCCACGTTGTGCTCCTGGCACTGGTTGGGCACGGGTTTCCCGTGCAGGGCGAAGCTCAAGGTCGGGTGATCGGAGGGTTACTGCCGCCCCCGGCATACGCCGGTGTTACCGTCGAGGCCTGCGTGCGAAGCAGCCAAGAGGTTCCAGACCAGAACTCCGGTCCAAACCGGCTGGTCTGGACCTCTTGATCATAAACGGGGGTGTCGACGCCATCGGCCGTCGCGAATCCGTCACAGCCAGGTCACACTGTGGATACTTCGGGCCACTACCTCTGGACAACAGGGGATAGTGCAGAAAACGCGCAGCTCAGCGCTGTGACCAGCGAATTCCACAAGTGTAATTTGTTGGGGACAAGTTCCGACGCATTTGCTGACTGGTTGGGCGTGTCGCGCGCGGCCTCGTCGCACCCATGACCGCCATCAGGTCCACCGGGTCAGTCACGCCGATAACGACCAACTATGTCGGGAAGACGGGATCTCGCTCACTCCACTACCGTCGCCACGTTTCATCAGCTAGCGGTGCGTCGTTGAGCAGTTCACGCCGCCGTCGCCAGTCAGGCATCGCATCGTCCATGAGCTTGGTGAATCGTTCCCCGTGGTTGCGTTCGAAGTAGTGCATCATTTCGTGGACGACGATGTACTCCAGGCAATCTGGATGCTTCTTGGCGAGTTCGACATTGAACGTCAGCCGTCGGGTTTCGCGGTTGCAGGTTCCCCATTTGGTACGCATGCGACGGATAATCCAGTCCGGTACTTGTGTGTCGAGCTTTGACTCCCAGGTCGAGATCAAACCGGGGATCGCTTCGCGCAACTGCGTGCGGTACCAGGTGTCGAGCACAGTACGGCGCTGCTCGACGCTACGGTCAGACGGCACATACAGGATCAGTCGATCGCCATCGACCTCCACGTGGGCACGACCTGGCCGCTCGACGACTTTGAGTCTGCGGCGTACACCCCAGACGTAGTGGGATTCCCCGGTGATCATCTCGCGCTCAGACTGTCGATCGGCCGCACTGATCTGTGCGCGTTGGCGCTTGATCCACTGCAGCCGCTGGACGACAGCGAGACGCACTTGGTCGTCATCGAGCCGTAGCGGGGCTGCGACACGTACCCGGCCCATCGGCGGGTAGACACCGATATGCAGGTTCTTGATGTCCTTGTAGACGACGTCAATGTCGATGCCTCGGACGCTGAGATAGGCGTTAGCGGTATTCATCGCGGGCCTTCACCAGATCGAACAGTTCATCCAGTCGGTCGAATTCGTCCGGCAACACCTTGCCGATCGCCCTTCTGACGACCTTCTCCTTCATGGTGTTGCCGACCCAGTCGTGCGGCTTGCTGGTCAGGATCGCGGTGTCAACCTGGATCGGCATCGCTGGGTCAACCCAACCAAAGTCGATCAGCGCGCGGCGTGCGCCGTTGTCGGCCCAGGCCGGGTAGACGGTGTCTGATTGCTTGGCGCCGAGCTTCTTGGCGGCGTCGAGCAGCTTCGCAAGGTATTCCTGATAGTCGATGGCCTGCTGACGGCGTTGTTCGATGATGGCGTCGAGCAGTTCGCTCATCGTGTCGTAATACTTCGGGTTCATCGCGTACTCGTCGATGATCACCTTGCGCATGTTGTTCGTGATCGTCTCGGCGACCGCCTCGGCGTCGTTCTTGATCCCGGCCGGGAGTTGGTCGATGGCTCCTGCTCCGAGGTTGACGATCAGGTCGATCAAGCCCGTGTCTTCAAAATTCGACACCACTTCGGAGGCGCCGGCCTGGATGTAGGTGTCGAGCAGGAACCGCATGCCGGCTTCGTACTGCTTGAAGTCAACGTTCTCCCCAGCCCCGAGTTTCACTTCGGATCGAATATCGACGTAGAGCGCGATCTCCGCCTTGATCGCATCTGTCTCGGCGTCGGTGTAGCCGGCGGCGGCCATGTCGTTGGCGATGTTGGCGTAGGCCCGGGTGACCGCCGCGATCGCCTTGTACAGGGCTACTCGTTTGGGTTCGTTGGCTTTGAGCTGCGCCGCGTTGCCTTGCTCGGCGGCGCAGAAGTACTGCTGATACTGCAGCGTGTTCTTCGGTAGCGAGACGGGTTCGATGAGGGCGCGGATGGTTTCCAGGGCTTCGTCGAGGTCTTCGCGTCCCTTCTCCACGCGGTCGGTGAGCAGGCCGTCGATGTCGGTCTTGTCGTAGCCGTCGAGCGCACCGGAGGTGTAGTCGGTGACGGCGGATTCCAGTGAGTTGAACAGGTCCTGGTAGTCGACGATGTAGCCGTAGTCCTTGTCATCGCCGTCGAGGCGGTTGACCCGGCAGATCGCCTGGAACAGGCCGTGGTCTTGCATTTTCTTGTCGATGTAGAGGTAGGTGGCGCTGGGCGCGTCGAAGCCGGTCAGGAGTTTGTCCACGACGATCAAGAGCCGCATCTGACCGGGGTTCTCGACGAATTGGCGTTTGACGTCTCGCTCGAATTCTTCGACCCGTGTGATCGCCTTGTCGGCGGGTTCGTCGAAGTAGTCGGCGAGCATCCTGCGGTATGTCTCGTACTGGCGGACCTTCTCGGTTTTGCCCGCACCGGCGTCCTCTTTGGCGATGTCGCTGGCGTTGGGGGTGTAGCTGGTGACGATGGCGCACTTGCCGTTGAAGCCTGCATCGATGAACAGGTCGTAGAACTTGCAGGCCTGGTAGATCGATGATCCGACGAGCATGGCGTTGCCGCGGCCGTCGGCCAGTCGGGGTTTGATGGCCATGTCTTTGAGGATGTCGGCGACGATCTTCTCCGCGCGGGACTTGCTGGTTAGCACTTTCTGCATGGTGCCCCAGCGCTTCTTGAGTTCCGCCTTCGATAGATCGGTCATGTTCTGGGTGTTCGCGTCGAACCACTCGTCCACCGCTTGGGGCGAGTCGAGGTGCTGGTCGATGTTGCGGGCTTCGTACTGCAGGTCCACGACTACACCGTCGGCAACGGCTTCGTCGAACTTGTAGGTGTGGATGAACGAGCCGAAGGTCTCGATGCTGGTGGCCTTGTCGGCCTTGAGCAGCGGTGTGCCGGTGAAGCCGATGAACATCGCCTCGGGCAGCAGCGCTTTCATCGCCGCGTGCATGGTGCCGGACTGCGTTCGATGCGCTTCGTCGACGAAGACGAAGATGTTGCCCTTGGCCTTGAAGTCCTTCGGGACAGTCGCGTGGAGTTCCTCGATGAACTCCACGGTCGCCTCATCATCCTCGGAGTCGTTGTCGGCGGCTCGGAACTTGTGCACCAGCGAGCAGATCAACCACTCCGTGCTGGTGTTGAGGGTGCTGATCAGGTCCGCACCACTGGCGGTGCGGTAGATCTGCTCGTTGACACCGTTGAACACCGTCTCGATCTGTTCGTCGAGTTCGGTGCGGTCGGTGATCAGGAGTACCCGGGCGTCGGGTTGGTGCTCCCGAAGCCACTTCGCCAGCCACACCATCGTCAAGCTTTTGCCCGAGCCCTGGGTGTGCCAGATGATGCCCCCCTCCCGACGGGCGATCCGATCCTGGGCAGCCTTCACACCGAAGTACTGGTTGTGCCGCGGACCCTTCTTGACACCCGCATCGAACACGATGAAGTCGTGGACCAGTTCCAGCAGCCGCACCTTGCTGCACATCTGCAGCAATCCCCGGTCCAGCGGGTCAGCGACGCCGGAGGGTTCTTTCCACTCCAGCCAGTACTTCTCCGGTGTGTCAATAAGGCCGTAACGCAACCCCTCGACGTCGTTGCCGGCGAACACAAACTGCACCGTGGAGAAGAACGACCGGATGAATTCGCGCCTCTGATTGCCGATGGTCTGCCGAATACCCTCCGAGACAGCGACTTTAGAACGCTTCAACTCCAGTGTGGCCAGGGCAAGACCGTTGACGTAGAGCACCAGATCAGGACGCTTACCGTGCTGGCCCGCAACGGCGACCTCCTCGGCAACGCCGAAGTGGTTCGCGTCAGGGTTCTTCCAATCGATCAACCAGACGGTCTCAGTCTGCTCACCGACGCCAGGCTTGATCTTCACGCCATAGCGCAACAACCCGTAGACGTCGCGGTTCGCCTCGTAGAGACTGTGGCCGGCGCCGACCGCGGCGGCTTTGCCGAGCTGGTCGAGCGCACGGGTGATGAGGTTGTCGTCGTAGCCGCGGGACTTGAGATTTCGCACCAGTAGTTCGGTCTCGACGTTCGAGTTGCCCTCGCGGTGCGCCCAGTTGCCCAGGTGCTCGTATCCCAGCTGGTCGCGAAACAGTGCCACCACGCGGTTCTGGGCTATACGTTCGACTTCGCCGACGTCACTCATGAGGCGACCTCCACAGGTAGCCGGGTCCGGCCGGTCAGGAGCTGCTGCATCATGCCAGTCTTGATAGAGCGTGCCTTGACAAGTCGGTCGCCGATGAGTCCGATCTCACGGTCTACATCATCCAGAGCAGTTGCGATCGCGATTTGCTCTGCCTCGCTGGGAATCTCGACCTCAAGTACCGCAATCTGTCGCGGATGGATTCGCGCGTGGCTACCTGTCGTGCCTGTAGCGAGAAGCTTCATGCGTGAGGTAACTGCATCAGACTTCATGAGCCACTTCAAGAACGAACGGTCAATACCGTCGGTAGGCGTCATCACGACGAACTCTGTCGACGCGATTGCATGGGCTCCGACTTCCTTCGGTGCCCAGATACGCGGAATCCGCGGATTCAGCTTTGAAACCAGCACCGATTTCGATGGCACCAGAAACTTCACGCTATCGATCGCCGCGCCAGACTCGTTGACCGGCACTTCACCATCGTCAAACGCCGGCAGACTGAAGTGCTGAAAACGGCGGTCGCGTTCCTTACGCGGGTCGATAGTGCGACGGTGCTGGTCAGCGACCGACCCAATAGTCGTACTCCTCCATTCTGCGGTGAACCCTGGCAGGCGGGTACGGCCGGTCAGGAGCTGCTGCATCATGCCCTGCTTGATCGCTTGCTTCTTGGTGATGAGGCGTTCGAGGGTGGCGATCAATTGTTCAGCGTCATCAAGCGCACGGCCAATCGCCCGCTGCTCAGGCTTTCCTGGCAGACGGATAACAACAGACTTTAGATCTCGCTGCCCGATGTTTGCTCGGATTCCCCCTTGACCGCGTGCGGTGATCTGGTTGCGCACGTTTGTCGCCCGCAGCGCATACTTCGAGTAGGCGATTTCGATGTGGGTTGTCGTCGGCCGACCACGAAACACAAAACCGCCAAACACAACTGGCTCTTCATCCAGATATACCGCAGCAAGCCCAACTTCCTCTTGGGTCTCGGAGGTGCGATTGAAGAGAACGTCGGCGCGGTTGACGCGGTACCGAGCGAGAACCTGAGTCGGCACCGTGACTCGCCCGGGAATATCGCTGACAGTTAATGACTCGTTCGTGATCACCTCTAACACGTTGATGAACGGGGTACCACGCCCGTAGGCGGTCCTGTCCGCGTTGATTCCATTAGACAAGCTTAAAAGCTCGCCCAACTCATATTCGTGCCAGTCTGTTGGCCACATCATGGCTCTACTCCCATAGCAGCCAGGTGATCCACCATCGTTGCTTCAAGCTTCTCCAGCTGGGCATCCAGGCTTGAGACAGTATCGGCGTATCGTTCTCCGAGTTGCTGGATGCGCGCAACAAGGTCGATTGTGCATTTCTCGGCCTCACCTTCGACACGGCGCAGGACCGTCGAATGCCACTTGTCATCGAGCACGAGTGTCTTGACGTCGTCCTCGGTGAGATTTCCGTATTCGCTGAGTACTGTCTCATCGAGTGCGGCCTGAAGCTCCTTGACTGACTTCTTTGCTTTGCTCTCGGCGTCGTACAGCTTGATCAGTTGCTGCAGCGCCTTGATCTCAGCGGGATCACCTCGATGCTTCTTTGCTTCTCGCAGGCGTGCCGCGGCAAGGGCTTTGGTGATCTTGTCGTCGTCCATCGCTTCGGCGACGAGACCGTCCTCGACGGCGTGTTCCTCGATGTATTCCTCGACCGCACGTGTCGCTTCTTCCGCGGCCGCTGTCAGGTTGTCGATCTCCGTGGCCGTGTCGTAGTAATAGGTTGAGACCATCACTGATGGCGGGATGAGGTCCATCTTGTACTTGGTGGCGCCGCGTCCGGAGCCGACCACCAGGTCGGGGGTTTCGGTGAGCTTGCGTTCCTTGTCGTCAATGGTCTTGCGCGGCTTGGCGGCTCCCTGCCAGCCGTCGGCCATGATCAGGTAGACGTCGTCGTGCATGGTGTCGTGCCAGTAGGTCATGAGCTGTTCGTAGATGTCGTACTCGTCGAGCAGCGGTACCGGTTTAAAGCGGGCGAGCAGGTCCTCGCTGATGGTGGCGATGAGCTCGTTCGGTCTGGTGTCGGCGGTGATCCCGGCCAGGGTGTCGCGGTGCGCAGTGAACCAGTCCTCGACGATGCCGGTGGCTTCGGCGTGCAGCTTGTGGAAGCCGGGTGCGTCGAAGATGGCCTGCTGTACGGCGCTGACGTCGATGGCCAGGTCGCTGTAACCGGGGCGATTCGGGGTGAAGATCTGGCTGCGCAGCTGCGGGAAGGCATCCCAGTAAGGCTGGAGCGCGTCGAGGTCGCGGTCGGGGATGCCTCCGTGCAGGTGGGCGGACAGGTCTTGCAGGTCCTCGGGTTCGCTAGCGTCGATGTAGCGCGGGATATTGAGGTTGTAATCGTTCTTCGGGTCGGCAATCTCGCTCATCGGCACCAAGCGCGAATAGCGTTCGATCTCGATCTGCTTGGTGAAAGCGTCGACGATCTTGTGGATGTCCTGGCTGCGCAGCCGGTTCTTGTTGCCGTCTTTCATGAAGCCCTTGGAGGCGTCGATCATGAAGACGCCGGTGCGTGCCTGGGCGTTCTCTTTGTCGAGGATCACCACGCAGGCCGGGATGCCGGTGCCGTAGAACAGGTTGGCCGGCAGGCCGATGACCCCCTTGATGAAGCCTTGTTTGAGCAGGCGGGTGCGGATGGTGGCCTCGGCGTGGCCGCGGAACAAGACGCCGTGCGGCAGGATGATCGCTGCTTTGCCGGTGCTCTTGAGTGAGGTGAGGGCGTGGAGCAGGAAGGCGTAGTCGCCGTTCCTCTCCGGTGGTCGGCCATATTCGAAGCGGCCGTAGTCGTTTTCGAGGCCGTTGTTCCATGACTTCACCGAAAACGGCGGGTTCATGACGATGTAGTCGAAGGTCCGCAGATGGTCGCCCTTGGTGAACTGTGGGCTGGTAATGGAGTCGCCCTTGGCGATGTCGGCGATCTCGTTTCCGTGCAGGATCATGTTCATCTTGGACAGCGCCCAGGTGGCGTTGTCCTTTTCCTGGCCGTAGATCGTCATGCCGCGCGGGGCTTCGGCGGCCGCCTTGAGCAGCAGCGAACCGGACCCACACGCGGGGTCGTAGACGGTCTGGTCCTGTCGGGTTTTCGGTCCGATGCCGACGACTTTGGCGAGGATGCGGGAGACCTCGGCCGGGGTGTAGAACTGGCCCTTGCTCTTGCCGGATTCGGTGGCGAAGTGGCGCATCAGGTATTCGTAGGCGTCACCGAGCAGGTCGTCGCCCTCGGCGCGTGAGCCGCGAAAATCTAGGTCATTGAAGATGGTGACGAGTTTGGAGAGGCGGTCCTGCATCTCCTTGCCCTTGCCGAGTTTCTCCTCGTCGTTGAAGTCGGCCTGGTCGATGACGTTGCGCAGGTCGTTGGCTTCGGCCAGTTTGGCGATGATCTTGTTGAAGCGGTCTCCGATTTCCTTGTCGCCTTTGGCGGCGAGCATGGCGTCGAACGAGCCGCCTTTGGGCACTTCGATGAGGCTGTTCGGGTCGGTCTTGGCTTTGTCGGAGACGTACTTCACGAACAGCAGCGTCAGGATGTAGTCCTTGTACTGGCTGGCGTCCATGCCGCCGCGAAGCTGATCGCAACTTGCCCACAGCGATGAGTAGAGGTCCGACTTCTTCAACGCCACCTGGTGTGCTCCTTTACCTGCAGTCCCGGCCGGTGCTCGGGGTCTGACGCGTACCCGCCCCGGCCCGACAAGTCTGTCAGCATCAACACCAGTTCTGGGCAAGAAGGGCTACGCACACCCCGCACACCGCTGGACATGGCGTCATGAGAAGCCTCCAGTTCGGAGCGGTGGGACTCTGTCGACAGCCGCATCTGCATTTGCCTTCGTGTTCTACCCCGCTCGGGCGATGCTCCTCACGTTCATCTGTAGTCCGCAGGCAATCGAGGCGGATTTGGTATTTCCAGTGACTTCTCATGATCCTGAATCGCTCTCACCACGCGTTCACCGTCATCGGTTAGCTGCATTGGGCGTTCATGCCAAGCGCGGATCAGCAGGCTCACGCCGAGTTCGCGTTCGATCCGGTTGATTTGGTTGGTCAGTGTGGAGGTAGCCATGCCCAGGTTTTCTGCGGCGACGCTCAGGTTGACGTAGGTACTCGCTGCCGCGAATCGTTGGAGGCGTTCCCATCCCCGGATTCCGGTTAGTGCTGGTCTGATCAAGGCTGGTGCTGTTGCCGCGAATCTCTGGGCGGCTATGGCGGCGCTCTGGCTGCGGGCCCCTCGCTCGCGCGTCGGTATCGCGTGTATTTTCGCCCAGCGCGCTACATTGGCGCCGCTCATGCCGACGTCGCGGCCAATATCGGGTAGTGCACGGCCGCGGTTCACGTACTGGTCGTAGAGCCAGTCTCGACCGAGCGGCGGTAAGCGGCGCTCGCGCAGCACGATTTGGTAGTCGCTGGCGAGGCGCGAGATCGTCTGGCGGCTGACACCAAAGACCTTCGCGATGGCACCCAAGGACATGTGCTCGTGGTGGTAGAGCTCGATGAAATCGTCGCGCGGAAGCACTGCCTTGACCCTGGAGTAGGCCCGGTTATGGTTCATCGGCCACGGGATCTCCGAGCGCGGCGCCTCGCGCGGCACAGGGTGTGTCGCAAGAAGATGCCTCACGACGTCCAGGCTCGTAGCCAGCGTGGCTGCGGCGGTGCCGAGTCTTTTCTTCCCCGCTGCGCTGACTGCATCGTGGAGTTCCCCGATGCTGATCGAATTCGGATCGGGGCCTGGAAGCGCAAGGCCGTCCAGGAAACTCGTTGGCGGCTGCCACGTCAGGGGTTCGGTTTCGATTCCGCGGTCGGCAAGGAATGCACTTGCATTTGAGTCGAGCTCGCAAGCCAGTTCAGGAGTTAGATATTGGGGGAAGTCTGCAACCTGAGTTCGGAAGCCTTCGTCGTTGACGGCCCACGGTGCGATGCTCGCAGGGAGCCCGCTGATCCGCTCGAACATGTAACACCGTGCGATTCTGGCGCGTGTCGTCCTCGCTCCCGGTGTGGCGGTGTTTCGACAGATTTGTGCCCAGTCCTCGTCCGGCAGTAGCTCTGCGTAGTCCAACCGACGACGTCGGTCGTAGTCGATCGGGACATCGTGGTCCCGCAGATAGGTCGCCATCCGGAGAAGGGCAGAACGAATGTCGCTCCACTGCGGGTGCTTCTCAAGCAGCTGCAATACCCGCGATACTGCCTGCCCGTTGGTTGGGCTGCTGATCAACTGGGCGGCGGCGTTGAGCTTGATCCTGCTTCCGACAAGTAGCAACGCTATCGACAATGCCGGCGCCAAGTAGCGCTGGTGGCAGTTCGGAATCGCCATCCGCAGCGACCATTGCGCCCACAACACGACCGGCAGGCGTTCCACCGGCACGCCTCCACGCCCTGGCGCGGCTGGCATGGGTGCGCCGATGCAATAGCGGAGTTGGTCGCTGACCTTGAGCATCGGATCAAGGGCTGCGAGCTGGACTCCTGTGAGTACGATTGAGGTTCGTTTTCCCCAGCCGAGCCTGGTTCCGCTGACGGCGTATCCGCGGTCGCGGGATGAGGCCACCAGCCAGCGCAGTCGTTCACCGGCGGATGCCACGTCCGGTTTTTCCAACGTCTGAAGCGCAATGACCACTCCTGCTGCGGCGGTGGCAGACCAGGCCGGCGCGGCGAGTCCAGGACGCACAGTTGGCTGGGCACGACGACTCCGCAATGTGGAACTCGTGATGGCGTCTCTATGCGCTGCCGCTAGATCCGCCGGCAGTGCCGTCCTCAATTCGTCCGGGCTGGCGTAGGCCAGGGCACGACCGGCGATTGCTCGGATGTCGGCTAGGACAGCTATACGGGGCTGCGGCCTTGTCTCATAGACACCGAAATCGCTGGTCTTGGAATGGATCACCCTGTTGACGACGTGCTGCGCGTGGATGGCAGGGTGGTTGGCGTCGAAGGTGGTGACAGAGGTGGTCATCAGGTTCGCGTGGCACCGATCTGCACTCCTACCCGTCGATACCCCGGAGGGTTGCCCGCAGCGACCAGGCTGTGGAATGACATCGTTGATGTGTGCCCGGCGCCGTTGAGCAGTACCGCACTTCATGCAGACGTCGGCAAGCAGGCAATTGTGGCTGGTGCAGACGAAGGTCCAGCCTAATCGCCACGCCAATTGCCACCTTCCATCGGTCTCCTCCAAACACATTGGGCAGAACCGAGATGTGTGCCCTGCGCTCCACGGAAAAGCCCGGTTCAGCGTCCCGGTGTCACTATTGATCCGTAGTGCTGCGCCTGAGTACTGAGATAGCGTCATACTCTTCAGCTGCTCACTGCTGATGCCCGTGGCCGTGCTGATCTTCTCAGCCTCGGTGGAGGAGAGTTGGATGATCCAAGACCGAATGCGCTGCTCGTGCGATGTGCTCAATCCGACCGCGTCCAATAAGTCGCCAAACGCGCAATGGGAACGATGCGCGGCGGCTTCTAGCCACGAGTCCATCGCTTCCCCCTCGACCGGGACAACGCGGATCGGCAGGGTTCGCACGGTGTTCATCCGGCCTTACCGATCCGTGTCGTCAGTCGTCGCGCCTCGAAGGCGACCTCCAGTTCTTGGCGGGCTTTCTCCGAGGCCGCGTCGTTCTTGACGCGATCCATCAACTCGCGGCACAGGACTTCAGCCCCGGTACGAACTGCTCGTTGACAGCCGCGGTTGATCAGCGTCATTAACGACCCGATATGTCCGGTACTACGTGCAAAGAGGTAGTCGGAGAGATCGTCAGCGAGCATGCCGGGATGTTGGTCGACCAGTACGATTCGCTGCTCCAAGGCCAGGAGGAGTTGGCGCCACTCGCGGCGATTGCCGTCCGTATCGATGGCGAATGGCCGCATATCGAGTTGTGTTGTTCGCCTGCCAGTTTGAGCGATGACAGCATCCTCGTAAGAGTTCCCTTCGGAGAAGAGCCCGCGAGCTGCCAGACCCACGCCGACGAAGACCAGGGTGACGGGAAACTCGTTGGCGATGTATTTGAAATGGTTGCTGATCTCCACGCCGACGGTGTTACGCCAACGCAGGAAGTGCAGATCGTCCACTATGAGCAGCTTCGTCTCGCAGCTCAATACGTTGTCTAGCGCCCGGTGGGCGTAGTCGGCTGCTTTTCCCCGAGATCCACCTGGATGGGCATAGAACGCGAGCATTGCCCTATTGAATTCGACCATGCCGGTGTTGCCGGTCAACCCCACTCGACAGACCGGCCATCGCTCATGGCCCCCGCTGGTGAACGTTCCCTGCTCCTGGATTTCGCGACGGTGAAACTTCTTGGCGAAATCCAGCACTGAAGTCGTCTTCCCGAGTCCGGGGAAGGCGTCGATGGCCACCGCTCCTTTGGCTTTGTCGCCGTCTTGGGCGTTGCTGTCGACGATGTCCCACAAGTCTTCGTGTAAGTCCGCCAGCTGTGGTGTCCTGATGGGGCCGAGATTGGCGTGCCACTCACGTCGTTGCCGGTTGTAGTCGGCGAACGCCTTCTCGCTGAGTGCCTCAAGTTGACCGCGTGTCAATCGCTCGGGCGGGATGCGGGCCGCCGTGTTGACGAATCGCTGCCACCCCTCTTTGCGGGCCAACGTGAGATTATCCAGGCCGGCCGCTGGCTCGTGGTGTCCTGCTGCCTGATTCACAGTCATGCGTCTTCCAATGCATCTGCGTAGAAATCATTGGTGGTGTAACCATCGAGTTCGTCTTCGACGTCGTCATCGCCGGTCTCGGGATCGGGTTCATCGAGCGCCGTGTCCGGCTCCTCGGCAGCGGAAGGATCCGCCGTCGCCAGTACCCGGGCGACCAACGGTAGGGTGGTGACCTCGTCCTGCCTGTCGGCCTGGTCTAACAAGGCGTCTTCACGCGAGAGCCGCAACGCCATCCGACGTTCGGCCAATGTTGAACCCAGTCCGAGGTTCCACCGCTCCAACAGATCAGCGACCGCCAACCGATCATCAGGGTAGGTATGTTTCGAGGCGGCGAGCTTGCGGGCGAACTGCAGCGCGTCCTCGCTGAGTGGCATCTCCAACGATGGTGCGTGCTCCCACATCAGGGGGTGCCACGCGCGTGTTTTCGGGTCGCGGAAATAGGCGCGGGTGATGTCGTCAGGGTCGTAGTGAATGGCCCAGCGGCCCTTGGCTTTCCCCTTGTGCGCGCTGGTCATATTGCGGTACGGGTTCAGTGACGCGCCGTTGTAGCGGCGGCCGCCGAGGTCCACCCCGTAGTGCTGGACTTTCCGGAACTCGGTCTTGAGGAATTCGTAGGCCAAATCGCGATCACGAGGCGCCTCGATGTACCCGGCTCGGGCGATGCCGTGCTCGAACATCTGCGCCGGGGACATCCGCAACCCCGGCACGTGCGGATCGATCAGACTGTCATGGGGGCGTCGGTGATACACCACGGCCACCCATTCGCGGATGATCGCCTCCAACTCATCGAGGTAAAAGAACGCGTCCGATTCCGGATCCAGCCCGCGAGAGTGCACGTCCGGGCCCTTGTATCCCGGCAGCGCTTGCAGGAGGTCCTCGCGGATGGTCCGGAAGAACCGCTCCACAGGTCCCTTATCCCGACCCGTCCGCAACCGAGCGGGCTGGATCGAAATGCCCAGCCGCTGGCAGACGCTCGTCAAGTGCTCGGAGACGTAGATCTTGCCGTGATCAATCACGATGGTTTCCGGCACGATGGCCGGCCCGGCCGTGCCGACCAATGGTCCTTCAATCACGTCGACATCAATCAGGACTGACCTCGGGACACCGTGTTCGGGCCACACCGCATGGGCTGGCCAGTCCTTACCGGCGGGCCGTGGCCGATACGCCTGATACAACACCGACGCGGCGTCCACCGACTTCGTCGACACCGGCGTCACCCTGACTCCTGTCACGCAGCGGGTGTACCAGTCCATTCCGATCGTCAGTTCGGCCTGCACCCACCGCAACGTGATCGGATCCAGCGCAAAAACGTCCAACCTCGTGGTGTCCATCAGCAGGTATTCGCCCGGCCGGGTCGGGCGCAGCTTCCCGTACACGCCGTCCGGTCGTTCCGCGATGTCGCGGTTCCGCTTGGAACTCAACCGGAAGGTCGGGTACCGGTTCTCTAGCTCGGCAAGAACGCGGAATGCGGTTGCGCGGGCTGGCACCTGCACGACCCCCTCGCCGAACCGCGCGACGACTCTGGCGTTGGTCCGGGTGATCACCATCGTCTGCGATGGGCGTGATTGGTCCTGGTGTTCCACCATTACTTCAATCGCGACTTCAGTCCACCGCGGATCTACCTGCGAGCCCGGGCCACCGGGCCTCCTATCCCGCGTCGATACCAGACCCGCTTCGCCGTGCTCCTGAAACTGGCCAACCCAGCGCGCGATCGTGCGCAACCCGGCTCCGAGCTCACGGGCCTTAGTTGCATAGCGCTGCGACAGCGGCCGGTCGGCTCGGTACTCAGGTCGTGGCTCTCCGGGTAGTGCCAACTCCTCGCTGCCGGACCGGAATCCGGTCAGCACTTCACGCACGTGCGCAGCCCGGTCGGTCAACTCCTTTCGCTGGGTATCGCTCAGCTGAGCAAGGACAACGCTGGCGGTGTCGAAGTCGTCGTCACTAGATGGCCCGTCCGAGTCCGCGATTACGCGGGTGGCATCGGAGATGAGAAGATCGTTGAGACGGGCACGGATGAACGTTCGCTTCCTCGCCCCCATCATCACGACTTCCATACCTGTCTGGCCAGCATGGATCTCAACAATCTCCACCAACTCCCCGTCGTGCACGAGCCGGGTCCCCACGCCGATTCGCACTCCGGCTGAAGTCATGCTGCCCTCCTCAGTTCTGTCCGTCCGCTAAGTGGCTCGCTCAGATCGATCAACAGTTCCTGGCGCCAGAGAAGGTGCAGCAGGGCAGATCTGACGTGGTGGACCGGCTCCGCTGGCAGACACCTGATCGCGTCCACGAGTAGTGAACCGTCCAGATCCTTCTCCTGTAGTTGTGCCAGGAGCTCCGACCGGAATAGCCAGCCACGCCGGTATCCGGCTAGGAAGCGAACATTCGCCAGCTCTACTGCGACGGGCTCGGTCGCCACTTCATAACGCCAGCCTCGCGCCTCCACGAGTTCGCGGGTCCACTCGAATGTGAAGGCCACCTTGGGATCGGTGAGCCGCCGGGCCGGCTTCACATCGACGACTACAGGGCCTGTGTCCGTGATCAACAGATAGTCTGGGATGTGCTTGCGCAGTTTGCCGTCCACCGACGCCCGGAGCAGAAATGGTTGAGCAACGATTTGACGCACACCCATGTCGAAATCAGAAAATAGTAAGTGCGCCAACTCAAGTCGTGATTCGTAGATGATATGGCCCCCGACGGTACTCGACCAATAAGTACCCGAGTAATGCCTCTGCCCGTGGCACCACCGAAACGTCCGCCACGCAGCAGCGTCTTCAAGTTCGCCGATACCGACCGCAAACCACCCGCCGGTGACTTCATTCAGATCATCAAGGCGCCGGTAAGAGACGACGACGTCGGTTGCCCTGCCTACGCCACCACCCACGGCGATCACCTCGGCCCTGCAATCGGATCAGACTGCTCTAGGTGATCCGATCGTCACATGAGGTTCGGCGCGGTACCGGCATTGAACAACCCGCGTGTCTCACGAACTTGGCAGATCTGCCAGTCGCATGCCATTTGCCGTGAGATTCTGCCACGGTTCGTGAGACCCTACAGCAGGACGCCCAGCCCGACCTGTTCGGCGAGACCCTGCCCGAGGAGGCCGCCGAACGGAGCCGAGCGACGATGTGGGACGTGGTCCGCTTCGCGGAATACCACCAGTACCGCGCCGTGATCGTCGAGAACGTCGTCGACGTGGTGTTCTGGCCTCCGTTCCAGGCGTGGCGCATGGCGATGGAGTCCATCGGCTACACCGGCCAAGAGGTCTACATGAACAGCATGCACAGCCAGCTGTACGGCCCCGGCGCCCCTCAATCCCGAGACCGGTTTTATGCCGTCTTCACGCGCGTCGGGGACCCCAAACCCGATGTATCGAGGCTGGTTTCGCCCCAGGCGGTGTGCCCCGAGTGCGGTCCGATCCGCGCCCGCCAGGTGTTCAAGCGCCACGACCGCGCTCCGTGGGGCAAGTACCGCGCCCAGTACGTCTACCGCTGCCCCAACACCGAGTGCCGCAACCAGATCGTCGAGCCGCTGTTCCGGCCCGCCGCCGAGATCATCGACTGGTCGCTGACCGGCACCCGCATCGGCGACCGCAAGCGTCCCCTGGCCGACAAGACGATGGCCCGCATCGCCGCCGGGATCCAGCGGTACTGGACCCCGATGCTGGTGCCCGTCGAGGGACGCGAGGGCAAGAACGCCGTCCCGGTCGACCAGCCCGCCCGCACGATGACCACCCGCAGCGAGACCGGCCTGCTCGTCCCGACCGGCGGCACCTGGCGCACCGAGGCCGTCCCCACCCGTGAGGCGATGCCCACCCGCACCACCCGCGAGAACGACGGAATCGCCTTCCCCGCCTTCGTCGCCGAACTGCGCGGCGGCTCCAGCGACGCCCGCGCCGTGTCGGAACCGCTGGCCACCGTCACCGCCTCAGGCAACCACCACGGCCTGGTCTACGCCGACGGCACCCGCCCGCTGATCACCAGCTTCTACGGCACAGGAGGCAACACCACGGTCGACCAGGCGTTGCCCACCGTTACCACGCTGGAGCGCCACGGCCTGATCAACCGCGGCCCGGTGCCGACCCCGCCGCCGGTCATCGACATCGACGACGTGTTCTTCCGGATGCTCGAACCGCGCGAGATCACCGCCGCGATGGACTTCCCCCGGCACTACCAAATGGTCGGCACGAGGCGCGAGCAGGTGCGGCTCGCGGGCAACGCCGTCACCCCGCCCGCCGCCCGCGACCTCGTCGGCCTGGTCATCGAAACCCTCACCGGCGAAACCCCCGACGTCCCCGCCACGTGACACGCCGCCCGGTGGGGGCGCTCCCCCACACCCCCACCGGGCCCACACCCACAGACCCAACCGGAACCCAAGGAGCCAGTGTCATGAAGTTCTTTTATCTGGGTACCTCAGAGGTGAGATGGCTAGGCCAGGCCAACGTGCCACTGTTCATTTCGCACCGCCGCCTCGCCGGCCGCAAGAGCTTCCCACGTGCCCTCACCGGCTGGGCGCTGGACTCCGGCGGATTCACCGAACTGTCGATGTACGGAGAGTGGCGCACCACCGCCCGCGAGTACAACGCTGCGGTTTGGCGCTACGACCAGGAGATCGGCAACCTCGAATTTGCAAGCCCAAACGACTGGATGTGTGAGCCATCGCAACGGGCGCACACCGGGCTGACGGTGCTGGAGCACCAGCGCCGCACCATCGCCAACTTCCAAGAGCTGCAAGACCTCTGGCCTGGCCCGGACTGGCATGTGCCTTACGTCCCGGTGATCCAGGGGTGGACGCCCGACGACTTCAAGAGATGCGTGGACATGTACTACGCCGCCGGTGTCGACCTGTCCCAGTGCTTCCTCGTCGGCGTCGGCACGATGTGTCGCCGCCAGGCCAGCGCCGAGATCGACGTCATCCTGTCGACTATCCAGCGCCACGACCCCGAGATCCCCCTGCACGCCTACGGGCTGAAGATGTCCGGGCTCCGGCGCTACGGCCACCGCGTCACCAGCGCGGACTCGACAGCGTGGTCGTACCAGGCTCGCCGCGGTGCGCCGCTGCCGGGCCACACCCACCAGAAGTGCAACAACTGCCTCGAATTCGCCCTGGCTTGGCGTGAGCGCGTGCTCGCGATCAAGCCCTCAGCCCAAATGAGCCTGTTCGACGCCGCCTGACTCCACCCGACCCCACCGAACCCGAAGGAGGACAGCATGTCCACGTGCAGCGACGGCAACGCCGACCACTACGACCAGGCCCCCGGCCCGGACCACCAACACTTCACCGAGCACACAGTGAAGCTGGCGACGTTCGCCGCCACCGGCGACGTCCTCGTCGAGGACGGTCGCGTCGTTCGGCACCGCTGGACCATGCCGGTCGCCGACGGCACCGACGGCACCCACCAGTGGTACGACGACGGGCAGACCATCACCGTCGTAGACCACATCAACCAATGGCACATCCCATGAGCCCCGCCGCCTCTCACAGGCCGGCCGACCCGCTGCGGCCGATGCTGGTGTCGCTGACCGCGCTCATCGCCGAACACGACGCGATGCAGGAGGTGCTCGACTCCGCTCGGGACAGCGACACCCCACACGCCCCCCTCTACCTCAAACCCCGCGCCGACATGGTGGGCAGGTTCGAACTCGCCGACGGACACCATCGCGTCGCCGCGGCGCTGCGCTCCGGCATCACCGTCCTGCCCGCACTGGTCGAGGACCAACCCGACGACGAGCCATACCAGCCACCGTTCTTCGACTTCACCGCTGCGGCCAGCGCAACAGCGACCGCCCGCCGCTGACCCGGCATCCCCCAACACGACAACGGGTGCGGACTCGACAGTCCGCACCCGTTTCCATGTCACGCCCGTTGAGTCACCACAACCGTGGCTGGTCCCCCAACATCGCCTCCTCCACCGCGGCCGAATCCCAACCCGACCGAACCGCCTCCCGCAGCGCCAGCGCCCGCTCACGTCGCGCCCGCAGCCCCGCGCCCCGCGCAATCAACCGTGGCCGGCCCCCACCCCGGCCCCGCGCGACCATCTGCTCCATGTTCTCCCGCTGCGTGCCCGCGGTCACGTGCGGCCGCACACCGGCAACCAGCTCCTGTTCCGTCACGACCCGCACGCACAGCGTCACATCACATTCGTGCAGTGCCCGCACCTCACCCGGTAGCGGTTGCCCCGCCAGGGCGAGCGCCAGCGCATAACGCGACGGCCGCACCATCACGACCTGCCGCCACCCACCGCGCCGCAACGCGAACCTCCCGTAGCCATCCGAACCGATGGCCCCAGTCCACAGCCAGCAGTCCTGGCGCCCCGGCCCGCGCGCCACGTGGTTGAAGAACCGGGCGACCTCACCGGCATGAGACTGCGGATCCACCACCAGATCGCGGCCCTGTCGCATTCGGGAGTGGGTGTAGCGCGCCACGGCGGTCTCAGGCGCTCAACGCCTCAGCGACCGGCCCCGCCTCCACGCTCACGGCCGCCTGGTGCCCATCCGCAGTCGCCTCGCCGCCGCCCGGCTGCCCGTCCTGCTCGGCACGTCCGGACAGCTCGCCCGGCTCCTGGTCGCCGGCCGCGCCGCTGTGGTCCTCACTGTCGGCCAGGCGCAACAGTTCTCGCACGCGAGCCTGCGTCTGGCCACTCTGGGCCGCGATGCTCGCGACCGTCTCGCCGTTGGCCCGCATCACCTGAGCCGCCGCGCCGGCCGCCTGCCGGATCACCGCGGCCTTCTCCTCGGCGGCCTGCCGAATCCGCTCCACCCGCTCGTTCAGCTCCCGCTCGATCCGCGCAATCTGCTCGGCGGCCTTGGCCCGCGCCGTCTCTTCGCTCCTGGCGGCCGACTGCTCGGCATGGTCGAGCTTGTCCAACTCACCGAGGAACTCACTGAGCGACCGCACAATCGCCTGTTCCCGTGCCTCACGCTCAGCGTTGGCGATCCGCCGCGCCTCCAAAGCCCGTTGCAGATTCGAGGATTTCGTCATCGTTTTGCCCATGTCCGCGGACTTTAACCACCCCTGGTGACTAAATCACCCTTCCAACACCCCTCCTCACCAACACCCCTCACCCCACCCCACTCCATCCTGCTCTCCCCTCACCCACACCACCCACCCCTGCCCATTCCCAGCCCCCACCCCTTCCCACCTGCACCATCACCCTTCAGCCCACCTCTGTCCCACACACCTCTTGCACTCAGGTCACGGATCGGTAACGGGGTGTGTGCGGCAGGGGGCGTCCGAGGCTTCAGATCGGCACCACACCCGCCTAGCGTCCGAGTCGTGATGGGCATCCACAAGCTCACAGCAGGCACCGGATACCTGTATCTGGTGCGGCAGGTGGCCGCCCATGACCGCACCCACACCGGACCCGACTCGCTCGGGGACTACTACTCCTCCAAGGGGGAGACGCCCGGCCGCTGGGCCGGTCGCGGTCTGGCTGGGTTGGCCGCCGGAATGGAGCACCGCGCCTACACCGACCAGGGTGCGGCACTGTGGAACATCGAGGCCGGGTCCGAGGTCGCCGAGGACCAGATGAAGAATCTGTTCGGTCTCGGTGTGCACCCCAACGCGACCCCTCTGGCGCGGCATCTGATGGCTCAAGGGGCCAGCCGCAACGGCGCACTGGCAGCGGTGAAGCTGGGTCGCCCGTTCCACGTCAACGCCGGGGAAACTCCTCTGCAGCAACGGCTTGCCGTGGCCTTCCGGGACCACAACCTCAGCCAGGGCAAGCACTGGAACGCGCCCATTGAGGAGGAGGTGCGGGCCCAGATGCGCACCCGCATCGCCACCGAGATGTTCGAGGAGGAACACGGTCGCGCCCCCGCCGACGAACGCGAACTCACCGGCTACATCGCCCGCGGCACCCGCCAGCTCACCACCTCGGTGGCCGGATATGACATGACCTACACCCCGGTCAAGAGCGTGTCTGCGCTGTATGCGCTGGCTCCGCTGCACATCGCCGAGATCATCGAGAAGTGCCACAGCCGCGCGGTCGAGGACGCCCAGGACTTCCTGCAGGACACCGCCTGCTACACCCGCATCGGCGCCCAAGGAGTCGCCCAGGTCGACACTGAAGGCTTCATCGCCGCCCACTTTCTGCACCGTGACACCCGCGCTTCCGACCCCGGACTGCACACCCACGTCGCGGTGTCGAACAAGGTTCGCGCTCAGGGCACCGACGGAATCTGGCGCTGGTACGCCCTCGACGGACGCCCGCTGTACGCCTCCACCGTCGCCGCCTCCGAGTTGTACAACACCCGCCTGGAGGCCTACCTCGGCGCCGAACTCGGCATGCGCTTCGCCTCACGCGGGTACACACCCGAGGGCAAACGTGAGGTCCGTGAAGTCGTCGGCGTGGACCCCGAACTGCTCGAACTGTGGTCCTCCCGTCGCGCCGCCATCGACGCCGAGTACGCCGTGCTGGCCAAGAGGTTTCAGTCTGAGCACGGCCGCGAACCGACCACCCCGGAGTCGATCGCACTGTTCCAACAGGCCAACCTGGCCACCCGTGCCGCCAAGCATGAACCGCGCTCCCTGGCTGAGCAGCGGCAGGAGTGGCGAGCCCAGGCCATCGGCCTGCTCGGTGACGAACGCGCGTTGAACACCATGCTCGGCCGCTGCCTCGGTGGCCGCGCCCGCGTCGCCCCCGCCATCAGCTCCGAGTGGCTCAACACCCAGGCGCAGCGCGTCATCACCACCGTGTCGCAGTCCCGATCGACGTGGCAGCGCACCCACGTTCTGGCCGAGGCGCTGCGCGTCATCCGCTCCACCGGACACGCCAACACCGACGGTCTGGCCGAACAGATCGCCGACCTCGCACTGTCGGAACCGCTGAGCATCCGCCACGCCCACACCCCCGACACCGACCTCGGTGAACCCGAACTTCTGCGCCGCAAAGACGGCACCAGCGTGTACCGACTCGCCGGCAGCCAGACCTACACCAGCGCTGACATCCTGGCCGCGGAGAAGCGCATCATGGCCGCCGCCAAGCTCACCGACGGCCGCCGCGTCGACCCGATGGAGGTCGAGATGGCACTGCTGTCGGAGGCCGCCCATCGCCGTGAACTCAACGCCGGCCAGGCCGAACTCGTCCGCCAGATGGCCAGCCGCGGTCAGCGAGTCATGCTGGCACTGGCCCCAGCCGGTGCCGGAAAGACCACCGCGATGAGCGCACTGGCCCGCGCCTGGGAGGGCTCCGGCGGCACCGTGATCGGCCTGTCGCCCAGCGCGAGTGCGGCCCAGATCCTGCGCGACGAAATCGACATCGACGTCGCCGACACCCTCGACAAGTTCAACTGGCTCTCCACCAACCCGCACGCCGATGCCGCCGATCCGGCCCGCCAGTGGTTCGACCGCATCGACCACAACACCCTGCTGATCGTCGACGAGGCGGGCAAGGCCGGCACCCTCGCACTCGACGCGGTGATCGCCACAGCCCTGGCCCGCGGTGCCTCAGTACGGCTGATCGGCGACGACAAACAGCTGTCCTCGATCAGCGCCGGAGGCGTGCTGCGCGACCTCGCGCACGACAGCGGAGCCATCACCCTGTCGCAGGTGATGCGGTTCGCCTCGGCCGCCGAAGCCCAGGCCGGACTCGCTCTGCGCGAGGGTGATCCGTCGGGTATCGCGTTCTACATCGACCATCAGCGTGTCCATGTCGGCACCGACGCGATGGCCATCGACATGGCATTCGAGGCCTGGCGAGAGGACAACGAGAAGGACCACCACTCCCTGCTGCTGGCCCCCACCCACGATCTGGTGACCGAACTCAACGAGCGGGCGAGGCTGCATCGACTGACCAGACTGGGTGAGCAGGCACCCACTCTCGAGGCGCAGTTGGCCAGTGGTTCCCGCGCCAGCGTCGGCGACATCGTGTTCACCAAGAAGAACTCCCGAGCACTCACCGTCGGCCCCAACGACTTCGTCCGCAACGGCTACCGGTGGGAGGTCACCGCCGTCGACCCGGACGGATCACTGACCGTGACGCACCTGGAATCCGGTGCCCATCGCCACCTCCCCGGCGAGTATGTGCGAGCCCACGTCACCCTCGGCTACGCCGCCACCATCGACAGCGCACAGGGCGCCACCGCCCGCCACCGCTGCCACACCGTCGGCTCCGACCGGCTCAGCCGCCAGCAGATCTACACCGCCCTGACCCGGGGCGTGAAAGAAAATCACATCTATTTCTCCACCGCCGAGAACGATCCGCACCGCATCCTGACCCCCAAGGCGACCCACCCCGACACCGCCGTCGACGTGCTGACCCGGGCACTGGCCCGCGACGCCGCACAGGTGTCGGCCACCTCTCTGGAACGCGAAACCGCCGACCCGCGCCGTCGACTCTCGGCCGCGGCGCACATGTACGCCCACGCTGTCGGGGCGGCCGCCGAGCAGCTTCTGACCCCCGCCGAACACGCCGCTCTCGACCGGCAGGCCGAGGAGATCCTGCCCGGATTGACCACCGCCACCGCGTGGCCGGTGCTGCGTCAACACCTGTCACTGATCGCCGCCAACGGCTACAACCCGCTCAAGCGGCTCGCCGCTGTGGTGCGGGCCGGGGAGTTCGACGACGCCGCCGATCCCGCCGCTGTCATCGACTGGCGCCTCGACCCGTCCGGATCGCACTCCGGCGGCACCGGGCCGCTGCCCTGGCTCCCGGCGATCCCCTCCCGGCTGCGCGACGACCCGCACTGGGGTCCGTATCTGCACCGCCGCGCCGCGCTGATCCAGGAACTCGACACCGCGGTGCGAACCGAAGTGGCGGCGTGGACGACAGCCACCGCGCCCCGCTGGGCACGACCCATCGTCGGCGCCGACGCCGCGCTGGCCGCCGATCTGGCCGTCTACCGTGCCGCCACCGACGTCGACGACGCCGACACCCGCATCGCCGGAACCGAGCAATACCCTGCCGGACTCCGCGCGTCCCAGCGCCACCTCGAGAAGCGGGCCGCAGCCGTCGTCGGTGCTCAGATCGGCCACCGCCGCTACGACAAACTGGTCGACTCGATCAACCCGAACATCCGCAAGGATCCGTTCTGGCCACAGTTGGCCAGCCACCTCGCCGAGGCCTCCCGCACCGGCGTCGACGTCAAACAGTTGGTCCGCACCACCGCAGCCGAACGTCCGCTGCCCGACGAACTCCCCGCCGCTGCACTGTGGTGGCGACTGTGCGGCACACTGTCGCCGGCCGTCGTCGAGACCGCCCATAATGGCCTGCGCCCGGACTGGCTGCCCGACCTGCACACCGTGTTCGGCAGCGCCCTGGCCGAGACCATCGCCGCCGACCCGGCATTCCCCGCGCTGGTGTCGGCCATCGCCAACGCCGACCCCCAACGTTGGCAACCGCTGGAATTGCTGCACGTCGCCGCCGAGCATCTCGCCGACGCCGACGCCACCCTGCGCCACCACCTGCGCCCCGACGAGTACGCCCGCCTGTTGACCTACTCCATCGACCTGTTCACCACCGACACCCCCCACGACATCCCCGCCCCCGAACACCCGCCGCTGACTGACGAGGAATACGAGGAACTCCTCCACCTGCACCCCGACCCGCAGCGGCCGCACCCCGCTGTCGACCCGCTGGTGCTCACCGACGCACTCGCCGACGCCGACTTCCTGGCCGCCGCCCTCGGATTCCACGACGACCTGCCCGCCGACCCGCACGACGACCTGTGGCTGGCCCCACCGGACGCCGACTACGCCGCCCCGGAGAACTACCTCGACTTCGACTCCCTCAGCACGACCCGGCCCAGCCTGGCGGCGGCGCTGGCCGCCGCCCAGGCCGACGTGCAGACCCTGCGGCAACGCTACGAAGCCGCCATGGCCGACTACGAAGCCCTCGCCGCCCAAGTGCAGTCCACCACCGGCGGCCCCGCCGTCGAGGCCGCTGGCCCCCGCATCACTGAGATGCGGGCCCGCGCCGACGCCGACCGCCCGCACCTGGCCGAAATCGAATCGGTCATCGACCGCTGGCACGATGACGACGAAACCTACAACCGCACCCTGGCCCTCATCGACGCCGCGCAGCAGGAATACGACACCCTGCGGGCCACCGCCGACAGCGACCCGCTCGACGTCGCCTCGGCCGCCCAGCACCTCACCTGGCTCAAAGAGGTGGCGCTGCCCGCGCAGACCCCCGCCGAGCGCTGGTTCCCGGCACTCCAGGAAGCCACCGAACGCCGTGAAGCCGCCGCCGGCGGAGCCGACAACATCGTCACCCACGCCGACGTCGACGCGCTGTTGGCCGAGCTGCGTGCCGAGGACAGCCGACTGCTCGCCACCCGCCGCGCCGAGCTGCGCCGACTGCTCGACGATCTGCTCACCGCAGAGACTGCCGCCGCCCGCGCCTTCGCCGAGGCACAGATGCGCACCTCCGACCACATCGTCGACCAGCTCCCCCGCATCGCCACCGAGCTGCGGGTGCTCACCGCCGCCGGCCACAACACCTTCCAGCCGCCGCTGCACCTCGACCCGCAGGCACTGTCCAAGCTCTCCCCCATCCCCGCAACCGCCCTGTCGTCGGTGGCAGCCACCCCCTTCGCCATCACCCCCGTCACCGCCAGCGACCGAACCGAACTCATCTCCCAGATGGCCCTGCTCGACGCTGCGGCCACCAGCGAGGACCGCCACATCATCTGGTCCGCCCCGACCGAGGTCCTCACAGATCCCCGCACTGCGGCCCTGCGCCCCGAGATGGTCGACACCACAACACTTCGCCTCGACCCCGACACCACCACGACGGGCACCATCGTCGTCGTCGACCACGCCCAGCGACTGACACCCGAGCAGATCGCCGACCTCGCCGACAATGCGGTCACAGCGCAGGCCCGCCTGGTGCTCATCGACACCGACACCCGCCAGTGGTCGACCGCACCATCTGCACCGCTGCTGCGTCTGCTCAACAAGGACCTGCCCTGGTCGCGCACGCTCAGCGCCGACTCCAGCGCGCGCCACCACCCCGCGCCCTCAGAAACCCCCGACCTGCAGGCCGCGATCACCCAGGCCACCGGCCTCGACCCACAACAACACACCCCCGAAATCATCGCGGTGGTCGAGGAATACCAACGCCTCCTACAGAGCCACCGCAGCGCCCACGGCGTCCACGACCGACTGCAAACCATGAGGAGCGACGCCGATCACGACCTCACCCGCGGTGGCTGACCGCGCATCAGGCGCACGGCATCCAAGATGGGGCTCAACGCCGTCAAGGAGAAAACGCTCCTTCGACCAGAACCGACGCCGAAACAAGGAAGTGGACTTTGACGTGCTCCCCGGACTGAAGTCCGGGGATTCCCCGTTGGCGGCTTACGCCGCTGTTGGGGTGCTTCCTGTTTCAACGCCCACTGCCGCAACGAGTTGCGGTCTTACACGGGCTCCACAGGCGTTTAGTCTCTCTGCCCGCCCGGCAGCGAGAATGACCTTGGCGGCGTTGAAGTCGCGGTCGTGGGGCACCTGGCATGCCGGGCACACCCACATGCGGATCTGCAGCGGCAATTCGTCGAGCACATGCCCACACCCCGGTGTTGAGCACGTTTTGCTCGACGCCAACCACCGCGACACCGGCGGCTACAGTGACCAGGTCATGTTGGTCGCCGATCTGCAACACTTCCTCGACGTGGGACCCGAAACCCCGGGACCGGCCCACAAGCTCGCCGAGCACCTGAGCGCGATCGTCGCCGCAGCCTCCGCCGGGGACGCGCACACCCGCTGGGAAACCGCCCTGCCCTGCCGACGCCGTCCGGCCCACCGCGCCTGCCCCGGCCGCATCGTCGTGGGCTGGACCCAACCAGATCACCCCATCAACTGGTGCTGCAGTCACTGCGATGACGACGGCACCATCAGCAACTGGGCCACCTCGATCTACGACCTACGTCGCCGACAGCTCAGCGCGGCTCAACCCGTCAGGGACGTCGTTGTCGATGCTGACACCGCCGCGGCGCTGCGGACCCTGCCGTTCCTCGACCACGACTGCCAGCGAGCAGTTTACGCGATCCGCACCCACGGCAACGAACTTCACCTCACGTTGACCGACATCGAACTCGACGAACTGATCGACTCGCTGGCCGCCGAAGCCAACCATGAACCCAACCGGCGCCGCCAACGACAACTCGACACCGCCTACGACCGCCTCACCGCCGCCGCCGGCCAACCCCGCTGGTAATCAGCATGGCACTGCCCGACCTTGACGTCGCACGCCTGCAACGATGGTGTGTGGCAAGAGTTCCCGAAGATGCACGCCACGAAGTACGCGTCGAATGCGAGATCGCATCCAGGCATCTGACCATCACCGAGAACCGCCCCGGACTTTAGTCCGGGGTGAGCCCATCTCGTGTGTTGCCGGGTGTAGCCCGGCGCTTAGAGTGGGCGGGCTTGTCCGTCGATGTACTGCTTGATGATCGACAGTGGTGCACCTCCGCAGGAGACGGCGAAGTAGGACGGCGACCAGAGGTGCCCGCGCATTCGCGCACGGACACAGGCGCCGGTGAATTCGCGGCGCACGGCGTACGCGGTGCGGCCTTTGAGGCGCTGCACCAGAGTGGTGATCCGCCCCGGTGTGTCCGGAGAGTTCTTCCGTTGGGAAGGATGGACACGTGGGATCGAAGTCATCGAGGCGGTATCCGGAGGAACTGAAGGCGCGGGCGGTGCAGATGGTTGCCGATCTGCGCAGTGAGACGGTGTCGGAGTGGGAGGCGATGGGCCGGGTCGCTGACCTGCTGGGCGTCGGTACCGTCGAAACGGTGCGCAAATGGGTCCGCCAGGCCGAGATCGACGCTGGCTCGCGGGCCGGGCAGACCAGCGAGGAATCTGAGGTTCTGCGCAAGCTTCGCCGGGAGAATGCTGAGCTCAAGCGGGCCAATGCGATTTTGAAGGCGGCCTCGGTTTTCTTCGCCGCCGAGCTCGACCGGCCGTCTCAGTAGTCGTGGAGTTCATCAGCGCCCACCAGGGTCACCGGGTGGGCGCTGATGGTCTCAAGTGGGGTGTCGAGTCGATGTGCGCCGTGCTTTCAGAGTTCGGCGTCACGATCGCCCCGTCGACGTATTACGCCCACCGCACCCGGCGGGGTCCGTCGAAGGCCGACTGGGCTGATGCCGCGGTCATCGACGCGATCTGGCGGCTGCGTCAGTCGCAGGCGCTGTATAAGGTTCTGGGTGCCCGTAAGACATGGATTGTGTTGCGCACCAATGGTATCGATGTTTCTCGCTGTGTCGTAGAGCGGGTGATGCGAGAGATGGGATGGCGCGGTGCCTGCAAGCGCCGCCGGGTACGCACCACTGTGGCCGATCCGGCAGCGACCCGGGCCCCGGACCGGGTCCAGCGCAATTTCGTCGCCGGTGCGCCTGACCGGTTATGGGTCGCCGATTTTACCTACTGTCGGACCCGTGCCGGCTGGGCCTACACGGCGTTCGTCACCGACGTCTATGCCCGCAAGATCGTGGGATGGAAGGTGGCCACCGAGATGACCCAGAAGCTGGTGACCGATGCGATCAACCACGCCATCGACACCAGAAAGCGTTATGGTGCAACATCTTTGGAGTCGCTCATTCATCACAGCGATGCGGGCTCTCAATATACGGCCGTCGCGTTCACCGAACGCCTGGCCGCTGAAGGGATCGTGCCGTCAATCGGATCGGTGGGCGATAGCTTCGATAACGCTCTGGCCGAATCGGTGAACAGCAGCTACAAGACCGAACTCATCGACCACCAACCGCTCTATCCCGGCGCCACCGAACTCTCGCTGGGGACCGCCGAATGGGTGGCTTTCTACAACCGTCAGCGACCCAACGGCTACTGCCAGGACCTGACACCGGACCGGGCCGAAGCCCTCTACTACCATCGCCAACGGCACCCTCACATCGAGGAGGCACTCAAATAACAGAACCTCTCGACATGCCGGGGCGGATCATCCAAAACATGACAGGCGACTCGTTTTACGATCTCTCCGCAAGTCAATAAGGGGAGTGGTACATGGGGTTCTCGGACAATCTGTCCAGCATTGCTCAGAAGATTCGCGACATGCGCGATTCAGTGGAGACCGAAGAGGCGACGAAGAACGCATTCATCATGCCGTTCATCTCGACGGTGCTCGGTTACGACGTCTTCGATCCATCTGAGGTTGTCCCGGAATTCACGGCGGACGTGGGGGTAAAGAAGGGGGAGAAGGTCGACTACGCGATCTTCAAGGACGGCCAGCTCCAGATCCTCATCGAGTGCAAGAAGATCGGGGATCAGTTGGACCTGCGTTACGCCTCGCAGTTGTTCAGGTACTTCGCAGTCACCTCGGCGCGGATCGCGATCTTGACGAATGGGCAACAGTACCACGTGTACACCGATGGTGATCTGCCAAACCGCATGGATGAGAAGCCCTTCCTGGTGTTCGATCTGCTGGACATCGACCGGACACTGGTTCCTGAGATTCAGAAACTGTCCAAGGAATCCTTCGACATCGAATCTGTCGTGAGCGCTGCGGAGGAACTCAAATACATTGGTGGCGTTCGGCGGATCATCGCGGCTGAAGTTAAAGAACCCTCGGAAGAATGGGTGCGCTTCTTCGTAAACCGCATCTACGAAGGACGTACTACCCAGCGCGTCATCGACCAGTTCCGACCGCTGGTGGAGAAGGCGCTTTCTCAGTACATCGGAGACCAGGTGAACAGCCGCCTGAAAACCGCCCTCGGAGACGATGCACCAGACCCGAACCGTTCGTCTGAACTCCCTTCAGCACCCCCGGCTGTTGCCCACTCCTCGGCGACGCCGGAGGCTGCCCAGCAGCCACAGCGCGAACCCGCCGGTGTCGCAGATCCTGGAGTGGTCACCACCGACGAAGAACTCGAAGGCTTCAACATCGTCCGGGCCATCGCGGTCTCCGAAGTGGATCCTGAACGCATTCACTATCGCGACAGCAAGTCGTACTTCGCTGTCCTGCTGGACGACAACAACCGGAAGCCCATCATCCGGCTCCACCTCAACGGCAAGAGCGTCAAGTTCGTCACGACGTTTGAACAGGGCAAAGACGCCGGAGTACGTCGCGATATCACCTCTGTGATCGACATCTACAAAGTCGCCAGTGACCAGATCCGTCAAGTGATCCGACGGTATGAGCGGGGAGAAGCATTCGGCATCGAAGAAACCGGTGCTTCCTGATGTTTTCCACCACCGCGTGGCACACGTCGGCCCGGCGGTGATGCAGCGTGCATCACCGGTGACCGAGTTGGGTCACTTTGGTAGGCCAGAACGGCGGCGAGAAGCATGGCGGTTTTCATGAGTCCCCCTCCTGAGGGGTCCGAGCAGTGACTGGAGCGCACGGACTTGAAGTCCGCTTGCACCTGTTCCTGGTTGTCGTGGCGAGTTCTACAGGGGAGGGGTGCAGACACCGGTATGTAGGACGCCCCCTCGACAGGGAAGTACCGAGACGGTGAGGCTTTTCCGTCAAGCTCGGGAACCTGCGGATTAAAAGTCCGTAGGTCTTCTTGCTTGGCGGTGCTACAGGCTGCGGTCGGCGCCGCGGTGATGTTCGCGGGGGGAGGTGCTGCGCCGACGCTGCTGTTGCTCTGCCAGCCAGAGGCGTTGGTCAAGGGTGAGCCCGTCGATGCGCCGGTGCTGTTGTTGGCGGCGGTGGTCGGCGCGGAGCCGGGCCAGGGTCTGGCGGTACTGGTGCTGCAGGTCAGCGACGGGTTTCGGCGGGCTGGTGGTGTTCGTCGCGGCGGTGGCGGTGATGGTGTGGCTGCGGTGGGTGCGGCCGAGGATTCCGCGCAGGGCGGCGGCGGCTTGGGCGTGGTTGCCGCGCTGGGCTGGCTGCATGTCAGTGCCGGCGGTCTCGGCGGTGTCGCTGTAGATGTAGGCGGTGTTGGTGTGCCGGCGTCCAGCGTCATCTGACCGGTGTCGAGGTGGCGCAGCAGTGTGTGCACGGTGGCACCGGTGTCGCCGGCCTGTTCGCGGACCGCGACACTGACCGCCCGCCCGGTCGGGGCCGCGACGAGCACCTGTTTTCCGGCCCGGTTGGCCGCTGCCCGCAGGGCCCGCAGGGAGGTCGTCTTGCCCGCCCCGGCGGGTGCGGACAACGGTTGCAGCAGCTGCTCGGAGGTGGCGATGGCAGTTATCTGGGGTCAGATTCTGATGTTCACTGTTGTTCCCGCTGAGGCGAGTTGGCCTGGCTTGGCGTGATGGGTAACAGGCTGGGCTGCCGGTGTTTCCGGTTAGGGGTTGGTTGGTGCGGTCTGGCTGGCGCGATGGTTCGGGAGCCCGTCGCTTCGTCGCCGCCATCATGGCGGGCTGCCGTCGGTGACGGGTGCGGTGACTTGTTGGGGGTGGGTGCGGGTGTTGGTTCTTAATGGCGGGTGGCTAGTTGTGGTGGTGTGGAGTGGCTGGTGGTTGTTGGGCGGTGGGTGGCTCGTTGGGGCCACCAGCTGGCTTCGCGTAGGAGTGTGGCGATGGCGGGGACAGTGAGGGTGCGCACGAGGAAGGTGTCGAGTAGGAGTCCGCAGCCGATGATGAGGCCGGCTTGGATCATGATGGCCACTGAGCCGACCATGAGGCCGAACATGCTGGCGGCGAAGATGAGGCCGGCTGAGGTGATGACGGAGCCGGTGTTGGCGACGGTGCGCAGTACGCCGACGCGGATGTTGTGTCCTGATTCTTCGCGTAGTCGTGAGACGAGCAGCATGTTGTAGTCGGCGCCGACTGCGACCAGGATGATGAACGCGAGTAGTGGTACTGGCCAGGCGATTTCGTGTCCGAGTCCCCATTGGAAGATGAGGACGCCGATGCCCAGTGAGGCCAGGTAGTTGAGCACGACGGTGCCGAGCAGGTAGAGCGGGGCGAGCAGGGCGCGCAGTAGTAGGACGAGGATGAGTCCGACGATGAGCAGTGTGGCGAGGGCGAGTTGGGTGAAGTCGGCTCGCAGCAGTCGTTGGATGTCGGAGTTGACGGCGGGGAACCCGGCAACGGAGACGGTGGCTTGGTGCAGTGAGGTGTTGGGGCGTGCGGCGTTGGCGACGTCGGTGATTTCGTGTGCGAGGCGGGTTGCTTCGGCGCTGTAGGGGTCGTGGCTGGTTTCGATGGCAAAGCGTGCGGTTTTTCCGTCTGGGGAGAGGAATTGTTTTGCCATATCGGTGAATTGGCGGTTTTGGAAGGTGTTGGCGGGCAGGTAGAAGCCGCTGGAGGAGTCCGAGTTGGCGGTGGCGCGGGCGGCGTTTTGGAGTTGGGTGGCGATCTGGCTCATCCCGGACAGCATTTCGATGTTGCTGTCGGCCAGTGCGTGGACGCCGGTGGCCAGTGCTTGGGCGCCTGAGGCGAGTTGGCTGATGCCGTCTTGGAGGCGTCGGATGTTGCCGGCCAGGTCGGCGGGGTCTCCGAGGGTTGCGAAGGCTTTGTTGAGGGAGGTGACCGCGGTGTGGACGGTGGCCAGGGTGCCGGCGACGGTGGCGTTGGTGTCGGGGTTGTAGCGATCGCCGAGTTCGGCGATCTGGGTGAACAATCCGCTGTCGCGCAAGCTCACCAGTGTCTGGACTTGGTCGCGGATCTGGGCGCATTGGGGTGTGGTGGCACACCACGGGGAGGTGTTGAGGGCGCCGGTGAGGGGGTCGAGGACGGCGATGGCGTGTTGGGCTTGTTCGGCCAGGGGGCGCAGCCCGGGACCGGATTGGATGGCGCGGTCGACGCCGGGGGCGGTGGCCGAAAGTTGTTGCAGCAGGGGCCGGAACTGTTGAATCTGGGTGCCGGCGGACTGGGCTTGGGTGAGTGTCGCGGTGAGGGGGGTCAGGGCGGTGCGCAGGGTGGTGTCGAGTTGGGCCAGGCCGCCGGCGAGTTGGTCGGCGCCAGCGGTGAGCTTGGCGAGGTCGTCTTTTCTGGCGTTGCCGTCGGCGACGGCGCCGGCCATCTTGTCGCCGATCTGGCCGTTCTGCCAGGAGAGTTGGGCTTGTTCGAGGCGGGCTCCGGTGGGGCGGGTGACGCCGGACACTGTGGTGACGCCGGGGATCTGGGAGACGCGGGAGGCCATTTCGTCGAGGTCGGCGAGCCCTTTTGCGGTGCGCATGTCGGTGGGGTTTTCCACGACGAGGAATTCGGTGATGACGATGTCTTTGGGGAAGTGGCGGTCGAGTAGTTGGTAGCCCTGGTTGCTGGCGGTGGTGGCGGGCTGGCCTTTGCGGTCGTCGTAGCTGATCTTCATCGTTGTTGTGGCCGCGGCCAGGGTCAGCAGGATGACCAGGCTGGCGATCAGCAGGGGCACGGGTCGGCGGACCACCGCGACCGCGACGCGGTTCCAGTAGCGGCGGGTGCGGTCGGGTTTGGGGTCGCCGATGCCGCGTCGGGCGGCCAGCGCCAGCACCGGTGGCAGCAGCGTCACGGTGGCCAGGAATCCGAACATGACGGCCACCGCGCAGGCCGGGCCGAGGGCGGCGAACACGCTCAGTTGAGCGAACACCATGGCCAGGAATGCGAAGGCGACGGTGGCCGCCGAGGCCAGGATGACCCGGCCGATGCTGGCGGTGGCGTGCACGATGGCCTGTTCGGGCGGCACCTGTGCGCGGCGCTGCTCGTGGTAGCGGCTGATCAGAAACACCGTGTAGTCGGTGCCGGCTCCCAGCAGGATCGCGGTCATGAACGCCACGGTGAATTGCGAGACCGGCATTCCCAGCTGGCCCAGGGCCGAGAGCACACCGCGCCCGACGACCAGGCTCACCGCGATCACCAGCAGCGGCAGCAGCGCGGTGAACACCGAGCGGTACACGATGAGCAGGATCACCGCGATCAGGCCGGCGGTGGCGATCGAAATCAGCACCAGGTCGTGTTCGGCGGCCGCGATCTGGTCGCTGAACGTGGCGGGCGGGCCGGTGACGTACGCGGTGGTCGACGTGCCGGCGAACACGTCGGCGGCGATGTCGCGCACCGCTTGCACGGATTCGGCGGCGGCGGGATCGCCCAGGGTGCCGGCCACCCCGACCGGCAGAAACCAGGCCTTGCGGTCGGCGCTGACCGCCTGCGTCGCGGTGATCGGGTCGGCCAGCAGGTCCTGAACCAGCAAGACGTGGGCGGTGTCGCCGCGTAGCCGCGCCACCAGGTCCTCGTAGCGCTCCCGCGTCGCGGGGGTCAGCCCGGCGGGGTCTTCCATCGCGACGAACACCATGGTCTTGGAACCTTGTTCGCCGAACGCCGCGCTCATCCGGTCCACTGTCTGAAACGACGGCACATCATGGGGGAGCAGCTCCGCCGATTGCTGGCGCACCACGGTTTCCAATTGGGGAAACAGCAGTGCCAGCACCACCGCGACGCCGAGCCAGGCGCCGATCACCAGCGTCTTGTGCCTCACCGTGAACCTCGCCAGCGCCGCCAACCGCGCGCTGTACTCGCTGGAATCCGCCGGTTCGGCCGAACGGCGGTATCGCCGCCGAGCATTCATCGCGGTGCCCGAACCATCCGGATCGCTGTCGGTCACTACCCCTCCACCCGAGAAAAGGAACTATCGGTATCGCTACGCTACTAGGAGTACCACAGTGGTTGGCGCTGCGCGTCCGCCGGGGCCGCGCGGCGCGCCTGTGGGCCGCTAGTGACCTGCGCCGACGCCGGCGTCGGTGTCGTCGGCGTCGGGGATGTCGTGGCGGACCACCCGGACCCGGCCACGCGGCAGGCAGGCCATGTATCCGTGGCGTTTGCCGTAGAGCTCCCAGGCCGTGGCGTGCGCGTCGGCCTCCACATCGATGCGGTGCCCTCGGGAAAAACCCAGGTGCAACGCGCCGTCATCGCCGTACCGGGCGTGCGTGCACACCGCGCCGGCCAGGTCGAGCAGCGGGCGTTCGTGCACCGCGACCCGGTTGGGGTCGATGAGCACTTGTTCGGCCGGAAAGTCCCCGACGGGCGGCAGCGTCAGCCTCAGGGGACGCGAAATCACCAGCTCGCTGTAGCCATCGAGGTCCAACACCAACCCGTCGCGCAGCGACACGCGTTGCACGACGCAGTCTTCGATCCATTGGGTGAACATGGCGCCTCCTTCGACACGTCTTTGGGTCGCATCTGAAGGGTACGGTAAGTATCGCTGCGATACTATTAGTATCGTTAACTGTTGGGGGTGAGGGAGGCCAGGCGATCCACGATGCGCCGGCTGGCCCGATCGATGCGGTCACGGGTCTGGGCCGCCGAGGCCCGCCGGCCGATGAACGCGGTCAGGTTCGCCAGCCAGATGTCGGCGAGGAGCTCGGCGACCGGCTGATCGAGCGGCCCGGGCGTGTCGCCGCCCAGGGTGTGGGCGAGCAGGCGCTCGATGACCGCGGCGGCCTCGTCGAGGGCGGCGGCCGCGGTGCTGTCGGCGGCGACGAATGCCCGTGTCATGGCCTCGGTGAGATGAAGGTCGCGCTGCCAGCGGTCGTGCAGATACCCGGTCAGCCGATCCAGGCGCTGCTGAGGTGTCGTGCCGGTGGCGGCCCAGTCCTGGGCGGCTTGCAGCCGCCCGAATTCTCGGGCCAGCGCCGAGACCAGCAGGTGGGTCTTGGACGGGAAGTAGCGGTAGAGCGTGCCGACCGCGATACCGGCCCGCTCGGCTACCGTGCGCATCCGCACCGCCTCATACCCGCCCGCGGCGGCCACCACCAGCGCCGCATCCAGAATCGCCTCTCGGTGACGCGTCGGCGTCCGCGGACGCGGCGGCGCGGTCGGGTGTGGTGCCACCGGCCGCGGATCCGCCTGGGATTGTTGGCTTTTGGGTTGGGCGCCGGTGTCGGTCGCGGTCACGATGTCGGGTCGTGCGGATCGGCGTGGGCCCGGCTGCTGCGGGTGAACCGTTCCAGCAGGCCATCGAAGGCCGCCAGATCACCGTGGGCGGCGAAGTGCTCGGTGCTCACCACGACGAACACCGCGCTCGCGGTGAACCGGGTGACGCCGTCGGTGCCGGTGCCTGTCGCGCGGACATGCAGGGCGCGGCCGTTGCGCTCGGTGATGTGCGCGGTGATCCGGTGCGGTTGGTGCAGTGGCACCGGCAGCAGATACTCGACGGTCAGACTGCGTGTCACCGCCGGGGTGCCGGCGATCCACAACGTGAAGCCCAGCACGTCATCGCAGGCGGCCGCCACCGCGCCGCCGTGCGCCAATCCCGGCGCCCCGATGTGGCGTTCGTCGAAGGTCGCATCGGCATACACCTGCTCGCCGCAGCGATACACCACCAGCTGCAGGCCGTGGGGGTTGTCCGGGCCGCAGCCCATACAGTGCGGGGTGTGGGCGGGCAACCGTTCCGCGGGTGACCCAACCCCACGGTCACCGTGGGGTACCTCATCCCGACACGGCACATGCTCGGACACCCGATACCTCCAGTACGACCAGTTTCGCAACGCTACTGTTGGTACCATAAGTGTCGGGCGGGCGGCACCCGTTGGCCATAAAGGGGGAAGCGGCAAGGAGAGTGAGTGTGAGCAGCAGCCAGCCGGATCGAGTCCACGACGAAGACGACGACGAAATCGACCCCCGCCGCACCCGGTCCCGCAATCGCTTACTGGACGCGGCGGCCGCGCTGCTCAGCACCGGTGGTGTCGAGGCCGTCACCGTCGAGGCGGTCACCAAAGCCTCCAAGGTGGCCCGAACCACCCTCTACCGCCACTTCGGCAGTTCATCGCACTTGTTGGCGGCCACCTTCGAACGGCTGCTACCCCAAGTCACCCCGCCGGCACCGGCCGGCGGGACGGTGCGCGAACGCCTCATCGAACTGCTCACCCGTCAGGCGGCGCTGTTCGCCGACGCCCCGCTACACGTCACCATGCTGGCCTGGCTGTCCCTCGGGCCGACCGCAACCACCGACCACGCCGGCAGTGAACACGCGGCCGGCACGCTGCGCGCACGCGTCGTCGACCAATACCGACAACCCTTCGACGCCATCCTGCAAAGCGCAGAAGCCCGCGCCGAACTCGACGACTTCGACGTGAACCTCGCGTTGTGCCAACTCATCGGGCCGCTCGCCTTCGCCCGCATGACCGGACTGCACACCATGACCCCCCACGACACCACCCGCATCGTCGACGACTTCCTCACCACGCATCAACGCAAAACCACCCCCACCGCACCCACACCGCCCGGCGACAACGGTGTGCCGGTCACCGCCGACTAACGCCGGTCCGCCGCCGGTTCAGCGACCAACCGATCGGCAGACACCGACACGCCCTGGAAAGATCTCCCCACCACAGCCCGCCGGGCCAGATCTTGTCGATGACCTGGCAATCGGGCCGACGGGCACGGGCGGGCACTCACGAGTTGGCCAGGAGGCCGGGAAGGCCTCCGTCACGGCGGGCCAGGCCGTGACGGGACTGTCGAAATAACGGTGGATCTGGACTTGGTCTGACACGCCGGGCGTGAGCTTGGCGGGAAGGACTGATGATGTCCGAAACACTCGAATCCGTGGCGATTGATGTGGATCACAAAGAGCTTGCCGAGCAGCTGCTCGCCCAGGCCAAGGAGCAAGGTGTGGAGTTGGTGGGCCCCAACGGCCTGCTCAATCAGCTGACCAAGAACGTGCTCGAGACCGCGCTGGACGCGGAGATGAGCGAGCACCTGGGCTACGACAAACACGATCCGGCAGGCCGGGGATCAGGCAATTCCCGTAACGGCACCCGATCTAAGACGGTGTTCACCGAGATCGGGCCGGTGGAGATCGAGGTGCCCCGCGACACTAATGCCAGTTTCGACCCGGTGATCGTCAAGAAGCGCCAGCGCCGGCTGACCGGCGTCGATGAGATCGTGTTGTCACTGACGGCCAAAGGCTTGACTACCGGGGAAATCGCGGCTCATTTCGACGATGTCTACGGCGCCACGGTGTCCAAGGACACCATCTCCAAGATCACCGACAAGGTGATCGAGGAGATGACCGAATGGTCCAACCGGCCACTGGAGTCGGTATATCCCGTGGTGTTCATCGACGCGATCTTCGTCAAGGTCCGCGACGGCCAGGTCACTAATCGACCCGTTTACGTGGCCATCGGGGTCACCTGTGCCGGGGAGCGAGACATCCTCGGACTGTGGGCTGGCGACGGTGGTGAGGGCGCGAAGTTCTGGCTGTCGGTGCTCACCGAGATCAAGAACCGCGGCACCACCGATGTGTGCATCGTGGTCTGCGACGGTCTTAAAGGACTACCCGATGCGATCAACACCGTGTGGTCGCGAGCGGTGGTTCAGACATGCGTGATCCATTTGTTGCGCAACACCTTTCGTTATGCATCGCGCAAGTACTGGGATCAAATCGCCAAGGACATCCGGCCGGTCTACACCGCGGCGACCGAGGCGGCAGCCAAGGAACGTTTCACCGAGTTCACCGAGAAATGGGGTGCGCAGTACCCGGCAATCACACAGTTGTGGGAGAACGCGTGGAGCGAGTTCGTGCCGTTCCTGGACTACGACGTCGAGATCCGCCGCGTCATCTGCAGCACCAATGCGGTGGAATCCTTGAACGCCCGCTATCGGCGGGCAATTCGGGCCCGTGGGCACTTTCCGACCGAGCAGGCCGCGATGAAGTGCCTCTACCTGGTCACCCGATCCCTGGACCCCACCGGCCGAGGTAAGGCACGATGGGCAATGAGGTGGAAGCCCGCACTCAATGCGTTCGCGATCACCTTCAGCGGCCGGATCACTCCGACTGGCAGCTAACCAATGCCAAGCCAGATCCACCGTTTATCTGACAGTCCCGGCCGTGACCGCAGCACACCTCGGGGGGCGTACTGGGCTCAGGGGGTCTGTTCGTGCAGGGTGTCGAGTTGGCCGTAGAGCAGCTCGATGGTTGATTGTTGTTCTGCGACGGTGGCTTTGAGTGCGGCGATCTCTTTGTCTTTGGCGGCGAGTTTGTGGCGCAGCGCGGCGTGGATGCTGGTTTCGCGGCCAGTCGATGCCGGTTGTCGGTCGGTATGCCGGCCGCGGTATTGCTCGATGACGGTCACCAGGTCGTCGTGTTTGTAGATGGTTTTGCGGGACACCTTGGCGCGGCGGGACACGGTGGAGAAGTTGATGGTGGCGTTGGTCTTGCGCAGGTGGGCGATCGCCTTCTCGATGTCGCGGCGCTTCTCATCGCTGCGGGCCCGGCGGTATTCGGCCAGCGCATCGAGTGCCTTCTGGGTGGGCGGTGGCGGCTTGGGGCGGCTCATCGCGGCGGGTCCGGGTCGGCCTTGCGCAGCACGGATTCGTGGCTTCCCCGGGTCGCGGTGCGCATGGTGGGTGCCCGGTTGGCGGTACCGGCTCCCGCGACACTGCTCACGCTGCCATCGGTCACGTCGTCGCGGCGGAGCCGGTCGAGGATGGCATCCAGCGAGGCGATTTCGCGGCGACGTTCGTGGATCCACACGTTGTCGTCGGTGAGTTCGCGCCCGGTGCGGGCACGGTACTGCTCGCGGCGGATGTCGATCAGCTTCAGGGTCTTGGCGCGTTGGTCGACCAGTTCGTCGAGGTGGGTGGCGTCGGTGGCGAAATGCCCGCATGACAAGCAGGCGTTGCCCTTGTCGCAGGTGGCCACCGGCGGCAGCAGACATACCCCGTTGGGCAGCACCCGGTCGGTACGGGCCGAGAGTTGGGTCATGTCGTAGATGTCAGACGGGCTGATGGCGATGTCGGTGCCATGAGCGCCGATCTTTTTGTGTCGCAGGAACTCCGCTTCGGCCGTCGCTTGCAGGGTCGCCGCGTAACGCAGGGTCATCGCCGGCGAGGCGTGCCCGAGGTAGCGCTGCACCACATGGATGGGCACCCCGTCGTTGAGCAGTTCGGTGGCGCGGGTGTGGCGCAGCCGGTGGGTCTGGGAGAACCGCAGCGGGTGGCCGGCGGTGTCGGTGAGGCCGTGGATGGTGTCGAGCCGATTGAGGATCCGGCTGTAGGAGTCATAGCTGCGTGGTCGTTGGCCCTGGTGCTGGTAGCGCACCCCGAGGAACAGGTATTTCGGCTCGAAATACGGGTAGCGCGCCCGGATCCAGTCTTGCTGTTCGCTGATCACGTTGACCACGGCCTGCTCGACGAGGATGGTGGGCACCACCCCGTCGACTTTGGTCTGTTGGTAGCGCAGTTTGGCCACGAATCCGTCGGGATCGTCGGTGGCTCCGGCGGGGCGGTCGTGGCCCGGGATCGGTTGCAGTGGACTGTAATCGAGCATCAGAATCTCTGAGGCCCGACGCCCGGTCAACGCTTGCAGCAGCCAGATCCGGGCCGCTTGCGGATCGCCGAGACCGGACACGACCGAGATCGTGGAATCGGGGTGGGTGATGACTACCGGTTTACCCGCGTCGGCGGCCAGCACGTCGAGATAGCACAGCATCCGCTGGAGCTCGGCGGTCGAAAACCAGGTCAGCTCCCGGCCGCCGGTAGGGCGTCGGCTGCGAAACGCCGCACCCCACAACCGGGTATGAGTGTCGGTCAACCGGCTCCAGCGAGGATCTCCGGTCGCTGCCGCGGCTTCCTCGGCATGGTCCACCATGAACGTGTAGAACATCTGAACCTTGGACTGGACGACCGCGATCGTCGCCGCCGACAGCGGACGCTCCGGTTTGGCCCGCGCGGCAGGTGATTTGAGGTAGTCGGTGAACTCGGTGAACAACAGCCGCAGCGCCGCCCGGTCGGTGCTGATCACCGGGTCATCGATCCCGCGTTCGGCTAGGAACGGGCCCAAGTGGCGGGTGATGCCGCGGGTGCGGCCGATCACCGACGACCAGCGCAGCAGTTCAGCCGTCAAGCAGGTGCGAAGCCAGAACCGTACCCCGTCGCGCAGCCAGGCCGGTTCGATCCCTCCGAGGCGTGCGACCTGGTCGTGGCAGGGTTCGTGCTCACGTTGCGGGATTCGGGGATCAGCGTCAAGATCCCAGATGTCATGGGCCCACCATGGCCAGTCGGTGCAGCGGACCGACACATACAGGTGCAGGTGCTCGATGAAACTGGTCACGTTGCGCCGAAATCCGGCCGACGGCAGCCGGCCGGTGCGGCGCTCGAACTCGCGCACCCCGTGGCGCACGATGGCCTCGGCGCTCAGATCAGCGATACTGACCGGGTGACGCCGGTGCCGTTGGTGGTAGTCGGTGGCGGCGATGCTCAGTGCGCCGCTGGTCCATTTCAGCAGTGACGGTTCGATCTTGCGGCGTTGTTCGTGTCCGCACAGCCACACCCACCACGCGAGCTCGTCGCAGAACCGTTGCGGCACACCCTGTGGGGTGAAGTCGTGGCCGTCCGGGGTGGGCCGGTAGCGCGGGTTGTGCTGAAAGACCGTATTGGCCGGGGCGGTATCCAGGTGATAGACCAGGGTGCGCCACTGCGCGGGTACCTGTTGCCACTGCTGCGTCCACCGATCCTCGCCGCCACGATGGGTGGGCGCTGTGTGTGCCGGTGCAGGACTGTCATTGGCCGTCACGGTTCACCTTCCACCCGGCGACATAGTTCTTCCATTCGGCCAGCGTGCGCATCTGCGCGTCGGCGGTCACCCAGCCGTAGGTCGACAACGTGGTCTGCACGTCGGCGTGCCCGAGACGGCGCATCACCACGTGCACGTCCACCCCGGCCAGCAACAGCGCGGTGGCGTGGGTGTGGCGCAGCCAGTGCGGCGTCCACTGCTCAGGCAGCACATCGGCGCGGCGGGCGGTGATCAGATCGACCTTGTCGTAGAGGGTTTCCGGGCGCAGCGGGGCGTAGCGCACGCCGCGCACCAGGTTGACGAACACGAAACACGACGCCAGGTCGCCGACCGCGATATCCGCGCCGGCGGCCACCAGCTGCCACACATACTCGGTGTAGAGGGCGACCAGATCGTCGCCGATGTAGATCCGGCGCGGGCCCGATTTCGCGCGCACCCCGTGCGGATGATCATCACGGCCCGCCACCAGTATCGACGGGGTACCACCACCGGCGATATCAAAGTCATGGTGGCGCAACGACAACGCTTCACCGATGCGCATGCCGGTTTCGGCCAGCACCGCGAAAAACAACCGATCACGCAGCCCCGCCCCGCCGCCCGACCATTCACCCGAGACTGTCTGGACACTGCACGCATCCAAGATCGCGTTGACCTGCACGGGCAGCAGCACCGGTGTTTCAGCGCGCTGCAGCCCGCGCAGCCGGTGAATCGGCCCATCGTGTTCGCGTCTCGGGCCGACTCCGGCCAGAAACGGTGCATAGCGGCCCCGCCGGGACGTCCGAGCATGACTGGCGTACAACCGCCGGTAGGGGCGCACCAGGTCATGGGCATCGGCGAAATACCGGTACATCGACAACACCGCCGCGCTGCGCGGCAGCAGCGACGACTCGGCCAATCTCTGCTTTGGTTCACCGATACGGGCCACCCCGGGCAGATCCCCGGTACGCAGATAGGCCAGGAACTGGCCGAACAGACTGGTGGGGAAATCATCCCACGCCGTACCGGTACCTTCCAGCACCGTCCACCACGCCGCCAGCCCATAGGCATAGGCGCGCAACGTGTTCGGCGAGCTCCCTTGGTTACGCAGAAACGTCAGGTACTCGCGCGCCGGGGCCACGGGCAATTTGTCGGCGCCGACCACCGTGTAGGTGGGTGGTCGGTCCACAAAACGCACCCGCTGCACCTGTGCCACCGTCAGTAGCACCCCACCATATTCACGATGGCCTGCCGTTGCGGAAATCGTCCAACCGGATCACCTGGGAGCCACCGGCAGCGGGTGGGGCCGGGGTGCGGCCATGGCCGACACTGGCCGCGACCGGCCTATGCTCGGCCGCCGGCGCCGGTCGCTGCGTGGCCAAAAACCAATCCAGCACATCAGCGGGATAGATCATCGATTCCCGGGCGCTCAGCATCCGCACCGACGCGCCGCCGTAACAGCGCTCCACCCACTTGCGCAGCAGCCGCGGCCGCTCCGGGACGCGGTCAGCCCACCCCGGTTCCGTCATACCCCACGTATGCCCGGTGGCCGGGTTGATCCGTGAATGCAGCTGGGTGGTCAACATTTTCGCCCGGTCCGGCGCGATCAGCCCCGAATCCCGCAGATGCATGATCAACGACCCCAACGACAGGCCCCACTTGTCTTTGAGCGGACGCAGATTCAACAGCGACAACACCCGCGGCAACTCACCGGCGATAACCCCTGCCGGGGCCAACAACTCGGTCGCGAACCGGTTGGCCTCCAACTCATCGGCGGCACTGACCGAGCAATAGGCGTGACTGTGCAACACCAAATGACCGAGCTCATGGGCGACCGTGAACCGGGTCCGCTCCCACGAGTCGCTATCCCGTAGCACCAACAATGGGCGGTCCCGCAACCGGCCCACCCAACTGGAATACCCCAAATGCCGCTCATCACGAGAGCGCCCACCGGTCGCGGCGAACTCGCTTTCCCAATCACCGGCGACCCGGCGCCGGACAATCACCGGAGCGCCCAGCCGCTCGGCCTCATACATCAAATCATCAAGCGGCTCATCGGGTTCCAGGCCCATCGCCTCACGCAGACGCGCTGCGGCCACCGGAATCGAACTGTGCGCCAACTCATCCGGACTGACCGTCGGAACCTTCACCGGAGGCAGCTTCGATCGGCCGTCGAGCTCACCGAGGAAATCGCCAGCCAACGACGCGAACGTCGCCAAAAACTCCTGCTCACCCACCGTCATCGACTTCGGCGCCCGAAACAACAACTCGTTCGCGCTGATCCGTGTCTGCGGCTCCGAGCTGAAAAACGCTGCAGGAAACCGGAACAACCCCGCCATCCGCGCAACATCGCCGTCGTTGAGCCGCACCGTCGGCGACTTCTCAATCTGGGACTGTCGCGACGTACTCCAGCCTGTGGCCGCCACCACCGACCGCGCCGTCATCCGCCTCAACAACCGGGCCTGCCGGACCCGTGCACCAAAAACCTCAATCATCGTGCGCTCAATTCAACGTCACCGGGTTGGGAAACCCACATGCACCCAACACTGTGCACGACGGCTACGACGATTTCGGCGGACCGCCCTCCTCGTCCTGCTCGCGGGCGGCGTCCTCGTCGACGTCGACGAAGTCGTCGTCGCGGCGCCGAGTCCCCAACGACCCATCCCGACCGACCTCGCCGAGACCAACGTTGAACGAGCGGTCCTCCATGATCGGCGGGGGCAACGGCGTCCGGCCGTACAAAACCTCCACATTGTCGAGCAGCAGCCCCGCCGCCAGCACCGCACCACCGAAAAACCCGCGACCGTCCGGCCACCACAACAGATATTCCCGATACGCCTGGGGTTCGGCGATACCCTCCTGCCCGCCGATCGGGTGACCCAACACCTCCTCGAGGCTGTACTGCTCCCCACCCGGCACAAACGGCACAGTGTCGATCAGCTGACCAGTCCGCCGGTTTCGCGGATGCTTGCGCACATAAATCCGTGAGCCCTTCTCGTCGACAAGAAGAACCCCCATCCCGTTGCCCGCCTTGACTTTTAGAGTCGAGTTGGGAGTCTGCCGCCGCAACCGCGACATCAGAAACGTTTCCAAAACCGAGCACGACACCGTGATCGGTCGGACATGGCTGCCCTGATCGATAAAACGATCCGGGACTTCCGGATGTCGCGCAGCCAGATCGCCGTGCGCCTCGCCCAAAACCTGCGCGTGCTGGCGAACGAGTTCCTCCACGAGCCGCTGAGGATCGTCGTGTAGCTCCATGGGGTAAACATTTACCCCGGTTTCCCACACTCCACGTCGCGCCACGCCGCCGGCAGTCGGCGAAATTTTGGCTGCCCATGACCTAATAGGTTACATGTGTGCGCAGGTTAAATAGCAGTTCAACACACCTTTATGACCACATTTGAGAATTTAACCCCTGATAAGAGCAGTGATCGCGGCGGCCTGATCCACCGACAGCGACTCGGTGTCGGCGGCGCTGAGGGGGATGACCGCGCGGGGGTCGGCGGCATCCATCGCCATCAGAATCGCGGCCTCCTCCTCGATCAGTTCGGCGGCGGTGTAGCGCACCGACCCCTCCCGCTGGTGGGCTGCGCAACGGTCGCTGACCCGGATCTTGACGTGATCCCCGGACTTCAGTCCGGGGAGCACGTCAACTCGACGACACCGCATCCCGTTACGAGTGTTGCTTGAGCAGAGCGTGGAACAGGCCCATCTCCACGGATTCCGGCTAGGCACCATCCGGGGGAATGTATTCCCAAGCCACTCGACGCTGCCCCAGCGTGACCTTGCGTACCGCCCCCTGGTGGGCAAGGCTGCGCAGGTGCCGGTAGATGCCGATCGCCGCATCCTGGGAGGTCCGCGGGCGACGCACAATGTGCCAGTTACGGTGACATTCAACGATTTCGATCGCCTGGTCGGGACGGGGCGCCAGACACACCAGCTCACAACCGAGGTCGATCCGTTCGGTGCACCACGGCAGCAGCCCGGCCAGCTCCGCACTGCTGACCGGCCGGCCGGCAGTGCGCAGCAGTTCCAGCAGTTGAGCCCTCAGCTGGAACGTTTCGGCCCGCGTCACGGCAGAGCCTTGCCGGTCGGGCCCGGTTCGACATCGAACAGAGGCTGCTGCACCGACAGCGGCCGATTCGACCACAGCACCACTGGCGGTCCCGTCCGCACGTTCAGACTCGCCTGACTCCATCCGCCCGGTGGCTTCACCTCGACGCCCTCATGGTCCATCCTGGTCACCACGGTCGCCTTGGTCTTCGCCAGCGCCGCAACAACAGTGGCGGGCCCGGGCCGCAGGGCCGCGCCCGGGTCTGCGCCCTGCGCCCCGAACAGGTCGGTCCGCAGATCGGCATAGAAACACACCCCCCGCCGGGAGCCGAGGGCTTCGACGACCTTGACCGGCGGCAGGCATTCCAAAGTGACGTTCTTGAGTCGCTGCGCCAGAGTCTCCATCTGCTCGACCTCGGGGTCTGAGCCAGGGTGTGGTCGCCGCCGTCGTGGGTCTCGCCATTGCGGCCGCAGGCGGGCAGGACCGTCGGCGCTCTGGCTCAGCAGCACCCACACTCGTCGCGCCACCTCGAGATCATCCGTTCCGGGAGAGTGGCAACCGCTACTGCGGGCGATATCGAACTCTGCTCGACTCAACGGGGTCAACGAGCAGGCGCGGCGCAGTTCGGTGGGCCGATCCCGCAGCACCCGCCAGAAGGTCACGATGCCGTGGTCGGTGTCGTTGATCGTTTCGGTCTGGCTGGGTGCCTTGTGCAGCAGCACCTCCAGACCCCCGGACTGCAACTGCACGTAGTGGGTGTGCGCGGGAAGCATGGCCGCGATACGGGCGCTGGCCTCCTGCGCTCCCGCCGCCCGCTCCGCCAGTGGGGAGACCACGGTGGTGTCGACTCTCATTGCCCCACGGCGCTGTCGGTGTCGCGCAGCGCCGCCAGTGCTGCGCCCGGTCGTGGCTGGAGGCGGTCGTCAGTGCTGTGCCGCACGGGAATCAGCAGCGCCAAGCCTCGGCGGATGCTGCCGTCCTTGCGGCGGCCGGTGGGGGTGCTCAGTGCGCGGAGCCACGCACCGGGGCTCGGTTTTTCGTAGTCGACCAGTGCGGCCAAGGTCACCACCATGGACATCAGTTCGTACCGATTGGTCTGCTGCAGGGTGTGCCACAGCTCGTCTGGGCTCACCTCATGGACATCACCGACCACGGTCAGCGCCTGGCGGTAGAGTCGCTGGCACTCCTCGATGCGGGCATCGCTGAGTGAGTACACCAGCGGCAGAGTGCCCTCCCCCAGCAGGTGGCGCAGTTGGTCGGCCACCGCGGAGCGTTCCAACAGCAGCCCGGCGCGGACCACCGCCTGAGCAGTCCACAAGTCGCAGAGCCCGAATGTGCGATACGGATTGTGTTCGCGCCACCCGTCGGATTCGAACTCCTCGCGGTGGCGGCGCAGCACCGTCTCGACCGCACGCCGGTCGACCTCGTAGAAGTCGGCGACCTCGGTCAGGATGCGTGGCAGTGGTCGGTCCAGCGGATTGAGCTCGTCGAGGACACCCACGATGCGACTCAGCTTGTTGCGCTTGATCCGGTCGCGCTCCCTCTGGTGGTAGGCCGCCTTGCGGCGACGATCCTCATCGGTGCGCCACGATCCACCGCGCTCGCCGCCGTACTCGTCGTCGCTCACCCCTGCCCCTCTCGTGCGTCGCGCAGCACCTTCGGATTGATCAGTGCCGACCAGGAAACCGGCTGCAGCCCAACGAAACCTCGTGCCCCATCGCGCCATGGGCGGCGGGCCAGGCGGGCCGGTGACTCGAACACCCAGTGATACAACTGCTGGGTCCTGCGGGTGTTGCCCCACGGGGCGCAGCATCCACGGGCGCGGTGCACGTCGACGAGCACCGCGGCACCGAGCCAGCCCTGCTGGCAAGCATGGAAGTCCATGCACTGCAAACCCTGTCGTCTGCCCAGCTCGATCCCGGCGTGGTCGAGACGGGCTCCGGCGTAGATCAGCACCGGACCCCGGTAGGTGGTGGTGTCGGTGCGGTTCTCCACGGTCTTGCCGCCGGCCTCGGAGGGCACCATCAACATCGACGCCCACGGCCGCCGCAGCGTCAACCCCATCGCATGACCGGGTGAAGCCACTGGGTCAGCCGGGGATTGCGCGTAGTCGCAGAGCACGCTGCTGACACCACCGGGATCGACGATCCCGCACACGCACCCACCGTCGCAGCCGGCGCAGCGGTCCCGCAGGGCCAGCAGGTGCTCGCTGCGACCGGCCAGGCGCACCGCGACATGCACTGCCGCCGCCCACCGTTGCCGATCGCTGTACAGGTGTGGGGCGTCGAGGAACGCACCGGCATCGAGGTCGCCGGCGATCCGGTGAAACGTCGCCGGATAGTCCTCCCCCCGTGTGGTGGTGCCAGCGCAGGCGAGGCTGATCCGGTGGCATGGAGCCAGGGTCATGGTCGTCATCGAGGGTCCCCCATCGGTATTCGTGTCGGACGTGTCGTGGCCTGATGTGCTGAGACCAGCGCGGTCAGTTCGGTGAGGTGATCGCTGAGCTCAGGCAGCAGATGCGCCAGCGTGTCGGCCGTCGTCCCGGTGTTGCGTCGCCGCCGCCGAAACGAGGTCGGCGTGTCGGCACCGGGAGTGACGGCCTCAAACCCCTCGGCGTGGACGTCGGTGATCAGCCAGCCGTAGTCGTCGGTCAGCGTCAGCGCCGACCAGTAGGCGCGGCGGACCTCGACGCTGGGCTGCGCATCGACCACCGACGGCAGCAGCCACGGCTGCCGCGCATCGTCGGGATGGGCTTTCCGGGCGGGCATGTGCAGCCGCAGCCTCGTCTCGACGAGGCGCAGCACGGTCTCGGCGTCCACGGGATCGAGGTGGGCCAGCCCGCCCAGCAGGTGAGCCACGTGAATCTCCAGAACGGGTGCGCTGTGGTCGGCGCTGGCGGCGGGCACGGTGTGCTGCTGTCCTGCGGCGTCTCGCACCGTCCACCCATCCAGGCTGAACTGCTCCACCGTCCATCCGTGATTGACCAACCGCGACATCGCCCAGTGCAGGCGATCGGCGAGAAGGTCGACATCGCCTGTCGGTGTCGCCCGGATGCGGCGTCGGTCCGGGCGAACCCGGCGGTCGCGTGCGTCGAGCTGCACAGTGTTGGTCACGATGGTCTCCTCTGTCTAGCCCTGCGGTGGCTTCGTGCGCCGGCCAGCGGTCGGTGGTGGCGGTCCGTCGACGCCACCACGGTCGGTGTCGGAGGCACGCTCTCGGGAGGTCTCACGCGAGGACGCGGTACTGCTGGTGCCCGAGCGTCCCGGACCCGAGGTGACTGGACGTACACCGGAAGCCCCGCGCGACGGCGCTGCGGAGGGTGCTGGAGGAGGTGGTGTCGATCGGCGTCCGGAGGAGTTGTCGTCGCGCCTGCTGCGCTGATCGGCCACCGCTTTGGTGGCCACCACGGCACCGGCGACGACCGGTCCGGCCGGCCCCGCCGCCGCCGAGGCGCCGACGGTGCCCGCCGTCGCGGCAGCACCCCCACCCGCGGCCGCGCCTGCACCCGCCGCAGGTGCGGCGGCTGCCACCCGCGCCCCGGTTGCGGCCGCGCCGGTGGCAGCGCTTGACGCCGCTGCCGAGGTGGAGGAACCCACGGGAGCGGGCGCAGCGCGTCCCGCACCCGAACCCGCACCCGGCGCCGGTCCCCGGGACCCGGCATTCCCCGAGGGCGGCGCCGGGTGAGGCCGCCGACCCGGACCCATCTGCGGGCCACGACTGCCGGCGTCGCCGCTGTGCTGACCGCTGGGAAGATGGGGACCCGCGCTGCCCATTCGGCGCAGATCCCGCGCACTGGCCCGCATCGCTGCGGCCTGCCCCATCGGTCCCATCCCGAACTGCATCGTGCGTTTGGCCATCGTCAACGGACCGGGCATGCCCTGGTCGCCGAATCCGCGCATCATCGCCCGGAACCCGAACACTGCGGCCCCGGTGATCAGCAGCATCACGATCATCTTCATGATCGGGTGCTCGATGTTCATGCCCGGCAACGTGTTTCCGGTGACCTGGGACATGATCACCAGGACCACACCGAACGCGGCGGTGGCGAACAGCATCTCCACGCCGTGCACCAACAGCTTGATCACCGTGCGCTTGGCATACTGCCGCTGCGGGCCCGGAGCCACCGCCACTGCCGCGGCCGGGATCAGCACCAGGATGTGCCAAAAGGTCAGGAACCCGATCCGGATGACTTCGCAGCCGATGTAGCACAACAGCAGCAGCAGGACCAGGACGATGCAGTTCATGAAGAACATCAGTCCGATCGTTTCGCCGCTGAGCTGGCGGGCGTGCGTGACAGCCGCCATGTGTCCGCACTGCTCCATCGCCTGTACCGGCCCACTGGCCGCACCCGCGATCGCACCCGCCTGCCCGGTGGCCTGGGCGAGCCCGCTGCCGCGGTTCAGTGCGGCGTTCCACGCCTCACCGCAGCCGGCATAGTTGTCGATGACCTCACCGAAGTTCGCGATCTGGATGGGGTGACGCACCAGCACGGTGGCCATCCACTGCGACAGCACGGTGGTCTGCGAGTCGATGTTGCCGTTGCCCAGCGACCCGTTGTTGCCGACGCCGAGGGAGAGCTGGAACCCCACTCCTCGTGCGGTGGCGAGCAGTCCGTGCTCACCCACCAGCTCATCCACCGGGTCGCGGAGGAACACCCAGATCAACAGAAGCACCAGATAGGCGCTGACCATGACTGCAGCTCCGGTGGCGAAACCCCGCCAGTAGCAGAGGATTCCACCGACGAACAGGCAGAGGACCACGGCCAGCGGCAGGATCTGGTAGGTCTGCACGAAGTGTGCGAGCGCCACCGCGATGGGGGTGGCCATCGCTCCCAGCCAGCCCAGCCACACCGACCCCAAGGCGAACTTGATGAACCAGATCCCCAAGGCGCACACCACGACGAGGAATCCACAGCACAACCCGAGCATCGTGGCCAGTTGGCTGTAGGTCAGGGCGATCTGCACGCGGTCGGCCAGGCCCGGCACCCAGGAGGAGGGGTCGAGCATGCTCATGTCGGTGCCCTGCTCCTTGACCGCCTCCAGCATCGACACGGTGCCGATGAAGTACGACCCGATCGGCTGGCCGGTGGTGTCGGTGATGCCGGTCCATCCCACCGCACTGGCGAACCCTGCGGCGCTGGCCTGCGGGGCGGTGACCAGGGCGGTCAGTGCTGCGGTCCAGAGCATCTGCGCCAGCAGCCACGCGCGGCGAAGGCCGGGACGGGTGTAGCGCCAGGCGCTGTAGGCGGTCAGCATGGCGACCGGTCCTCCGCGGGAGCGTGAAGTCCCCGGGTGTCGAACGCGGCCACCCGCTCGTGCTGCACTGGGGGCAGCATGTCCACCAGCCCCGCACGGCCGAACTCGTCGATCATGTAGGCATAGCCGTGGCCCTCGACGGTGCGCAGGTCGAGCACCTCGGGGTACTCCTCGGGGTCGATGCCGATGGCTTTGAACTCGGCGCGAGCCTGATCGCGTTCGATGGGCTTGAACGGCGTGATGATCCGCGTCGGCAGATCCTTGGTAGGGATGCCGTCGAAGTGCTCGACGTGCTGGCTGATGGCGATCAGGCCGTAGCGTTCCTTGCGGCCTTGGGTGATGAGACGTACCGCGTCCTCGCGGCCCACCGGGGAGGCGAAGTAGGTGCGGGCCTCCTCGGCGACGAACCAGCCGAAGCCTCCCGGGCGGCGGTGGGGGCCGGTGTAGGCCTCCCGGGTGATGGCCGCGATCATTCCGTAGATCGCGAAACCGGCGCGGGCACGGGCGCTCTGCCGACGGTACTGGTGCAGGTCCTCAGTCTGGGCGGTGGTCGGCAGCTCCAACTCGGAGGTCAGCCACACCACGGCATCCTTGTCGGCGACCGGGGGCACGGGAAGGGCATCGTCGAACATCGCCCGCAGGTAGTCGATGTTGGCCCACATGTCGAGCTTGGCGGTCAACTCGGCGTACTCACGGGCCTCCGCGCCCTGCAGGCCGTTGAGGTAGCGCACCAGGGCACCCATGCTCTCGGCCACCCGCTGGTCGGGGCGCAGGAGGAACCGGAGTTGGCGAGCGACCTCGGCGTCGGGCTCCACACCCATCATCGGCAGCAGGTGGTCGAGGGTGCGCTCGACAGCGACCTCACGGCGGAAGATCCGCAGGCCGTCCATCGACACATCGCCGCGGGTCGGGTTGATGTAGACCACCCGATCACCGAGGTGCGCCAGGGCAGGCTCCCACTCGCGATTGGTGCCGGGGTCGACGATCGAGCACTGGCTGTTGCGGGCGATCAACTCGGTGACGACCCGCTTGGCTCCCTGCGACTTGCCGCCGCCGGGAGGACCGAAGAACAGCACTCCGGGGGCACCGCGGCGGTGCGCGGCCCCCTCCGGGTCAAGCAGCACCGGACTCGGACGCCGGGTGGCCATGTTGCGGGCGAACAGGATGCCGGTCTCGTTGCCCAGTTCGCTGGACACCAACGGCGAGAACCGCGCCCACTCCGTGGTGGTGGTCGGCTGATCGAACTGACTGCGCGGGCTGCGCTCCTCACTGCCGGGAAGTCCGGTCTGCCACAGGCCGATCTGGGCGCTGCCGCGCCACCGGCTCAACGTTGTGTCGAGCTCCTCGGCGAAGTGCGTCTGCAACTGCTGGGCGGCCCGATCCAGCGCCGCCCGCCCGTTGGCGCCCACCGCGACCACCGTCGAGGCGCAGACCTCGCGTTCAAGCTTGCTGGAGCGCAGCAGTGCGTTGTACTCCTCGCCTGCGGCATAGCGCTCGGCCAGGTCGGAGTTGCTCGCCCGCACCGATCCACGCTGGAAAGCCTGGTCGTCGAGATTGCGTTGGGCGCGGTCTACGCGGGTGAGAGCACGTTCGGCCGACCGTGTGGTGATGTGCTGGAACCAGTCGACCTCCACCTCGGGGTCGACGTCGACGTCGTAGAGCGCCAACAGGTACTCCGCACGCGGATACACCAGTCCCGCGCGGGGAAGCTGCGCCACCGCCAGCATGCCCTGGTAACTGGGGGGCAGATTCCGACGGCGGATGACGATCACCGCCGCCAGCGACGGCAGGACCCGCCGCCACCAGGACCGGTGGGTGCGGCGCGTGAACTGGTCACCGCAGTCGAACTCCGCGGGCATCAGTGCCTCGAAGTCACTGCGGCTCAACCGCTCCGGTCCACCCGGTTCGTGCGGGAACGGTTCGGAGATCGCACCGAGCGCCCAGCGGCGCCGGTACCACCAGTGGATCTGGCGCGGCGTGGCCGGGCGTGCGTTGAACTGCGGTGGGATCTTCGACAGCAGCTTCTCGACCATCTCCCGGTAGCCGGCCAGCGACTGGGGGTCGTCGGGGTCTCGCCCGGCGACCACGGTGGCCACCTTCGCCAGACCGCCGACCCCGCTGCGGCCCTCCATCCCGGCATCGACCGGGATGCGCAGTCCGAAGACCTGCTCGTAGAACGGTTCGATCTGGACGAACTGCTCCCAGTCGCGGACCTCCTGAATCCACTCCGGATGCCGCTCGTGCCCAGAGAGCATGCGCCGCAGCAGTTGTCGTGGATTGATCCGTACGCTGGCGCCCCACAGCAGCATGCCCGACGGCAGTTGGCGCACCAGCGGACGATGCCCCCGAGCCACGAAGTCCTTGCGTTCGTAGGACATCATGCCGCCGGGCTGACCGTCGACGATGAACTCGGCGTACACCCCGCCCGGGGTGAAGATCAGGTTGTCGATGACCTCCTCCGGAGGGGACAGCCAGGCGTCCCTGCGGCCGTCGACATCGGCGGTGCGGTGGGTGCGCAGCAGTCCCTCCAGCAGCCACAGGACGCGGTAGAGGGGGCTGGGCCGCGACACCGGCATCTGCCGCGCCAGGAACGTCAGCCCCGCAGTGAGGGTTACGCCGACCAGGAAGATCGTCAGTGCGTGCCCCGAGTCGAGCCAGTGCCGGGTGGCCCACACCGTCGCGGCGGCCCCCAGCAGGAACGTCGCCCCGTCCCAGATGCGCCACGGCGCAAACCACAACCGGGTGTTGTCGTCGATGTGCGACAGGTAGATGGGGAAGTCGCGGACATCGGCGTAGACCCGCGCTCGGCGCGGCCGGTCTGCGTTGTCGGTCACCTGGTCACTCCTCGAGAACTACTGCGATCAGAGAGGTCGGAAGGCGTCAGCCGAACTGCCCAGAGGTGATGCCGCCGCCGTGCTTGTCGACCGTCCCCTTCAAACTGACCGCCAGGCCGACACCGCCGAGGATGATGGCCGCGATGGCGATTCCGCCGAGCACCTTGCCCGCGGCCGCGCCGAAGCCGCGCACCAGCGAGAACGCCCCCGCAACCCCACCGACGCAGATGGCGATGATCGCCAGCGGGATCTGCAGGGCGTTCCACAGCGAGGGAATGGCGGTGATGAGGTCACCGGCCGCCAGAACCGTCTCAGTCATGATGGATTCCTTCCAGTTGTTGTGTGGGTCGTCTCAGTTCGGGGTCTCAGCACTGCGCCAGTCGGTGGCCACCGCCGCCGGTACGAGCGCGTCGTCGGTCGACACCGCCGGAGCGAAGTCGATGGCCGTCACGAGCCAGCGGCCGCCCACCCCGACCAGTGTCAGCGGATAACTCAATTCGGTTGGGGCGTACTGGGAATTGACGGCGGTGATCGATGCCAGCACCCGCACGGTCTGCCCGTCGGCCGGTGTCGCCGGTGGCGGTGACACGGCGGTGATGCCCGAGACCGTGATGCGCTCGTAGGCGCCCGGCACACCAAGCAGCTTCGACTCGGCGGTGACGTAGCGCTCCACCTGCCCGTCGCCGGTCAGGTAGGCGCCCAGGAACCCCGAGGCCACCGTGTAGGCCGGGTCGGATTCACTCAGTGTCGTCGGGTAGCTCAGCGGAAGGTCGGCCCCGGCCCCCGGCCCACTGATCCGCGCGGGCAGCGCTGCGGCCCGGGGACCGTAGCGCGACCACAGCACCGGAACCCGATACAGCGCCCGCTGCGGACTGGCTCCCTCATAGGGTCGCTGCGTGACACCGACGACCACCGAGAACACCTCGGCGTCGGCGTCCTTGCCAGCCAGTCCCGCATAGGTCACCGCCACCACCGTGGGGGTGTTGATCACCACCGCCGGGGTCGAAGGAAGCTGCAGGCCGGCGGTGTTGACGGTGACGAACTGGTTCAGGCTGGCCGCATCGGACTGGCTGGCCGTCAGCCACACCGACACATAGTCTTGGGCGAAGGCGCTGACCACCGCCGACTTGTTCACCACCTCCCGTGAAGGGGTGACGAGATCCGGCGGTGTCCCGAACAGAAACTGCCACACCAGATTCAGGCCCGCCAGAGCCGCCAGGCCGAACACCAGCGGCTTGCCCGCCTTGGCCGCCGTCTGCTTGCCGCGCTCCAGTCGACGCTGCCACGTCCTGCTCATCGCCATTCCCGGTGTTCCCTCCGACTCACAGCGGCTCGTGGCCGATGATCTTCAGACTCTTGATCGCGAACGCGGCGTCGACCGGATCGGACTCCGGGTGCCCGCCGAGCGGGGAACCCGGCAGCGGGGCCAGCGTCAACGGGGGCGACGGCAGGTTCAGTCCCCCCGGCGTCGGGGTGCCGGTCGGCCCCGGCTCGGGCTGCGCCGGTGGCCGGGAGGTCTGCCGGATCAGGATCTTGATCCTGGAGGCCAGCACCCGCTTGATGGGCTGTGTCGCCTCACCGTGGACGTTCTTGGTCTCCTGCGTCACCAGCGTCCGGTCGGTGTCGTTGAACAGGTACTGCACCGTGGTCACCACCCGGTACTGACCCCACTGCGACACCCCACTGGCGTCCTTGCCGACCCATCCGGGGGTGATCGAGATCGCGGTGATCATGTAGGTCTTGGACAGGTCGATATCGATCACCTGGCCGTCGGCCCCACCGCGGACGCACACGAACGCACTGTGCGGATCAGTGCCGGCCATCGTCTGCGCCGACGTCGACCCCGCCGCGCACGACCCCACGGCATCCGCCGAGTACGGCAACGGCCGGTCCCCGGATTCCGCCGCCGCCGGCTTCGGCGCCGGGGCGTGCGACGGCGGCACCGCCCCAGGCTCGGTCACCGAGGCCGCGGTCGGCCTCGCCGGCTCATCCGATCCGTAGACCGCGACCGCACCGACGATGGCCACCAGCACCGCGACCAGCCCGGCCGCAGCGAACCCCATCGCGACCTTGCCGTCGAAACGGCGGGGACGCTGCGGCTCCTCATGGTCGTCGCTGTCGAGAGGAATCTGCACCAGATCCTGCAGTTCGCCCGGCTCGCCGTCCTCGTCGGGGACGGCATAGTCGGCGAAAGGCTCGTCGCCGCCGGGATATTCGTCGCCGTAAGCGTCATCGTCGACGAGGTCGTCATCCTCGGCATACGGCTCATCGGCGACTTCGTAGTCGGCCTGGGCGCCCTCGGGAAGGTCGAACCCGGGCGCATCCGGGTACAGGCTGTCCGGATCGTCGGAGGCCTGCAACTGCTCGGTCCACTCCTCGTTGGTCAGCGTCATGACCGGTCTCCCCCCGGGTGGATGCGGTGATGCAGCGTCGCGGCCCCACGGGCGCTGATCCGCCGCCGCGGCGACAGACCGCCGACGCCGGGCCGACCGGGCGACACCCCACTGGCGCTCGGCGGCCCCACCAGAGTCGGCGGCCACAGCGCCGAGCCCCCGGCTGGAGTGAATCCGGCGGGTGCTGACGTGTTCACGAGTGTCTGAGTCGGCCACTGCTGCGCAGCCACCGACATGGCGGCGTACCCGGCGTCGCCACGACCGTCGAGCCGACGACGCCGAGCGGAAAACGCCCTGCTCACACGCACAGCGGCCAGCGCAAACAGTGCGACAGCGAACAAACAGGAGACATTCGCCAGTCCCGAAGCTACGCTGTCCAACATGCTTCACATGTTGACAGATCGAACATGGAAAGACAACACGTAAACAAATGTTGTTCAAGCCGAGTGTTGACCGATACGACGAGCTGCGCCGCGAGTGGATCGCCGAGCACGCGAGCATCTTCACGATGCAGATCCGCCGCGCCGAGATGCTCAACCGGCGCATCCGCCGCCGCCACCGCGAGATCGCCGGTGCCCGCCCCAACCCGTACGACGACCACGCCACCCATCCGCTGTTCAGTCGCGGCGCCAAGACCGTCGAGGCGAAACTGGAGCTGCTCATCGTGCTGGTGGCGGCGTTCGCCGCCCCCCTCGGATGGCCTGTGGGCCGGTTCATCTACCAGCGGATCGAGACACTCATCCCGGATCGGCTGCGCTCCTACCCGATTCCCGCGCTGCTGTTCACCGCAGTGGTGCTCGGCACCGTCACGGTGCTGCTCTACAGCCCCGGCGACGACCTGTCCAGCGCCCTCCTGGCCCCCTGGCTGATCGGGCAGTTGCCGGCTGCCGCCCTCACCGCCGCGGTGTACGGCATCCTCAACGGATGGCTGGCCGTCGACGGATCCACCGAATGGTGGCCGCTGACCCCCACCGCTCCGTCGGTCGAGCTGCCGCCGGTGCTGCTGCCCGACGACCTGACCGCGCCTTCACTGTTCGACACCGTTCCGGTGGCCGACCCGATCGACCGCACCCCACCCGGGGCCGGAGCGGTCCGCTCACTGCCCCGATCCTCCCGACTGCTCACCGTGGGCCTGATCCTCAACACCATCGGCATCATCTGGACCCTGGCCAGTGTCGGCGTTGGTGTGAAAACCGTTGTCGTGGACTCGCTCACACCCTCAACGACCATCGGGTCGCTGAACTGAACCCCGCCTTGTTCTCCGCCTGGACAGCCATTTGTTATCAAACTGATATATGTGCTCATTTGTTGCCACTGTGACTGAAGTGATTAATGGTGTGTGCTTCGCCACCGCCATTACGTTGCCATCGTTCATGCAGTTCACGCGATTGTGGCCGGCGCCCGACGATTAGCCGCATCCGCCTGCTGCCCGCACGATGGGCCTTGTGTGCGGTGATCTGGGCAACGCGGCTGCAGGGGGGGATCGCTGGGTCGACGCTCACCAAAGGTGCATGACGATCCGGGTCAGCGACCCCCGCGCAGCCCACCAGCGGGAGGGGTCGGTGCGCTACACCGCCGCCGAACTGATCGAGGAGGAGGCCGCGATTCTGATGGCGATGGATGCCGCCGACCCCCGCGCGGTCATCCCCCTCAGCGCCGCCGACACCGAGTCGCTGTCCCGGCCCCCTTTAGGCTGCCGGACCGGGCTGCACTGTGCCGACCCGGCCTGGGAGAACTCGGTTCCGTGGCCTCGGGAAATCTGTTCAGCCTCCCAGGAGTGCCCTACACGAGTTGCCCCTTCAGCATCAACGTCCACGATGCCTTCATGGCTGGCGGAGCTCAGCGAGGCACTGTGCAGGCCTACAGCCCCGTCACCTACCGCACCTACGAGATGCGCTGCGACGGCTTCTATCCCGTGGTCTGCACCGGAGGGGACCGAGCCGTCGTGTACATCTACTAGCGTCGGTGTGGCGTACCGCGGCAGACCATGTGACATCATCCGCGACGGCGGACAGGGAGTCCTCTCGCCGGAGGATTCCCTGTCCGCCAGGTCTCCGAAGCAAGTCGAACATGTTCCACCGACAAGTTCGTTGTGACGCTCCGAAGTTAGATCTCGGTGTCCGGGCGCCTGTCCGCCCACAGGCTGCGCAGCCTTCCTGCGGCACGTGAGTAGTGCGTGGTGGTGACACCTTCTGAATGCCCTGTGCGGGTGAGGATCTCCCTGATCGCCTGGTCGTAGCGCTGCAGGAACACACTCCAATCCGGAATCTCCACGCACGTGCCCACACCGCCGCGCACCAGCAGCCGGGCGTGCTCGCGATCCGGCGGCAGAAGCTCCTGCCAGCGCAGCGTCGCACCCAGCTCACTGTTGAGGCTCTTGTGGGCATCAGCCTGACTGAAGCCCTGGTTGCGGCGGTTGGTCAGTCCCGACCAGTTCTCCGCCGCGGTCAGCAACTCCTCCTCGCGGGCACCGAACATGATCACCGCCGCGCCGAAGATGTCACGCAGTTCAGCGGCATAGGTGGGGCCGTACACGGTGTCCAGAGACGACGATGCCTGGACGGCGGCCATGAAATTGATGCCCAGACCGCGGCCCTCACCCACGATCCGGCGCAACGACGGAATCGGCGCGGTGTTGGGCAGTTCGTCGACGATCATCAGCAGTCGGTGCATCTGCTCGCGCGCCGACGTCTTCTCCCGCCACCGTCGCACCAGCGAGTCCAGCAGCGTGACCGCAGCGCCGGCCACCGTCCCATCGGCCGGCGCCAACACGTACAGCGTCGCCTGCGGATCGTCGAGGAACTCAGGGGTGAACGGCACCGCGCTCTCGCGCTCCACCAGCGAGGTCCGCAGCCACGGTGTGATCGCCTTGCGCATGGTGATGGCCACCGAATCCCGTTGCCGTGGATCCATGTCCATGATCCGCAGCATGCCCATCGACAGCGTGGGGTAACTGTGGCAGATCGCGGCGGCCTGCGCCCACCCGGGCTCGGTGTGGTTCTGAGGATCGATGTTGTCCACGCCCTGCAGCACCCAGTCCATTCCCCGGGAATTGCCCTGCGGGCTCGCCGCGAACAGGAACGCCGCCAAAGGCCCGGCCGCCTGTGACTCCCACACCCCGCCGTCGGAGACCTGATCCGCGCCCGACCCCAGGCCCACGGTGGCCATCTGCATGATCGTCTCGGCCACCGTCAATGCCTCGTACGGGCTGTCGATCGTCACCGTCGGGTCGTAGACGTTGGCCACGATCCCATCCGGGTACACCGGCGACCTCAGCGGCCGCAGATCCAGCAGGGCCCGCGGCCCCCAGCGCCGCTGCATGACGTTCTGCATCAGATCGTCCTTGGAGGACACCACCACCGCCGGTCCGCCCCACAGCACCGCCGCCGGCGCCAGGATGCGCCGCGATTTACCGGTGTCCGACGGCGCGGACACCAACACCATTGGGGCACTGCGGGGTACATACAACTGCTCACGGCCGTCGACGACGCGGCGGCCGAACCCACAGTAGGTGGTCGGCGTCGGAGTGAACGTCGGCGCCTCGGCGGTCGCGGGACTAGCCACAGCGGCGCTCCCCCACGCGGTGGCGGCCCTGGAACGCCGCGCGGACCGCCGCCACGATCGCGTCCCGATCGGCGGGGTGGGCGGTCAGGGTGGCGACCATCGACCGGCCCAGCCGTTCCGCCCTCAACGAGCACATCAGCGCCGCCTGCGCCCATCCGGGGCTCTGCACGTCCTCGGGGTCCACGTTGTCCAACGCGGCCTGCACCCACCCGATGCCCAGGCCGTTGCCCAGCGGTGAGGCGGCGAACAGCAGCGCGGCCAGGGGGTGCACCGCCTGGACGTCCCAGATGTCGGCGGGACGGTCGCGGCCCAGGCCGGCTCGGCCCACCCGCAACAGGATCTCGGCCTGGACGATCGCCGCGTGAGCGCTGTCCACCTCAGCGGTCGGGTCAGCAGAAACCATGCTCCGATCGTGACAGACAGAAGCACTATCAGTCAATGCGTGAACAATCCGAGAACGCCCCGGTCAGGTGGATCCGGTGAGCCTGGCGGTGCGCTGCTCCTCAGACTCGCGCAGCCACTCCACCGCCCGGGCAGCGTTGGTGCGCATTCCCGGCGGCAGCGCCTGCTGCAGCCCGTACTGCACGTCGTCGGCGGTCAGCACCGTCAGCGCGTCCTCCTCGAGTTCGGTCCCGAGGTCGGGGTCGGACAGATCAGCGGCGCTGAGTCCGAGCGAGCGGACGATGCGGCTGTTGCGGTTCAACTGCGCCTTCTCAACCACCGTGCGGACCCAGCGCCCGTTGCCCAACTCGTCGATCACCCGCTTGACGTCGCCCTCCGGCGTGTGGATCTGGGTGGTGTAGTAGACCTCGAACGGTTGGCGCAGCGACTGCAGTGCGTCGGGTGCGAACACATCACTGTCCTTGGCGGCGATGCCCTCCATGATCGCGAGCAACTGCTCCGGGTTGTACGAGGTGTACTCGATGGTGGTGGCGAACCGTGACTGCAGACCGTCATTGGAGGCCAGCACCCGCTGGCTGGCCATCGGATAGCCGGCGCCGATGACGACCATGTCGTCGCGGTGGTTCTCCATGAACGGCACCAGCGTGCTGATGATCGCCTGGCCGAACGGGTCACCCGATCCGTACCCGGTGTGGATGAGGTCGCCGAACTCGTCGATGAACACCGTGGCGCCCAAACCCTTTTCGAGCAGTTCACGGGTGTTGTTCTCGGTGTCGCCGACGTGCCGGCCGATCATCTTGTCTCGGCGGGTCTCATAGACGTCGGGCCGGCGCAGCAGGCCCAGACCGCAGAAGATGCGGGCGATCACCCGCGCCGACACCGTCTTGCCGACACCGGGCGGACCCATCATCAGCAGATGCCGAGACACCGGGGAGGTGGGCAGGCCCTTGCGCTGCCGCAGGACTCGCGCAATCGAGTCGTGGCGCAACTCAGTGATCCGCTCCTTGACCTCATCGAGGCCGATCATGGCGTCGAGGTCGGCTTCGGCCTTCTCGAGCAGTGCCTTGGCTGAGCGTGCCGACTCCTCGGCGGCCCGCTGCTCGGGGCTGGTCTCGGTGGCGGGGTCCCACCGATCGGTGCGGGTGTCGACGGTCTGCGGGTCGGTGATCTGCAGACCGAACGTCGCATCCGACAGCGCCGTCTGGGCGCGTTCGAAATCGGGCCACTGCACGCGGATGGTGGTCAGCACCGTCCGCGCCTCCTCCTGCTCGCCCTGGTGGCGCAGCACCAGCGCCCGGCAGAACAGCGCGTCCCTGGTCAGGTTGTCGCTGGCCAGCGCGGTGTTGGGCCGCCACCCCGTGGTGGTGTCCTCGGTGGGGTTGACCACGCGGTCGGCAGCCGCCAGGGCGCGGTCACTGAGCCCGAGAGTCGCTGCGGCCCAAGCCTCCTGCAGGCTGGCAGCTCGGCGCAGGTGCGGGTTGTCCCGCCACTGACTGCAGTTGCCCACCGAGGTCAGCACATCGGGCCAGCGGCGGGTGCTTGAGGCCAGACACGACCGCACATAGCTGACCTCGTGGGTGTCCGGCAGATCCCGGAGGGTGTCGTCGGCCTCCTGCCACCGCTGTTGCAGGATCAGTGCCGCCGCGTAGGCCAGCCGTGCGCTGGTGGCGTCGACGATCGGGATGCGCACGTAGTCGATGTCGAATGTCGCACCGAGGTCGACGGGACGATGCCGGATCCGAGTCAGTCCGAGACCGATCCCCTCGGCGTGGGCGGACAACTTCTCCAGCACCTGCAGTGAGCGCTCCCCGGTGGCGTAGCGGCCCAGCCAGGCGTCGGCCAGGCTGGGATTGTCCGTGGTGGCCAGCGCGAACACCTGGGCAGCCCGCTGCGGCGAGGTGGGCAGCGCCTTCATCGCCGCAGCCAGGGCCTGCAGTGAACGGTCGTCGATCACGGCTGCAGTGCCCCCGTCCGCAGATGGGTCAGGAACTGCGCCTCGTTGCGGGGCCGCATCACCGTCAGGCGCACGCCACGCACCGCCGGTGTGCCGACGACCAGCTCATCCGGGCCGTCCTGCACGATCGTGACGTCGGCGTCGGCGTCAGCCGAACCCAGCGTCACCAGGGTGTGGCCCCGCTCCCCGGCGTTCAGCGTCAGCCCCTCTCCGTCGGCGACGATGACCGACGGGGGCCGCGCCGGGTCGCGGTCTCCGGAGGCCAGGCTGATGCGATAGTCGCTGTCACACAACGGCTGCCACACCGCAGGGCGGTCGCTGTGGATCAGGATCACCGCCCCGGCGGCGCTGGCCCGCAACAGCAGAGGAATCACCACCGACAGGTCGGCGCTGATCGCCACCTTCGCCGCCCGCAGCGGGTCGGTCAGCGGCAGCAGCATCGGCACGCCGGTGACGGTCATGCCCAGCATCGAGCCCGACGGTCCCACGGGAATCTTCAGGTCGGAGCCGTCGCCGAGCAGGCGCGGGGACATCTGAAGACGCAGCGCCCTGTCCCCCAACGGCAACGACGCCAGCAGTGAATCGAAAGCCTGGCCGGTGACCGGCTGCAGTGCCAACAGCGGAGGATGGGTCAGCGGGGCGTCGGTGTGGAACCGCACCAGCCCCCCGACACGGGTGCGCCCACCGGGGTCACCGAACAGCCGCACCGTGGTGACGGTGCGGTGTGCCCGCACCGTCCAGAGGTCGTTGAGCATCTTGGTGTTCAGATCACGTCCGGCGATCCGATAAGTGGTCACGTAGTGGGCGTCGGCGTCGAGGTTCGACCAGTTCTCCCGCACCCGCTCCAGATCAGTGCCGTTGAGCAGATCGGTGATGGCGGCACTCATCTGCGCCGCGGTGCACGTCACCGCCCGGCAGCCGGCCCGCAGCACCGCCTGGCGCACCCGTTCGGTGGCCGCGGCCGTGGCTGTGTCGGCGGCACCGCGATACTGCATCGCCGCCAGACAGGCCTGTGGGCACAGCCGCAGCACCAGCCACGACCGCCGGTCGCCCACGGCGGCACGGTCGGCGATGATCTCGCCGTACTTCGGGGTGTAGGCCCCGTCGCGGGCCACCCGGCTACCCACCTGCACCAGATCCACCGAATGCAGCTCCAGACCGGCGAACTGGCGCAGCCGCGACTCAATCGCCTCCAGTGGAACCGTGTCGACGGTCTCCGCGCCGGTGGGCACCAGCACGGTCGGGGAGAAGGGGCGTCCGTGCAGGGCGATCATGGTGACCGCGTACTGGCCGTCCCAGATCATCCCCACCGGGCCGGCGCCCGGCATCTCGACGGTGAACGGAGTCGGAAGGTGGGTGCGCGACCGCTGCGCACTCGGGCGCCGCCGGTAGTGCACGAACCGAAGCCAGCGGGTCAGCCAACCGGCCAGTGTCGCGCCGTTGTAGGCGATTGTGGCCACCGCCAGCACCAGCACCAGCACCAGAGGAATCAGCCACCACTGCACCGGAGAGAGGGCCAGCAGGATCGCCGCGGCGATCAGTTCGGCGATGACCACCACCTGCAACCGCAGGTCCAGCCACCAGCGTCGGATCCGATCACCGAAGCCGCCCCGCGGTCCCGGAATCTGCTCATCGAGCACGGTCACGGTCTCCCCCTACTGCTCTCGTCGCGACTTCGACATCGACTTCACCAACAGCACCACGGCCAGCACCAGCAGCAGCGTGGCGCTTCCCGCCACCGCCACGATCATCGGCCGATGATCCGGAGGTGGCGGGGGCAGCGGAGGTCCCAGCGGTCGAGTCAGGTTCTCCCGGGGCGCCGGGATCTCGGGCACATCGAAGTTCAGCGCCGCCAACGGGTCGATCACCCCGTAGCCCAACCGGTTGTCGACCACCGCCGCGGGCGAATGTGCAGTCTGTTTGATCCGGTTGATCACCTGGGCCGCAGGCAGATCCGGATACTTCGCACGGATCAGCGCAGCCAGACCCGAGACATAGGCGGCCGCGAAGCTGGTGCCGCTCATCGGCTTGAGTTGATTGGTCTGCGGGTCCATGGTGGCGTTGATGACCCCGCCGGCCGGGTTGACGCCCTCCACGAACAGCCCCGGAGCACCCACGCCCACCCACGGACCGGCCAGGCTGATGTCGGCGCCCTCCGTGGTCTGCGCGGGCTGGCCACGCTCGTCGGTGGCGCTGACCGACAGCACATAGTCGGAGAACCACGACGGCGTGCTGATCGTCACCACGTTCTCCCAGTTGCGGGGATCGCCGACGTTGGTGGCGTCGATGTTCGGGTTCTGTGCGCACCCGGTGCCCATCGGCATGCCGGGAGCGTTGGCGCTGGCGGTGACGTTGCCTGACGCGGCCACCAGGACCACGTCCTTCTCCATGGCCGCGTACCGCACCGCGGCCCCCAACGTCGTCTGATCCACCGGCTTCGTGACCGGCACACAGGACACGATCGACATGTTGATCACCCGCGCCCCGGAGTTGGCCGCGTGCACGATCGCCCGTGCCAGGGTGCTGACCGTGCCCGCCCGCGCGTCGTCGTCGTTGCTTCCACGCTCCCGCGTGAACATCCCCGACGACTGCCGGATCGACAGGATCTCGGCCTCCGGAGCCACCCCGACCAGGCCGTCGCCCTCGGCAGGACTGGCACCGATGATGCTGGCGACCACACTGCCGTGGGTGTCGCAGTCCGACAGGCCGTCCCCGCCCATCACATAGTCTCCGCCGCCGCGCAGGTGCGGCAGTCGCGGTGACGGCCACACTCCGGTGTCGATCACTGCCACCGTCACCCCGGCCCCACGACCCGCCGACTTCCACAGCTCCGGCAGACTCATGAATGTCTGCGCCGCAGGCGGCACCGCCACATCGGTGCCCGGCAACAGGGCGTTGGCCGGGCACTCATAGCGCTGTTTCATCGGCTCGTCGGGACCGGGCTCGCCATCAGCCGGAACCGCGTGCGGGTCGATCGCCGGCGGTGTGATCGCCGTGGCGGTGCCGGTCGGCCACGCCAGCGCCAGCATCGCCGCGGTCCCCGCGACCGCCAGACGGCGCCCGACCCCCACCGAACCGGCCATCATCAGATGTTCCTCGCCAGCGCCAGCAGGTTCAGCAGCCATACCGCGATCGGCGGGACCGCCACGATCAACAGGTACTCGAACCACTCCACGACTTTGCGGAACACCGGGGAGAACACCCGCGCCGGGACCACCGCCGCCGCCGTCATCCCCACGATCCCCAGCAGCAGGATCACCGCTGCCGCCAGATACGCCGACAGGGGACTCGGCCACGCCAGGGCGTACTTCACCGTCGTCACCATGACCATCAGCACAGCGGCCACCACCACCGTGATCGCCTGCCCCCGCGCGGCAAACGCCCTGCCGCGCAGCAGCAGCACCGCAGCCAGCAGTGCGATGAACACCGTCGCCAACCACCAGCGGCCCTGCCCAGGCTGCACCACGAAGACCGCGGCGCCCACAAAGAACATCGCCACCGCCACCAGCAGTGCACTCAGATAGACGTTGGCCGCTTCCGCACCGCGCCGCAGCTCCTCCACGCTCGGGGTGCCCTGGTGCTCGGCGGCGATCAGCGCCTCCTTGGCGATCGCGTCGGCATTGTCGAAGACGTCCTTGCCGGTGACCGTCGGAAACGGTGGCACCGGGATGCCGGCCATCCGGGCCGCGAGCTTGGGCGCTCCGGTCAGCACGAACAGCGCCACGACCATCACCACCACCGACATGTTCTGCACGGTGGCTCCGGTCAGTGCATGGGTGACCGCCAGTGCCGCCAACCCCGTGCCGGTGATGACGATGACCGCCATCAATCCGCGCGGTGCCGGGCTCAGTCGCCACAGCAGTGCTGCCATCACCACCGCCACCACCACCGTGAAGGTGATGTGCCAGGGTCCCACCGGCCCGGGCGCGGCCATCAGCGCCGCCGCCGGGCACGCGATCAGCGCACCGGGCAGCCACAATGCGTTGGCCGTCACCGCATCTCGGCGCTGCCACCACACCAGCGCCCCTCCGATGATGAGCAGCAGGCCCAGTGCAGCCGCCGCGGCGGTCGGGATCAGGTTCCAGTCCTGGCCCGCCGCGCGATTGCGCGACCACGCCAGCAGCAGCAGCGCCGTCGTCACCGACACCGCCGCCGCCACGATGATCCCGGCCACCAGCCGTGCCGTCGCTGCGGTCACCACGGGCGTGCGGGCCTTGTTGAGCACCGCCACCGCCGACGACGGTGATTCGATCACCGGGGTGAACTCCACCTCGGAGTCGATCACCTCCAGCACCAGCAGGTCGCCGTCGACCACACCCTGCTGTGACAGACCCTGTGTCCGGTTCAGCGGGCGCCCGTCGATCCGGCTCAGATTCACCAGACCCGGGCTGACCATGCCCCGATCATCGGGGCTGCGCAGCCCCTCCTCCCCCGCGTCGTCGTCGCTCTGCAGTCGGCGCACCAGCGCATCGACCACCGCCGCCACCGGGGAGCTCGCCGGCAGCGTCACATCATGCTGGCGGCCCTGGAAGAGCACCGCCACATTGACCTGCTCGACCAGACGGACATGCCCCGCCGGCACCGCTCCCTGAGCGCCCCGCTCCGTTGCTGTCGTCATCGCCACCCCTCGCCTTGTTCGGGCCACTGCGGTCGATACCCCGGATCCTTGTCTGCGGCCTTGACGAAACCGTCGGCCACCGAGGCGGCCGCCTCCAGGAACGCTCGCCAGGTCGCCGGTGCCAGGCGATCGAAATCGACCGCCGTGGCGTCGCTCAGGTGCGGGTCATAGGGAATGTCGTGCACCGCACGCACCACCCGCTCGAAACCCTCATGCAGATTGCGGACCGCCTTCGTCGGCGTGACCCGGTTCACGTTGCTGATCACCATCACCGCCTCACGGACGAGATGCGGATAGCCGTGCGAGATCAGCCAGTTCAGGGTCTGCTGGGCTGCTTCGGCACCGTCGTAACGGGTGGTGGACACCACCACCACCGCATCGGCCATCGACAGCACCGCGGCGGTGATGTCATCGCGCATCTGGTTGCCGCAGTCCAGCAGCGCCACCGGATACACCCGTGACAGACGCTGCCAGGCCATCCACAGCTCCTGCCCCGTCAGCACCGTGTCGCCGGGATCGCCGGCGAGCACTTCCAATCCATAACCGGGAGTGATGCCGAGGTGATGACGAAAATCGCTGTAGGAGTGCAGGTTCGGATCGGCAAGCAGCGTGCGCCAGGTGCCGGTGCTGGGCTCGAGGATTCGCTTGGACAGGTTCCCCGACGCAGGGTTGGCGTCGATGGCCACCACCTTGTCGGAGCGGTAGTGGGCCAACGCCGCCCCGATGCCCAGGGTCACCGTGGTCTTGGAGACCCCACCCTTCTGCTGCAGCACCGCGATGACGTAGGTGCCGCGCAGGTTGACCCGCAGTCGGCGCAACAGGTCGTTCCATTCACGCTCGGCGGAACTGGGTCCGAGGTTGATTCGCGTGGCGCTGTACAACCTTCTACGCCAACCGGTTTCCGGCCTCGGCTTGTACGGCGTCACCAGGTCCGCCTCGCGCACGTGCGCCTGCATCGACCCCACCGACTCCCGTCCCGACCCCGACGGCCACGCCGGGGGGGCAGTGGGCCGCGGTGGCCATCCCGGCGGCGGAGCGGGAATCCCGGCCGGTGGCGGCTGATGCGGACCATGTGGCGCCTGGTGCGGACCCGCGACCGGTGGCGCCTGGTGCGGACCTGAAGGCGGCGCATATCCCTGCGGAGGCACGGGGACGGAATGAGTGGGCGCGGCGGGCGGGTCGCCCAACGCATGCCGACCGCCCCCGTCCGGCAGTGTCTCCGGAGTCGGGTATGGCGGCCTCTCCGACGTCGGCGGCGGTGTCCACGGCGGCATGTCCGGACCCTGCTGTGGTGTCCACGGTGACCCCTCCGGACTCGGCGGTGGGGTCACCGCGTGGGGATCGAGCACGGGCATCCGAGGGTCGGTGTGCGCGTCGGTGGCCTCAGTGCCGTTGTGGGGAGGATCGGCCGCGCCCGGTTCCTCCGACGGTTGATGGTCGGCCGTCGGAGACTCCGGTTGCAGGTACTGCCTGTAGAAGTCGTTGTCGCTCACAATGTCTCGATCCTGTTGCGCCGCACGGGCCTGCCTCCTACCACTGCCTCAGTATTGCACATATTAGTCACACTTAGGCAGTGCGTGAACACACTTTCTGTCTGATTCTGTCGGTGGGTTTTGTATGCCTTCGGGTCTGCTCATCCTCAGTGATGAGCGTCGCGGATGCGCGGCTTCTCTAGCGGCGATGCGCAGGGCGTTCTTCCCACTCCCGGACCCCGACCATGGTCAGCACCGCGCCCACAGCGGATTTCACGGCGGCGTTGCTGCCCGGGGTGATCAACGTCCACCACGATCCGTTGTCGCTGCGGATGGGGCCGGTCAGCACCCGGCCCAACTCCGTGTCGGTCACGGTGGCCGCCGCCCTGCTCACCTGGACGAGACCGTTGTCGTCAGGCGTCAGCGCGGTGATGGCACACTCCATGATGGGGTTGTCGGAGGCCATCGTGACCACCCGGTACTGGTCACTGTCCATCCCCAGGTCGCCGAACACCGTCGCGGCGGAGTGCTCGCCCCGCGCGATCTGGCCCAACCCGCCCAGCAGGTCGGCCGTCGGCACCGTCACCGCGTTGAAACGGGCGGGTTCCACCTGTGGTCCGCACACCGGCAGCAGTCGTTCAACCAGGTTCGACACCGTGACCCCGTGGCCGAGAAACTCGACGGTGACGTCATCCTCGTACTGCATCGCCGAGACGGTGGCCTCGCCGCGACGGGCGACCGCGACCCGCAGATGTTGTCCACCCCGGCGAATCATCGCCGCCAGCACCAACTCCGGTGCGCCCAGCGTCTCCAGCCACAGACGCACCTGGGGATGAACTTCGTCGCCGAAGATCAGCCCCTTCTCCCGCAGCACCTCCACACCGGGGTGTCCCCACGGTCGTTCCGCAGGGTCGCCGGTGTCGCAGAAGGGGCGGGTCACCAGCACTGGCGGCATCTGCTCCACCCCACACAGCGCCTGCAGCAGCCACAGCGCCTCACGGCTGACCTCCATGGAGGTCGCAGGCTGCGGACCGGCCACCGCCGGAGCCGGCCTGTTCACGAATGTCGGTCGCACCGCCACCGTCGGACTCCTCTGTCGTCGCGTGTTCTCACTGATCCCCCGCTCACGGCGACGGCCCGACCCTGCCGGTGGCAGGGCCGGGCCGTGAGGTGACCAGGGCCGTCGTGGCGCACCCGCCAGTACAGCCTTCGTCAGCTGCCGTACTGGCCCCGGATCGCGCCGTCCTTCTCGATCACGCCCTGCTTGCCCAGCGCCAGCGCCTGGCCGGCCGACTGCAGCTTCCCGGTGAGCTGTTCGACGAAGGCCAACACCCGGGTGTAGTCCTCCTGGAAGCCCTCACCGCCGCCGCCGCGAAAGTGCTCCTCGGCGCGGGCCTTGAGCGCCACGGCGTCGGCATGGACCTCGGCGGTCATCGCCTTGCACTGCGCGAGCATGCTTTCGCACTGCTCGATGATCGGAATGTTGTACTGGATCATGTCTTTGGCTCGCTTTCTCGAGTCGTGAGTGGTCTGAGTGGGTTGCTCGGCTAGGTCACCGTCATGTTCTCGACGGCATCGATGTACCGGGCGGTGTCGTCATCACCCTGATCCAGCAGGGCCACCGAGGTGTTCATCTTGTCGGCGTGATCGCCCTGCGTCTGGGCCTGCTGAGACCCGAACAGCTGCAGGTCCGCGCCGACACGCTGCAGCGCCGCCTCGCCCTTGCCCTTCATGCCCGTCGCCGCGGTCTCCAACATCGAGCCGAGCTGCTTGACCATCGCCTGCAGCCGGTCCTGCTTCTCCAGCATGGCCGCGGAATCGCCATGCATTGCATCAAAATCACCGTAAATGTCGGTCATCTGAGATCCACTCCTTCTGAATTGCCTCGCCCCCGAGCCGGATCGCCGGTGTGCGAATGCTGCCTACCTGTCGCTATATGTCGGTGGTTGCCCGCTCACCCCTCAGACCGGCACCCCCTTGTCCCCGGATTCAGCGGCCCGCGACAGGCCCCCACCCCCGGTGATCACCGGGGGTGGGG
>Ga0265293_10000351_pt1 | contig 111592 bp, 94 predicted proteins | sample Munlanlewell138R_FD_192505 | JGI IMG/M metagenome (GOLD analysis project Ga0265293, IMG submission 192505) | Leachate microbial communities from a municipal landfill in Southern Ontario, Canada - Leachate well 138R | ecosystem: Engineered > Solid waste > Landfill > Unclassified | place... | reverse complement strand
AATTGGTATGAGATTTATCCTCAACTTAGTATCTTTTTCAGCGAAATTGTGTCAAAATACACTAAGTAATTTAGAGATAGAAGGTGGGTTTACACAGTTTATTTTACACTCTCCCCATTAGTGCTCAACAACTCTAAAATTTATCTTTTTTTGCTAAAATCCCAAGTCTTTTTATACACTCTTTCAGATTATGACGCTAGAGTCTTGGTCTATGGAAATTGTGCGACCTATTATGGAAGTTCATCCATATGTTTGGATGTTTTTTTGCCATTTATATTTACTGAATCAACCACCAACATATATTCTCCTGCAAGAAAATAATTTCTTGGGTGCTTAGGTGGTTTTTTATATGGATGAGTCCACTTTTTATCTTTGTATAGATGTTTAAAAAAGACAAGATTATTGTCCAAAAAAATATTTAATTCTTCACTCATGCGTATACATCCGTGTGAGCGAGGTACGCCAAACTCTAGTGAGCTTTTATGCGTATGAATGGCAAACTTTAGTTTGTCTCTTATGAGTTTATGCTTTTTTTTATCTTTTATCTTTGTGCCATTTATATCAAAAGTGTTGTAGCGAATACTGCTTTGCTCTCCAAAGTAAAAAACGAAACTACCTTTTTTTCCATAAGGAAGAGTTAGATTGTCATCGAGCATCTCGCCTTTTGAGCGCCAACCGCTCTTGATGCTAAAGAGTCCTGATGGAGTTTTAAAGTAGTGATCTTCTCTGCTTTTTACTTCTACCTCTCTACTCATATCACCACTAGAGATAAAATCAAAACCAATAGCAAAGAAGTTATTTGCAGAGGTGTCATATAAAACTAAGATAAATACTTGATTTGATAGATCTACAAAAGAGATGAACTGAGATTTTTTAAACTTACTCTTGTACTTTTTGAGGTGTTTTTTGACTTTTTGCCAGTAGAGGGCATCTATGCTAAATTTTTTCTCTCTTGCTACAAGTTTTTCCCTTGTGTCAAAGGATTTTAGTATGACTTGAGAAAAAAACTCATCTTGGATTTTTTTTACATCAAATTCTGATGCTCCAAGATAACTTAAAGCCAAAATAAAAATAAAAATTATCTTCAAATGAACTAGCTATTTACTCTTTTTGTTGGATCTAACTCATTTACAACTAAGTCTAAAATTTCAAATAATTTTTCACTCTCACTTTCCATATTTTTGAAGTTATTGATGATTTCATGTTCAATATTTGCCTCAAAGATAGTACTGTTGCCCATGAGTTCTATATTTTTAATAACATTTGAATGAACTTTTGCATGAGGTGCATCTATGGCTGAGTAGTTTTTAGTGTGACCATATCTCTCTTTTCCATCTGCTATATACCATTTGCCTAATCGGCACTGTTTATGATCCCCAAACTGAGCTTTTATCTCGTGAGATAAGACTGAAGTATAGGCATTTGACTTAAATAAAATATGGTCAATTTTTACAAGAACCATAAAGAGAGAATCACGAATAAAACTAGCATATTCAGCCGAGTCTTGAGCATTTGTTTGAAACTGCTTAAGCGTAAGAGCAAAATTGTCTATAGTGCTAGTAACATTTTGCGAGATGTCTGCCATCTCTTGTGAGTTTGATTGAATTTCTTGCGTCTCTTGTTGAAGAGTTTGAATAGTTATAGATATCTCTTGAGTTGATTTTTGAGTTCTCTCAGCAAGTTTTCGCACTTCATCAGCAACTACTGCAAAACCACGTCCATGTTCGCCTGCTCGTGCTGCTTCAATTGCAGCATTTAGAGCTAAGAGGTTTGTTTGTTCTGCTATATCTTTTATGATGTCAGCAATAGCTGAGATCTCTTTTGATCTCTCAGAGAGAGAATCTATATTGTTACTAGTTGCATCTATTTTATGGCTAAGATTACCAAATAAACCAAGAACACTATCCATTGTGTCTAAAGAATTATTTGCTTCTTGTGAAGTTTGATCTGACATTTGAGAGATCTTATTTACTTCCTCAGAGTTATTTAAAAGATTTTGCTGGATAATAGTTAAACTGTGAGAAATTCCGCCACCTAAATCGTGAAGTTTTTCACTAAAGTTACCTCTAACTTGTGCTTTATAACCATCTTCTATAGTTTTAACAGAGTCGTTGATGGCTTGAGTTGCTTGTGTTAAAGTAGGGTTTAGACCAGTTGTGTCAGCGTAGTAAGAGTTTGAAGTGTCTTCTGCTATTTTAACGGCTTTTACTGTCTCTTGCATATAGTGTTTTAACTGTTTTATCATAGAGTTAAACTCAACTCCAAGTTCGTATATCTCAGCTTTACCAATCTCAGGGGCTACAACTTCAAAATCCCCATGAGTAAGTTTTGTCATAGAGAGGGTAGTCTTCTCAATAGCTTCTTTTACCATAAGCAGTTGAGAGCGAAGATAGAGTGCTAAGAGAATATGGACTATAACAATTCCTACCATTAAAGGGGAAAAGTCAAAGATAAAGACTTCTAAAACAAATCCTAAGGCAAAAAGGACTAACTGCAGGGTATTTGAGTGTGCAGAATTTTGTAGAGTTGAGTTGTTCATGTTTTTTTCCGTTATTTAGAGTATAGATTGCTTAAAGATGAATTGTATCTAAAAAAAGTTATATAAGTTTTATAAATCATACTTTTCTAAAAAATTTGTAATAAAAATCTTTAACAATCGTTAATTTAGTTCGGCTAATGGCTAAAACTCCGCTTTGTATCTTAGCTGCAGTTACTGTAGTCCCAGCTGCTATCATAACATCATCTTCAACCACAAGTGGTGCTATGAGTTGTGAGTCACTTCCGATAAAAACATTTTTACCAATGATGGTTTTATATTTGTTTACGCCATCATAGTTACAAGTGATAACACCAGCTCCAATATTTGTTCCCTCATCAACTTGTGCATCGCCAATATAACTTAGATGACCAGCTTTAACACCTATAAGGGAGCTTTTTTTAACTTCTACAAAGTTTCCGATGTGAGTATCTTTTAGTTGTGACATTGGGCGGATATGGGCTAATGGACCTACATCTGAATCTATGATGCGGCTATCTTCTATAACGCTTGATGATTTTATATGAGAGTTTGAGATAAGTGTATCTCCAGTTATGCGGCAGTTATTCTCTACCTTGCATTCGCCCTCAAACTTCACACTCTCTTCTATATAAATAGTGTTAGGAAGTTGCATAATAACTCCTTCTCTCATCCAATGTGATTTGATTCTCTCTTGCATAATCACTTCACACTCAGCTAGATCTTCTTTAGAATTTACGCCTCTAAAATGCTCTTCATCTACTAAAAGAGGTACGATACTAATAGAATCTGCTTTAGCTAGCGAGATTATGTCAGTTAAGTAGTACTCTTTTTGAGCATTATCATTTTTTAAAAGAGGGATATATTTTTTAAGTACAGATGAACTAAAAGCATAGACTCCAGCATTTACACTTTTTACTTTTAACTCATCTTTATTTGCATCTTTATGTTCAACGATCTTTAAAACTTCGCCATTTTCAATGATAACGCGACCATAACCACTAGGATCTCCTAGTTCAAAAATAGACATGATAATCTGGGCATTGCTATTTAAAAAACCACTTAGTGCATCAGCAGATATAAGTGGCATATCACCATTTAGAACTAAAACACTTTCATATTTTGGCAAGATATTCATCATAGCTCCACCAGTTCCAGGGAAATTTTGCGCATCTTGTGTAACAAAGTTTATATTAGTAAAAAATTTGCTTATCTCTTTTATAACCTCGTCTTTTTGGTGTGCTACAACTATGGTTATATCATTTGAGATCTCTTGTGATGTTTTAATGATGTGGTAAAGCATCGGCTTACCACTTATATGATGGAGTACTTTTGCCTTGTTTGACTTCATACGACTGCCTTTTCCAGCAGCTAAAATTACTATACTTAGATCTTTTTTATTCATATTTCCTCTTATTTATAATTTTATTGACATGGGGTAGTGTTTTTCTTGATGATAAACTCATCTAATATTTTTGCATCTATACTTAAAAACTTCGAGCTTAGTGTGGTTGGGGTTATATCTATGATGAGTGAACCCATTTGTTCGTAAGCAAAAGGTAGAGCAGGGTGTTTTAGAGTAGCGTGCTCTAATTTTGAAGAGGATCCACAAACTTGATAGATAGTTCCACTATCTTTACTCGGTTTTATGGACTTTGTATAACAACTTTTTGCGTCTTGAACTATGTTATGTTTGCCCAAAGTATTACTTTTTCCTATGTGGTTGATCATAAGTTTTGAGCGCTCGTAGCTATGTGAATGTCCGCTTAAAACTAGATCTACTCCAAACTCATCAAAGATGGGGACTAAATTTTCTCTAACCTTTTTAAGTCTACCACCACTATCATAATCACTATCTGAATTGTGACTACCATCAGTATATGGAGGAGTGTGAAGTGCAACAATAACCCAAGGTTTTGTATTTTTCTTTAAATCTTCTCTTAGCCATGCTGCTAAGTCTGAGTTTCTGTCTATACGGTACATCTCGCTATCGAGCATAACTAAGTGAAGATTTCCACTCTCTATAGAGTAAAACTTCTCATTTCCACTAGGCTCTCCACCACTCTCGCCTTTTGTTGGAAAGTCAAAGATATTATAAAATGCCCATCTTTTAGCATCGTTATTACCTATAACTGCCCAAGGCGTAAATCTCTTTAAAAGCTCTGAATAAGGCTCGAAAAAACTCTCATTGTATTGTTTTTGGCTTCCATTTTTATAAGCGTTATTGCCTAGGAGTACCCACATATTAAGATTGTTAAAATCATGCTCTATATAGTCTAACATGGAAGTATAAACTTTTGTTTGGTTTTCTCCTACTTGACCACTATCTCCGATAACCCAAAGTTTCTGAGTATCTTTTGCGGCACAAAGTGTTTTAAAACTTCTATCTTCATTATCTATAGACATAGAATCAGATAAAACTTTGTAGTAATATTTTGTACACTCATTTAAACCTGATATAGTAATAGAGTGTATTTTAGTTTTTTTAGGATCTACTAAAGTCTTATCAAGAGAATCGGAGAAAAAACCATACTCTACCGAGCCTATTTCAAACTTTGGAGAGTTCCATCTAATGGTTATGGAATCTTGCGTTTGCATAACAGTATAAGGTGAACGAGGTACAAAAACATGACTATCATAAGTATTTATGCCAAATCTGCCAATACCATATAATAAAGCAGCAATAAAAACTAACTTTAAAACTGTTTTGAAAAATTTTTTCAATCTATCTCTCACAAAAAATAAACTCAAATTTTCATTTTTGAGTACAAAACACATAGTTGAGAACGCCTCAACCATAACTCTTGCAAAAAAATCACTAACAAAATGATTATTTGTTAAGATTTTATTACTAGAAAATACAAAGGCTATACTTATTAATCATAAGTAGAAATAATTAGGAAATAGTAACACAAGATAGATAAAAGTTGCGAAGATTATCTCCTTATCTACCTATATAAATTGTTTTATCGTATTTTATACAAAGGCGCTCTTTTAATTTTTCCAATTTGTTGATAAATGATAAGTGTATAATATTTTTTGTGGTATTATAAGCTCAATATTTACTCTTAAGGTATTTGAATGGATTTAGGTACGGTTATTGGTATAGTTCTGGTTATAGCTCTTTTACTAGGTGCTATGTCAATGGGTGTGGGTGTAGGTCCATATATAGACATCCCATCTGTTTTGATTGTTGTTGGTGGTAGTATTGGTGCTTTACTAATATCTTTTAAACCAGCACAAATGAAGAATTTTGCAAAAGTTTTTATGGTTGCAGTTAAACCGACTATAGAAGATGAAGTAGCACTTATAAAAAAGTTAGTTGATTTTGCTACAAAAGCTAGAAAAGATGGTATCTTAGCCCTTGAAGGTGAGGTAAACTCCGAGCCAAATGAGTTCTTAAGAAGAGGTCTCTCAATGGCGATAGATGGGAGTGAACCAGACACTATAAGGGAACTTCTTGAAATAGATATGGAAAGAACTAGTGAGAGACATAGAGTAAATGGAACTATGTTTAGTCAGTGGGCAGCTCTAGCTGGTGCTATGGGTATGGTTGGAACACTTATCGGTCTTGTTGCGATGCTTCTAAACATGGCTGATCCATCTGCTATTGGTCCATCTATGGCAGTTGCACTTCTTACTACTATGTATGGTGCTATTATTGGTAATGTCGTGGGCACTCCAATAGCTATAATATTAGGTATTAGAAATGATGAAGAGACTCTAGTTAAAGAGATGATACTCTCTGGCATCATGTCTATTCAATCAGGAGATGCACCTCGTGTATTAGAAGCTAAACTTTTAGCATATCTAGCTCCAAAAGATAGAGTTAGTCAGTTTGACTAATAGGGTAGGTAGTAAATAATGGCTAAAAAAAAGTGTCCTGAGTGTGAGAGATGTCTTCCTAACTGGTTAGCTGCCTTTGGAGACTTGATGTCTCTACTTCTTTGTTTTTTTGTTTTACTTCTTTCAATGTCAAGTATGGATGCTAAAAAAATCTCAGAAGCTATCGGCTCACTCTCTGGCGCAATGAGTGTTTTAGAAGGTGGAGCAAAAACTGAGATCTCAAAAAGAAGAATCCAAGAGTCAACTCCTATAGAGTCTCAAGATGAGACTACAGAAGCGGTAAATAGAATCACTCAAGCTGCAATGGATGCAAATGAGATGATAGATAAAGGTCACGGACCTGCTATTACAGTTGAAGAGGCTCAAGAAGGTTTTGTAATAGAGCTTCCAGCTTCACTCCTTTTTAAATCTGGAAGTGCGACTATAGAAAATGAAGATGCTCTTTTGTTTTTAAAAAGAGTTGCTTTGATAGTTGATGAGCTTCCAAATGCTATGCAAGTTAGTGTTCAAGGTCACACTGACAACCTAGCTCCTGGCAAGGACAGTGTATATAAAGATAACTGGGAACTCTCATCAGCTCGTGCGATCTCTGTACTTCAAGAACTCCTCTTAGATGGAGTTGATCCAAAAAGAATTAGTGCGGCAGGTTTTTCTGAGTATAAACCATTGGCAACAAATGTAACAAAGGCCGGACGAGAAAAAAACCGTAGAGTTGAATTACATTTTTATGGTAGTAAAAGGGATGATGAAGCAAAAACAAAACGCTCTATCTTAGATAAGGCATCAGCTCAGTAATGATAAGAATATTTTTTCTCTTTCTAGCTTTGGCATCTATTCTTAACGCTGAAGCTGTAACTATCCCTACTATGAATTTTGCTCTCTCGTCTCCTGATACACCAGAGCAACTAGTAAGCTCGTTAAATGTTTTAGTCGTTTTAACACTTCTTTTCTTAGCTCCAAGTATGATACTTGTAATGACAACTTTTACTCGTTTTGTTATAGTATTTGGTTTTTTAAGACAAGCTCTTGGAACCCAGCAAGTTCCACCTACTCAACTACTTGTGATGCTAGCAATGATATTGACTTTTTTTGTTATGGAGCCTATCGGCAAAGAAGCTTATGAAGTTGGGATTAAACCATATATAGAGGAAAAGATTGGTTATGAAGAGGCATTTGATAACACTACTCTTCCCTTTAAAAATTTTATGGTTAGAAATACTAGAGAAAAAGATTTAGCTCTATTTTTTAGAATAAGAAAGATGGAAAATCCAGCTACTGTAGCAGATGTACCTCTCTCCGTAATCATTCCAGCTTTTGTTATTAGTGAGCTAAAAACAGCTTTTGAGATAGGATTTTTACTCTTTTTACCATTCTTAGTTATTGATATGGTTGTAGCTTCTATACTTATGTCTATGGGTATGATGATGCTCCCACCTGTTATGATCTCACTGCCCTTTAAGATCCTTGTATTTGTTCTTATAGATGGTTGGAATCTGCTCATAGGTAACCTCATAGCGACGATAAAGTAGGACGATGATGAATTGTAAGTATTTTGGAGAGTGTGGGGCTTGTAGAGTCTATGAAGACGGATATGAGTCTCAATTAAGTAGTAAGTTAGAGTTAAACAAAGAGAGGTTTTGTGCTTTTTATGAGGGTGAGATCTCTGTTTTTAGATCTCCAACCTCACACTATCGCTCAAGAAGCGAGTTTAAGATTTGGCATAAGGATGATGATATCTTCTATGCGATGAATCATCTAGATCGCAAAGGCATAGTCTTAGTAGAAGAGTGTCCTCAAGTAAATGAGTACATTGCAGCTCTTATGCCAAAACTCTTACTTGCTATAAAAGAAAAAAATATAGGCTTTAAGCTCTTTGGAGCGGACTTTTTAAGTTCAAGTAGTGGCGAAATCGTAGTCTCTTTGATATATCATAGAAAACTGGGCGATGAGTGGCTAGTTAAAGCAAAGATGGTAGCAGAGGAGCTTGGCATCTATATTATAGGTCGAAGTCGTAAGCAAAAGCTTGTAGTTGGACAAGACTTTGTAACAGAGCATTTAAGCGTTGATGGCGAGATTTATAAGTTTAACTATATAGAAAATAGTTTCACTCAACCAAATTCTAGGGTTAATGAGCAGATGATTACTTGGGCTACAAAGTCGCTAGAAAGTTGTGATGGAGACTTGCTAGAATTATATTGTGGTGCTGGTAATTTTACTATACCCTTTGCAAAAACTTTTAAAAAAGTACTAGCTACAGAGATATCAAAGTCTTCTATCAATGCAGCAAAAACAAATATGCTCTTAAATGAAGTAACTAATATTGAGTTTTTAAGAATGAGTGTTGAAGAGTTTACTCAAGCGGTTGAAAGAAAGAGGGAATTTACTAGAATGAAAGATATCGATATAAATTCTTATAATATAAATACTATCTTTGTAGATCCACCTAGATCTGGCATGGATGAGACTTCCTGCGCTATGGCATCAAAGTATGACAATATCTTGTATATATCTTGTAATCCTGAGACTCTTCTAAGAGATCTAGATCTATTATGTAAGACTCATAAAGTTATAGATATGGCTCTTTTTGATCAATTTGCTTATACTCATCATGTTGAGATGGGAGCAAAACTAGTAAGAAAGGATAAGCCTAAATGAAGTCTCTTTTTATAATTTTTCTTTTATTTTTTTTGCTCCAAGGGGATGAGTTACAAAGAATAGAATCCATCATAAATGATATAACTAAACTTAGAGTTGAACATGAAGAGTGTAAAAAAGCTTTGGACTCAAAAGGCATTATAAAAGTAGAGACGACTAAAGAGAGTGAATGTGAAAGTTATGAGAAAACTGTAGAGATTCTAAAGACTAAAAACATTTCTTTAGAGAAAAAACTCCAAGAGCAAACCAAAATACTAAAAGATACTGAAAATGAGAGAGAAATATACAAAAAAGCAGTAAAAACCAAAGAAGATCAAATAGAAATCTTGAAAAATCAAATCGTTTTTTTAGAAAAAAAGGGCGAAACTAAACCAAAAGTAGTTGTAAAAGAGATAATTAAAGAAAAGAAAATATATCCAAAAGATGACAATATTTTTCCAACTCTTATGCCAAAACACACAAAGTTCAAAAAAGAAATTCTAAAAACTAAAGAGATAGAAGAAGAGACAAAGCCAACTACATATAGACTAAAATATGATAGTAAGATCTATAATGAAATTAGTGGAGATGAGATCTACTTATGGGAAAAAGATAGAACTTTTACATCCAATATCCAGACTCAAAACTTTACTAAGATAACAGGTTATTTTATAGACAAAAAATGGCAAAAAGCCGAAGAAGAGTTGTGGATCAAAAAAGTAGATATCTTTGAGAGATAAGCTACTAAAATCAGTCTTTGGGCACGATAGCTTTAAAAACTACCAAGAACAAGCTGTAGATGCCATCTTAGAAAAAAAAGATCTTATAACCATACTTCCAACAGGTGGCGGAAAATCTCTTTGCTATCAACTTCCATCTCTTATGATGGATGGCGTAACTATAGTTATCTCTCCGCTTATTGCTCTAATGCAAGATCAGGTCTATGCACTAAAGAAAAATGGCATTAAAGCCGAGATGATAAACTCTTCTCAAGACTTTAATAGCATCCAAGAGATAACCTCAAGACTTTTAGAAAATGATATAAAACTTCTCTATATAGCTCCAGAGAGACTAAGTGCAAATGGTTTTTTAGATCTCCTAAAAAGAGTAGAGATCAACTTTTTTGTAATAGATGAAGCTCACTGTGTAAGTGAGTGGGGACATGAATTTCGAGCAGATTATAGAAACCTCTCAATGCTCAAAGAGATCTTTAACGATGTGAGCATTGCCGCTTTTACTGCTACTGCTACACATAAAGTTCAAGAAGACATAGTTAGAACTCTAGGACTTTTTGATCCAGTAGCTCTTCGTGCTAAGACACTAAGAGAAAACCTCACAATAAGCTCACAACAAAGACTGGGAAATGGTCGAGCTCAACTACTTGACTTTATAGCAAAACACAGATCTAAATGTGGTGTTATTTACGCTTTTAGTAGAAAAGATGTAGAGGCTGTTGCTGGTTTTTTAAAAACAAAAGGTTATAAAGTTGGAGCTTACCATGCAGGTTTTTCAAGCGAGGTAAGAGAGCGAGTTTATAAAGAGTTTATGTATGAAGAGGTTGATATCATAGTCGCTACCATCGCTTTTGGCATGGGGATCGATAAGAGCAATATCCGCTTTGTAGTACATATGAGTATGCCAAAGACTGTTGAGAATTATTACCAAGAGATTGGTCGTGCTGGGCGAGATGGACTCGCTGCTGAGACCTTGCTACTCTACTCAAAGGGCGATGATCTAAAAATGAGATCTTTTATAGATGTGCTTGAGAACAAAGAGTATAAAGAACTACTATATAACAAGCTAAAAAAGATGTATAGTTATGCAAACTCTAGTGAATGTAGACATAAACTCATAGCAAAATACTTTGACGATGAGATCGAGAGTTGCGAGTATGTTTGCGATAACTGTAGGCGTGGAAGCGTTGAAAAAGTTGATATTACTACAGAAGCTCAAAAACTTCTCTCTTGCATCTATAGGTGTGAGCAAAGATTTGGACTCACTCATGTGATAGATGTTCTAAGGGGATCTAAGGCTAAAAGAGTCTTGGAATTCAAGCATGATAAACTCTCAGTTTACGGCAAGGGTGAAGATGTATCTAAAGATCTTTGGAGTGCCATAGGAGATAGACTTTTTGAGTTAGATGCCATTGAAATTGGCGAATTTAGAGCTATAAAACTAAAGAAATATGGTGCGGACATCTTAAAAGGTTTAGTTAAAGTTGAGATAGATAAACATAAAATGACTCAAAAATCAAAAAGAGTTAAAAAAGAGAGCTTAACAACTGTAGATGATGTAATATTTGAGAAATTTAGAGCTCTAAGAGCTGAAATTGCAGCAAAAGATGAAGTTCCTGCATATATAGTTTTCTCAGATAAAACTTTGGTTGATTTTATAGACAAACTACCACAAACAAAAGATGAGATCTTAGGTGTTAACGGGGTAGGCGAGGTGAAATATGAAAGATATGGAGAGGAGTTTTTAGCTCTTTGTAGAGAGATAAAATCTTTATAAATATTAAAGTTATGTAGGCGGGGCTAAAGCCCCACTTCCGGAAAACTTGATAAATTTTAAAGCTTGACATCTCTTTTGGAAGTGAGGTTTTAACCTCGCAAGGACAAGGCTTTCAAACTCTACACTAGCTTTAAAGCCTCATTTTCGAGGTATTTCATAATCTCGCACCACTAAGTTATGTAGAGTTTAAAAATGATATAATGGCAAAAAATTTAAAAGAGTAGAGCCTATTTTGAAAAAAATTTTGATAATCAGCGATGGTAGTGCGGGTGAACATTTTATACAAAGAGTTATTGAGACATATACAAGTGAAAATATTTACTATGTGGTAGAACTCAAAGCAAAAGAGTATGAAGAGGTTAATCCTGCTCGCTTTAAATTTTATGAGTTCGATCCAACTAGTTTTTATAAACTCTCAAATCTTTTAAAAATGGAGTTTGTTCAAGTTATTCTTGCGATGGATAGTCAACTCGACACTGAAAATACTATCAAAAACATAAGACTTGTTAAAAAAAGCCTTCGTATAATTGTGCTAAATCAGTGGGATATAAACAATGAAGACTCTGATGTTATCATGGTTAACTCAAATGAGATTTTAGCATCAAGGCTTCTTGATTATTTACCAAATGTTCCTGTAATTGCTCAAAATGTGGGAATAGGTGAGGGTGAGATAATGGAAGTTTTAGTTCCATTTGGAAGCTCTTTTGTTTATAGACATATTGGTGTGATAGAGCAAAAAAACTGGCGAATAGTTGCCATCTACAGAAATAGAAAACTTCTTATGCCATCACGAAGAAGAATGATCCAACCAAATGATCTCTTAGTTTTAGTTGGTGAACCTGCAGTTCTAAAATCAGTTTATCGTGCGATTAAGAGAGAGTTAGGGCAATTCCCCGAACCTTTTGGATCAAACATCTTTTTGTATGTAGATATGTGCTTAGTAAACTCAAGCACTATAAAAGAGATGATAAGACGAGCAGTTTTTGCTCATAAAAAATTTAAGCACAACCTAATTATAAAGGTTGTAAACCCAAGTAATATTGAGACCATTCAGTATATAAAAGAGTATAGAGATGAAAATGTTATTGTTGATATTGAGTACAAATCACGAGATCTAAGAGCTACTTTTTATAGTGATATAAAGTCATACCATATAGGTTTAGTTATAGTCTCATCTGAAATGTTTGAAGATTACTACACAAGAAATACTCTTTATGAATCTCATGTTCCTGTTTTAAAACTCTCTGATAGATCTTTTTCTAGTGTTAAAGATGCAGCAATTATACTGACAAATAACCGTGATTTGGAGAAGATCTCTTCTACTATTTTTGATATCTCTGAGCAGATGGGATTTAACTTAGAGATCTATAGCTATGTTAATGAACATGATGATGATAAAGAGCAAACTATCGAGCACTATAACAATCTTGCTGCAATTTTTTCTAAAAGTATTAAAGTTATAAAAGAGAATGAAAACCCTATACGAGAGCTTAGAAAAAAAGAGAATTTTGTTCATATATTGCCATTTACTCCAAAGGTAACAAAGAGAAGAATCTACTCACTTTTATCAACGGATAGTGAAAAATTATATTATAAACTAGACAATTATCATCAAATTTTTCTACCTGTTCAACTATAAAAGCGTGATTTAGCTCTTTTTTACTCTTTTTAAAGTATTATCTATCCTATTAAAAATTGAAAATTTGGATAGCTGATGCAAGTAAATATTCCCCTTAAAAAAACCGTTGATAACTCTTATGATATAAGTATAGAGGCACTTAAAAAAAACCATTTTGACACAAAAGTTGCCATTGTTACAAATCCAAAAGTAGCAGGACTGCATCTAGCTTATCTTCTTAGTTTTATCAGTGCAAAAGAGCTTTTTATCATAACAATAAGTGATGGGGAAGAGTATAAAAATCAAGAAAGTGTGGATACTATTTTAGAGTCACTCTTTAACCATAGATTTAATAGAAAATCAATGCTTATAGCATTTGGTGGTGGTGTTATTGGCGATATGACGGGTTATGCAGCTAGTATCTACCAAAGAGGCATCGACTTTATCCAGATCCCAACTACGCTACTTTCTCAAGTAGATGCAAGTGTTGGCGGAAAAACAGGGATGAACAACGCTTATGGCAAAAATCTAATAGGTGCATTTCATCAACCAAAAGCTGTTTTTATAGATCCATACTTTTTAAATACACTTGCACCTAGAGAATTTGGTGCTGGAGTTGCTGAGATGGTTAAGATGGCTATAACATTTGATAAAGAGTTTTTTGAATTTTTAGAAAGTGCAGAACTTAAAGACAAAGAAGTGTTAGCTAAAGCTATAAAAAAAGCAGTCCAGACAAAAGCTAGTGTAGTTGCTAAAGATGAGAAAGAACATGGTCTTAGAGCTGCACTAAACTATGGACATACATTTGCTCATGTTATTGAAAATGAGACTGATTATAAAGAGTTTCTTCATGGTGAAGCGGTGGCTATTGGCATGATAATGGCAAACGAAGTTTCTGTTAGCCTTGGATTGATGAATGAAGATGAAGCCCTAAGAGTTAAAAGATTTTTACAAAAATACAATTTACCAACAAGTTATAAAATCAAAAATGAAAATAGCTTCTATGAGGCATTTTTTCTTGATAAAAAAAGTTCAGATGAGAGTATTACTTTTATACTAGCAAGGGGCATTGGCGAGGTTGAGATTAAAAATGATGTAGAAAGAAGTTTGATTATTTCTGCTTTAAATAAGTTTGGAGATCTTATATGAAAATACTCCTTTTATTTTTTTTATTACTTAATTCTATAGTCTTTGCAGAGATTGGATCTATAGAAAAACTCAGTAAAGAAGAACTGTTAAAGATAGAGCAAGAACAAGAACAAGAACAGCAAAGACTAAATAGAATCTCTGAGCATCTTATTAGCTCAAAAAAGCTAGAAGAGGAGATATCTAAAGAGAAAGTTTGGACAAAGAGTTATGCGTCTTACTTGACTTCACTTGAAGTTAGAGAGTCTTTGCAAAAGATAAAAGAGAGAATAAAATTTTTAAAAGATAAAAAAGCAAAGACTCTAAGTGAGCAAGATGAATTAAACGCAATCATCTCAAAAGAGAAGATTTTAACTACACAGATAGAGAAATTTAAAGAAAAAGATAGCGCACCATTTTCAACGCTTATAACTCCACCTAGTATTGAAGATACTCCTAGTATTACTAATCCTTTTGATATTTTTACAGGTATCTCACTTATAAAAACTCTAAATTCTGATTTTAATGACTATATAAAAAGAAAAAATGAACTAACTCAACTTATAACTCTTTTACGCAAAGAGAGCAATATCTATAAAGAGATAGCGGCTTTAGACGTAGAAAAAAAATATGAAAAAAACATAGAGAAGATGCATAAACAACTAGAGAGATTTGAAACAGCGCTTGAGACTATGGAAGTTGCATCTGAAGTTTATCAAAAAAGATTGGAAATTATTGAGATAAATATTAACAAAGACATCGAGGTTCAGGTTTTAAAGCTGGGCAAGATAGGTGTAGTTATCTTGGTCGTCTTTTTGATATTTTTTATCTTGAAGTTGATTGTTAAGAAGTATATAACTGATAACGAGAGATTTTATATGACAAATAAAATCATCACTTTTTTAAATGTCACACTTATTATAATCATCCTATTTTTTAACTATATAGAAAATGCTAGTTATCTTGTAACTATACTTGGATTTGCTTCTGCTGGTATTGCTATTGCCATGAAAGACTGGTTTATGAGCATACTAGGTTGGCTTGTTGTGGTCATCGGTGGTAGTATCCATGTTGGAGATAGAATACGCGTTGATATGGCTGGGATGAAGTATGTTGGAGATGTTATGGACATCTCACTTCTTCGTATGACAATACTTGAAGATATAACCTTAACTGCTGTTAGCGATAATAGAAGAGCTGGTAGAATCATTTTTATCCCAAATAACTATGTATTTACACATATGATAGCTAACTACACGCACTCTTCACTAAAAACAGTTTGGGATGGGGTTAATATCACCATTACTTTTGAGTCTAACCACAAAAAAGCTATGCATATAGCAAAAGAGATAGTTAAAAAGTACTCTAAGGGTTATACAGACATAACAAGAAAACAGTTAAACAAACTTAGAAATCAGTACAGCTTAAAAAATACAAATGTTGAGCCTAGAATCTTCTCTTTTATAAAAGAAAATGGTGTATCTATAGACTCATGGTATTTGACGAATGCTTATGCCACTTTGACACTAAGGAGCGTTATATCTGTGGAGATTGTTGAAGCTTTTAACAAAGAAGATGATATAACTATTGCATATCCTACTCAAAGACTTCATCTCAATAATGAGACAAAAAAAGAACCTCCTTTTGATATTAGTGAGACAATATGAAAAAAGTCTATTTTAAAACTTTTGGCTGTAGAACAAACCTTTATGACTCACAAGTTATGATGGGTGCTTTAAAAAATTATGAGATAACTCAAAATGAATTTGAGGCTGATGCAATAGTTATAAACTCTTGTACAGTTACAAATGGAGCAGATACTCATGTTCGCTCATACTTAAATCATATAGAAAAAACATCAGATGCAAAAGTTTTTTTAACGGGTTGTGGTGCTCATACAAAAGGCGAATCACTTCTAAAGACAGGTAGAGTACACGGCGTCTTTGGGCAGAGTGAAAAGCTAAAGATAGAGAGTTTCTTAGAAGAAGAAAAACCATTTTATGACGCTGGAGATCTCAACCACATAGATAACGCAGTAGTGGATGACTTTGTTGGTAAGAGTAGGGCATTTATAAAGATTCAAGAGGGTTGTAGTTTTAGATGTTCGTACTGCATTATTCCCTTTGTTAGAGGGGACGCTAGGAGTATGGATGAGCCTCGGATCTTAGAGCAGATTCAAAGACTCGCATCTAATGGTTTTGGAGAGTTTATATTAACTGGCACAAATGTTGGAAGTTATGGACAAAAAACAGACAGCTCACTTGCATCTCTTATGAAAAAAATCTCTCAGATCCGTGGAGTTAGACGCATAAGACTTGGAAGTGTTGAGCCTATTCAGATTACAGATGAGTTTAAAGAGATCTTAGAAGAGAGTTGGCTTGAGCGCCATCTTCATATCGCACTCCAACACACTTCACCAAAGATGTTAAAGCTTATGAATAGAAGAAATGTTTATAAGCATGATTGTGAGCTTTTTGAAGAGTTAGCATCTAAAGGTTTTGCTATTGGCACTGACTTTATCACAGGACATCCTGGAGAGAGTGAAGAGTTGTGGCAAGAGGCTATGAAAAATGTAAGAGATCTTCCACTCACTCATCTTCACGCTTTTACGTACTCTAAGCGTGATGGAACTCCATCAGCCACTTTAAAACCTGAAATAAATGGTAAGCTTGCAAAAGAGAGACTTCATGAGTTGGAATCTATAATAAAGCAAAAAAATATAGACTTTAGAAATACTTTTAAGGGAGAGTTAGAAGTTTTGATAGAGAGTCAAAAAGACTCTTTATTTGTTGGACATGACCAACATTTTAACAAGATTGTAGTTGACTCAAAAGAAGATCTACTAGGAAACTGGGTAACTATAAAAAACTATGAAGTTAGAGGAGAATTTAACCATGCCAAACTCTAAAACAAACAAAATACTGCTCTATTTGTCGTCATTTTTCATTGTGTCTTTGGTACTTTTTGCCATACTTAGAGATAATTCATCAGACACTACTTTATACAATGCTCAAAAAATGCTTGATAATCACACAGTAGAAAAAGTAACCATCACAAAAGACTATGTATATTTAAAAACTGATAAAGATGTTTACAAGATTGCATCCTCTCAAGTTAAACCTGAGATGTTTTTAAATCATAAAGTTGAAGTTGGTACTAGTTCAAATATTATTGTTTATATTCTTTTTGCAGTTTTATTTTTAGGTATAGCTTCTATTATTTTTAGATGGTGGCAAAAGAGAGAAAGAATCATTGAAGGTGGTGGAGTAAATGCTTCAAGAGTTGAGATCCACAACACTCCACTTGAAGCAATAAAAAGTGATGTTAAGTTTAGTGATATTGGTGGCATTAGTGATGTGAAAATTGAGCTTGAAGAGATCATTGACTTTATGAAAAAACCAGCAAGATACAAAAACTTTGGTGCTAGAATGCCAAGAGGTGTACTTTTAGTTGGTCCTCCTGGTGTTGGTAAAACTATGATAGCAAAAGCAGTCGCTCATGAAGCGGGTGTTCCGTTTTTTTACCAAAGTGGTGCTTCATTTGTGCAGATCTATGTAGGAATGGGAGCAAAAAGAGTTCATGAACTCTTTTTAGCTGCAAAAAATTCAGCGCCCTCCATCATCTTTATAGATGAGATAGATGCAGTTGGTAAAAAAAGAGATGGTGTAAGAAATGATGAGAGAGAAGCTACACTAAACCAACTCCTAACTGAGATGGACGGCTTTGAAGGGCAAAGTGGGATAATCGTTATTGCAGCTACAAACCAGATAGAAGTACTAGACTCCGCACTTCTAAGAGCTGGAAGATTTGATAGAAGAGTCTTTGTAGAGCTTCCAACAAAGCAGGAGCGTGCCGCTATTTTAGAGAAGTATCTAAGCAAAGTTCCAAATGACTTAGACGTAATGAGAATAGCAAATATGACAGTAGGTTTTAATGGAGCGGCACTAGCAGCACTTGTAAATGAAGCTGCACTCTTAGCTCTTAGACAAAATGACAAAAAAGTAAATATAGATCACTTTCATATGGTAAAAGACAAGGTAATGTTTGGAAAGAAAAAGCTCCAGATGCTAAGTGATAAGCAAAAATCTTATAGAGTTACTTATCAAGCAGCAAAAGCTATAGTTGCTACTTACTTTGATCTACCTTTTGAGAAGTTAATGCTCTCAAATGAGAAGCTAACTCCAACTACAGATGAACCACTTATAAAGCATGAGTTAGAATCAAGAGTTAAGATGCTTCTAGCTGGGATGGCAGCTTGTGATATCAAGTATGGCGAGCATGCAAGTAGTGCTAAGATTGACCTTGATGAGGCAAAAGAGTTAGTAGAAAAGATGCTAAAAGAGTATGGAATGGGTGATACTTTGATCTCTTCTGATGAGCAAAATGAAGCTCTTATCTCAAAACTATATAAAGAGACAAAAATACTAATAGAAAAAATGTCAAATATTATGATCGTGGTTGAAGAGATCCTTTCAGAGAAGGAAAGCATCACAAAATCAGATGTTAAAGAAGCGATAGATGCAGTTCTTTAGTGGATTTTCACTTCAAAATGAAAACTATCTATTTAAAGGTTATATAAACGATACAAAGTACACTGTAGCTGGTTTTAGTTATGGAAGTATAAAAGCACTAGAGTATGTTAAAAAAACTTTAGCAGCTAAAAAAAGAGTAGATACTTTGCAACTTTTATCTCCTACTTTTTTTCAAACAAGAGATACAAAGTTTAAGAGACTTCAAATACTCTCCTTTACAAAGAGTGAGATAGTATATATGAAGCAGTTTATAAAGCTATGTTTTGATCCTTATGAGAAAAAGATAGTAGAGCAAAAAAAGAGTACAAAACAAGAGCTAGAAGAGTTACTTAATTATGAATGGGATTTTGATGAATTAGATAGTCTTGCACAACAAGGTGTTAAGCTAGAAGTTTATCTAGGAGAAAAAGATAAAATTATAGATGTAGAAGGCGCGCGAGAATTTTTTACTCAAGTGGCATCTGTGACATATATAAAGAATGCAAATCATTTTTTGCAGATTAGTTAATGTTACGCACTGTAATGAGTAAAAATTGAATGCTCTGAACAATTATCAAGTTGGATCCTGAATCAAGTTCAGGATGACGAGTGTTCAGGATGATGAGTGTTCCGTCATTCCGTGCTTGACACGGAATCTAGTTCAGGATGATGCGTATACCGTCATTCCGTGCTTGACACGGAATCTAGTTTATAGATTAAATAAGGAAAAAATATGAATAAAATAAAAATAGGCGTAATAACAGCGAGTGATAGAGCAAGTAAAGGGATATATGAAGATATCTCAGGCGTGGCGATTCAAGACACAATGAAAGAGTACTTAAAGAGTGATTTTGAGATAGTTTATAGATGTATAGCAGATGAACAAAGCTTGCTAGAAGAGACTATGAAAGAGCTTTGTGATGATGAGTCTTGTTGCTTAGTTGTCACTACTGGCGGAACAGGTCCAGCATTTCGTGATGTAACTCCAGAAGCTACTGAAAATGTGTGTGATAAGATGATGCCAGGTTTTGGTGAGCTTATGCGTCAAGTAAGCCTACAATATGTCCCAACTGCCATTCTTTCACGCCAGAGTGCAGGAATAAGAGGAAAATCTTTGATAATAAATCTACCAGGAAAACCAAAGTCTATCCGTGAGTGTTTAGATGCAGTTTTTCCAGCAGTTCCTTACTGTATAGATCTTATAGAAGGTCCATATATAGAGACAAATGAAGATGTTATTAAAGCTTTTAGACCTAAGGTTAAATAGAGATTTTGATCCCTACAGGGCAGTGATCTGAGCCTTCTATATGATCTAGTATGTAAGCGTCTTGTAAGTTTTGGGCTAGATCTTCTGAGATAAAAAAGTAGTCTATTCTCCAGCCTATGTTTTTTAAGCGCGCGGAAGAGCGGTATGACCACCAGCTGTATCTATCTAGCTCATCACCGTTTACATATCTAAAGGTATCTATGTAGCCGTGATCTAAGAGTTTGTCTATCCAAGCTCTCTCACTAGGTAAAAACCCAGATGTTTTAGAATTTGCTTTTGGGTTTTTAAGATCAATCTCTTTGTGGGCTGTATTTACATCTCCACAAATTATAATAGACTTGCCATCCTCTCTTAGTCTCTCACAATGCTCTAAAAAGTCATCATAAAACTTCATCTTAAAGGTGAGTCTCTCTTCATCTTTTTGACCATTTGGAAAGTAGACATTAAAAAGAACAATATCCTCGTAATGCGTCTCAACAATTCTTCCCTCACCCATAGTGTCAATATGCTCACAAGTAGAGCTAAAGTCATTCTCTAATAGACTCCAAGTTAAAGTTCCACTATAGCCTTTTTTTGTAGCTGAGTTTACAATTGTCTCTCTATACTCTAAGTCAAACATATCTTGTGGAATCTGATCTTCTAAGGCTTTTATTTCTTGCAAACAGAGTATGTCTGGTTGATGTTCATCTATCCACTTAAGAGCTTCTTTGTTTGCTATTGCGCGAATTCCATTGACATTCCATGAGATTATTTCTATTGATTTTGACATATATAAATTTTTCCAAAAGTGAAGTTGTTTAGTTAAGAACACCTAGGTGCAAGAGCGTGCTAATGAAGTAAATGTATAGGTAGCTAAGGGAATTAACTTCCCATAGCCCATTTATACAAAGTTTACTTTAGAGAGGTGATGTTTTAGACCAAGCTCATCAGATGAACATCCAAGAGCTAGTCCTAGCATCTGTTGCATGTGAAGAACTGGAAGTTCTACCTCACGACCAATCGCCTCTGAGGCGTGTTTTGTTTGAGTATCTAGTTTTAGGTGACATAGTGGACATGGTGTTACCATCATGTCAGCATTACCGTCCATCGCTCCTGCAATTGCGTTTCCAGTTAGGATAGATGCAGTCTTTGGAGCTTGAAGCTCTACATGAAAACCACAACATTTGTTTTTTTCATCATAATCAACATTCATACCACCACAAGCGATAATAAGGTCATCTAGTGAAGTAGGGTTGTAAGGATTTTCTTTAGTTTTATGAGATTCATTTTGAAGCTCTGATGGACGGATATTGTGACAACCATAAAATGGTGCAATATTAAATTGACTAAGTGGAGTAACAACCATCTCTTTTATCTTATCTAGCCCTATATCATCTATGATAGCGTATAAAAAATGGATAACATTTGAAGTGCCTTTGTACTCAAGTCCAACTTCTGCAAGTTTTTCATTAACTCTTGCTTTAAGATCTGCATTGTTATCAAGACGGTGTTTTGTCATTGCAGTGTTTAATTGACAAGTATTACAAATAGTAACCATCGTCAGATCATGCTTCTCTGCATAAGCAATATTTCTAGCATTTAACACAAGTGATAAAAAGTCATCATAATCTTGTAAGTGTGAGGCTCCACAGCATGATGCTTCTGTGAGTTCTATTAGCTCAATGTTTAGTTTTTTAGCTACTGCTAGTGTTGACATCATCTGCTCTGGAGTGCTCTGTTTTGCTGTACATCCTGTAAAAAGTGCGTATTTTAATTTTTTCATATTTTACTCCTAGAACTTTGCAGTTGACGATGATTTAACAAGTTTTTGAATTTCATCTAAGTTGTCTGATTTTGGCATATTCCAAGGCAGAACAATCTTACCTTTTCTAAACATTTGTAGTGCTACAGGAATATGTTTAATAATTGATGGACCCTCAGAATAAAGAACTAAAGTACCCTCATCAAGCATACCGTGTTTAGCAATAGAGTTTTTAAATCCAACTGCATGACGAGTAGCTACATTTGAAGTTGCAACTCCCTCACGAAATAGCATTTGATGAAGTTTTGTGATCTTGTCAATAGGGTTTACATCTTTTGGACAAGCCTCAGCACATTCAAAACATTTTACACAATCCCAAAGTCCTTGACCCTCTTTGTGTAACTCTAGTAGTCTCTCTGTGTGAGCATCATCACGAACATCTGCTTCAAATCTGTAAGCTTTAGCAAAAGCTGCTGGACCAAAAAACTCATCATTTATTTGAACTACTGGACAAGCGTAGTGACAAGCACCACATTGTATACATAGATCTGCTTCATTTAGCTCTTCAGCTTCTTCTGGTGATACTATATGTTCATGTTCTGGATGCTCATCAACATCAGAAATAAGATAAGGTTTGATAGCATCGTGCTTTTGCCAAAAATCAGCCTTATCAATAATCATATCTTTAACAGCACGTTTTATACTTTGTGGCTCTAAAGTTATCTCATTTCCAAAGAGTTCAATCATGTCGTTCATATTTTCTTTACATGCAAGAGTAGCGCGACCATTTAAGTTAATAGCACAAGCTCCACATATCCCGTGACGGCAACTTCTTCGATATGAAAAACTACCATCTAGATCCCATTTGATTCTATTTAAAATATCTAAGACAACTTCTTCAGAAGTCACTTCCATAGTGTAAGTTTCATAATATGGAAGATAATCTACATCAGCATTAAAACGAAATACTTTGAAGTTTACTTTTTGTGTAGTTATATTGTGTGTACTCATAAGTTCCCCTTAGTATGTTCTTGGTTTGAGTTCATGTTTGCCAAGTTTAACATCCATATAATCAAGCTTGATGTCACCCTTATCGTCCATGTATGCCATAGTGTGCTTTAAGAAATTTTCATCATCACGAGACTCAAAATCTTCTCTATAGTGAGCTCCACGACTCTCTTTTCTTGCGATCGCACTCTCAACTATAAACGCTGAATAGTCAAGCATATGACCAAATTCTATAGCTTCTTGAAGTTCAGTGTTAAAGAGTTTTGATTTATCTTTGATACGGATATTTTTAAATCTTTTATGAAGTTCTTTTACTTTTGCTATTGCAATCTCAAGAGTTTGCTCTGTTCTAAATGCACCAGCATTATCAGTCATACATTGTTGAAGTTCATCTCTTAAGCCTGTTATAGTCTCATCGCCATTATTGTTTAGAATGAAGTTAATTTCTTCTAATGCTTTTGCAGCATCTTCTTTTGTAGCAGTGCGTAGTTCTATATTGTCTATTTCAGATACCATTGTTTTTCCAACAAAACGACCAAAGAGTAGGGCTTCTAAAACAGAGTTTGCACCAAGACGATTTGCACCATGAACAGATACACAAGAGCACTCGCCAGCAGCGTAAAAACCCTCTACAAACTCATCACTGTTTTTGCGAACATTTCCTGCAGTATTTACAGGGATACCACCCATAGAGTAGTGTGCAGTAGCTGAGATTAAAATAGGTTCTTTTATCATATCAAGCCCTAAAAATGTAAGAGCTAAATCTCGAAGTTCAGGAAGTTTTTGCATAATCAACTCTTTTCCTAGATGTGTTACATCTATAAAAACTGCATCTTTTCTAGGACCAACACCACGACCCTCTCTTATCTCATTTAAAATAGCACGACTTACAACATCGCGAGATGCAAGTTCCATAGCGTTTGGAGCGTATTTTTCCATAAATCTCTCACCTAGTGAGTTTAAGAGTTTTCCACCCTCACCGCGGGCAGCTTCAGAGATTAAAACACCATTTCCTGAGAGTCCTGATGGATGAAACTGAACAAACTCCATATCTTCTAGAGGAAGACCATGACGAGCAACTATTGAGAGTCCATCACCAGTATTTGCATGAGCATTTGAGTTGATCTTGTAAGCACGAGCGTAGCCACCAGTTGCAAACATTACTGACTTTGCATTAAATATAGCAATTTGCATATCACGAATGTTAAAAGCTACAACTCCACTAACTTTGCCATCCTTGTAGATGATATCAGCTGCATACCACTCATCCCAAAACAAAACGCCAGAACGATGAGCTTGTTCATAAATAGTTTGAAGTAGAGTTAAACCTGTTCTATCTTTTGCGTAACAAGCACGAGGAGAAGATTGGCCGCCAAAAGGACGTTGCGCAATCTTTCCATCAGGAGTTCTGCTAAAAGCAGCTCCCATTCTCTCAGCCCAGCGAATAGTCTCTGGAGCTTTTTGGCACATAAACTCAACAGCATCTTGATCTGCTAAATAGTCAGATCCCTTTACTGTATCAAACTCATGTAACTCAATACTGTCGTCTTTACTAAACGCTGCATTAACTCCACCTTGAGCAGCACCAGAGTGACTTCTCAAAGGGTGAAGTTTTGTAATAACAGCAACTTTTTTTCCCGCATTTTGCAACTCTCTTGCAGCAGCACAGCCCGCTAGACCAGCTCCAACAACGATTGCATCGTAAGTATAAATAGGAATACTCATTAGCTTTCCTTCGTTTAAAGATATAAAAAATAAGCTTGATTATAGCGTTAGAAGCCTTTGTTAATGTTAAATAAGGGCTTTGAGAGAAGGAAGTTAAAATTTGTTACCATTTGAGACATTTATAAGTATTTAAAATATAAATAGTTACTTTTAGTAACAGAATTTATAGCTCGTGTTCAGCTAAATCTCTGATTTGAGAAATGGTGTTCTTCTTTTTTTGAGCATGAATGAGAATCCCTTTAGCTTTTTCTATCGACTCTTCAAGGGGCTGGTTATTTGGTTTAATAACAAAACCGCCACTAACAGTTATAACTATAGGATCTCCGTTTGGCTCTTTAAATTTTAACTCAGAGATACTTTGACGAATAATGTCGATATCTTTAAAAGATGCCTCTTTTGATGTTCTTGAGAGTATCAAAGCAAATTGATTATAATCAGTTCTAGCGATAACATCTGTAGCTTGCTCATGTAAAGAGATTGTAAAAGCAACTTTCTTAAGTATAGTTTGCGCAAAAGCTTGAGGAAAAGCTCTTTTGTTTTTAGAAAAATTATCTATTTCTAAAATAGTTACTGATGTAAAGTTGTTATCTTTCATACCTTTTTTATTGCTGTAAGAACTCATCATTCCTTTGAAATTATTTATCTCAGTAAGTGGATCTTTAAGGTTAGGATTGTCAGCAATAATTGGTTTTCTATTCATTCTAAGTTGTACGGCATCTGCTTCTTGTGAAAAAATTTCATACTCATTTTGTTGTTTATCAATCGCATGAAGATATAAAATGTCTCTATATATAGAGTTTAATCTTCTACGGTACCAAAAGCTTATGAAGATAAGAAAGACTAAAGAGATAATTGCTACTTTTTCAATAATAAAATGTTTTTCTTTTGCGTAGGCGATGTTTTTCATAGTCATTGAGTCTAAAAAACTGTTTGTTGAATAAAAAGCATTTTTAAGTTCTTGACTTCTTTGTTCTTCATCTACTAAATTTTTGATGTAGTATTCATGTGCTGCTTGATTAAAGTTGTTTATGAGTTTTGAGAGTTTGTCTAAGTCTTTTAAAAAATCATTTGAGTTGTTTGAGAGATATTTTCCAGCATAGTCATATTTGTTTAGCTTTTGTAGTTTTTCTATCTCAAAATGAAGTTGATTGCTTTTTCCATTAAATTGGATAAGAGCTAATTCAATATCATCCTTTTTAAGGGTGCGAAGAGTGTTGATTATTTTTTTTTGATTTTGTAAGATATCTATCTTAGCAAAGGAATTTTTTTGTTCAACTACTAAAAGTGTAAGGATTAGAACAATCGCAGTTGTAAGGATTAAAAACAGAAAAAGATTGGAAAATATTTTGTTTATAGAGTGTTTCATTCTATTTTTCCTAATGATGATATAATATCGGACATTTTATACCTTTAGTCTTTAAATATCCTTTAACATAATATAAAGAAGTTTGTTTGAATTTAGAAAATTATTTCATATCTCAGTTTGATAGCGGTCGCATTGGAGATGATGGTGCTTTAATTGGATCCATGGTTTACTCAAAAGATGCTTTTTTTGAAGATGTTCATTTTAAGAAAAAATGGATGAATCACTATCAAATAGCACAAAAATCTATGATGGCAAATATCTCTGATGCTATTGCAATGAATGCTAAACCAAAATACGCGCTCCTAAGTGTTGCAATGCCAAAAAACATAACAAAAGAGCAGATGCGAGATCTAGTTCGCGGGTTTAGTGAGACGGCAAAAAAGTTTGGCATAGAGATAATAGGTGGAGATACCATAAGTAATATAAAGTTAGATATTACTATAACTATAATTTCACAAACTCTAAAGCCACTACTAAGAAGTGGTCTTAAAAAGGGTTATCTCTTAGCTCATACAGGAAAACTTGGAAGAAGCAGAAAAGATTTTTTAAAACTTAGAAATCTTGGATCTATCAACGCAAGATCTAAGTTTGTAAATATAGAGTTAAGAGATAAATTTATACAAAAATCTAGCAGATATTTAAGCTCAGGAATGGATATCTCAGATGGTCTTTTTAGTGATTTAGATAAACTTGCATCTATAAACAAGTTAGGATTTAAGTTTCTCAAAAAGATCTCAAAAAGAGTGGCTTGTAGTGGAGAAGAGTATGAGATGCTAGTTGCATTTGATAAAAGATATAAAAAAACAATACAAAGAGTCGCAAAACAGACAAGAACACCACTAAATATTTTCGCTTATAGTGCTAGAAATAGATACTCCAATAGATGCAAATCGCATCATTTTTAAAGGCAAAGAACAATGGACAGATTTTACTCGCTAGATCACTCTAGCATCGATTTTCATTTTAAACAGAGTCCTAGAGACTTTGTCGTCGAAGAGATTCCTCTTTATGAATTTAGTGGCGATGGAGAACATCTTATTTTATTTATAAGAAAAAAATTGCTAAGCACTTCAGAGATGATAGGTGTCTTAGCTAGATTTTTAGGTATAAAAAATAGAGATATAGGTTATGCAGGACTAAAAGATAAACATGCAATGACGAAACAGTATATCTCAGTGTACAAAAAATATGAAGAACAACTTGAGGGTTTTGAGCATGAAAATATAAAAATTATTTCAAAACACTACCATAACAATAAGATACGAATCGGTCATCTAAAGGGCAATAGATTTTATATAAAGGTAAAAAAAGTAAATCCTACAAGTGCTATAAAAATAGATGAAGCTCTAAAAAATATACAAAAATATGGAATGCCAAACTTCTTTGGATATCAGAGATTTGGAAATGATGGAGATAACCATATACTAGGTGAAAAACTTGCTAAAGGTGAAGCAAAAGAGCGTAACCCAAGAGTTAAAAAACTCCTTATAAATGCTTACCAGAGCCATCTTTTTAATCTATGGCTTAGTTCAAGGTTAGAGTTAAATAGACTTATAAATAATTTTGAGACACTAGAGTTAGAGTCAGTTTTAAATATGCCAAATAATGAACTAACAAAACTAAAATCTCAAACTCATCCATTTAAGCTTATACAGGGCGATGTGATGGAACACTATCCTCATGGAAGATTGTTTGATTATGAAGATAGTGATGAAGATCTAGAGAGATTTAACAAAAGAGAGATCTCGCCAACTGGACTTTTGTGTGGTAAAAAAGTAAAAATAGCATCAGGACTTGCACGTGGTTATGAAAAAGATTTTGATGATGAGATAAGTGCCGATGGAGCGAGAAGATATGCATGGGTATTTCCAGAGGGTGTTGAGGGAAGATTTAACAAAGTAGAGGCTCAGTATGAGTTTAACTTCACACTTCCAAAAGGCTCATACGCAACTGTTCTTATAGAAGAGATTGCTAAGAGAAATATAAAAGAATAATAAGGATGAAAATAAAATGAGTAAACATATAACATCAGCCATCTCACAAACTTTTGGTAAGTTTGCAAACAAAGAGTTTGCTGAGTGGTTTCAAAAGATCGTAAATAATTCCTATGTTAGTTTGATGGGTTTAGATATGAAAGAGTTTCACACACCTCAATCATACACAAGTCTAAACGCACTCTTTACAAGAAAACTAAAAGAAGATAGAACTTACTCTTTGGATGCAGACGATTTTATATCACCTTGTGACTCTTTAGTTTCAGCTTGTGGAAAACTACAAAAAGATTATGCACTTCAGATCAAAGGTATGAGATACTCAAGTGATGAGCTTTTAGGTGAGCACTTTAGTGGAGATGAAAAAAGTAGTGTTTATGATGGAGAGTTTATAAACTTCTATCTATCTCCAAAAGATTATCATCGTTATCACATTCCAACAAATCTAAGAGTTTTAAAAGCTGTACATATCCCAGGAAAACTCTATCCTGTAAATATTCCTTCACTCAAAAAAAGATTAAATCTATTTATAGAAAACGAGAGAGTTGTTTTGATGTGTGAGAACTCAAATGGCAAGAAGTTTTTTATAGTTTTAGTTGGAGCTCTGAATGTTGGTGTTATGCAAGTCTCATTTGAGAGTGCTATAAAAACAAACGCATCTGCGATAAAATCGAGCGTTTATGAGTACAAAGATCTCTACTTAAACAAAGGTGATGATTTTGGTTGTTTTGAGATGGGATCTACCATAGTGATCTTGGCTCAAAAAGATATGCTAGAGTTAAAAGATCTACAAGGCAAAGATGTAAAATATGGAGATACTATAGCTAGAAATGTATAAAACTCAAGAAGAAAAAAGACTATACATAGAGAAGATCTTTAAAAACAAAGCACTCTTTGAGTGGGAAGTTTTACATGTTTCTTCTCACTATGACAGACTTGAAATCATGGAAGTATTAGCGCATATTTTAGTTCGAGAAAAATTAAGATATGAGTTAAACTTTTTGTATTTGGAAAAGTTTGAAGATTTTAATTTTTCACAGATTGTAAATATTATATTTCACGAGATTGCAAATGAATGGGTTAGTTTTGCAACAGAGATCTTGCTCTATCCAAAGAGAGATGCCATACAAGAGATCCAAAATAGAATAAGAGTAAAGTTTATACACTCTTTAGCTAAAGACTATTATGAAAAATACAGACGAAAAATCTTTGAAGAGGTTGGAGACACCTTTATAGAGCTAGTAGCAAGTGCTAAGAGTGAAAAAAGCATAACAAGAGTTATACAAGAAACTTTAGAAAGTAACCTAATAAAAAATAGACAAATATTAGATATGCATAATTTTCATCAACTCTACAAAAGAACAAAGACTGCTAGAAATATAAAAAACTCTGATATCGCAAGTCTAAAAATAAAGATAATTGACTTAAAAGCCCTTTATGTAGATCCAAACATAACAACAGACGAAAAAGAGAAGTTATATAGTCAAATAGAGAGACTTCATAAAGAGTTAGATAGAGTTGTGAACTATTCACTAGATCACTTCGATAAGGCTATAAAAAGGCTAAAAGATACAATGGTTCAGTCTATGATGAGTATGACTAATTCTAAACTTTAAGATCTAAAACTTGTAAGTAGCTATGGCTCTAAAGTAATTTGCATCTTTTTTACTAGATGAAAACTTTAAACTCTCATATCTTAGATAGATGGATGCTTCTTTTGTGAAGAAGTGTTTGAAGTGAAAGTAGTAAGCGTTAAAATCATCGCCTCTTTTATCTTTTGTTTGTGTATTTGTGAGCGTTAAAGCTACTTCGCTGTGAAAATCTCCAAGATTTAAATCATGTGTAGCTTTTAACATCCAAGTCTCTGGTTTAAAAGCTCCTCTGCCGTTTGCCATCATCGAAGTTGTATAGACTTTTGCTGAACCACCATATCCTGTCACAACACCACTAAGTCCGAAGTTTTGAGAATAGTTTAGAGAGAGGGAATAATCCTTTGCATCTATACTAGATCTTAGAGCTACTAAGTTTATGTCATCTGCACCATTGTTGGTATCTTTTCTAACATAGACTCCTCCATTGCCACTCTTGAAATATTGTGCACTAAAACAGATTAAGGTATCTGTATTTAAGGTCATCTCATAATCACTTTGAGCTACAAAAGTAGAGTATAGATCTGGCACATAGTAGTAATAGAATTCAGTTTTAAGACCACTCAAACCATTGTAGTGAAGTGAAAACATTGTAATATTGTCAAACTCACCACTAGGAGTCTGTTTTTGGTACTTATCTGAAGTGTTTGAGCGCAGAGCATCTATGTAGTAGAGCTGAACCTTTAAATCCTTAATGCTCTCTCCTGTATAGGTAAAACCTCTATATGACCATGGCATTATTCTTGAGTCATCATCATTCATCATAGGTGTGTTTATTATAAAGCTACCAACTCGCAAGATTCTAGTTTGTGTTTTATATGCTAAATATGATTCGCTTATTGTTGTTAGTGCAGTTCCATCCTTTTTAAAAAGAGCAGTTTTTTCTCTGTTTATTGAATCAAAAGTAGGGTTGGAGGTGTGAAATCTTACAGATGCAAAGAAGGAGTTTTTAGTATCAGTCGAGTATTTTAGATATCCGCCAGCAGAAGTAGCATAAGCATCTGTATCATTTTTTTTGTCTATGTTGTAGTAAAAGAGTTGCATCTGTAGATCTACATTTCCATTTTCAAAAGCTTTTAAAATGGAAGAATTAGCACAAAGAGATAGACTAAAAAAAAGTAAAATCAGAACTTTAAACATCTATGAAACCAAGAGCAAGCACGCTTTACCAATAGTTAGAACAAATGTATTTACAAGTGTTATCTTCACTTTTTATCTTCCTATAGCATTGTCAAGTAGTGCTATAGCATTATAGTACTCATAAAAAGAGACAACTAGATTTGACTTTGCATCTATATAACCTTGTCTTGCTTGTTGAAGCTCTATAAAATCTGACAGTCCATACTCATATCTCTTTTGAGCCTGATCAAACTTCTCACTAGAGACTTCTAGAAGACTTTGAGATAAGACTACAGAGTCTCTTGTTTTGTTAAGGCTTATGTAGGCTTGTGTAGTTTGTTTTTTTATAAAAAGTCTAGAGCTGTTTAACTTTGAATGAGCGATATTAAGTGCAATCTTTTTTTCTTGCTCTATTGCAGAACTTGCTCCACCTTCATAGATATTGTAGTCTAGGTTTAGTGCTATTTTGTATTGATCTTTTGGTGTAGTGTTTTCAAATTTATCTACTTTTTGCTTAGTATAGTTAGCTCCAAGATAAAGTTCTGGGTAAAATTCAGACTGAGCAACTCTACTATTTGCCTCTGCTGATTTTATATCAAAAAGATTTTTCTTTAACTCATATCTATTTTCATAAGCAAAGCCAATGGAATCTTGCAAATTTAGAGCGTATCCAGCTAGTAAGTCTAGTATGTTTCCAAAATCAAGTGCCCTAGAGTAGACTTTATAACCAGTAGATCTATCTATAAAACCAACTACTTCATCTAAAGATGCATAGGCTAACTCTAAGTCATATAGACTTTTCTTTAAGTCTAGTTTTGATTTTATAAGCTCAACTTTTGCATCTGAGACATCTATCTTTGTTTTGATCCCAGACTCAAAATATCTTTGCGAACGGTATAGTTGCGCTTCATTTAATTTTACATTTTCTCTGTTTACATCTATAAGAGCTATGGCTTGAAGAACATTATAGTAAGCACTCTTTACATCTCTTTTTTTATCTGAGATTTTTTGCTCATTTGAGTTTAGGTATGCATCAGAGTCATACTTTAAACTATCAACATTCCCACTAGTTTTTCCAAAGTCATATATGATTTGTTTTAGTGAGAGTTGCCCTAAAAGTAGAGTGTCATTTTTCATACTATCTTTGTTTGTTGGTAGATCACTCATACCAATCTCTCCTGCACTAAGGCTTAGATCTACCTTTGGTAAGTAAGATGCGAAACCTTTATCGTAACGACTAAGAGAGGCTCTGTACTCATCTGCACTTATTTTTAAGTCTGGTGAATTCTCTAGTGCTTTGATGATTAGCTCATCGACTGTATATATATCTTTTGCACTTAGGCTTAGAGTTAGTAAAAGCAGACTTATCAATCTTAGTATCATATAGATTCCCTTTTTTTTATCTCATCTTCAACGCTTATAAATCTCTCTCTCATGGATTCTAGCAGTACATATAAAACTGGCACGAAAAGAGTGGAGACAAAAGTAGCCGCCATCATTCCAAACATAAGTACGATTCCGATTGAGACCTGAGTAATAGATCCAGCCCCAGTTGCAAAAGCAAGAGGAATAATTCCAAACATAAAAGAGAGGATCGTCATCATAATTGCACGAAAACGCAGAGATCCACCTTTTATAGCAGACTCAACGATCCCAACTCCACTCTCTCTTTGTTCTTTTGCAAATTCCACTATAAGTATGGCATTTTTTGCAGCAAGGGCAACGAGCAAGACAAGACCGACTTGGGCAAAAGTGTTTAGTGGAAGATCTACTACATGCAGACCAATAATTGCACCAGCTACAACCATTGGAACTGAGAGAAGGATCATCAAAGGAAGAACCCAGCTTTCATATTGAGCAGATAAAACTAAAAACACAACAAGTAAAACAAAAATAACTACATAGATCTGAGCATTTCCAGCTATAGTCTCTTGGTAACTCATTCCAGCCCACTCATAACCGTAAGATGCAGGTAAAACACTCTTTGCGATCTCATCCATGGCAGTCATAGCATCACCAGAACTATATCCAGGTGCTGCAGATCCATTTATCTGAATACTTCTATACATATTAAAGTGAGAGAGGTTTTGAGGTCCTACAATCTCTTTGATGTTTAGTAGTGCATTTAGCGGGATCATCTTATCTTTGTTATTTTTTACATAGAGTTTATCTATATCATCTTTTGTACTTCTAAACTCTTTATCAGCTTGAACAAAGACTCTAAAAACTTTACCAAATTTTGTAAAGTCATTTACATAGATTGAGCCTAGATATGCTTGCATGGTTGTAAAGAGATCTGATATGTTTACTCCAAGAGCATTTGCTTTTTCTCTATTTATATCTATGTCGTACATAGGATAGTTTGTAGCAAAGGTTGTAAAAGCGTAAGCAATTCTTGGATCTTCAAAGGCTGCTTTTATAACTTCATTTGCAAAGTGTTGAAATGTTTCTAAATCGCCAGAGAGATAGTCTTGAAGTCTAAAGTCAAAACCTCCAACATTTCCTACACCTGGGATCCCAGGCATATTAAAAGCTGCAATATTGGCTTCACTTATAGATGCAGATTTTTGCTGTATTTGCTTTACGATGCCATCCACACTATTTTCTTGAGTTGTTCTAAGATCCCAGTCTTTTAAAGAGACAAACATTGCTATGGCTGAACTATCCATCGCTCCTGTAATAATGTTAAAACCCTCAACGCTAACAACATTAGAAACCCCATCTATATTGTAGATAATATCTTCAACTCTCTTTCTCGTGATCGTAGTTTGAGATAGTGAAGATCCAGGTTTTAAATTTACTGAAACCATACATACACCTTTATCCTCCGATGGAACAAAGCCTGTAGGGGTTATACTAAAGAGATAATATGTAAAGTAAAAAAGTCCAACCATTATAAGAAGCATTACATATCTAATCTTTATAAGATAGCCAATAAAAATCGTGTACTTCTTAGTTAGGTAGTTAAAAAAGATATCAAACTGATGAAATAAGATAAACTTCCTTTCTCCCTCTTTTTGTCTTTTTATAATAATGGCACTAATGGCAGGAGAGAGCGTTAGAGCGTTTAGAGAGGATACTAAAACAGCAAAAGCAATTGTGAGTGCAAATTGCTGATACAAAGCTCCTGTGATACCTGGGAGCATTGAGACAGGAATGAAAACAGCGATAAGAACAAGAGTAGTTGAGATGATAGGACCAATAAGCTCTATCATGGCTTTTTTTACAACTTGAGGCATAGTGAGATCTGGCTCTTTGTTCATTATAACTTCAACATTCTCAACAACTAAAATAGCATCATCTACAACTATACCAATAGCTAGAATGAGTCCAAAGAGAGTTAAAAAGTTTATAGAAAAACCACCAGCTAACTCCATCGCAGCAAATGCACCAATAAGAGAGACAGGGATAGTAGCAGCGGCTATAATAGTTGGTCTCCATGAACCTAAAAAGATAAAAATGATAAGCATAACTAAGAAGATCGCCATATATAGGTTCTCTACAACATTATCAATAGCTACTTCAACATACTTTGTAGTATCGTATGGAACTGAGTAGGTTACACCCTCAGGAAATCTAGAAGAGAGTCTTTGCATTGTAGTTTCTATATTTTTACGAATATCAAGAGCATTTGCTTCGCCTAGCTGATAAACGGCAATAAGCCCTGTTGGCTTTTTATCACTAATAGCATTCCAATCATAACTCTCACTTCCTAGAGTAATAGTTGAGACATCACTTAGGCGAATTAAAGAGCCATCGGCTTTATATTTTATAACTATGTCTTCAAACTCTTTTACTTCACTAAGTCTTCCCTTAGTTGTAAGTATGAACTCTTGTTTTTGCTCATCATAAGATGGGTTACCACCGATTTTTCCAAGAGATGCTTGTTTGTTTTGTGATTTTATAGCAGATATAGCTTCCATAGGTGTCATATTTAGCGCTTTTAACTTATTTGGATTTAACCAAACTCTAATTGCGTACTTTTTCTCACCTAAATTTTGAGCCTGACCAACACCTGGAACTCTTTTTATCTCATCTAAAACATTTATATTTACAAAGTTACTTAAAAACTTATCATCATACTTCTCATCTCCGTTTAATGCTATAAGACAGACAAGAGAAGGACTTCTTTTATCTACTATAACACCTTGAGCAGTTACTTCTGGAGGTAGAAGCGCATTTGCAGTAGAGATCTTGTTTTGAACATCAACTGCACCAATATCTATATCATAACCAGGTTCAAAATAGACATTTATATTTGAAGTTCCACTTGAAGTTGAGGAAGACTCCATATATATAACACCCTTGATACCGTTTAGTTTATCTTCTAAAACACGAGTAACAGTATCTTCAACAACAAAAGCATTTGCACCTGTATATGTAGCACTTACAGTTACAGTTGGAGGTGCTACATCAGGATACTCTGATATGGGCAATATAAACATAGAGACAAACCCAGCTACTATGATTATTAAAGAGATTACAATAGAGAGTATAGGTCTTTTTATAAAAGTTACACTAAACATCTAACTACTCTTTAGGGATAAGTCTATTTTTTTCTAAAACAGCCTTTATCCCATGTGTGTCTGTAACATCTTTAGGATCTACTTCCATAGAGTCCCTTATCTTTACAAGGGCAGAGACTATAACTCTATCTCCATCTTTTAAGCCACTTGATACATCTACATAGTACTTTGATGAGTAACCAGTCTCTATGTTTACTCTTTTAGCTTTACTCTCTTTATCTACCACATAGATATAACTTCCAAGCTGATCAGCAAAGATAACCTCAGGTGGAATCATTAAAAATTCATATTCATCAGTTATAAAGAGATTTACATATACAAAGGTACCAGGCAGAACCTTTGCATCTTTGTTTGAGATGGTTGCTCTCATAGTTATAGTAGAGGTTAAAGAGTCTACCTCGTTGTTAGAAAAATCTATAAAACCATCAAGTCTTACAGTGTCATGCTCTCCTCTGATCTCTATAAAAGCATCAGGTTTTTCTTTGCTTTTGTACTTCTCAAACATTCTTACATCATGTTGAGATGGAGAGAAGTAAGCATATATGGGATCTACACTCATAATAGTAGTTAAAAGTGTAGCTTCTCCTTGACCTACGAGGTTCCCAACATCTACTTTTCTAGAACTTACCTTACCGCTGATAGGAGCTAAGACAGTTGTATAACTAAGTTCTAACTCTGCTTTATTTATCTGCGCAATATCACCAGCAATTACAGCTTTTAGACCAGCTTGCTGTGCTTGGTACTGCTCTAAGGTTGCACGAGGAGCAAGACCATCTTTTACAAGCGGTGCGTATCTTGCGACATCAGCATCTGCTAACTTTAATGAAGCTTCATCTTGTTGCTTTTTAGCAATAGCCGAATCTAAAGCAGATTTATATAGATCTTGCTCTATTAAAAAGAGTTTTTGACCCTTTGTTACACTCTGCCCATCTTCAAAGAAGATCTCTTTTAGAGTTCCAGTAACTCTAGCACGAATCTCTTGATCTGAAGAGGCTTTTGTTGTTCCTGTATAGCTTTTCCAAATGGGGATAGTCTCTTTTTTGACAGTAACAGTATTTACGCTAAGTGGTGGGATTTTTGTTGGAGCTTGTGTCTGTTTTTCTTCAGAACATGCACAAAAGAAGAATATAGTTGAGAGTAAAATAACGCCAATGGTTTTTGTTTTCATGTATTACCTTTTATTAGTGGGTTATTATATCAATATCTAGCTAAATTATAAAATACATTGTATCTTATAAGAGTCTTCTCCTGTGGTCTTGGGTACCTTGCATATGCATACTCTATAGTCTCTTTTGTAGTGTCGTCAAGTACATAAAATCCACTTTTTTGTAGAAATCTAAAGTCACTCATATCTCCATTTGGATGCAGATAAAACTCTATAATATTTACTCTGTTTACATTTAGATCTCTTGATAGATTAACACTTGCAACTCGCGTTAGAACTTGTTGAGTTATGCGTCTCATTATCTCTTGATTGTCAAGTATATATTTTTGTTGACCTTCACTTAGTTTGCCAAACTCATCTCCATAAAGTTCTTTAATATTTTGGTTGATACTACTTCCTCTATATGTCTTTTTTTCCTCAACTTTAGTCTCTTTTGATGACTTATCTTGAGATAACATTGAGTAGAGAGGATTTTCCTCTTTTTTTGGTTCTAGTTTTTTAATCTCTTTTGTCGTGTTGACATCTTTTTTTGCTAAAAGAGGAATATAGGGCTTAGTTGGCGGAAGCGGTTCTACTTTTGCTTGTGGCTTTGGCACAGGCTTTGGCTTTGGTGGTGGGTTTAGTTTTGGCTCTTTAGGTGCTTTTTTTGGTTCATAATTTATAGGTGGCGGTACTTCAACTATCTCTTTTAGTTGAGATCCTTTTGGCATTGGAGGAGCTATGGATGAAGGTTCTACTTTTTTCTCTATTTCGCCTGCTACTTTTTCTTTTTTAGGCATCTCTTTGAGAGAGATTTTCATCTTTTTTTCTTCTTCTTTTGGCTGAGGTTTTTTAGTCTCACCAAGCATAGTTCCAAGAAACCAAAATATAAGTAAGAGTAGCAGATGAATAAGTAGGGCTACAAAGAGGGAAAAAGAAGATCTATTCAAAAAGAGTCCATTTATTTTAAAATTTTTAGATTATAACTCATACTATATTAATAGTACTTAGTTTTAGTTTGGTTATAATAGCGAAAATTTAATAAAGGTTTTTAAATGAGTACACAAGCATCGTCAGAAGCATTCAAAAAAGCACAAAGTCTCATTCCTGGCGGGGTAAATTCGCCAGTTAGAGCATTTTCAAGCGTTGGGGGAACACCTCTTTTTATTACAAAAGGTGAGGGTGCTTACTTGGTTGATATTGATGGAAATAGATATGTTGATTTTGTACAAAGTTGGGGTCCACTGCTTTTTGGTCATAGAGATGAAACTATAGAAGAAGCTGTTATAAAAGCTGTAAAAAATGGCTTAAGTTTTGGTGCTCCAACTGAGGCTGAAACAGATCTAGCCGAACTTGTAGTCTCAATGTTTGCCTCCATAGATAAGATCCGCTTTGTAAGTAGTGGAACTGAAGCTGTTATGAGTGCAATACGTTTAGCTCGTGGATTTACAGGTCGAGATGATATTGTAAAATTTACTGGTTGTTATCATGGTCATAGTGATTCACTTTTAGTTCAAGCTGGAAGTGGTGCTGCTACATTTGGAAACCCAAGTAGCCCAGGAGTTCCAGCAGACTTTACAAAACATACACTACTAGCTACATACAACGATATTGAGAGTGTAAAGAAGTGTTTTGCAGATTCAAGCGACATTGCTTGTGTTATCATTGAGCCAATAGCAGGAAATATGGGACTTGTCCCTGCTGAGAAAGAGTTTTTAAAAGAGCTCAGAGATCTTTGTGATGCAAATGGAACTCTACTTATTTTCGATGAAGTTATGAGTGGTTTTCGTGCCTCTATAAATGGTGCTGAGTCTATTACAGGAGTAAAGCCAGATATCTTAACTCTTGGTAAAGTCATCGGCGGTGGTATGCCAGTTGGTGCTTTTGGTGCAAGATCTGAGATCATGGCAAAACTAAGTCCTGAGGGCCCAGTTTATCAAGCAGGAACTCTTAGTGGAAACCCAGTTGCGATGGCAGCAGGTTTAGCAGCAATTAACAAACTAAAGAAAAATGCAGCTGTTATGAAGACTTTAAATGCAAGAGGATTAAGATTAGTTGAAGGTATGAAAGAAGCGGCTAGTGAATTTGACATAAATATGCAAATAGACACAAGAGGAAGTATGTTTGGATTTTTCTTTAATGACAAACCAGTTAAAAACTTCGCTGATGCATCTGCATCTGATGCAAAACTTTTTGCTGCATTTCACTCTAAGATGCTAAAAGAGGGTTACTACTTTGCGTGTTCACTTTTTGAGACAGGATTTATCTCAACGGCAATAACTGATGAGATGATAGAAGATGCTGTAAAAGCAAGCAGAAAAGTCTTTAAAGAGATCACAGATGCAAGATAAGCAAGAAGAGCAAAAACCACGTATTAAGCCCATTATAGAAGCCGCTGATAGCTTATCTCTTGGGATCTCTATGGTTGTAGCTGTTGCAATGGGAGTTGGGATTGGGTATCTACTTAGAAGTCTTACTTCTATTGGTTGGCTTTTTTGGGTTGGTGTGGCTATTGGAATCGCAGGTGCTATTTTAAATGTATATAAAGCCTATTCAAAGCAGTATAAAATTTTTGAAGATCTAGCTAAAGAACCTAGGTATGCAATAAAGAAGAAACTTGAAGAAGAAGATGAAGATGATGAGGATTATGGTGAAAAGAAGTATTAGGATTATCTTTTTAAGTGAGATCTTTATCTTACTTACTTACTTCATCTCGCTAGAATTTTTTCTTAATCTTCAAGTTGCATTTTTAAGTAGCTTTTTTGTCATACTTGGATCTTCATACGCTTATAAAAAAATGGTTATACGAGATGGTTCAGCTGAGATCTTTGAGGGCAAACGAGATCTACTAGATACCATAGAAGATCCACATGAACTCTATGAAGAAAACGATATAAATAATGCACCTTTTGAAGATCTAGATCTAAAAGCAATAGTAAAAGAAGAGAAGAAAAAGATCAAAACTTTTAGTATTGCTAGTATGAAAAAAGGAGTAAAAGGCAGCACATCTGCTTTTAGACTTCTGCCATATCTTTTTTTAGTTTTGGGTTTTATCGCTTTAGCAAATAATGAGATGCTAAATTTAGCTATCTATCTTCCATCGCTACTGGTGGGAATTATTGTGGGGTATCTTATCTCAAAAGAGATGTTTTAAAATCTCTTTATATAGAAGAATTTAATCTTCTATATAACTCTTTAGTTTTCTTCCTACTTTAGGATGCTTTAGCTTTTTAATAGCACTAGATTCGATTTGACGGACTCTTTCACGAGTTACACTTAACTCTTTTCCTATCTCTTCTAATGTTCTATCACTCTCATCATCCATGATTCCAAAACGAAGTTTTATAACAGCTTTTTCTCTCTCATTTAACTGCTCTAAAACGCCTTCAATCTGAACTCTTAGGTCATCTTTTAGTATAGCATCTGATGGAGATACTGAAGATTTATCTTCTATAAAGTCACCAAATCTTCCATCATCTTCATTACCAATAGGAGCTTCAAGTGAAATAGGCTCTTTTGTAATTTTTATAACATTTTTAACTTTCTCAACCGAGAGACCAACTTCTAAAGAGATTGTCTCTACATCTGGCTCTTTCCCGTGCTCTTGAAGGTGCTTACGCATGATCTTGTTGATACGGTTTATAGTCTCTATCATATGTATAGGTATACGAATAGTTCTTGCTTGATCTGCAATTGCACGACTGATCGCTTGGCGGATCCACCATGTTGCATAAGTTGAGAACTTGTAACCTTTTTTGTACTCAAACTTATCAACAGCTTTCATAAGTCCGATGTTTCCTTCTTGAATAAGGTCAAGGAATGGTAATCCACGGTTTGTATATCTCTTTGCAATAGAGACAACAAGCCTAAGGTTTGACTTTGCCATCTTTGTTTTAGAGATCTCAGAGATATTTTTACCTCGTTTGATCTGCTCTAAAATATCTAAGAGTTTTTCAGGTTCCATATCAAAACTATTTTTTGAAGCCTCTTTTGTTTGAACTAGTTTTTTGATCTCCATATAAGTACTAACCATAGTAGCTTCTGGAACCATACCAGCTATATCTTCTTTTGTAAGATCACAAATCTTCTCTACTAAGATCTTGTGGTTAGCTTTTAGTGTAGCGTTAAATAGTGGTAGTTTGTATTCTAATCTCTTTAGCTCTTTATCATAGCCATCATCACTCTTAAGTGCTGTCTCCATCGCTTTAACAAGTTCGTTTATTAGTTTAGAAGTTGGTCCTAGATCTAGTAATTTTTCTTTTAGAACTGACTTTTTAAAGGTAACATTTAAATAGTACTGAACTACTTCAACAGTAACCTCACCATCTAAATCACCAGGAACTTTTTCTGAGATTTTAACCCACTCTTTTTTAGCTTTTTCTAGTGCTTTAAAGCTTATAGTAACTTTCTCAACTCTACTTTTATCTTTTGCAGTAAGTGTCTTTTCTATATCTTCTTCATCAACTTCAACCGCTTCACCGTCTTCTGCTTCTTCTTTTTCATCTTCAAAGCTTTTAAAGAGTTCTTTTACTCTTCTTTCACGGTTTATAAGGGGTTCTTTATAGTCTAAGATAAATCTTATAAGATAAGGAACTGAACAAATAGCATCTATTATGATGCTCTCTCCAGCCTCTATCTTTTTAGAGATCTCTATCTCTTCTTCTTTAGTAAGTAGCGGGATTTGACCCATTTCACGAAGATACATACGAACAGGAGAGTCTGAACGAGACCATTCTAGGAGTTCATGCTCTTTTAAGATATCAAATTTGTCTGATTCATTGTTTATGAGCATCTTTCTTTGTGCATCACGCCTTGCTTCTGCTTCTCTATCGTTAAGTTGTTTAGCGTGTTCACTTGATGTATATAGACATCTTTTGTGTTTTACCATCAGCTTATGGATATTTTTAGCTTGTGCAGAAGTTGGTTGCTTATCAAAGAGGTCTATAAGAGACTCATAAGTTGCACAACCTTTTGATTTATTGTCTGCAAAGTATGATTCTATGGCTTTGTTGAGTTCTTTTGCTGTCATGTTTTAGTAAGCCTTGTTAAGATTTTTCAAAGAGTGGATTATACCCAAATGCTATTAATGGAGACTTAAGTAAGGATTTTTTCATTTTTGGAACACTGATTGCTTTATTTGGAAAATATATGCAAATAAAGGGACTTTAATGCAAAGCGGATACTATAGCTCAGCAGCTGGAATGGTTACACAGTTTAACAGACTAGATACCATCGCAAACAACCTCGCAAATGTAAATACTATAGGTTTCAAGGAAGATAACCTTGTAGTGGGCGACTTTTCTCGTCTATACAAAGAAGCAAGAGATGAATTACCAAATGAGAACCATACAAAAGAAGGTGCGCAGTTTTTAAATCGTGCCATGACAAAAGCACCTCAAATAGTAGATGAGTATACAGACTTTAGTGTAGGAAATACTCAAAGAACAGATAATGATATGGACTTTGCTCTTACCAAAGAGGGACTTTTCTTTTTAGTTAAGACTCCTCAAGGAGTGAGACTAACTAGAGACGGTTCTTTTACAAAAGATGATGAGGGGAGGCTTGTTACTAAAAGTGGTTATGAAGTACTCCCGAGTACATATTTTGAAGATGGTCAAAATATAGTTTTTAATGAAGATGAAAATATCATAAAAAGTGATAAAAATGGTCAAATGTATACAAATATTCCAAATACTCCAAACTTAGCTATAGGTTCGCAACTCTTTATAGCTCAACCTGAGAATATGGCTTTTTTAAAAAAAGAGGGTGATAATCTTTACAGATATGAAGGAAACAGAGACTTAAAACATCTTGGAGATACTCAATCTATTGCACAAGGTTTTGTTGAAAAAAGTAATGTAAACGCAGTTAAGATGATGACGCAAATGATAGAGACAAATCGTTTAGTAGGAATGTACCAAAAAGTAATGGACGCACAAATGAACGACATGAACAGCGACGCAATAAACAAACTAGCTAAGAAAGCGTAAGAAATAAAATTAAGGATTAAGTTATGATGCAATCACTTTATACTGCTTCAACAGGAATGTTGGCAATGCAGACACAGATAGACACAACAGCTAATAATATCGCCAATGTTAACACTATAGGCTTTAAAAAGTCTCGTGCCGAGTTTGCAGACTTGATGTATAACACAATGCAATACGCTGGAACTGCCACAAGTGATGTTACAAAGAGTCCAACTGGTATAGAAGTAGGGCTTGGTGTTCGTCCAACTGCTATTAACAAGATCTTTACAGAGGGAAGTCTTAAACAAACTGATAACCAATTAGATGTTGCTATCACGGGTAGAGGTTTTTTTAGACTTGAACTTCCAGATGGCACAGAGGTTTATAGTAGAAATGGTGCTTTTAAAGTTGATGATAATGGTACAGTTGTAAACAGTGATGGTTACACTTTAGTGCCTCAAATAGTCGTTCCACCTGATGCTACAAACATTAGTATTGGAACTGATGGAACTGTAACAGTAGTGCAACCTGGGCAAACTCAAGCTACGCAAGTTGGACAGATCACGCTTACAAACTTTATAAATCCATCTGGACTTCACTCTAGAGGAGATAACCTCTATATGGAGACAGATAGTTCAGGTCAACCAGTAGAAGGAACTCCAGGACTAGATGGTTTAGGAGTTCTTAGACAAAACTTTGTTGAGCTTAGTAATGTTGAACTTGTTGTTGAACTTACAGATCTCATAACTGGTCAAAGAGCTTATGACTCTAACTCAAAAGTCATCACAACAAGTGATGAAATGCTACAAACTACCAACAACCTTAAGAGATAATTAGCTTCTATTGTGAAGCTAATATCTTTCTAATTAACATAACAAATCCTATATTTATCTTAATAATGCTAAAATAGAGACAATTAGAAATCCCTTAGTCACTTTGAGGAGAAAATTATGTCACTAGATTTAAATAGCTCAAGCGTTGAGTACAAAAATAACAAAGTCATTATAAAGAGTATTCCTAAAGATGGAGAGAATTTATCTGTTTTTATGAGACCTGGAGATGAAGTAGTCTTTGATATAGAAGGCTTAAACTCTGATGAATTAGAATATATTCTAATAGGTGGAGATATTGTTGTCTCATTTGCTAATGAGGGCGTACTTACATTTCCATCTCTAGGTTTAATGGGCTTTAGTAGCAATCCTCCATATTTTAATTTTGGTTCTAATAAGACAATTTCTGTTGATAATATTTTATCAAAGATAGAAGAAGTAAATGAACTGCCTATAACTTCGGTTGATGCTAGTTTTAAAGTTACTACAAGTAACAATGAAGAAAATGAAGCTCCAACGGGTGTTCAAGTTGTCGTACTCTCACAAAATGAAGGGAGTGCCGGAACAGGTGCTAAGACACAAGATTTTCCTCAAGGAAATGCTCCTTTTAGTCCGAACCATCAACCAGATCCTATATCAAGAAGCACGCCAACAAGTGATCCTTTTATAGAAACTATGCCAAAAAATGATTTTGATGCGTACAAGCAGGATTCAGATTTAGTTCCACCACCTGATGTTGATCTAGTTCCAGATGGTGGAGGAAGTTCAGATCCAGATGACAATACTGGAGATAATGATCTTGAAGACATAGCTAAACCAGCGTTTTATTTTAAGGCTACAGCTCATCAAGTAACATACAGTGAAACTACAGACAGTGATGGAACACCTCTTATTTTAGGTGGTGGTGGTAGTTTAGAGGGTTATGAGTCTGATTCTAAAGAAGTTCAGTTTATGACTGAGACTATAGATATGTCAGCTAGAAATGAAGATATGGTAATCCGTGCTGAAAACTCTACATATTTTGATAACAATCCAACTGGGGTTAACTACCTCTCAAGAGTTTTAAAGTTTACTCCACAGATGCCAGAGGGTTATTTTGTAGATAGTTTTTCTATTACAGGACTTCCAACAGGTATGAAGCTTTTTGACAAAAATGGCAATGAAATCTCAGGAAGCACCATCACAAAAAATCAGATGATCTTTAAAGATGACCTGGGAAATGTCTTGGAGTATGGAAATCCAAACTTTATAATAGATGCTAAAAATGTAGAGTTTACTGTTAAATATAATGATGATATCTCAGATCCTTTTAACATCTCTATAACAGCTAACTACAAGCTAGATCCAGCTTACTATGACACTACCGACCTTGCTCATACTAGAACTCATGAAAATGAATATACTATAGCTCTAAAAGATATAACAGAAGCTGATGATTATGTATATAACAAAAGTGATTTTGTAGATGGTGCTGATGAGGGTTTTATCTTCTCTAAAGAAGCAAATACTAACACTATAAAAGATGGAAGTGGAAATAGCACTATTGTTGGTGGTATAGGCACAGATATAGTCTATCTTGGATCTGGAGATGACACTGTTTACTTAAGTGCTGGAAGCGATACTGTTTATAGTGGAGCTGGTAATAACTTTATAGATGGCGATAATTACTTAAGAGAAGATGGCACTACTAAAGTTCAATATACTGATGGTAGAGATAAAGTAAGTTATGCAGAGGTTAAGAGTTACTCTTTAGCGGAGCTGAAATATTTAAATGATAACAACTATATCACGCCACAAGAGTATCTAAAGCTAACTGGAGGCTATAAAGAGTTAGATGATGATGGAAATGCGATAGCAAATCCTATAGATATTGAGATGCTCAAGCATAGCAAAGGTGTATATGTTGACTTAGAGGGCTTTACATATGGAGCAACGACATGGATAGATACAGATAATGATGGAGTCCTTGATACCGAGGTTAATAATAACGAAGTAATAAATGCACTCTCTAAATTTGCTCTAAAAGAAGATTTTGAATTTACATATAATGAAGATGGAGATGTTACTGGTGTAACTGGTACTAATATTCCTCAAGCAGGGTTAGAAAATATTCAATTAGTTGGTCAAGATAAATTTGTAAATATAGAAGATATAGATGGAAGTGCTTACAATGACATTATCTACGGAAATAACTCAAAAAATATCATAAGTGGTCTTGGCGGAAGCGATATCTTAGATGGTAGAGGCGGGGGAAATGAGCTTTATGGTGGAGAAGGTAGCGATACTCTTTATAGTGGAAGTGGAAATGACAAACTTGATGGTGGAGATGGTACAGACACCGTGAATTATCAGAACTCTACTAGTGGCGTTATAGTTAGACTAGACAAACCAAATGGAGATGAGTTTGAAGACTACTCTACTGGTCATGGAGACGATACACTTATAAGTATAGAAGATGTTATTGGCTCAGAACATAATGATATCATCTATGGAAATGATGGCACTAACTACTTAAGAGGTATGGGAGGAGACGATAAGTTTATAAGTGGTAAAGGTTATGATTTTATCGATGGAGGAGCTGGTAGTGACTACATAGGTTATCATGAAACAGACTACTTGGCATCTGATTTAGGCAAGCTAAATCCAAACTTTATGGAAGAGATAGATGGCATAAGAGTAACTATGGGTACAGACTATGTGATGGTAAAAGAGACAGAGACAGATAGACTTATAGATCTTATAAAAGATATAGAACAAGTTAGTGGAACTAAGGGAAATGACTATATTTGGGGTAATAGTAGTAATGAAACTTTTTGGGGTCATGAAGGAAATGATGACTTAAGAGGATGGGGTGGTAATGACACACTATATGGTGGAGCAGGAGATGACTTTTTGCTTCCGGGAGCTGGGAAAGATCATAGTGATGGTGGAGATGGAGTTGACTTTTTGTATCTCTATCACGATGCACTTAAAAATAAAACTCAGCAATGGATTAGACTTGATGAAAGTGGAACAGTTCAATATACCATAGATCTCACAGGGACTCCAGATACAGTTAAAGTTTGGAATGATGGTTATGATACCAATTCTGGTGGGGTTAATACTGCCATAAATATAGAAGGACTACATGGTTCATCAGGAGCTGATTACATTATTGGTAATTCTCAAAACAATCGTTTTGAAGGTCATAATGGAGATGATGTAATTTATGGAATGGCTGGAGATGATTCGCTAAATGGTGGAGGTGGAGATGACGAGCTTTATGGTGGAGAGGGAAATGATATTATCTACGGACATTCTGCTCATAACTGGGGACTTACAAATAACGACATCATAGATGGTGGTAATGGAATTGATACTCTAAACTACAACTCATCTGCTTATGGTTTTATTTTAGATATGAGTGTTGTTGTTGGTGGATATTCTACTGTTGATTTTTCTACACTTCTACCAACTGCTCATTTAGGTAAAACTATGTTTAATGATCAAATTAAAGGCATTGAAAATATACATGGAAGTAGAGGTAATGATACTATTACAGGTGATGCAAATGCAAACATCATAAATGGTTGGTGGGGTAATGATACTATTTATGGTGGAGGTGGAGACGACAAGCTGTATGGTGGAACATATGTAGATACAATCTATGGTGGAGATGGAGATGACTATATAAACCTTGACCAATACTCTGATACAGACACTAGGGTTCATGCACAAAATAATGAATATGCATATGGTGGAGATGGAAATGACACTATAGTTTCTCAGGGTGGTAGAGATCACCTTTATGGAGAAGCTGGAGATGACACTTTTAGCGTTAGAACAATTCCTTACAATATTCATGGTGGATCTGGAACAGATAAGCTTGAGTTGCTAGGAGATATTAACTTCAATCACTATCATGCAACTACAAGTGTTACAGGATTAGAAGAGTTAAGTCTAGATTCGCACAATGTTTACTTTAACTATGAACAATTTTTTACCGACAACACTTTTTCAAAAGTAGAGGGAGGCGATAACTCTCAGTTGATCGTTTATGGCACAACAAATAGCGATACTTTTGATATAAGTGGGATTAACTTTGATAGCTTTAGTGGTAAGTTGATTTTTGATGCTAGTAGTGGAACAGATACTTTAAAAATGGGAACAGATCAAAGTGTAAATATGAATCAACACTACTATAATTCACTTGAAATATTTGATATTGGAGCTAATTCAGAATTGAATGTAATAGCTCATGATAATAACGGAAGGCCATTTCATGCTCATGATAGAGATTTTACTGGAGTAGATTCAACTGCTAAGATCAACCTTATAGGTGGAACTGGGAATGACTCTTTTTATACTAACTTTGAAGCTCTTTTAGCTGGAAAGTTAACTGTTGATGGTAAAAGTGGTAGTGATATTGTTGATATTAGAACAGATGCAACTAATACTACTTTTACCTTTAATGATGCTTCTGATGCTTCTGGTATGTTTAGTAATATAGAAAGGTTAGAGTTTGATCAGATTTCTGATACCAATAGTATATACTTAAATGCTAACGATATGAGTGATTGGCTTAGTGCTGATAATAATCTTATACTTGATTTAAATACTCAAACGCAAGCAGATAATCTATTTATATCTAATGCTGTAATTACTAACTCTTTAGGGGGTAGTCCTTTTACAGGTTTTGAGATTGGTAAGACCTACGATATAACTCCAAATGATGACATTAGCTTTACAATGCAAGTAGTTTAACTTAAGTTAAACTACTTTTTCTCACATAAAATTTACAAAAATAACATAGGAATTAAAACGAATGAATAACGACATACTGGCTCAAATAGACTCTCTTCCACCTCTTCCACAAACTGTAGTTCACATTGAAGAGTATAAAAACAAAGCAGATAAATCGCCTAAAGAATTAGCAGATATTATAGGGGCGGATCCACTTATTCTCTCAACACTTTTAAAGGTTTCAAACTCAGCTATGTTTGGCTTTAAAAAACGCATAGAGACCTCACAGATGGCTGTTAGTCTTTTGGGTGTGAACTTTACCATCTCTTTAGCTCTTGGAAGTGCTATAAAAAACCTTGTGGAGACTTCGCTAGAACCTTATGGCGCAGACTCAGAGAAGTTCTTAGAGACGGCAGGTCAGGCTATTGTTATGGCTTCTAAACTTGCTAACGAGATAGATCCAGATCTAAGAGACAGACTTCTTCTTCCTACCTTTTTACTTGAGACTGGTAAGTTTATTATCTCAAGAATTATAAAAGAAAAAGATCAAGTTAATGAGTTTTTTGAAGAGGTAAAAATAAGTACAAACATTGCAGATATTGAGAAAAAGTATATAGGTGTTTCCACATCTACAGTTACTGCTGCTATGTTTGAGAAGTGGGGACTCTCACAAACTCTTATAGACGACATAAAGTACGCAGACGAGCCAGCAAACCCAGAGAACAAGAGTCTTTTAGTCTCTCAGATCATCCACATAGCAAACAAGGTTTGTAACATCGTTCATCCTTTTAAAGAGGAGGCTATAACAGAGGCAATAGAGTATGCTAAGGCGAACAATCTTAAGCCAGATGAGTTAGCGAAGATCATAAATGAGATGAAAGCAAAACTAGAAGAGTAGGTTTATAGCAAAGAATTTCGCTCCATAAACCTTGTAGCATCCTCATAGCCGAGGCTATGAGCCTTTTGTAACCACTCTTTTGCTGCTAACTTGTCTGGATCTACTCCATGACCATAAAAGTAAAAAACTCCAACTTGGTATATAGCTCTTAAAAAACCATCGTTTGCAGCTCTTTTGTACCACTCAAATGCAGTTTTGAGATTTTTTTTAACTATAATCCCCTCAGCATATAGATCTCCGAGCTTACTCTGTGCATGATTACTTCCACCCTTAGCACTTCTCTCAAGCCAAAAGAGTGTTTTATCAGCACTATAAGATACATATTCGGACTTGTAATACATCATAGCAAGGTTATACTGTGCTAATGCATCATCACTCCATGCAGCTTCTTGAAACCAAAAAAATGCTTTTTGCAGGTTTTCACCTGTACCATTTCCAAAATAGTAGAGTTTTGCTAAGTTATTTTGAGCAACTCTATCCCCAGCTTCTGCCGCTTTTTTGTACCAAGAGTAGGCTTTTTGCATATTTGATGGAGTAGGGCTGTTCTCGTAAAAAAGACCTAAGTTTAGTTGTGCTTCTATTAGTCCAGATTTTGCTGCTTTTTCGTAATACTCTTGTGCTAAAGAGAGATCTCCTTGAACTCCAAGACCATGTTCGTACATATATGCCAAATTATTTTGTGCTTTTAGATCTCCAGATCTTGATGCACTTTTGTACAAATCAAAAGCTTTTTTATAGTCTTGAACCACTCCATCGCCACTAAAGTAGAGAAGTCCTAAACTAAACATAGCACTAGCATTGTTATCTCTAGCCTCTTTTTCATATAGATCTAACTGCTCTTTAGTTACTGCATGAGAGAGAGTAAAAGAGAGTAGTATAGATCCAAGGATGAGTTTTTTCATAGCTACTTCTCTACCTTTACTTCTTGTAGTGCTTTTTGCTCATTTGGACTACAAAGTAGATGGTTGTTCTGTCCTAGTGCCTCAAACATATGGTGACAATCTATCCACTCATCTTCTAAACCTAAGATAAACTCTAGTCTATTCCAAAAGAGTCTATGTAAAAAGCTATCTGGTTTAAAGTGAGTTACTTCATCGTTTTGTGTGGTAAAGATCTCTAAAGTAAACTCTTTTGTGCCATTTTTATCTATAGGTTTACTACTTAGTACTACATTTTGAACTTCTACATCAATGTCTATAAAGCCAGAAGTAACCCGTTTACTCATATGAAGCCCTCTCCAACCACTATCTAAGATGTTTTTGTGTTCGCTAGAGAAGAAGATTTTCTTTAGAGAGTTGTATAACTCTTGCTCATCGCTTATGTTAAATGTTTTTATAGAGATATTTTCATTTTCTTTTATATTATTTTCAGCTAAAAGCTCAGAAGTTAGTAAAAATAGAGTGATTAAAAAGGTTGCAATTTTTTTCATAATATATCCTAGCTTGAAGTTCCATAGACACCTAGCATTTCAAATGCAAGATAGTCCTGTTTGCTCTTTAGTGAGTCTCCTATAACTTTGATGTTATGCTTATGAGAGAACTCTATGATCTGCTTTACTACGCCATGTTTGGTGCTATCTTTTTTGAAATCTTGACAAAAACTTCTATCTAGTTTTAGATATGTTGGTTTTAACTCTTTAAAGCTATCAAGATTTAGATCTGTTGGATCATACTTCTTTATCATTGTCTCTATATTTAACTCTCTTAGTACGCTGTAAAAGTGGCTGAATTCTTCAAAATTACTTGCCACACTATAACTAGGTGAAGTGAAGATGATCTTTTGCATGAATTTATTTTCTTTAGAGGTCTCTTGTAGCCATGACATAAAGAGTTTATTTGTTATAGTTGAGACAGATAAAACGATACAGATCTGATGCTCAATCTCCCCTAGCTCAATCTGCTCTAATGCTTTTATGATAAGTGCCTTGTCAAAATCAGCCACAACACCAAGTCTCTCAGCGACAGATATAAACTTTCCTGTAGGAATATTTTCAAATGTAAAACTATCTATGATAAGAGGCGAGATCTCTTGGATAAGAGTCTTTGGTTCATCTCCAAACTCAACTGTATCGTGAAGGTATTGCAGTACAAAGTCATTTCGTTTTATGATATCTTTAATGCTTCCCTCTAGCTTCTTCATAGACTCAGCCTGTTGTTTTAAGTCTACTATGTGGTAGAACTTACTCTTTTGTGCTAAGGCACTCTCATAAGCTTCTTGAGCATTCTCTATGTTTGACTCTATCGTTCCATACTGATCAAAAGGAACTGCTCCAAAGTAGATAGATCTGTCAAAGAAGTAGTACTTATCTACTAGCTTGTCTATAAGTTTTAGTATTTCATTTAAAGTGTCTTCTACTTTTTGTAGATCTTTTTCATATAAAAGCATAGAAAATTCTCCACCAAAAAATCTATAGAGGACTCCATCTCTATCTCTTTGGCTATGAAAATAGTGTTGCACAGTTTTTGCAAAATCTTCAATAAGTGAGTTTACAATCTCAGGTCCATGATTTTTAGTAAAGATACCAATCTTGTCAATCTTTAAGTAGATAACATAACCCTCTCTACTTGATATAAACATATATTTTAGGTCGTTTTCAAATGATTTTTTGTTTGGGAGTCCTGTTAGCTCATCACTTCTCTCTTTTTGGTAGATAATGTCTCTACTAACAGTTAGATCATTTGTTGTATTTATAAACTTCTTGCTCAGATCTACACTGTTTTGGCTTAAAAGATCTAGCTCTTTAAAGTTAGTTTTTTGCTCTTTAAAGTCAAGCATTTTTCCCTTTAGTACATTTGTAAGATAGAGATTTAAATTATCCATAGAACTTTTTAAACTCTTGTATATTACAAATCTATATAGTAGATAAGCGAATATAGTGATAACTAAAAGAAGAGATCCAAGTGCTAACATAAAGGTATCTAGCTTAGCATCTAATGACTCTTGATTAAATGTGCTTTTGTATGAGATCCAAAGAGAAAAAGTATCTTGATCCACCCTTGTTAACTTAGTTGTTGAATCAACTTCGCTACTTTGTAAAAAGCGAGTTTTTATCTCAAGAGGAACTAAAAAATCTTTGATAACACTATCTTTTATGGCTTGAAATTTTATATTTACACTTTGTAGCTCTTGTTTATCATCTGCTAGAGTTAGTTTGTAAACTCCTGTCTTAGTTGTGTTTATCTGTGCTATATTTACGTCTATAGTAACATCGCTTATAAACCAATCACTCTCTTTTAAGTAAACCATCTCAAGAAGAATTTTGTCACTAAAAGTGTAGTTTTTTAGCTCTAGTTTTGCATCTACTAAAGATGAACTTCCTTTTAAAATATATATAGCATTTTTAAACAGCTCAAGATTGTTTTGTTCTATAGAGTCTTTAGTGATTTGTAGTAGTTTTGACTTTAGCATAGCTTCTTCTTGTGATGCTTTTATTTGCTCAGAACTATCTATATGATTACTGTAGATAGTAGAAGATATTGCAAATGTAGCAATCAAAAAAGCGATGATATAGATCAAAGTTTTCATTATTCGTTAAACTTCCTATAGAGTGTTTGCTTAGAAGAGATCTTCTCTATAACTGGCATAAACTCTGTCTTTATACTTCCAAGATTCTCTAATGCAAGGTTTGCATCTTCATAAGTAGGATAGATTCCCATCATGAGCTTTACCAATTTTTTGTCTTTACCAAAATAAAAGGCAAAACTCTCTTTTTCTATCTTAGCATTTTCTATGATTTTACCTGCACTTTCCATAGAAGAAAGGGTAGTTATATTGATAGTAAAACTATCTTCTGACGCTTTAAGGAAGTCCTCTTTAAAGCTTTTATCTGTTTGAAATGCCAACTCTTGTTGAGCTAGCAGATCTTTATATTTGTCTAACTCTTTTTCATCAACTAACAAAAGATCTGCAAAATCGTTAAAACTCTTTTGCACTGTTTTTATAAGTTCTATTTTTGCTTTTTTATTGTTTTTGAGTTTTAGTTTACTTTGTGCAATACCTGCTTCTGATTTAGTTTTAAAGATACCATAAGCTATGTTCGTTTGAATCTTTTTATCTTTATAAGAGTGATATATAAAAGAGCTATCTTCAATACTAAGCTCATCTATCATACCAAGAGCTTCTATGGAGCTATCAAACTTAGATATGACTATAGTATAGCTTTGTGAGTCTTGTAGTAAAAAGTTTTCATGAAAAGAGAGGATACCATCGAGTGTAGGTTTTTTACTATCAAGATCTACTGCTTCGCTACTTTTAACCTCTTTCTCAAGAGGTGGCAAATCACTCTTTGTAGTTGTGTTTTTATCTACTATACTTAGGGAATTATCTAAAATAACATACTCTATATCTTCATCTTTTTTAACTTTAGCATGTTGCATTCTGTAGTCTGATTTTGCCATATCGAGATAGTTTTCATTTTCTATATCTATATGAAAATAATCAAGTAATTCGCCAGAGAGACGAAGTATCTCAAAGTAGTCCTTCATACTGTCTTGTTGGTTTTGTATATAGCTTAGTTCTGCAGTGTTTAACTGTCTTTGAGCCTCAAGAAGTACATATAGATCTTGTTCACCATTTCTAAAGCTCTCCCAATAAGATTCAACCATCTTTGCAGATGCATCTACTTCTTTTTGAGCATTAGATAAGTTATCTTGAAGAGAGGTAAGAGAGGTGTGAAACTTTTCTAATCCCCATTTTATTCTTCTAATCTCTGCTTTTTTATCAAAGATTTTTTCTTTGATTTGAGAAAAAGCATTTAGATATTTTTTTTCATCTCTTCCACCATTATAAAGGTTGTAGTTTAAGAGGAGTTTTACATAGTATCTCTCTTCATCCTCTTCAACACTCTCTTTATAAGTCATTCTCTCAGCACCAGCAACAAAATCAACCTTAGGTCTAAAAGCTGATTTGAGTTTTTTAAGGTTATGTTTTTTGCTTAGGATTTGATACTCTATAGCTTGAAGTTCAGAGTTCTTTATTAATGAACTCTCTAACATTTCATCAAAATCTCTAAGTTCTACTTTTGTTATCTTCTCATGTGGATAAGTCTCCTCAAATGACTCTCCAACTATAAACTCAAAATACTCTAACGCATTTATATATACAGAGTTTGTCCTTGATGATTGAGTTTTAGCGTTTGAAACACTCGCTTCAATGTTACTAAGCTCACCAATAGACAAAGCTCCCGCATCGTACTTTGTTTTAACGATTTCAAAGATCTTTTCAAGCTCTTTTATGTTTTTGTCACTAGCTTCAAGAGACTCTCTTGAAAATAGTACATCAACATAAGAAACAATGGCCTTTTGTATCTCTAACTCTAAGAGTTTTTTATATTCAGCTCTTGAGAGTAGATATAGAGCTCTTAATCTCTCTACATCATTTTGAGTCTCTCCACCTGCATATAGGTTTTGAGATAGTTTTAAAGAGTAAACTTCATCACGAAAATATCTAGAGTCATAGATGCTATTGCCTTTCTTTTTCTCTTCTGCATCGAGTTGCGTTTGTGTTCTAGTGTAAGATGCATCAATAGAAGGATAGTAGTTTGCAAAGGCGATATCTACATCAGTTTTAGCTTGTATCATCTTCTCTCTTGCTGATTTTATCTTGTGACTAGCAGAGATGGTTTGAAGTACTACATCAATGAGATCTATTTCTCGCAATTGACTAGGAACTACCTCTGTTACTGAAGAGTCTTCATAATCCTTGTTCTCATCTATTTTAATGTTTTTATAGCTTTGTGTAATATCTTCTATATCCACTACAACTTCATTTGCATAAGAGCTTAAAGAAAATATGAAAAATATTAAAACTACTATTTTTTGCACGTTAAACTATCCTTTTTAAAATTTTATTATTTTTTTCTATTTATGAGTATAACTGCATAACCAGATTCATGTTCTACTAAATTTTTTTGCGGAATATTTTCTTTTAACCTAACTACTACATCATCATTTCTATAGTCAAACTTACGAATTAAATTTCTAATATTTATAATTCTAGAGAGTGCTAACTGTTTAGATACAGAGGCACTGACTTGGTTTTTTGGTTCTTTTATATAGAGAGAAACATAGTGACCATAGAACTTCTCCTTAGCATTTTTTAAAAACTTGTCAATATCCTCAATGCTTTTAGTATCTAAAATAACTTCATTACCTAAGTACTTTATTATCATCCAATCATCATAGATAAGATTTTCCTGTCGCACAAAGTTGTTTTGAACATTGCTATAATCAGCACCAGCAGAAGGCATGATTTTTTCTTTTGAGTCACTTTGAAGCAAAGGCTCAACCTTAGATACTAAGGGTTTTATAGTCATTTCTTTAATAGCAACTGTGCCAGTATAAGAAATCTTATATCTAAACTGTGAGTAGTAAGTTATATTTACGATAAGAACTAGCATAAACATCAAAACAACCATAATAACCGAAGCAAAGAGATCAACAAAACTAGGCCATGGGTTAAATGGTTCTACTCTTTTTTTCGCCATTTACTAAGCCTTATCCTTGGTATCTAGCTTAATAAGGAGTTCTTTTAACATTTCATTGTTTTTTTCTTGAAGCTCTAGCATCGCTTTTATGCTTCTTCCAGAGTTAACAGTAGCGGCTGATAGATCTTCTATGGAGCTAACTAAAGATGATGAACTTTGATAACTGCTTATGTTTAAGTCTTTTATACCAGAAGAGATATTCTCTAGTGCTAGCATCTCATTTTTTGCGGCTTGTGACTCTCCATCTATACTTTGAGACAAAATTTTTAAGATATTTTCATTTGCTTTGTTTGACTCTTGCATACTACTTGTAAAGTTACTTATCTTTTGTGTGAAAATTTCCATAACCTGAGACATTGAAGATCCACCACTACTTGCAACACTACCATCAGATGAAGCAACAGGAGATTCTATAATCAAAGAGCTGATCCAGTCTTGTATATCTTCTATAAAAACAGCTTGATTTTTCTCTAATATATAACCTTTAATACCAAGTATGATAGCTGAAGCAACACCAAACAAAGATGATCCAAAACCTACAGACATTCCGCTTATAGGACCATTTAATCTTTTCATAACTTCACCGAGGTTTACATCACCTTGGAGTGATAAAACTATAGTTCCCATCTCATTTAATGATATTAGTAGTCCTGAGAAAGTTCCTAGAAGTCCTATCATTAAACTCATACTAATAAAAAAAGTAATATAACTTTTTTGATTTATAAACTTCTCTTCAAGCCAATCTACAACATCAGAAGCTTCTGTATGAGTAAAGTATATATTTTGATGAGATGCTCTTTGTGCGAACATTTTAGCAACATTTTCAGGAAAGATTTTATCTATGCCATTCATATAAAATTCTAATGAACCGCCTTTTTTATAGCGAACTACTGCAAATGTTCCTGTGAGCATTACAAGTTCCATGGTGGCTTTTAAAATAACTACAATACCAATACAAAGGACTGTTAGAACGGCGATGTTAAATGTTAAGGTGGTCATGAAAAAACCATAGATGCTCGTGAGGTTTGCATATACTATAAAAAATATAAATAGCCACAAAATCCCATAAACTTTAAGTATTCGTAATCTACGCATCAGCTAGCATCCTCCTTAAAGTAAAAATAGTAATAACGAGACAATGAGTCCAAGTGTTATCATAACTACTTGATTTGCCATTTTTTGAACCATATTTATAAAGCCACTCTCTTCATTAATACTCTCACCTAGCACAACAAGCCCTATATCTACACCATTTATATCTCTGATAATTCTTGAGTTTAAAAAATACTCTTTATCAGATATGTAATTTTCTTTAGTTAGAACTTCTAAGGTGTTAATATCAAGACTACTAATGTATGAAATTATTTTATTGCTGTGGTTTTTAATATTTACTATATGATTTTTACCTATATCATTATAGATACCATCTTTGCTTTTTATTGAAAGAAATGGCAACATCTTTTTATCTAGTAAAAATGTAAACTCTTTAGATCTTCTATCAAAGCTATTTTTTATAGAGTAGATACTCTCTTTTGCTTCAACAATGCCTATCACAGCATCATCTTTAATGATTGGTAAGAGATATACATAAAAAACACCATCAAAAAGAACTTCTATACCAAAAATGTTGTTTTTTGTTTGCAAGGAAGAGACTACAGAACTACGAAACTTATCTGTGTTGTTTTGTCTTGAATAAAACTCAATACTAAGAGTATTTTGATCTGTTTGATCTAATTTTGTGTTGATATCATCTTTTATCTTTGTAATAGTTTCTATATTGTTATCTTCTATTGCTTTGATAAGGGTTGTGTCATAAGAAGTTATCGTTGATATCTCTTGAAGCTTTATCTCTTGGAGTTTCTCTAAGTCTTTAAATGCACTTTCAAACTCTTTAGTTTGGCTAATGTAGACTTCTTTTGAGATGTTGTCCGTTGTACTTATTAACAGAAGTAAAGCTAAACTTATTCCGGCACAAGCTACTATAAAAATAGTTGTAAACCACAATCTTTTATTTTGTTTCAATTTAGTCATTAAATTGTTAAGCATCTTTATAAAACCAAACACTGTTTTAATCCTTTGTTGAAGTTGATAATCTCACACTCTTCATATAGATTCCTCGGAAGTTAAATATCTTGCTTTCTTTTAAATATATAATATAAAATAGTCATAATTGTACCTAAAATGTTCTTAATAAAATGAATAAATATTTTAAGATAGTCTCTAATGCTCAGTTAAAGCTCTGTATTTGATATCTTTCATCGGTTTTAATAGATAGTGAAGTATAGTCCTTTTACCTGTAAGTATATTTACATTTGCTGTCATGCCTATTAGAATGGGGGAGTCATCGTCAAATCTATAATTATTTGCTCTTACTTTTATAGTGTAAAAACTCCCACCTTTATCATCTGTTGAGCTATCAGGAGAGATCCCTATAAGTTTACCTTTTACAAGACCGTATTTTGAAGACTCGTAGGCTGTTATTTCTATAAAGACATCTTGACCAGGATAGATGTATGCTCTGTCTGCTGTGTTTATCTTAGCTTCTATCATCAACTCATCTTCAAGAGGTGAGATCTCAGCTATTGTCTCACCAGACTTTACAATTCCGCCAATGGTGTTGTAGTTGATCTTATTTACAATTCCTTTTGTTGGACTACTAACTGCTATCCTCGCATCTCTATCAACATCAGTTTGCATAAGCTCTTCTAGTTTTTTTATCTCAATTTGAACTTCACTATTTTCTTGAAGTAGCTTAGATCTAATATCTAGTTTTTTAGAATCTATCTTGTTGAAAAATTCTTTGATCTCTGTCTTTAAAACAGGTATTGTATATCTTATTTCTTGTAGTTGAGTGTATAGTTTCTGTTTTACAGATAGATTTTGTAGGTACTTTTCTTTGGAAATTGCACCTTTTTTGCTAAGTTCTTCTTGGATTTTCATATTTTGCTGTGATAAGTTGTATTCTATGGATAGATTCTCTAATCTAATGTCAAACTCTTTTAATCTAGCTTTTTTTTGATTTAATTGCTCTTGTAATATTGAGAGTTCTGAGTCATTTCCTCTCTTTTGAGAGTAAAAAATAGCAATCTCATTTTCAATAATTAGGGGGATGCTTTCATAAATATTTTTATCAAATGTTAGTTCTTTTTCATCTTGGAGTAGGGAAGATATTCTTTTTAATTTTGCTTGATATGCTGTTAGCTTGATGATATTTTCTCTTTGTTCAGAGATAAAGTATTGGTTTTTGATTCTAAATAAAACCTCTCCTTTTTTAACCACATCTCCCTCAGCAACTAAAATGTGAGTAATTATTCCACCTTCTAGGTGTTGAAGTAGTCTAGTTTGACCAGATGGGATAACCTTTCCAACACCCTTAACACTCTCATCTATCTCGGCAAAATAAGCCCAGATCAAAAAAACAGTTATAAAAACAATGATAGGAAGCACAAAAAAACGATAGTTCCAGCTTCTCTCTTGTAAGTATCTATAACTCATTGCTTACCTTTTGGCGGGTTTCTTAGTGTTTCTAAGACTTTATCTCTAGGTCCATCAGCTACAACTCTTCCCTCATTAATAACTAAGATCCTATCTACTAACTCTAATGCGGCGAGTCTATGGGTAATGACTATAAGAGTTTTTTCTTTTCCTAAGCCACTGTTTAGTCTGTCGATAAGTTTTTTCTCTAGACCGATATCAAGCCCTGAAGTAGGTTCATCTAAAATGAGCATTGAGGGCTCTGTGGCTATAGCGCGAGCTAGTGAGACTAAGTGTCTTTGTCCAACTGAGAGATTTGAGCCTCTCTCTCCCACTTGAAGTGAATCGCCTTTACCAGATTTTTTAATGAGATCATCAAGCCCTACAAAAGTAACTATCTCTAACATTCTCTCTTTGCTGATAGGGCGAAAAAGCTCTATGTTCTCTTTTATAGTAGCGTTAAATAAAAATGGCTCTTGAGGCATGATCCCAATATTTTGGCGAATTTCTACGGGATGAATAGTAGATATATCATGGTTATCAAGATAGATAGATCCAGTAGTTGGTTTATATAAGCCCATGAGAAGGTTTAACAAGGTACTTTTTCCAGCCCCAGTTTGACCTATGATGCCAACTCTCTCGCCAGCTTCTATCATAAATGAGACATTGTCAATTGCTTTGTGTTTGCTCTCATCAAAAGTAAAGGAGACATTTTTAAACTCTAGCCTTCCTTTTAGAACTCCAACTCCAGACTCAGCACTCTCTTTATCTTCCGTTGGTTTTGACATAAACTCATCTATGCGATCTATTGACTCACTCATCTCTTTTACTCTTATAACAATCCCCGACAAGCTCACTATGGGCATCATAGCTCTGCTTGCTAACATGGTTACGGCTATTAGTGCTCCAACGCTTAAGTTCTTCTCTGAGATCTCAAAAACTCCTAAGATAACCACTAAAATAACTACAAGCTGTAGTAAGAATTGTGAAATATTCATAGAGAGAGTATGAAGAGATTGTATCCTCATCCCAATACCATCTGCAAAAGCTACAATATTTCTCCAAAGGTGCATTCTAGTAGGAGTTGCATTGTTAAGTTTAATGCTCTGCGTTCCTTGAATAGACTCATAAATAAAACTGTACTTTAGTTGAAGATTTTCAGAGCTATTTTTACTTAACTTTGAGATAGGTCTTTGCATCAAAAGGTTAAAAAGGATAATGAGGACTGCAAAAATAAAAGGAACTAGGGCAATTATGGGGGAGATTATATAGATAACAACTATCGCAATTATAAAAAATGGAAAGTCTATGATCTGGACCATAGATCTGTTTGTAAAAAAGTCACGAACCTGTTGGAGCTCTTTAAAAAGATTTGCTTTGCTTCCTGACATATATTTATCGTGCTGTGTGTCGATGAGCATCATTTTTCGCATTAGCTCCTCTTCCCAAAAGAGTCCTAGATCTTTTGAGACATTTTCTATGATGTGGCTTCTTGCATACTTTAGTATGATGTCAAAGATGAGGATGATTAGAGTTCCACTAGCTAAGACAAAGAGTGTCTCATAAGCTTGATTTGGGACAACTCTGTTGTAGATATTCATAACAAAAAGAGGAATAGCAAGAGCAAAAATGTTTATAAATAGTGTAAGAATCGCTATCTCTATATATACTCTCCAGTTTGCACGAAGAGGCTCATAAAACCAAGATTTGACTTCATCTGAATCCATCTGTTTTATGTGGTTTGTATCTCTAAAGATAAGGAGCGCTTTTTTGTAGAGTTTTAGTCCATCAAGAGAGATCTCAAGTTCATTGTTATCTGTAGGATTTAGTATAATAGCTTTGTCTTTTGCTTTTTTGAGGTAGACCAAAGGGTTATCATTAGCATCAAAAATAATACAAGGAAGAAGACTTTCTTGTATGGAGTCTGCAGAGATTTTTCTTTGTAATACACTTAATTTAAAGCTTTTTAAAACTTCTTTTGCATGAGGAATATCAAAAACATCACTTTTAATAAAGAAAGCACTTATGCTCTTAAAACTGACATCACCAAAGTAAAAATCTAATATATGCTTAACACATTTTAACAATGGATCTTTTTTTAAAGTATCTTCTGTTAGCACTGTTGTTTATATCCTACTAGTTTGAATTAGTAGTTATTGTATCACAAAGTAAAGTAAACTTTTCTTTTTTTGGTCACAATTGGTGGCTCTAGATCTCTTTGGGAAGATTTATTTAAACTAATACCAATCTCACTTTGGATACAATCACGAAAATATTTTAAAAATATAAGTAGGATTTAATATGCAAAAAGCAAATATTGAGGGAAAAGTTTGGACCTTTGGAAAAGATATCGACACTGATCTAATCATCGCTGCACGATACCTAAGTACATCAGTTCCAGAAGAACTTGCAAAACATGTAATGGAAGATGCAGATCCTGAGTTTGTAAAAAATATGAGTAGTGGTGATGTTATAGTTGCAGGTGAAAACTTTGGTTGTGGAAGCTCACGCGAGCACGCACCAATAGCACTAAAAGCAGCAGGTGTCGCAGCAGTTATAGCTCCAACTTTTGCAAGAATTTTTTATAGAAACTCTTTTAACATGGGACTTCCAATCTTTGAACTAAAAGAGAGTGCTGAGATCTCGCAAGGTGATAGTATAAGTGTAGATATGAACAATGGAACAATTACAAATAAAACTACGAACAAAACATATAAATTCACTCCGATCCCTGAGTTTATGCAAGAGCTTATAGACGCTGGTGGTCTGATGAATTATGCTGCAAATGAAGTAAAAGGTAAGTAATGAAAAAGTATAAAATAACACTTATAAAAGGCGATGGGATAGGTCCTGAAATAGTAGATGAAGCTGTTAAAGTTTTAGATGCTGTAGCATCTTGCAGTGATTTTAGCTTTAGCTATGAAGAGGCTTTAATGGGCGGTTGTGCTTATGATATCACAGGAGATCCACTACCAAAAGAGACTATAAGCATTGCACTCAACTCAGATGCAGTTCTTTTTGGCGCTATTGGTGGAGAGAAGTGGGACGCACTTCCTCGCGAGATGAGACCAGAGAGTGGACTTTTAAGATTTAGAAAAGAGCTAGGAGTTTACGCAAATCTACGTCCAGCTGTTGTTTATGATGAGCTTATAAATGCATCATCACTTAAAGCATCAGTAGTAAAAGGTGTAGATCTGATGGTTGTTCGAGAGCTAATTGGTGGGATCTATTTTGGAGAGCCAAAGGGTAGAACTGCTGATAAGGGTTGGAACACTATGGTTTATACTCGTGATGAGATAGTTCGCATAGCTCACCAAGCCTTTAAAATTGCAATGCAGAGATCTAAAAGAGTTTGTTCAGTCGATAAGGCAAATGTTTTAGATGTCTCTCAACTTTGGAGAGATACGGTTATAGAAGTTGCAAAAGAGTACCCAGAAGTAGAACTTAGTCATATGTATGTAGATAATGCTGCAATGCAACTCATAAGAGATCCAAGACAGTTCGATGTAATGTTAACTGGAAATATATTTGGAGATATCCTAAGTGATGAAGCATCTATGCTCTCAGGCTCGATCGGACTTTTACCATCTGCATCTGTTGGAGCAAAAATAGGTGTTTATGAGCCAATTCATGGATCAGCACCAGATATCGCAGGTCAAGGAATTGCAAACCCTATAGCTACTATTGCATCTGCATCTATGATGTTAAGATATGGACTTGATGAGATTGAAGCGGCTGATAAGATAGATACTGCCATTAAAAAAGCATTAAGTGAGGGTTATAGAACTCAAGATCTAGCACAGTTTGACGCTAAAGAAGTATGTTCTACTAGCGAGATGGGATCTATCATCGCTAACTATATAGTAAGATAAAAAACAAAAAATGCAGACTCTCACACTAGCAAATATATATGAACTCCAAGGTTTAAAAGAAGATGCTTTGGAGATCTATAAAAAGATTTTAGAAAAAGATCCAACAAATAGTGAGGCTAAAATCGCTATGAAAAGGCTTCAAGGCCAGAGAAAAAAGTTTTCAGATCTAAATACGCAGATGAGAGATTTTTTTGTAAAGATGGAAGCTGATGTTGAGTTTAAAGAGTTTGAAAGGTGGTTACTAAAATCATGGAATTAAAAGATGTAATACTATCAACTTTGGCAGAAATGGAAGATAATGAGACTACAAAAAAAGTCCTAAACAGCTCCATAGAAGTTAAAAAAGTTCAAAACAAAGATGAGCAAAAAAGACACACTCTCTCGCCATCTACCATGGTTACAGAGAAAAAAGAGATCCAAGATTTTTCTCAAAAAATAAGCGAAGAAAAAAATGATGAAGATCTAGCTTCTATGGAGAGTGAAGAGTCTTTTTTAAATTCTCTTAAAGAGCGAATGTTAGTGCTTTTTGAAGGATTTCAAGCACCAAACAACACAAATATAGATGCAAAGGTAGATATGACTCTTAACTTTTTAGAATATGTTTTAGCAAACATAGACTTAAGAAAACAAGAGATAAAAAAAGGAAAACAAAAGTGAGTCAATATAGAGTTTTGATAGATGCAAACGATGCAATGGGCTTAGTTCATAAGATCTCAACTGTTTTTTGTAACCACAACCTAAATATGCTCTCAAACAGTGAGTTTGTGGATAAAGAAAATAACAAGTTTTTTATGAGAAGTGTAGTTGATGGAGAGATAGATTTTAAAAGTTTAGAAGCGGACCTCTTAAAAACACTACCAAGTGATGCAAATATAAAACTAGTAGATCCAAAGAAAAAAAACATCATTATATTGGCAACAAAAGAGCTTCATGCTTTAGGAGATATTCTTATAAGATATGAGGCAGGAGAGTTAGATGCGAATATATTAGCAGTTATCTCGAATTATGATGAGTTAGAATCTTTAGTAAGCAGATTTAATATCCCTTATATTACAGTCTCACATGAGGGTTGTGAAAGATTAGAACATGAGCAAAAAATAATGAATTGCATTGATAGTTTTAATGATGTGGATTATATAGTTCTAGCAAAATACATGCGCATTTTAACTCCTAGATTTGTAGAAGCTTATCAAGATAAAATCATAAATATCCATCACTCTTTTTTACCTGCTTTTATAGGTGCAAACCCATATAAACAAGCGTATAATAGAGGTGTTAAAATCATCGGTGCTACGGCACACTTTGTAAATAATAACCTTGATGAGGGTCCAATCATAGCTCAAGAAGTTATCCATGTTGATCACGCTTATAGTTGGAGAGATATGCAAAGCTCAGGGCGAGATGTTGAAAAAGTAGTTCTATCTCGTGCATTAAAATTAGCGTTAGAAGATCGAATATTTGTCTACGCTAACAAAACTGTTATCTTTTAAATGTTTAACTTAGTATTAGTAAATCCTCAGATCCCAAATAATACGGGTGCAATAGGGCGGCTTTGTGTAAATGCAGGAGCCTCCTTGCACATTATAAAACCCATAGCTTTTGATATAGATGAAAAAGCAGTAAGACGAGCTGGACTTGACTACTGGTCTAAGCTAGATCTTCATGTTTGGGAGAGTATTGATGAGTTTTTTGCTAAAAATAATATAACAAACAACGCTCATTTTGCTACAACAAAAACAGATAGACCATACTTTGAAGCTAAGTTTAAAGAGGGTGACTTTATCTTTTTTGGAAGTGAGACTGCTGGGATAGATGAAGAAATACTAAAAAGATATGAAAATCAAAATATAACTATACCTATGACAAAAGAAGGGCGAAGTTTAAACTTAGCCATAAGTACTGGTATAGTTTTGTACGATGCCATTAGACAAAACTACGCTAGCTTTAAGGAGATATAATAATGCATCCAGTACTAGATACTATAATGGTTATTCTTTTTGTTATTTTTATGATATTTATCTTTGGTGGCTATCATAAAAACAAATCTGCTCAAAGAGAAGCAGAATTTAAAAGACAAGAAGAAAAAAAAGACAAAGAGATCAACCCAAAAGAGAGTAAAGACTAAAAAAATTTACTCGCTAAGATACCTATATAATTTTCAAATCTCTCAAATAAACCTTGTGTAATTTCAATTTTCATAACACATCCTTTAAATAATTTGTACAATAATATACAATTTTACATCTTTTGTATAAAAATATGACAAATTGTCAAATATTTTTTGACATAATGACAAAAACTTAGTATAGTGTTGAAAAATCTAGGAGAAGTGACATGAAAAACTTTTTAGATATTGTAGAAGAGATAAAGAGTATCATCTCAGCAGAATTTGGTTCAAAAAAGATTTTTGACAAAGATGTAGCAGATATTTTAGGTGTTTCGCAAATGAACTTTGCAACCATGAAAAAGAGAAATAAAGTTCCATTTGGTGAACTTATGGATTTTTGCGCAGCTAGAAAAATCTCTATAAACTGGATGCTTTATGGTCAGTCCCCTGAGAGCTTAGTAGAGGCTACCAACAAGTTTTACATGGTTAGATACCTAAGCGAAGTAAATGCATCTGCTGGTGGTGGAGCTGATGATCAATATGAAGATATAGAAGAACTAGAACTTCCTGAGAGTTTTGTAGCTCTCTTGGGTGGAGAGAGTGAGCTTAAAAACATAGAGGCTCTTAATGTTACAGGTGATTCTATGGAACCAACTTTTAGCTATAATGACATCATTTTTATAAACAGAGCAAAGACTGATTTGCAAAGAGGTGGCATCTTTACCATTAGAACTGAAGCTGGACTTTTTATAAAAAGAGTTCAAAAACGCATAGATGGAAAGATAGATATAATTTCTGACAATCCAGTCTACTCAACTCAAACACTAAATCTCAATGAAATAGAAGTTTTAGGTAGGGTTGTTAGTAGATTTGGGGATGTTGATTAGGATAAAAAGTTTGAAATATATTGTATTAGTTATAGTTAGTCTATTTTTCATCTCTTGTGCAACAAAAGAGAATGTAGTTGTAGAACTTGAGAAAGAGAGTAAAAAAAGTATAGAAATATATGAAGTGTCAAAGATACCTCAAGATGTGAAGTTTTTTACTCAAAATGCATCAGAATACAGAGAAAAAGAGAGTGTTCAATCTCAATATGAAAAGTACTATTTCAGTGTGTGGAATTATGAAAAACCTAGAGTAACTATTGAAGATGCTATGTGGGGATTTAGAGCTTATGATGCAAAAAATAGTTATGCAGAAAACTTTCATCCACAAAGCCAAGGATTTTTTGATGAGATGAAAGAAAATGCAAACTTTGATGCATATGCTACTCTAAATACTAGAGCAATAACTCTAAGGCATGTAGATCTAAGAGTTTTTCCTACTTCAAAACCACTCCTTAAAGATCCAAATATAGCTGGAGAGGGTTTTCCATTTGATTATTTGCAAAACTCAACTCTTGGTGCTAACAAACCTCTTTTTGTATCTCACTACTCAAAAGATAGAGAGTGGCTTTATGCTTTTAGTAGTTTTGCCTCAGGATGGATAAGATCTAGTGAAGTTGTATTTTTAGACAAAGAGCATGCAGAAGCATGGCAAAATGCACAGCAGATATTTTTCATAAAAGATAAGCAAGCTATATATACTTCAAAAGGAAATTTTCTTTTTTCTTCAAAACTAGGAACTCTTTTGGCTCTTATTTCTGAAGATGAGGATAGTTTTACAGCACTAGCTATCTCCTCATACAAAAACTCAAAACCACTATTTGAGAGAGTAAAGATCTCAAAGAGTATTGCAAAAAAAGAAGTATTAAATCTAGATAGAGATTCTCTAAGTAGTGTAATGAATGAAGTCTTTGAAGATAATTATGGTTGGGGTGGTATGTATGGACAAAGAGATTGCTCATCTATGCTAAGAGATATGTACGCTCCTTTTGGGATCTGGCTTCCTAGAAACTCAACTGAGCAAGCTAAAATAGGCGAGGTTATAAGTTTAGAAAACTTGAGTGATGATGAAAAAATCTCTATCATAAAAGATAAAGCTGTACCATTTGAGACACTTCTATATGTTAAGGGTCATATAGTTCTTTATGTAGGACTTTTGGATGAAGAGATAATTATTTTTCATAATACTTGGGGTGTAAAAACTATAGAAGATGGAGTTATGGGTAGAGCTGTTATAGGAAAGACTATTTTTAGCACACTTGAACTTGGAAATGATTTACCAAATTATGACAGAGAATCTAGTATATTGAAGAATTTAAAGAGTATGAATACTTTAACACGCTAGAGATAAAAACATTTAAGCTTTTATATCTAAGAGTGAACCTAGCATCTCATCTTGAGTTTTTATAGAAGTTACATTTGCCGCAGTTGCACCTTGGACTATCATCTGATCTGGAATCTCTTTAGCTAAATCTGTTTGACTCTTCATTGAACCAGTATCATCAGCCATTCTTGTGTTAGCCGTAACTGAGCCATTGTTACTTGACATTCTTATATCTGATGGAACAAAGCGATCCGTATTTACATTTGCAACATTGTTTGCGTTTGTATTCATCATACTTTGATGAGCGCCTATTGATGAGATATTGTTTGAAATGTTCATGGAAGCTCCTTTTTTTATTTTGTTAAAGACTATTTAGCTACATTTTGATTATAGTCTTAATTTTCTAAAAGTTAGTTTATGAGAAAAAAGTAGATAATTGGCACATCTAAAAGAGAACTTTAGATGTGTTTAATGCTTTAGTGAAGATCAGAATTTAGTTTTATCTCTCTAGTTGAGCGAGAAACAGTAATCTCCCCAGTTAAAGAGTTTTGTCTAAAATGAAGACCTTTTAATCCTGCTAAATGTATGGCTTTAAAAATTTCACCTTGTATTGTTAAGCCCTTGTTTACTTCTTGAATGTGAACTAACTCTTTTGGATATATACCAACTTTAGTTCCCTCTAATATTGCTAAACCTGCATCTATGATACATCCATCACCTAGTGGGATACCACAAGTAGAATTTGCACCTAAAAGTGTGTTTTTGCCAATTGTAATTGGATTACCATCTGTTCCACTTAATACTCCTAGTATTGATGCTCCACCTCCGATATCAGAACCTTCTCCAACTATAACAGAACTTGAAATTCTTCCCTCAACCATAACAGAGCCAGTTGTCCCAGAGTTGAAGTTTACATAAGAAGCACCAGCCATTACAGTAGTCCCAGCAGAAAGCTGCGCACCAAATCTTACTTTTGATGTATCAAGTATTCTAGTATTGTCTTGTGGGATGATATGTTGCAAGAATCGCGGAAATTTATCTACAAAATCTAAGTGAGGATACTCATTCGCAAGTTTTAACTCTATCTCAAACTCTCTTAAGTAATCAAGCTCTATTGGTTGTCCATTTGACCATGCTACATTTGGTAATGCAGCAAAAGCACCATCTAGATTTATACTTCTTAACTCTACTTTTGCTTGACTTATTGCATATAATTTTAGATATGTTGCTTCAACACTTTTTAAAGGTTCATCTGCAAAGATAAAGGTTATTTTAAATTCACCCTCTAAAGAGCCACTATTCATGATTTGGTTATAAAGTGCTGAGACTACTTGAATATTTTTATGTGCATCACCATAAGCTTCATCAGAGTATGGACTAAAGGCATTTAAGCAACTCTTTAAAAAAGATGTATTTATATCACATACAACTTCACTCTCATTAAAATCAACTTCTATTGCTTGCTCACTTAGTGCTTTTATAAAAATAGCTGCACTACCAAAGTTTTCATTCCAGTTTACTACAGGATATGTAGCTTGAAGTGTTTTTTGTATATTTATCTGACCTAAATCAACCCTTGTTATACCAAAAGCTATAGGATCTTTATAGTTTGGAGTAATTTCTTTTATGTTTTGTATGAGCACCTTAAAAGCATCTGCAGTTTGCACTATTTCCATGATTTCTCTCTTTATTTTTTTTGTTGAGAGGATTATACTGAAAAAAACTATTGACAAAATTTATATATCATATTTTCTTGGTTATAATAAGTTTTAAAAAATAAAAGAGAATATGGTGCATAACTGGATAGAGATTTTTAAAAATAATGATTTAATAGGTGTTAAAAAGTATATAGAAAGTGGTGGCGATGTAAATGATTCAAATGATACAGGAGAATCAGTTCTAGCCTACGCCATTAGATCTAGATGTGATATGGATTTGCTCTTACTGCTTGTTGAGAGCGGGGCTGATATATATGATTTTGATGATGAGGGTGTTAGTGTTTTTGATATGTCAATAACTTATAATAATATAGACATGGTTAAATTTATGATAGAAAAAGGTATGGATGTAAATGCTACAAATAGACGAAGCAGATTTACCCCGCTAATGGCAGCAGTATCTTACGGTCGCATTGAGATTGTAAAGTTACTCATAAAGCATGGGGCAAACCAAGAGGCAGTAGATGCTAAAGGTTTTTCTTCTATAGATTTTGCAAGAAAAATGAATAAAAAAAGTATATTAACAATATTAAATTATGATGAAAATGAGCCTAAAAATAGGGCTTATGCAAGATGATTACTAAAATGACAACTAAAATTTTAATTCTATATGGTACCAGAGAGGGGATTTGAACCCCTAAGCCGTGAGGCAGCGGATTTTGAATCCGCCGTGTATACCGTTCCACCACTCTGGCATATAAAATGAGAGTGAATGATAGTGACATAATCCTTAAAAGTAAATAACATTTAGCCGATTATAGTCTATGGAACTTTTATTGCTTATGTAGGGTTATAAAAGATTTTAATTAAGAATAGCAGCAAACGGAGGTGCGTTATGCGGGTTACATCTAGTATGTACTATGAAAGTCTCTACGGAGCAAACAATTCTAAGCTTAGTAAAAAGCTTTTTGATGTAAATAAGCAGATAGCATCAGGACTGAAGATCCAATATGCAAAAGATGATGTTAGAACATTTGCTGAAACAATGAGACTAGATAATGAACTCTCTACTATCGGACAGGTTAAAAAAAGCACAGAAAGTGGATATAAAATAGCGAACCAAACAGATGTTGTTTTGAATGAGTTTGGCACTAGTATGACTAAAATGAGAACACTTTTACTACAAGCTGCAAATGACTCTCAAAGTGACACCTCTTTAGATGCTATAGCAAAAGAACTCAGAGTTATAGAAGAACATCTCAAGAATATCTCAAACACATCTATTAATGGTCAATATCTCTTCTCAGGAACAGCAGTAGATATCAAGCCTATCTCTGATGATGGAACTTACAATGGCAATAGTGGTTCACTAAATGCTTTTTTAGGTTCAAATGCACAACAAAGGTACAACCTCTCTGGTTCTGATCTCTTTTTAGGAGAGGAAATTTTAACAAAAAGAACGATTACTACCAATGTTATACAATCAGATCTAAGCCAAAAATATGATTTTGCTAGTGGAATCGACAACGAAACACTTCCAACACCTCTAAAAAGCAGTGACACTATTCGCGATATGATGGGAGATACTGATGATCTTATTGATCCTGCTCAAAAACATCACTTTTATATCCGAGGTGTTACAAGTTCTGGTGAAGCAATCAAAACAAAAATCTCAATGAAAGACGCTGATACTATAGATGAACTACTAAAACAAATAGGCGAAGAGTATGGGAATACATCCAATTTAAAACTAGTCAATGTTAGTTTAAATGAAAATGGTCAAATAGTTGTAGAAGATAAAATAAAAGGTTCTAGTAAACTTGATTTTCACATGGTTGGTGCGGTTGATTTTGATACTACTGGATTAGATGAAGCGGATGTTGCTGATATAGATCTGTTAGATAGTGGAGAAAAAGATTTTGGAGAAATTATGCGAACTCTTGAAGCAGGTGGAACACCAGGTCTTCATGTGAAAGAGTTTGTTAAGTCTGGATACACTTCTGCTGCTGGAGCTGCTACAAATATAGAAGGCTTAGTCTATGATAGAACTACTTTTGAGAAAAAAGGTTCAAGTCTGACATCAAGCATACCCCAGATAGTAAAAGATTATAATACTTCTACTACACCTCCTACAAAGCTAGTACAAAATGCTTTTGCAACTCCATCTACTAAGATCTCAGATGTAGCAGATCTTTCTCAAGGGACAGCTGATACACTAGATGTAACTAACTTTACTCTTAATGGAATCAATACAGCTGGAAATAATTTTGATGTTGAGATAAACCTATTAAGTGCAGGCTCTACATTTACTGTAACTACTCCATTAGCTAGTGCCGGAACATATGATATATTTGACATGAGTATTCCTAGAGCAGCAGTTGATGCAGATAAAATGACTTATCAACAGCTTATGGATGTTGTGAATATGGTAGTTACAGATAATCTACCAGATCCAGCAGGGACGCACACGCATCCTGACACAACCCCTTTTACAGATGCAGAAGAATATGACTATGCGATTAAAGCTTCTAATTTCAATGGAAATACCTTTTTAACTTTTGATGGAAAGATAAAGTTTGAAGAGATAGGGAGTGCACATACAAATGCAACTCTTTCTATATATGATTCAAATAGTGATGATTTTACGGCAGATGCTTCTGTTTTATCGTTTAACTCAAATAATGCATTGACTATTACTGATCCAAAAACAGACTTTTTTAAAGAGATAAATGAGATGATTACGGCAGTTGAAGATCATAAAAATTATCCTGATTCTTCAAGTGGAACTATTAGAAATGTAGGTATAGAAAATGCCATAGCTAAGATGGATGAACTTCAAGAGCATGTAACAAGATCTCACTCAATGGTAGGTTCACAATCAAATGCTTTAACTCTTTCTAAAGAGAGAATAGAACTCTTAGAAATAAGCACAATGACTCTTCGCTCATCCGTTATAGATACAGACCAAGTAGAAACTGCTTTAATCTTAAAACAGCTTACTTTAAACCAAGAAGCAATGTTTTCTACTATAGCAAAAGTTTCAAAGTTAAGTCTTGTAAACTACTTATAATATTTTAATAGTGTGCACTTTTATTGCATATTGCCAAAAAAGTTCTCTAGTGGAACAATTTTGGCTATACTTCATCTATAAATAATCATCCACATTTTAAAGGCAACTCGTTTTGAAAGAGACTCTATTTATCATAACATTTGGAATTTTAATCTACCTAGGTTTTGCAACTATCTTTGGAGATAGTGGGCTAATTGGTAGTTACGGCTCTATCTTTGCATCTTACAATCAAAAATATTTCGGATATGTTTCTTTTATCTATATCTTAGCACTACTTTTTCCACTTTATTATTTTTATAGAGATACAGCGTATAGTCTTAGAAAAATAGAATTAGTTCTAGCTTCATTTTTAATGTTTTCTTCACTCCTCTTAGCGCAAGCAATACTTGTATTAGACGAGTTAAGAGGTATTGCAGGTGGTGAGTTTGTTGACTTTTTAGCACCTTTTATCGGACTTTTTGGGCTTTGGGTTTTTTGGTTTATCATCACTTGTGTATCTGCCCTTATGTTTTTAGACAAAAGCATATATGAGATTGCATCAAGCATTTCTAAGATGTTTAAAAGAGAGAAAAAAGTAGTTATTAAAGATACAAAAGAGAGCATTAGTGAGAGTGACTATAGTATATATGATGAACCAAGTTACACAAGAAGCAATTTTGATAAAAAAACTGATGAAGTAAAAGAAAATATAATAGAAGAGGCTCAAAAAGAAGATATAGCTTTAGAAGAAGTCCAAAAAGAGATAAAAGAAAAAGAACTTGAGAATACCCCACAAAATATACTTGAAGTAGCCGCAAAAATAAAAGAGAAGAAAAATGCTTTAGTTGTAGATGAATTAGAAGAGAATAAAAAACTTTTAGAAGCGATGGAGAGAGGTGAGGTTGAAAAGCCTAAAAATTTCATTCTTCCATCTGTAGAATTTTTAAAAAAAGTAGAAACGAAGACTCATTGTATAGATGAGAACGAGATTGATGATAAAATAAGATATCTTATAGAAAAACTTGCACATTTTAAAATAGATGGTGATGTTGTAAGAACTTATGCTGGTCCTGTTGTCTCTACCTTTGAATTTAAACCAGCGGCAAATGTAAAAGTAAGCAAGATCTTAAACCTTCAAGATGATCTTGCTATGGCACTCTCAGCGGAGACTATCCGTATTCAAGCACCAATTCCTGGTAAAGATGTAGTTGGGATCGAGATACCAAATGAAACAGTTGAGACTATATATATTAGAGAATTACTTGATTCTAAATTATTTAAAGAATCGGCATCTCCACTAACTATAGCTTTGGGTAAAGATATAGTAGGGAAACCTTTTATTACAGATCTTAAAAAACTACCGCATCTTCTTATTGCTGGAACTACAGGAAGTGGTAAGAGTGTTGGTATAAATGCTATGATACTCTCTCTTTTATATAAAAACTCTCCAGACCAGCTAAGACTTTTAATGATAGATCCAAAAATGCTAGAATTTTCCATATACAATGGCATCCCACACCTCTTAACACCAGTTATTACAAAAGCTAAACAAGCCATAGTAGCACTAAATAACATGGTCTCAGAGATGGAGCGCCGTTATGAACTTATGAGCGAGACAAGAACTAAAAATATTGAAAACTATAATGACAAAGTTAAAAAAGTAGGTGGAGAACATTTACCTTACATAGTAGTTATTATAGACGAGTTAGCAGATCTTATGATGACAAGCGGAAAAGATGTTGAACACTCAATAGCAAGACTTGCACAAATGGCAAGAGCTTCAGGTATTCACTTAATAGTTGCAACTCAAAGACCATCTGTTGATGTAGTTACTGGGCTGATAAAAGCGAATTTACCATCTCGTATATCTTATAGAGTTGGACAAAAAGTAGATAGTAAGATCATCCTAGATCAAATGGGAGCAGAATCACTTTTAGGTCGAGGGGATATGCTTTTTACTCCTCCAGGATCCACAGGACTTGTAAGGCTTCATGCTCCATGGACTTCTGAGGGTGAGATAGAAAAAATTGTAGACTTTATAAAGTCACAAAGAGAGGCTAACTACGATAAAAGCTTTTTAGTAGAAGATGATGATTCAGAAGCTGGTTCAAGAGGTGAAACATACGAGGAGCTAGATCCACTCTACGAAGATGCAAAAAGTGTAGTTATGACAGATAGAAAAACTTCTATCTCTTATCTACAAAGACGGCTCCAAGTCGGTTACAACCGATCCGCTAGAATAGTAGAACAACTAGAAGGAGAGGGTGTATTATCTTCGCCAAATACTAAAGGAGTTCGTGAAATACTATAAGCATATATTTAGTTTTTATAAACTATAGAGAGCTTATAAAATCCCAGTTAAAGAAACTTATAACTCTTTAGGGCTTATCATATTCTCTGGAACTACCCACTCTTTAAACTCTTTTTCTGTTACGAGTTTTAACGCTAGGGCAGCTTCAAGTAGAGTTGAACCATCTTTATGAGCCTTTTTAGCTATTTTTGTAGCATTATCATAACCTATGTGAGGATTTAGTGCCGTCACAAGCATAAGTGATTCATCCCTTAGTTTTGCTATTCGCTCTTCATTAGCCGTTATTCCTTCTATGCATCTTTTAGTAAAGCTTTGACATCCATCACTAAGTAAGCGAATGGATTGTAAAAGATTGTAGATCATTACTGGTTTAAATACATTTAACTCAAAATGTCCGTTTGAGCCTGCTATAGAGATAGTTGTGTGATTTCCCATTACTTGTGCTGCTATCATTGTAAGAGCCTCACTTTGAGTAGGATTTACTTTTCCAGGCATGATAGAAGATCCGGGTTCATTCTCAGCCAGACTTATCTCACCAATACCGCATCTAGGTCCAGATGCCAAAAACCGAATATCATTAGCGATTTTCATCATACTTACAGCTACAGTATTTAATGCTCCGCTTGCTTCAACTAGGGCATCATGAGCAGCAAGTGCTTCAAACTTATTTTCTGCCGTAACAAAAGGAATCTTAATAGTTTTAGCGACTTGTGCGGCAAATGCCTCATCGAAGCCTTTTATAGAATTCATTCCAGTACCAACAGCAGTTCCGCCTTGCGCTAGTTGAAAGAGAGCTGGCAATATAGCTTCAACTCTACGGATGGAGTTAGCAACTTGTGCAGTGTAACCTGAAAATTCTTGTCCTACTGTCAAAGGTGTGGCATCTTGAGTATGTGTTCGACCTATTTTCACTAAATGCTCGAATGACTTAGATTTTTTATCTAACTCTTTATGCATATATTTTAAAGAGGGTAGCAGCTTGTGTATAATCTCTTCAACTGCTGCTATATGCATAGCAGTAGGAAATACATCGTTTGAAGATTGACCCATATTACAGTGATCATTTGGATGAACTGGATCTTTAGAGCCGATGACACCACCAAGGATCTCTATGGCACGATTGGATATTACTTCATTTGCATTCATGTTACTTTGTGTGCCAGAACCCGTTTGCCATATAGACAGGGGAAAATGCTCATCAAATTTGCCCTCCATAACTTCACTAGATGCCTCAATAATTGCTTTTGCTATCTTAGCATCTAAGAGACCAAAATTCATATTTACCTCTGCACAAGATTGTTTTACTATTGCTAAAGCTCGCACGAGAGGCTTTGGCATGGTTTCTATACCTATTGGGAAATTGATAAGAGATCTGGCAGATTGTGCCCCGTAGTACATATTCGAAGGTACATTTAGGTTACCAAATGAATCACTTTCCTCTCTAAATAAGTTCATAATATTCTCCATTACTGATATATAAAGTAAATAGTAACATAAAAAGTTATGTAGAAAAATTCTTTATAAGTTTTTCGATGTTACTAAAGTAAACATAGTAGTTGAAATAGACTTAAAATATGTGTATTATTGTAACACTGTTTATTTTGAGTTTACTTATTAGGTTATAATCGTTGCAAATTAAAATACAGGACTAATTATGGCATTTATGCAAGATTATAAAGCACATGTAAATGAAAGAGAAGCACTAGGTGTTCCTCCTCTACCACTAAGCGCAGAGCAAACAGCAGAACTTATTGAGCTTATTAAGAGCGAATGCAGTGATGAATTACTAGAATTACTTACAAATCGTGTATCACCTGGTGTTGATGATGCAGCTTATGTTAAAGCGGCATTTTTAAATGATATTGCAAATGAGAGTGTTAAAATAGATGCTATAACACCTCAAAAAGCAGTTGAAATGTTAGGTATGATGCTAGGTGGTTACAATGTAAAACCTATGATAGATGCACTAAAGTCTTCAAATAAAGATGTTGTTAATGCAGCTATACAAGCACTATCACACACACTTCTTGTTTACGATGCGTTTAACGATGTAGAAGAACTACACAAGGCTGGTAACAAGGCTGCAACTGAAGTTATGACTTCATGGGCAAATGCTGAGTGGTTTACATCAAAGCCAAAACTAGCAGATAAAATCACTGTAACTGTTTTTAAAGTAGATGGTGAGACAAACACAGATGACCTCTCTCCTGCATCAGAAGCTTTTACTAGATCAGACATTCCAGTTCACGCAAACTCTATGTTAACTGCTAAGATGGATGATCCAATGGGTGTTATAGCTGATCTTAAGAAAAAAGGTAACACTGTAGCTTATGTTGGAGATGTTGTTGGAACTGGAAGTTCAAGAAAATCAGGTATAAACTCAGTTCAGTGGCACATGGGAGAGAGTATAAAAGGTGTTCCAAACAAAAAAACTGGTGGTGTAGTCTTAGGTAGCACAATCGCACCAATTTTCTTTGCAACTGCAGAAGACTCAGGTGCATTGCCACTTGAACTTGATGTCTCTGAGATGGAGATGGGCGATGTTATAGAGCTTTATCCATACAAAGGCGAGGCTCACAAAAATGGCAAATGTATCGCTACTTTTAAACTAAATCCTAACACTATAACAGATGAAGTAAGAGCAGGGGGACGTATCCCACTCATCATCGGTCGTGGTCTTACTTCTAAGGCTCGTGGTGTTTTAGCAATGCCTCAAAGTGATATTTTCCTAACGGCAGAACAACCAAAAGATAGCGGAAAAGGTTATACTTTAGCTCAAAAAATGGTAGGTCGTGCTTCAGGACTAGCTGGAGTTCGTCCTGGAATGTATGTAGAGCCTGAAATGTCAACTGTTGGATCTCAAGATACAACTGGACCAATGACTCGTGATGAGATAAAAGAGCTTGCAGCACTTGGTTTTAATGCAGATCTAGTAATGCAATCTTTTTGTCATACAGCAGCTTATCCAAAGCCATCAGATATAACTATGCACCACACTCTACCTGACTTTATCTCAAACCGTTCAGGTGTTGCACTTCGTCCAGGCGATGGAGTAATTCACTCATGGTTAAATAGAATGGTTCTGCCTGATACTGTAGGAACTGGAGCAGATAGTCATACTCGTTTTCCAATAGGTATATCTTTTCCAGGAGGATCTGGAATAGTTGCTTTTGCTGGTGTTACTGGATCTATGCCACTTACTATGCCAGAGTCTGTACTAGTTCGCTTCAAAGGTGAGATGCAACCAGGAATCACACTACGAGATCTTGTAAATGCTATACCGCATCAAGCTATAAAAGAGGGACTCTTAACAGTTGAGAAAAAGGGCAAGAAAAATATCTTTGCAGGTCGTATCTTAGAGATCGAAGGACTACCAACTCTAAAGGCTGAACAAGCGTTTGAGCTTTCTGATGCATCAGCTGAGAGAAGTGCAGCAGCATGTACAGTTCTACTAGACAATGAACCAGTTATAGAGTACCTAAAGTCAAATGTAACTCTACTAGAATCTATGATAGAAGCTGGGTACGAAGATAAAAGAACTATTCAAAGAAGAGTAGATAAAATGAAAGATTGGTTGGCAAATCCAACTCTTATGAAGCCAGATCCAGATGCAGAGTATGCAGCTGTTTTAGACATAGATCTAAATGAGATCAAAGAGCCAATCATCGCTTGTCCTAATGATCCAGATGATGTTGCAACTCTAAGTGAGGTTTTAGCATCAAACAGACCTCATAAGATAGATGAAGTTTTTGTTGGTTCATGTATGACAAACATCGGTCACTACCGTGCTTTAGGAGAGGTTTTAAAAGGTGAGGGCCCAGTTCCAACTACGCTTTGGATTTGTCCTCCAACTAAGATGGATGAAAAACAGCTAACTGAAGATGGTTACTACGCTATCTTTGGTGCGGCAGGAGCTAGAACTGAGATACCTGGATGTTCACTATGTATGGGTAACCAAGCAAGAGTTGAAGACAACGCTATAGTTTTCTCTACTTCTACTCGTAACTTTGATAACCGTTTAGGTAAGGGTGCTCAAGTATATCTTGGATCAGCAGAGTTAGCGGCTGTTTGTGCGATGTTAGGTCGCCTTCCAACTGCAGCGGAATACTTAGAAAAAACTAGTAAAATAGTTGGAAAAGAAGATGAGATCTATAAGTATCTAAACTTCAACCTTATAAAAGATTATAAACTAGCATAAATCGCAAAAGGTGGAGTTAGTTCTCCATCTTTTAATCTCTTATCACATCAAAACCTAGTGGATACTTTGGTATGAAAATATCTTTATTTATCTCTTTGTTTTGAACTTGATTAAAAAACAAAATTTTCACTCTATTTTCAAACTCATCTATGTATGAGATCGACTCGATAATATTTTCTTTTGTATTTATAGTAAATATTTTACCCTCAAATCCAGCTTCATAAATACCTTTTTTTATCTCTTTAGCATTTTTTACCATATTGAAAAAATCCAAACTAGAATTAATATTTCTTATAATAACTTGCTCTATTTCAGGCTCAACTATGGTTACTTGGCGACTATTTATAAAGACATCTTTTTGGATTGGCTCTTTATAGCTCCAAAGTGCATTTTGTGGCTTTGAAGCACTTATGTGACCCTTGTAAGTTAAAGTTTTATCTTTATCATCTGTCACGCTTTGAATAAAAGCGGCATCAAAAGAGTCTAACATATCAAATGAAGCATAGCTAAGAGAGAAGCTTAAAAATAGTAAATATATATGTTTCACGGAAGTTCCTTTTTTGCAAAATTATATCTAAGGGCTCATTTACATTATAGCATTTTAGGATTTATGCTTATTATTATTATTAGTGTGTTAAAATGTCGCCAATTTCGATGATTGGAATGCACTAGTGTGTAACAATCTGTATTAAGGTTGAGAATGCTACAGGCATTAATGGGTAAGATCTTTGGAACTTCAAATGATCGTGAACTGAAAAAGTACGCTAAAAGAGTAAGTAATATAAATGCTTTAGAGAGTAAGTATGAAGCGATGAGCGATGATGAGCTTAAAGCTGCATTTAACGAACTAAAGCAAAGTGTTTTAGATGATGTTAAGAGTTTGGAAGATGTTTTAGAAGACTCATTTGCGATCACTAGAGAAGTTGGAAAAAGAGTCTTAAATATGAGGCACTTTGATGTCCAACTAATCGGTGGTATGGCACTCCATGAAGGCAGAATCGCTGAGATGAAAACAGGGGAGGGTAAAACACTTGTTGCAACTCTTCCTATAGTCTTAAATGCTATGACTGGAAAAGGCGTGCATTTAGTTACAGTAAATGACTATCTTGCATCTAGAGATGCTGCTGAGATGGGACTTTTATATAATTTTTTAGGTTTTTCGGTTGGTATGGTGCTAGAGAGTAACTCAGAGCCAGAAAAAAAGATAGAAGCTTACAAGTGTGATATCACTTATGGAACAAATAATGAGTTCGGCTTTGACTTCTTAAGAGACAACATGAGCTACTCAGCAGAGCATATGGCTCAAAGAAATCACAACTTCGTTATAGTCGATGAAGTAGATAGCATTCTAATCGATGAAGCTAGAACTCCGCTTATAATTTCAGGTCCAACAAACAGAACGCTAGAAGATTACAAGGTAGCTGATGGCATAGCAATGCAACTTAAAAAAGATGAGCATTTTGCTGTAGATGAGAAGGATAAAGTAGTTCTTATAACAGAAGAGGGCATCACAAAAGCAGAAGAGCTTTTTGGAGTTGAAAACCTCTATAGTGTTGAAAACTCATCTCTTCCACATGCACTTGATCAAGCTTTAAAAGCGAACTATCTTTTTGAAAAAGATGTTGATTATGTTGTAAATGATGGTGAAGTAGTCATCGTTGATGAGTTTACAGGAAGACTGAGTGAAGGTCGCCGCTTTAGCGAGGGACTTCATCAAGCACTCGAAGCAAAAGAGGATGTTGAGATAAAAGAAGAGACTCAAACTCTAGCAGATATAACATTTCAAAACTACTTTAGAATGTACGATAAACTAGCTGGAATGACTGGAACTGCTGAAACTGAAGCTACAGAGTTTGCTCAGATCTACTCTCTTGATGTTGTTTCTATTCCTACAAATATTCCTATTACAAGAAAAGACTTAAATGACCTTATCTACAAAACAGAAAAAGAGAAGTTTGATGCAGTCATCGAGACTATTAAAAAGTTATCAAAAACTGGTCAACCGGTTCTTATTGGTACTGCTTCTATTGAAAAATCAGAAGCCCTGCATGAAGTACTAAAGAAAGAGAAAATTGCACATACAGTTTTAAATGCTAAAAACCATGCTCAAGAAGGCGAGATAATTAAGCACGCTGGAGCTAAGGGTGCAGTTACAATTGCTACAAATATGGCTGGTCGTGGTGTTGATATTAAAGTTACAGATGAAGTAAAGGCTCTTGGAGGTCTTTATATCATAGGAACAGAGAGACATGAAAATCGCCGAATAGATAACCAACTTCGTGGTCGTTCAGGTCGTCAAGGTGATGCTGGAACTACTCAGTTTTACTTATCACTAGAAGACAATCTTCTTCGTATTTTTGGCTCTGACAAGATAAAGTCCATTATGGAAAGACTTGGAGTTGAAGATGGAGAGTATATAGAGTCAAAAATGGTTACTCGTGCAGTTGAAAAAGCTCAAATGAAAGTTGAAAACATGCACTACGAAGGTAGAAAGCAGATCGTTGAGTATGATGATGTAGCTAATGAGCAGAGAAAAATCGTTTACAGATTTAGAAATCAACTCTTAGACAGAGAGTATGATATTTATTCAAGAATTGATGCTATTAGAGTTGACTACATTAGCAACCTACTAAATACATGTGGCATTTTTGATGGTGGAGATAGAGATGATTTTAATCTTAAAAGAGTTTCTGAGATTTTAAAAGAAGAGTTAAACTTTGACTTAAATGCAGAGGATTACTCATCTTTAGAGTTTGAAGAGCTTCTTGAAAAATTAGTAGAAGTTGTTAAAAAATCTTATGATGATAAGATGAGTGTTCTAGAAGAGGATGTTCGTTCAGATATTGCAAGAGAGCTATACCTAAAAGAGTTAGACAGCGCTTGGAGAGAGCATCTTTACGCTATGGATAATATGAAAACTGGTATAAGACTTCGTGCGTATAACCAAAAAGATCCACTAGTAGAGTATAAAAAAGAGAGTTTTAATCTCTTTGGAGAACTTATCAAAGATATTAAATTTAACACTATAAAAACTCTTCAAATTATTCAGTTTAGGATGGATTCTGCCGAAGAAGAAGCGGCAAGTGTAGCACAACAAATGGAGATGCAAAGAAAATTTGAAGAAGCTGCAATGATATTTAACCACTCTCAAAATCAAGAGGCACAAACTACTGAGAAAAAAGTAGCTAGAAACGAGCCGTGTCCTTGTGGAAGTGGCAAAAAATATAAGCAATGCTGTGGTAAAAGCGGTCCTAAAAAGGGGGTATTTGCTGGAAACGGTGTCTCTTGAGAGCATCTGTAGTTCCTTATCTAGTCAAGCGTTTTCTTCGCTTTGACAAAGACCAACCTTTTATCTTCTTATCTGCACTACTAGCTTTTTTAGGTATATCTTTAGGTGTGATGGTTCTTATTGTTGCTATGGCTCTTATGAATGGCTTTGATAAAGAGTTTAAAAAAAAGCTTACCATCATGAACTATCCTTTAACTGTTATTCCAAAATTTTATGGAGCAGTAGATGAAAAGTTACTCTTAGACCTACAAGCGAAATTCCCAGATCTAAGCTTTAGCCCATATGTTCAGTCTGCTATTATGGCTAGAAACGGTTCAAAGTTAGAAGGTGGATATATCTTTGGTGTAAATTTTGAAGATGAAGCAAAGGTCAATAGTGTTTTAGCAAAGGTTATAACAAAAGAGCAATTTTCCAAGTTTGATGTACTTATTGGAAAGAGTTTAAAAGATGAATTTAACTTATATATAGATGATAAACTTATGTATATATTTACTCATGTAGAACCAGGCGGACTCTCAGTAACTCCAAAAATAAAACGTTTTAAGGTAAGAGGTATTTTTGATTCTGGATTAAGTGCTTATGATAAGGCCTATAGCTACACAACTCTTTCTTCTATGCAGGCAATGTTAGGACTCGCATCTAATCAATATGATGGAATTCATGTATATTCAAACGATCCTCATAAAGATATTTTAAAAATCAAAGAATATTTGCCAGTTAGTGTTAGTGTTAAGGGTTGGTGGGAAGATAATGTCAACTTTTTTGCAGCACTAGAGCTTGAAAAAGCCTCTCTTTTTATAGTCCTAATGCTTATTATTTTAATAGCAGCAATAAATATCATATCATCTCTGCTTATGACTGTTATGAATAGAAGAAGCGAAATAGCGCTTCTTCTCTCCCTAGGTGCTACGACAATAGAGATCAAAAAAATCTTTTTGTATCTTGGTATAGTGATAGGAGTGAGTGGTATTTTAGCGGGAATAGTTTTAGGAATGAGTGGTTTATGGGTACTGAGTACTTTTGATATTGTATCTCTACCAAAGGATGTATATCCTACAACCACACTTCCGTTAGATCTAAGTCTTAAAGACTTCTCTCTTATAGTTGTAGGTGCCTTTGTAATAGTTATAGCATCTTCTTACTATCCTGCGAAAAAAGCTAGTGAAGTAGATATTCTTAGAGTTTTAAGAAACGAATAGTTTGAGCTTTATCTGTACTTGACGTGCAATCTCAATCAACTCACTAAAGCCTCATGAGATCCTGAATCAAGTTCAGGATGACGAGAGGGTTTGTGGATGTTGGAGAGGTTTATGGATGTTGGAGAGGTTTGTGGAGGTTTAGAAACTAATAGTTTTATTTTTTCTCTTTTTTATCATCGCTAAACATCTCAAATGGTAGAAAAATAGTTCTCTTTATGATATTTAGAGGAGCTACTATGATGTCTTTTGCTATAAGGCTACTAACTTTTGGATCAGTTAACTCGCCGCTTACCTTCACAGATGTTGAAATGCTATCTTTTCCTAAAAGTATATAACCAACCACTGGAATCTTTGAGACGCTACTACCTAAATCTGTTTTTAGATTTAGTGTTAGATCTATGCTGTTTTTAATATAATTTGCAGTTCCATATCCAACAATAATCATCTCTTTTGAATCAAGCGAGATATCGCTAAAGTTTAAAGAATCATCTTTTGAGTGAAAACTTGCATATGCATTGTTTACTTCAAGTCCTTTTTTACTGTATCCAGGTAGAGAAAAAGTCACAAGAGATGGAATGGTGTTTACAAAAGCAAGTATGTTATTTAAAATTTTATAATCAACAATAGTAGTATTTTTTATATGGATAAGTCCTTTATAATCATCGAGACTACCTTGCATAGAAAAAGACAGATCTCCTCCTTTAAAATCAGACAGATAGAAGAGCTTATCCATAAAATCATCTCCAAAACCATCACCATATAGATAAAATATACCCTCTTTTAGCTCAAAACCAGCATTCCCAGCTCTGTGTTTTAACTGAGCGTTGATTATATTGTTAAAATATTGTAGTTGCATGGTTTTTGAGATTATATGTCTATTTTCACCAATATAAAAATAGCAATCTTTTGAGTCGAAGATAATATTTTTTTCACTCTTTGATTCTGAATTTCTATCTTTTATGTAACTAAGTAGAGCATTTATATTTATGCCGATATCATTTGCCCATATTTTTATTTCTTTGCTTATTTTAGCATCTATTGAATTGTTTATATTTAAGAGTATATCACTTGTGTCTTTATCTATATGGCCACGTATAACATAGTCTTCTATGGGTTTGTCATTGTAAGTTAAAAATTTATATGGATACTTTATATTTGCAAAAAAGCCTATGTTTTTCTCGTTATCTTTTTTATAGATGCTAAAGTCACCATTTGTTATATTATTATCTAAGAGTAGTTTTGAATTTTTAGAGAGTTTTTCTAATGAATTAAATTTTAGCTTCCAACCACTATCTTCTAGGTTAAATTTAGCATCAAAATCACTTGCTACTATATTTACACCTTTAGTATCGTACTCTAGATCTAGTCTTAAAATTTTTTTTGAACTAAAAATTTCACCTACATCGGCGTTTTTAAAATGGAGTTCTTTTAAATTTATGAAACCTCTGTTTTTATCAAAAACATAAGATGCATTGAATTTTGTATCTGCTAAATCTTTTATATTAACTTTAGAAGACATAACCCTAAATTCATTTTCATCTAATTCTAGTATGGTATTGCCAAGTGTGTAATCTAACCCATTTGCGCTAAATCTAATATCTTCATCTGAATTTATAATGAATCTGTTATCATACTCTAGTTTTAGAGAAGCACTTGACTGATTCATCTTTACATTATTTAAGTTAAAAGTTAACAAATCTATATCAAAATCAGTTTTTAATGGGTTTAAGCTTAACTCACCAGATGCAAAAATAGTTGCTATACCTTTCATCTTAAGATATGCAGTTGGAACTTGAGCTTTTAGAGTTTCTAAGTCAAATAAAATATTTAAACCATCAATCTCAAGAAATTTATCCTTATAGCTCCATTTAGATTTTTCTATCTCTATTATGTCTTGTTTATTTGAGATAGAGTAAGTAGCTTTTAGGGGTTTTTGTTTTAATTTTAGCTCATTAAAAGAGACGTCTTGTAACTCAAAATCTATCTTTCCTTCACTTTTTTTAGCATCATATACTACATCAACCAAAGCTGTAGCTATATCTTTGTACTTTGCATTCATTTTAGGTATGCGAACATCGTAGTTATCAAGATAAACTTTGGTCTCATTTACATCAATATCTAAACCTAAATAGTTAAAGTTTGCCACATTTACATAAAAAATACCCTTAGCATCTATTTCTATCTTTCTGAGACCTACCGTGATTTTTAGATCAGTCTTAACGCTACCACTATTTTGTAAAATTGGGAGTTTAATTTTGTAAGTATTTAAAAGATAGAGCAGATCTTTATTGACTTTGCCATCAAAATTTAAAAAGAGGCTAAGAAGTTCCTCTTTTTTAGAAAAATCTATCTTTAGCCAACTATCTTGTAGGTTAAAACCATATTGATAAGTTTCTTGAGGTCTTATGTAAAGCACTCCCTCTTTAAACTCTAGTTCAGTTTTTTGTGTAAAAACTGGTTCAAGTTCCTTATTATAAGTATATGTTAGCTCAGATGCACTAGCTTTAACTAAGATATTTTTATATGCATCACTCAACTTTTCATACTCTAGCCAACCAGATATATTTTGTAACTCTAAGTCTTCAAAAGTGATAGCATCATAAGCCCAGTATTTGACCTCTTTTGGCATATCTACTATTTCCATAGTATGCTTCAGGCTTTTTATCTTCTCTTTTGCTTTGACCTTATAAAAGAGTTTTTTTGTATTAGCTAATACATAAGCTTTTAAAAAAACATCACTGTTTATATTAATGTTTAAGTTGGAGATGAGCTCTTTTTCATCATCATCAAAGATTATGTTGCCATCTACATTTATTTTATTTTTAAAGTGAGAAAATTCTGTAATTTCAGCATTTAAGTAGTTAGATTCATAAAAAAGAGAACTCTTTAAAGAAAAGTCCTCTGATGATGCAATAAAGTATCCATTTGAACCATCTATATACAAAAATGAAGCATCTATATCGTTAAAGGTTATTTTGTTAATTTCAAATCTCTCAAACCAGTTATCAAAAAGTAGTAGAGATTTTAAAATCATACTAACAGTTTCAACGCTTAAATTATCATTGTTTTGTTTTGAATCTTTAGTGATTTTGAGCTCTTGAACGCTCATACTTAGTTTTTCGTTGTATTTAATGTATAATTTCTTAATTTCAATATTTGGTACAGAAATATCTTTGATATATATGCCACTTTGCAGTAGTATAAATAAAAAACAGAGCGTTAAAAAAATGAATGACAAAGTACTAATGAGTATAAAGTGGATTTTTGAGATAGTATTAATTATTATTTTATCGTTCATGTATTACCTAAATCAACCTGTGCGTAGCCCTAAAGTGGTCTTTATACCACAGGGTTCTATAAATCAGATTATAACACAACTGCGTGATAATAACTACAATGTATCCAAACTAGATTCACTTTTACTTAGACTTATTGGCTCTCCTCAAAGTGGCTGGATAGATATGAAAAACACATACAATACAAGAGGCGATTTTTTATATAAACTAACAACAGCAAAAGCAGCACTTCAAAATGTAACACTAATTCCAGGTGAGACGACATATGTCTTTTTAAATGACTTATCAGATAAGTTAAAATTGAATAGATCCAAATTAGAGAGCGAGTTTTTAAGACAAAGCAAAATAGAAGAGGGTGCTTTTGTCCCAAATACTTATAGACTGCCACTTGGCATAACTGAAAAAGAGCTGATAAGAATTCTCTTATATGAATCAGATAAGCAGATGAAAAACCTCTCAGTAAAACTTTTTGGAACCTATAATGAGAAAAAATGGTTTCAATTTGTAGCACTTGCATCTGTGATTGAGAAAGAATCAGCAAATATCAAAGAGATGCCACTTGTAAGTTCAGTTATTTACAATCGTATAAAAAAGGGAATGAAGTTGCAAATGGATGGAACTCTAAATTATGGCAAATACTCACATATTAAGATAACTCCACAAAGAATAAGAGAAGATGATAGTATTTACAATACCTACAAAAACAGCGGAATACCGAGTATTCCCGTATGTAATGTTAGCTTTGATGCTATAAGATCTGCTGTCTTTCCTGCTAAAACTTCTTACCTCTACTTTATGAAAAACAAGAGTGGTACTCATGATTTCTCACGTAACTATTCTACACATTTAAGCAATATAAAGCGTGTTACCAAATGAAACAAAATAGAAATATAGTAAAATCTTTATACTTGCTTTGAGCAAATTATTTATCTTAGTGTTATGATTGTCCTGTAAGTTTTTGTGGGGTCACTTTTGTGATTATTACATAAACAAAAAATATTAAACCAAGGACAAAAAATGTCAAAAATTATTTGGTCAAAAATTGATGAAGCTCCAGCTTTAGCAACTTACTCTCTTTTACCAATCGTAAGTGCTTTCACAAAATCTGCAGGTGTAGATGTAGTTACTAGTGATATTTCACTTGCAGGTAGAGTTATCTCTAAATTTCCAGAGAGATTAAACGCAGATCAAAGAATTTCTGATGATTTAGCAGAGCTTGGGAATGTTGTTCAACTCTCAGATGCTAATATCATTAAACTTCCAAACATTTCAGCTTCTGTTCCTCAACTAATGGAGTGTATTGCAGAACTTCAATCTAAAGGTTATGATATACCTAATTATCCAGAAGATCCTAAAACAGATGAAGAAAAAGAACTTCAAGCACTTTTTGCAACTTGTTTAGGTTCAGCAGTTAATCCTGTTCTTCGTGAAGGTAATTCAGATAGAAGAGCAGCAGTTGCTGTTAAAAACTTTGCAAAGAAAAACCCTCATAAACTTCGCCCATTTGAGCAAAACTCAAAAGCAAGTGTGGCACATATGGATGGTGGAGACTTCTACTCAAATGAGCAGTCTATTATCATGTCAGGAAGTTCTAAGGTAACGATAGAGCAAAACGGAAAGGTTTTAAGAGAGATCCAAGCACAAGACAAAGAGATACTCGATGCTACCTTTATGTCAGCAAAAGCTCTTGGAAGTTTTTATAAAAAAACTTTAGATGACTCAAAAATAAATGGTACTTTATGGTCGCTTCACTTAAAAGCTACTATGATGAAAGTTAGTGATCCTATTATGTTTGGTCACGCTGTAAAAGTTTTCTTTAAAGATGTTTTTGCAAAATATGGCTCAGATCTCTTAGCTATTGGTTACAATGCAAACATGGGTCTAGGAGACCTATATAAAAAGTTAGAAAACTCACCTAAAAAAGATGAGATTATAGCTGCAATAGAAGCAACTTATAGCACTCAGCCAGCTCTAGCTATGGTTGACTCTGATAAAGGCATCACAAACCTACATGCATCAAATGACATAATCATAGATGCTTCAATGCCTGTTGTGATTCGTGATGGTGGTAAGATGTGGAACAAAGATGGTAAAACGCAAGAGTGTGTATCAGTTATTCCTGATGCTTCTTATGCTGTATTTTTTAAGGCTATGGTTGATGACTGTGTTGCAAATGGTCAATATGATGTATCAACTATGGGTAATGTTGCAAATGTTGGACTTATGGCACAAAAAGCAGAAGAGTATGGTTCTCATCCAACTACAGTAGAGCTTACTGAATCTGGAACGGTTGAAGTTAAAGACGCAACTGGTGCTGTTTTAATGAGCCATGAGTGTGAAGCTGGAGATATCTACAGAATGTCTCGTGCTAAAGATATTCCAATAAAAGACTGGGTTCGTTTAGCAGTTGAGAGAGCAAGATTAACTGGCTCACCAGCAGTCTTTTGGTTAGATGAAAACCGAGCTCATGACGCAAACATGATCAAAAAAGTAAATGAGTACTTAAAAGATCATGATACAACTGGGCTAGAACTTCCTATAATGGATGTAAAATCTGCTACAAAATACACAAATGAAAGAGTTCGTAAAGGATTAGATACTATATCTGTAACTGGTAACGTTTTGCGTGACTACTTAACTGATATGTATCCAATCTTAGAATTAGGAACATCTGCTAAGATGCTCTCAATTGTTCCATTAATTGCTGGTGGTGGACTTTTTGAGACTGGTGCTGGTGGATCTGCTCCTAAGCATGTTGACCAATTCTTGGCTGAGGGACACTTAAGATGGGACTCTTTAGGTGAGTTTTTAGCTCTCGCTGAGTCTTTAAGATTTATTGCTCAAAAAAATGACTCTAATAAACTAGCAGTTGTTACTGCAGCACTTGATGTTGCTAACAACGCTTATCTTGATAATGACAAATCTCCATCTAGAAAGTGTGGAGAGCCAGATAATAAAGCTTCTCATTTTTTTGTGGCACAATATTGGGCAGATGCACTTGCCTCTCAAAAGGATGACACAGAATTAGCTGCTAAATTTGCTCCAATAGCAAAGGCATTAAAAGAAAATGAAGCTAAAATTATAGAAGAGTTACTCTCAGTTGAGGGCAAAGCTCAAGATATTGGTGGATATTATCATCCTGATGATGCAAAAGCTGAAGCTGCGATGAGACCATCAAAGACTCTAAATAGTATTATTAATTCGATATAATACAAAAAAAAGAGTAAAACCACTACGCATCAAATGAGCAAAAAAGCTTGTTTGATGCTATAGCGAAGATTTAAAGATTAAAGTATCTAATCTTTAATTTTTCACTATTTATATACCAAAAGGAGTATTATGAGAGGTAAAAGAGTAGCCATTGTAGGTGTTGGAAATGTCGGCTCATCCGTAGCTTATTCTTTGGCAATGACTGGTTCTTGTCATGAAGTTATTATAAGAGCAAATGATGTAAACAAGGCAAGAGGAAAAGCATTAGATCTCTCTCAAGCTGCTCAAGCTGCTAGAAAACACACAGTCATTTCTGTAGCTGAAACATTAGAAGATGTAAAAGATTGTGATGTTGTTGTAATTACAGCAGGTAGTCCAAGACTTCCTGGTATGAGCAGAGATGACTTGCTACTAAAAAATGCTCAAGTTATGAAAGATATTGTAAATGTTATTAAAGTTTCATCTCCAAATGCGGTTATTATTCCTGTCTCAAACCCTCTAGATGCAATGGTTTATGTGGCACTAAAAGAGACGGGTTGGGATAGAAGTAGAGTTATAGGAATGGCTGGAATTTTAGATAGTGCTAGAATGGCTCACTTTGTCTATGCAAAACTAGGATATGGAGCAGGGCAGATCAGATGTGCTGTTATGGGTGGTCATGGTGATGATATGGTTCCACTTCCTAGATTTTCAACTGTAGCAGGAATCCCCCTTACAGATCTATTAACTTGGGATGAGATAAATGAGATCGTTGAAAAAACTAAAAAAGGTGGAGCTGAAATAGTTGAGCTTCTTCAAGATGGAAGTGCTTACTATGCACCAGCAAAATCAACTGCTCTTATGGTTGAGGCAGTTTTAACTGATACAAAGCAGATATATCCATGCGCAGTAATGCTAAAAGGCGAGTACGGCTATAGTGATGTTGTAAGTGGAGTTCCTGTTATGATTGGAGCTAGAGGAGTTGAAAAGGTTATAGAGGCTAACCTTAATGATGATCAAGATAGAAAGTTCGCAAAGTCTGTAGGAAGTGTTAAGGAGCTTATAGATGCTCTTTATACTAACAAGTTTTATACTAAATAATATTAGAGTCATTTTTGTGACTCTTTTCTCTTACAAAATCTCCCCTCTCATTTGTTTTATTATAAGTTATAAAAATACATTTAATGGATTTTTTTCAAAGCTAAATCGTGATAGTATAAACAATATAAAATCAAAACAAAATTATTAAACAAAAAGATAGACTGAAAATAAAAGGAAAAGATAATGGTAGGTAGAAAAGTAGGTATAGTCGGAGCTGGCTCAGTTGGAGCTACAGCGGCTTATAGCTTAACTATGACTGGAAGATGCCATGAAGTTATACTTTATGATATTCAAAGTGATATAACAATTGGAAAAGCTATAGATATTGGACAATCTACAAGCTACTCCCCAAGAGGAACTATAGTAACAGCAGCACTAGATCCAAGCCAAATGAAAGATTGTGACATCATAGTTATTACTGCAGGAGTACCACGAAAAGGTGATATGACTAGAGCAGACTTACTTTTAATTAATGCAAAGATCATGAAAGAGGTAGTTTCTAATGTTATGAAGTACTCTCCAAATGCCATAATTCTTTGTGTCTCAAATCCTTTAGATATTATGACCTATGTTATTCACAAGATGACCAATTGGGATAGAAGTAGAATTATAGGCATGGCAGGAGCACTAGATGGTGCTAGAATGGCTTATGAAATACATAAAAAAGTAGGTTTCGGATCTGGACAAGTTAAAGGAATGCTTATCGGTGATCATGGTCAAAATATGATACCAATGCCTGAGATCTCTTCTGTTGGTGGTGTTCCACTAGAACAAATTGTTACAAAAAGGGACATGGAAGAGATCATAGCTAGAACAAAAGAGGGTGGTGCGCAAATAGTTAAGCATCTTGGAACTTCTGCTTATTATGCACCTGGCCGTGCAGTTGCGGTTATGGTTGAAGCGATGCTTGATGATTCTAAAATAGTTATTCCTTCTTCAGTTCTTCTTGATGGAGAGTATGGGTATAGTGATGTTTGTGTTGGTGTTCCTGTGATTTTAGGTGGCAGGGGAGTTGAAAAAATCATCGAACTAGATCTAGATGAAGAGACAAAGGAAAAGTTTAAAATTTCAGTTGACTCTATAAAAGAAGGTATAGAGATTTTAGAAAAAAACAATTTTTTTGTGTAGAAACTACACCTTTTGACTCCAATTAAGAGTTTAAAGTGTGTATATTCTACACATTTTTCTATATGTTTTAAAAATTATATTGATAATTACCTCTATTATAAAAAGAGTGCTAAACTATGCTTCATATATATTTTAGTCTAATTAAAGAAAATGAGGGAATCAATAAATGCGCGAAATTGCATATAAAGAAATAGTAAAAAATGTCAGAGATATCATAATATATTCTGCTTCTAACCTGCCTCAAGATGCCCTACAAGCCATGAAAAAAGCCTATGAAAATGAAAAAAGTCCTGTAAGTAAAGAAGTTTTAAAACAATTGTTAGACAATGCAGATATTGCAAGTAGTGAAGCTCGTCCACTATGTCAAGATACTGGTCTTGCAGTTTTCTTTGTAAAACTTGGTGCTGATGTAAGAGTTGTTGGAGGTCTTTTAAAGGACGCTATCAATGAAGGTACGGAGAATGGCTATATAGATGGCTACTTAAGAGCATCAACTTGTCATCCATTCACTCGTGCAAATAATAAAGACACTATTGGTTACAACTTGCCTGCAATAATTCATCTTGATATTGTAGAAGGTGATAAGATAGAGATAGAGTACGCTGCAAAAGGTGGTGGAAGTGAAAATGTATCTCGTGCTAGAGTTTTTCCTCCAGCTGCTGGAAAGCAAGGAGTCATAGACTATGTAAGAGAGTGCATCTCTGATGCAGGTCCAAATCCTTGTCCTCCACTAACTGTTGGAGTGGGAATAGGCGGAACATTTGAAAAAGCTGTTATTAGTTCAAAACACGCTCTTTTTCGTGACATTGGTTCGGTAAATGAAGATCCAGAGATGGCTGAACTTGAAGACGAGATCAAAAAAGAGCTAAATAAACTAGGTATTGGAACTATGGGAATGGGTGGAACTGAGACGGTTTTAGCTGTACACATAGAGGCAAACTCTTGTCATATCGCATCACTTCCTGTTTCTGTAAATGTTCAGTGTCATAGTTCACGACATACGCATATCACTATATAAAGGTTATAAAAATGAGTAAAACATATCATTTAACAACTCCACTAAACGATGAAACAGTTTCAAAACTGCACAGTGGTGATATCGTATATATAAGTGGCACAATCTATACAGCAAGAGATGCTGCGCACAAAAGACTTGTAGATCTACTAGATGAGGGTAAAGAGCTTCCTTTTGACATTAAAGGTTCGATCATTTACTTTGTTGGACCAACTCCTCCAAAACCAGGAGATCCAATCGGAAGTGCCGGACCTACAACATCTTACAGAATGGACTCTTACTCTCCAAGGCTTATAGCTGAGGGTTTAAAAGGGATGATTGGCAAGGGTAAACGAAATGAAGCAGTTACTGATGCTTGTCAAAAACATAAGGCTATCTACTTTGGTGCTACTGGCGGAGCTGGAGCACTTTTAGGTAAGCAGATAAAGAGTGCAGAAGTTATAGCTTATGAAGAGCTAGGACCTGAAGCGGTTAGAAAACTAGAAGTAGTTGACTTTCCTGTAACTGTAATCAATGACACTTACGGCGAGGATCTATATAAAATAGGTCGAGCGCAATACGAAGTTAAATAGTTTTATTTTAAAATAAGGAGAATAAATGAATATACATGAATATCAAGCGAAACAGATCTTCAAGAAGTATGGAGTACCTGCACCAAAAGGTATTATGGTAGAGAGTGTTAAAGAAGCAGTTACTGCTGCTGAGCAACTAGGTGGACCTATATGGGTTGTTAAAGCTCAGATCCATGCTGGTGGGCGTGGTTTAGGTGGAGGGGTAAAACTTGCTAAGTCTTTAGAAGAAGTTGAAGCTTTCTCTAAAGAAATTCTTGGAATGACTTTAGTTACTCACCAAACTGGTCCTGAGGGTAAACTCGTTAGAAAACTCTACATTGAAGATGGTGCAGATATTCAGTCTGAGCTATATCTTTCTGTTGTTCTTGATCGTGCATCTGAAATGCCTCTTATTATGGCATCTACTGAGGGTGGAATGAATATTGAAGATGTTGCTGAGAAGACACCTGAGAAAATTGTAACAATTCCTGTAGATCCAGCAATAGGTTTTCAAAGTTTTCATGGTCGTGAGTTAGCATTTGGTCTTGGTCTTACAGACATAGATGAACAAAAAAATATAATTAAGTTTGCACATAAGCTTTTCAAACTCTATATGGAAACTGATGCTGAGATGATTGAAATCAATCCACTTGTTAAAACTGCTAAGGGTGATTTTATAGCACTTGATGGAAAAATGGGATTTGATAATTCAGCTCTTGGTCGTCAACCAGAGATCGCAGCAATGCGTGATATCACTGAGGAAGATGCAGATGAGAGAGAAGCTGCTCAATATGGTCTCTCTTATGTAGCACTTGATGGTGAGATTGGTTGTATGGTAAATGGTGCTGGTCTTGCTATGGGTACTATGGATACGATCAATTATATGGGTGGAACTCCTGCTAACTTCCTTGATGTTGGTGGTAGTGCAAATGCTGAGACCGTTGCTAAAGGTTTTGAGATTATTCTTAAAAACCCAAAAGTAAAAGCTATATTTGTAAATATCTTTGGCGGGATCGTTCGTTGTGATCGCATAGCTAATGGTATTATAGAAGCAACTAAAATCACTGATGTTAATGTCCCTGTAATTGTGCGTCTTGATGGAACTAATGCTCCTGAGGCTGCAAAAATTCTTAAAAATGCAAATATTCATAACTTAATTGTTGGTAACGACTTAGGTGATGGTGCTGCAAAAGCAGTAGCTGCAGCAAAACAAGCATAGGAGAATAATTAATGTCAATTTTAGTAAATAAAGATACAAAAGTAATCGTTCAAGGTTTTACAGGAAAAGAGGGTTCGTTTCATGCTGAGCAGTGTTTAGCATATGGTACGAAAATAGTTGGTGGAGTTACACCAACTAAAGGTGGACAAGAGCATCTAGGTAAACCAGTGTTTAACACTGTAAAACAAGCTATAAAAGCAACAGGTGCTACAGTTTCTATGATCTTTGTTCCACCTGCATTTGTTGCAGATGCTGTAATGGAAGCTGCTGAGGCTGGGATTGAACTTGCTGTAATTATTACAGAAGGTGCTCCAGTTAAAGATATGCAAATGGCTAAAGCTCATGCAACTAAGCACGGGATGAAAACTATAGGGCCAAACTGTCCTGGTATCATCACAGCAGAAGAGTGTAAGATTGGAATTATGCCTGGTATGATTTTCAAAAAAGGTAATGTAGGACTTATCTCAAAGTCTGGTACATTGACTTATGAGGGTGCAAACCAAGTATGTAAGGAAGGTTTTGGTATAAGTACTGCAGTTGGTATTGGTGGAGATCCAATAATTGGTCTATCATATAACCAAATACTTCCAATGTTTGAAGCAGATCCAGATACTCACGCGATTGTTATGATTGGTGAAATTGGTGGAGATCTTGAGATCCAAGCTGCTAAACTAATTAAAGAACAAATCACTAAGCCAGTTGTTGCTTTTATAGCGGGTCAAACTGCTCCAAAAGGCAAAACAATGGGTCATGCAGGTGCTATAGTTAGTGGAAGTGCTGGTACTGCAAAAGAGAAAATGGACGCACTTGAAGCTGCTGGCGTAAAAGTTGTAGTTTCTCCTGCTGATATTGGAAAAGCAATTGCAGAGGTTTTATCTAAATAACCTTAGTTTGTGTGAGTCTTGATGTGTAACAAAAGGTTACTTTATCAAAATGCTATTAGCACAATTTAGTTTAAAGTTATAAAAACTTAGATAATCTATAAAGAATAATGTGTAAATTAAATTTACATTAAAAAAAGAGGAGAATAAATGGGAACTTTTAAGACAGAAAACCCAGGTAATCAACCTGTATGGGTAAATACAAGCAACTGTAAAGCATGCGATATTTGTGTATCTGTTTGTCCAACAGGCGTACTTGGAATGAAATACGAATCTACTTCGACACTAGGCGCTATGATTTCTGTTAATAATCCAGAATCTTGTATTGGATGCGTTGAGTGTGAACTTAGCTGTCCTGACTTTGCTATATATGTAGCAGATAGACAAGAGTATAAAGCAGCTGGGTTTAGTTTCGCTAAGATAACTGATGAAGCTAAAGAACGTCAAGCTGCTATTGTCGCAAACAATTATATGTCACTTAGTGAACAAGGAGTTAAATAATGGCAACTAGAGAAGTAATATCTACAGGAAATGAATTAGCTGCTATGGCAGCTGTTGATGCGGGCTGTATGTTTTTTGGTGGTTATCCTTTAACACCGTCAAGTGAAGTAATGCATGTTATCTCTGACCTTTTACCAAAAAAGGGTGGAGTAGCAATCCAAATGGAAGATGAAATTGCTGGTATTTGTGCAGTAATCGGTGCTGCTATGGTTGGTCAGCGCGCACTAACTGCAACTTCAGGACCAGGAATGAGTTTAAAAGCTGAACAATTAGGACTTGCTCAAATGACAGAAGTACCTTTAGTCTGTGTAAATGTTATGCGTGGTGGTCCATCAACTGGTCTTCCAACTCGTGTATCTCAAGGTGACATCCTTCAAGCTAAAAACCCATCACATGGTGATTATAAATCAATTACACTATGTGCTGGATCATTAGCTGAGTGTTATACTGAAGTTGTAAGAGCTTTCAATTTAGCAGATAGATTTATGCAACCAGTTATCGTTTTACTAGATGAGACTATTGGTCATATGCATGGAAAAGCTGATATCCCAACTGCAGAGGATGTTGAAGCTGGAATTGTGCCAAGAAAAAGATTTGATGGTCCGGCAGAAGAGTATTTTCCATATGGTGTTGGGCATGATGAGCCAGCGGTCCTTAACCCAATGTATGAAGGTTATAGATACCACTTCACAGGACTTCATCATGATAAAAATGGTTATCCTACTGAAGAGATCGAGACTTGTAGAAAACTAATCCAAAGATTAGAAGATAAAGTAGCTCTTCATGAAGATGAAGTTGAGTCATATGAAGAATTTATGATGGATGATGCTGAAGTGATGATTATTGCTTATGGTTCTGTATCACTTGCTGCTAAAGAGTCAATTAGACACTTAAGAAAAGAGGGTATTAAAGCTGGGCTATTTAGACCAATCACTATTTGGCCTTCTCCAGCAGTAAAAATCAAAGAGCATACTGATAAAATCGAAAAAGTTTTAGTTGTTGAGTTAAATATTGGTCAATACCATAGTGAGATTCAAAGAGCAGCTGCAAGACTTGATATTGATGGGCTTTTTAAAGTTAATGGAAGACCAATATCTCCACATGAAATTGTTAGCAAAGTAAAGGAGTTATAAGATGGCGTTTAATTATGATAAATATTTAAGACTTGAAAAGATGCCAACATTATGGTGTTGGGGTTGTGGTGATGGTGTTATTCTTAAAGCATTCGTTAGAGCAATTGAAAAAATCGGTATATCTCAAGATGATGTATGTGTAGTATCAGGAATAGGGTGCTCAGGAAGATTCTCTTCTTATGTTGACTTTAACACAGTTCACACAACTCATGGTAGAACTATTGCTTATGCGACAGGAATCAAACTTGCTCGTCCTGATAAAATGGTTGTATGTGTTGCTGGAGATGGCGATGCTCTTGCTATTGGTGGTAACCATACTATTCATGGCTGTAGAAGAAACATTGACTTAACTATGATAATTATCAACAATTTTATCTATGGTTTAACAAACTCACAAACTTCTCCAACTACACCAAAAGGTATGTGGACAGTTTCACAAAAAGCAGGAAACATAGATCCTACTTTTGATACTTGTAAACTTGCAATCGCCGCAGGAGCTTCATTTGTTGCTCGTGAGAGTATGCTAGATCCTAAGAAACTTGAAAAAGCATTGATTAAAGCTATGCAACATAAAGGTTTTTCAATGATGGAAGTACTTTCTAACTGTCATATTAACCTTGGTAGAAAAAATAAAATGGTCTCTGCTATGGAAAACCTTGAGTGGATCGATAGTATTACTGCTCCTAAGAAAAAATTTGACGCGATGACCCCAGAAGAACAACTTAATATTCTTCCTACTGGTATCTTAAAAGAAGATCTAGAGGCTGATGAATATTGTGACATGTATGCTGAGATCCAAAAAGTACATCAGGGTGAGAGAAAAACAATCACTCAAGATGACTTTGCTAAAAAAATATAAGGAGACACAATGAGTAAAACATTAATGAGATTTACAGGCGTTGGTGGACAAGGTGTTCTTCTTGCTGGTGAGATTTTTGCAGCTGCAAAAATTAAAACTGGTGGTCATGGACTAAAAACTGCAACATATACATCACAAGTTCGTGGTGGACCTACTGTTGTTGATATTCAACTTGACGATGAAGAGATTTATTACCCATATGCAAATGATGGAGAGATAGGTTTTATGCTTTCAGTTGCACAGAAGAGTTATATTCTCTTTAAAGATGGTGTTCAACCAGGTGGAACAATAGTAGTTGATCCAAATCTTGTTCATCCAACTGATGAGGATAGAAAAACTTGGAAGATATATGAGATTCCTATCATTACAATTGCTAAAGAAGAGGTTGGTAATGTTATTACTCAATCTGTTGTAGCACTTGCAATTGCAAATACTATGATGAATGCTATAGATAAAAATACCCTTATAGATACGATGCTCTCAAAAGTTCCTGCTAAAGTTCATGAGGTAAATAAAAAGGCATATGAACTTGGTGAAAAATATGCTAAAGAAGCTATGAGTAAATGATTATTGTTAGAGATATTTCAAGATAGCTGAAATATCCTTATATTCAAAAAAAGACAATCTTAGAAGTAGGATTGTCTTTTTTTAGGACTCAAGCTAATATTAATTAGTATTAGATTAGCGATACTTTGAGTTGTAGATCTAATACTAGTGAATATTAATTTAATAACTTCTTTCATTTTTACTTTTCATATTATAAAATATTACATCTTTATACTTTCCCAAAAAAACTCAACATGTTTTTCAAACTGGGTTGATAATATATTTGCAGAGTTGTTATCAAACCTCATTAGTGTCACTTGAAGTCTTATGTAGAATAGGGTGGATAAAAACTCATACGATATCATCATTGGATCTTGAGATCTTATAAGTGAGTTTTGCATCATAATAAAAAAAGCTTCCGAGAGCATCTTTACATTCTTATCATGAAATTCGCTCATAAACTGCTCTCTAAGCTCTTTGTTGGCAAAAAGCTCTATCATGAGTAACCTGAACATATTTTCGTTGTTTTTATCAAAAGTAAGGAGCTTATACTGCATCACAAAGTTTTGTAAAAAAACTTTACCTTTTAAGGCTGACTCTTTTATATCTAGCTCTTCTTTTGTAAAAGGGGAGCTAAAAATACCTTTAGCTACTTCTAAAAAAATATCTTCCTTATTCTTGTAATGATTATATATTGCACTCTCTCTAATACCAACTTCTTTAGCTATTTTTCTCATACTTGTAGCTCTATAACCAAACTCTGAGAATAGGGTGGTTGATACTTTTAGTATCTTATCTTTAGTTGAGTTTTTCTTTACTACGCTCGTGTTTTGGGGCATTTTTAAACCTTTTTATTATTCTATGAACAAGTGTTAATCTAAGTAAAAGTATATATGAACAAGTGTTAATGTAAGCTTAGAGATAAGAGAACGACTGTTCATATATTAGCTAGACCAAAAGAACGATCGTTCATATAGTTTAAAAACTGATTTAAAGGAAGTTTTTTGTAGTATTTCACAGGTACAGCAGATAGTTACTTGTATACTAGATATGCAAGAGGAAAGTCCGAGCTGCTATAAGACAGTGCTCCATTTAACTAATGGCCGTAGTAATACGAGGGAAAGTGCAACAGAGAATAGACAACTACTTATTTGTCGCATATCTGAACAAAGTCCAGATATGCTTTCGCTAGTCGCTATGACACTAAAGTACAAAAATGCTTTCGGCATTTTCACCTAAAGTGGACATATCGATGTGTGAGCAATAGTAGTTACGGTGAAAGGGCGGTGTAAGAGACCACCAGTCTTTATGGCAACATAGAGAGCTTGTAAACCCAGCATGGCAGTAAGAAACAGATGGTCAGCGTCTTATATAGCTACTGTTTCGCTAGAAGTGCTACGCGAGTAGCAAAGTAGATTAATTACTATCAACACAAAACTCGGCTTACGCTGTACCTAATAACAAGCAATAGACAAGACATACTAACTAGTATTAACTTTCAAGAGAATTTACATTATGTTAACCAATAGGTATAGCAACCAAATTAAGTATAAATAATAGTCTTATCGTTTATCTATTGGTTAGCATATTGCATACAATCAATTAAAATGGAGAAAAATATGAATGAAAGAAAAAAACAACTCATTACTGATATACAAAACCTTTTAAACTCTTATAATACTGATAACACTACATCCATCAACCCTAGTCTATTAGAATTTATGGATGAAAATACTCTTATTAGTATTATAGATTCTCTTTTAAATCAAAAAGAAAATCTAATTAAAGCTGATGAAGAGTGGCTTGAGAAGTTTAAAAAATATGATAATTAGTTTTTGTAAGCAATTAACGTAAATTAATTGAATATTTAAAAATGTTTTTTTAATCCTCTTTAGCCCCCTATTTCTAAGCTTTTTAAACTTATTTGTTTTTTTTAAATGTCAATTGTGCTTCATTTGTTACTAAAAAGTATGTATAATATTATTAATTTAAAACAATAAGGGACACAATATGGCAAATATTGACTTAGTTCAGTTAACTGGACAAACAAAAAAACTTACCGCGATGATAGTTGAAGATGAAAAAGTAACAAATGAGTTGCTAAGTTCTACTTTTAAAAATTTCTTTTCTGATGTATATTCTTGTTTTGATGGTGAAGAAGCATTAAAGACATACAACAAAATAAAACCTGATGTTGTTTTTGTTGACATTGTTATGGCTGGAATGGATGGTATTGAACTATCAAGAAAAATCCGTCAAATTAACCCTACTCAAATTATTATAGTTATCTCAGCAAGTAATGATATAGAGAAAATCTCTGAATCTATAGAGGTTGGAGTAAATAGTTTTATTCAAAAACCAATAGATACTAAAAAGATTATTGAGCTCTTAACTAGCGTTGTTGCTATGGTTTCTAAAAAAAGAAAGATTGAGACTAAAACATTTTCTATCTCTCTTCCATTAGATCTTTACGACTTAGTAAATGACAATGCAAAAGCAGAAAGTATTTCTAAAAATGCAGTTATTATTAGAGCATTAAGAGGTTTTTACGAATAATATATAAACTTTTACCGAGCCGACGAAATTTAAGGTTTTTTTAACGAATCACTTTATATAATTTCGGCTCGGTTTTTAAATCGTCTTTAAGTGGCCCCATCGTCTAGCGGTCAGGATCCATGGTTTTCATCCATGTTACAGGAGTTCAATTCTCCTTGGGGTCACCACTTTCTCTTCAAACTCCCCTACTTTAATTATATTTATATTTGATTCATTCTTGATATTAAAATTAACCCAATATATGAAAAGTTATATCTCACATTAGTGTAAATTATGCTATTATGAACTAATATTAAGACTAGGAAATTTATGTCATTTAACACACTTGGGTTATCAACTCCATTATTAAAAGCTATTAAAGAGCAAGGTTACACAGAGCCTACTCCAATTCAAAAACAATCTATCCCTGTAATATTAGATAGAAAAGATATACTTGCCGGTGCACAAACTGGAACAGGTAAAACAGCGGGATTTACTCTTCCGATATTAGAACTTCTAAGCCGTTCAAAACCAAAAGACAAGCCTCATCATGTAAAAGTACTAATACTTACTCCTACAAGAGAACTAGCAGCGCAAGTTGGCGAGAGCGTAGCACTCTATGGAAAGTTTCTACCATTTAAATCATGTGTAATTTTTGGCGGTGTAAAAATAAACCCTCAGATCTCACAACTTCGCAAAGGTATGGACATTGTCGTAGCAACTCCTGGACGACTTTTGGATCATTTAAGCCAAAAGACAATAGATCTCTCTAAGGTAGATTTTTTAGTTTTAGATGAAGCAGACAGAATGTTAGATATGGGTTTCATTAACGATATAAGAAAGATTTTAGAAGTCTTACCTAAGCAGAGACAAAACCTGCTCTTCTCAGCTACATATTCAGATGAGATAAAAAAACTCTCAGATAGACTTCTAAACTCTCCAACTCTTATAGAAGTTGCACAAAGAAATACTGCATCTGAGATCGTTAAACAAGCAGTTTACCCAGTAGATAAAGGTAGAAAACGAGAACTTCTAACGCATCTTATAAAAGAAGGTGACTGGAAGCAAGTTTTAGTCTTTAGTAGAACTAAGCATGGCGCAAACCGCTTAGCTGGGCAGTTAGAGTCAGATGGCATAACAGCAGTCGCAATACATGGAAACAAAAGTCAAAACGCTAGAACAAAAGCTTTGTCTGACTTTAAAAAAGGTGAGGTACGGGTTCTCGTAGCTACTGATATTGCAGCTCGTGGAATCGACATAGATCATCTCCCTCATGTAGTTAACTTTGAACTTCCAAATGTAAGTGAAGATTATGTTCATCGTATTGGTAGAACTGGTCGTGCTGGAAATAAAGGTGAAGCTATCTCACTTGTTTGTATAGATGAAGACGAGTACTTAGCAAATATTGAAAAACTTATAAAAAAAGACATTCCTAAAGTATGGCTAAAAGGCTTCAAACCAGATCCATCAATAAAAGCAGAACCTATTAATCAAGGTGGCGGAGGAAGAGGTCGTGGCGGAAACTCAAGAAGTAGACCGAGAAATAAAGCTGCACAAAATACGGCTAAATCGAAAAATGCTTCAGGTAGAAGAAGATAAATTAACAAATCAGCATTTAACTTAAGATTTGTTAGAATCATAAAAATTATTTTTAGGAAATTTCATGTTAAGATTTGCACCTAGTCCAACTGGTGATATGCACATAGGGAACTTACGAGTCGCCCTATTTAACTATATTGTCTCACAACAAAAAAAAGAAGATCTAATAGTTCGCATTGAAGATACAGACAAAGAGAGAAATATTGAGGGAAAAGATCAAGAGATACTAGGTATCTTAGAACTTTTTGGCATCACCTACTCTCAAGTTATGTATCAGAGCGAAAATTACCGCTTTCACTCTGCTATGGCTTTGCAACTCATACATGACAAAAAAGCATTTAGCTGCTTTTGCTCTCCTGAGTGGCTTGAAAAAAAACGAGAAGAGGCGAAAGAGAACAAGGAAGCCTATAGATACGATGATGCTTGTAGAAATCTACCCGATGAGCTAGTTATCGACAATCTAAACCCTTTTACTATCAGACTAGCAAGACCATCGAATACTATAATTATAGATGATCTAATAAAAGGAAGTGTAAGTTTTGAACCTGATGCAGTAGATAGTTTTATCATTATGCGTCAAGATAAGACTCCAACTTACAACTTTGCTTGTGCAGTAGATGATATGCTTAGTGACATCTCTTTGGTTATTCGTGGTGAAGATCATATGAGTAACACTCCAAAACAAGATCATATACGAAAATCTTTAGGTTATGAGAAAAATGTCCAATACGCACATTTACCTATCATATTAAATGATATTGGTAAAAAAATGAGCAAAAGAGATGATGCTTCTAGTGTAAAATGGCTTTTAGAAGAGGGTTTTATTCCAAGTGCTATTTCAAATTATTTAATATTAATCGGAAACAAGCCTCCCTGTGAGATCTTTGACCTAAAAGATGCTTTGGAGTGGTTTGATCTAGAAAATATCTCAAAGTCCCCTGCTCGCTTTAGTATAGATCTATTAAGACATATAAACAAAGAACATCTAAAGAAGATGGATGCAACTGAACTATCAAGATATGTAGGCTTTGCAGATGCAAATATTGGTGAACTTGCAAAGATTTACCTAGAAGAGGCATCAACTACAAAAGAGTTAAAATCTAAAATAACTGCTATTTTTGCTCCAAAAGAGATACCACAAGAATTTAGTGACTCTGCAATAGTTTTAGTCAAAACTATTAAAGAAGCACCCCACTTTGAAGAATATGACGAGTTTAAAAACTATGTTATGAAAACTTCACAACTTAAGGGTAAAAACTTTTTCAAACCGCTTAGAATTTTACTAACGGGTAAAGAAAATGGTCCAGATCTTGCTTTGGTTTATAAATATTTGAAAAATTATTTAGGAGAGATTATTAAATGAGTGTATTAATAGAAATTATCCAAGGTTTAGGCTCTATTATTGTTAGTCTTATTACGATATATATTTGGGTTATTATCATAACTGCACTTTTGAGTTTTGTAAATCCAGATCCATATAATCCAATAGTACAGTTTTTAAACAGAATAACGCAACCAGCTTATAGATTTGTTAGAAGATTTATAAGAACTCATTTTAATGGCATTGATCTAGCTCCACTTATCATAGTCATAGCCTTGCAAGTTCTAATAGTTTTACTATCTGCCCTACTTCGTTCTTTTTAGTCAATGTTTAAGCTCTTTTTACTACTTTTCATATCAGCATCTCTAAGTGCTGATATAACACTTCAAGATATAGAATCAAAACCAGCTAGCCGAATGAAAAACTTTATGATTTGGCAGTTTTTAAAACAAGACATAACTCCCAAAGAAGCAGATCTTGCATACTCTTTAGTTGAGGGCAATAGTTATAAAATATATAGGGAATATATTAAAAAAACTGACAACAAAGATATAAAAAAAAGAATCTCGTGCCAACAAGAAAAAAATCTTCTTAAAATTGAAGATGAAGAGTGTCTAAACCTTGCTTTTTCTCTTTACAAAACTCTTCCTATGACAAAGGAACAAAGAGAAGAATTAGCTTTGAAAATAAAAGAAGAATCTAAAAAAAATCTTTTAAAAATTCAGAGTGAGCCATATACACAAGAAGCTTATGAAAAATATGATGCTACTACGATTCTTACTAACTTTATAAGTACAACAAAAAAACATAGAAGAGAAAATTTAAACATCTATCTTGATGAGGCTTTTATAAACTCTCTTGAGGGTTCATGGAAAATATCACAGTTTGTAGATATAGTTTTACATGATGAAAATCTAGATAAGTTAAAACAATCACTTTTAAAGTTAAGAGGTGATACTCTAGACTCTAAAACAAACTTTCATCTCGCTCTTAACCATCTCTTGCATCAAAACAAGAACGAAGCGATATCCTTTTTCGAACTCTCAATGAAAAAAGCTAAACATAGAATAGACGTAGACAAAAATTACTTCTGGATCTACAAAGTGAGCAAAGATAGTAATTACTTAAATGAGCTACTAAAGAGTAGCGATATAAATATCTATACTCTTTATGCACATGAGATGCAAAACAAAGAAGTAGATAACTATTTTAGTGCAGTTGAAACTAATGATCTTGTATCTCAAAGAGATCTCAAAGATCCTTTTGAATGGAGCACTATCTTACAAGAGATAAGAGAATCACCACAAGATAAGCTTTATGAGTTATCACAAGAATATATGAACCAAGAGATGATACCAGTCCAAACCATGATACTTGAGAGAGCTTATAGCTATAAGATGCATGGATTTGTTATGCCATATAGTAACTACTTAAGAGATGTAGAAAATGATGATAAAGCTCTCATCTATGCGATAATGCGTCAAGAGAGTAATTTTATACCATCAGCCTTGTCTCGCTCTTATGCTTTAGGTTTGATGCAAATTATGCCTTTTTTGACAGATGATCTCTCAAAAAGGGTTAAAGATCCAGTAGGGAGTTATGAAGATATGTTTATCCCTAAAAACAACATAAACTACGCTCTAAAACATCTTGCTTGGATGAAGAAATCTCTATACCACCCTCTTTTTATGGCTTATGCTTACAATGGTGGAATGGGTTTTTTAAGAAGACATCTTGAAGGTGGAACTTTTAGCAACTCAGAATATGAGCCATATCTTAGTATGGAACTTATGGCAAATAACGAGAGCAGAGAGTATGGTAAAAAAGTCTTAGCAAACTATGTAATGTATAAGAAAGTCTTAGGAGAAGATGTTTCCATTATTCATCTTTTTGATAGACTAAAACATCCGAGTGAGACTGATCGGTTTCGAGAACAAGGTTAAGCTTATTTTCACTCTCTTGCTTAAATGCCACAAGATAGTATAAAGTCCACTCATTTCTAACCAATGTAAGATGCGAAAATCTATTATTTGCTTCTAGTTTTTTTATCTTTATTGGTAGTTTAGAGTTTAGCCTCATTGTAAGCTCTATATCGTCAAGTTTTTTTGGATCAAACATCTCTTTTTTGTCTTTTAAATAGAGATAGACATAAAAATACTCATCATTTGTAAATACTTTAGGGTAGACTTTATTTAGGTAGATTGTAGTTACTATCCCATCTATATTTTGTAACATTTTTATCTTTGAACTTTGTAGATTCGCAGCACTTAATTCTTGATCTTCTTGCATATTGAACTTATCAAAGGCATTTTTATCAGCACAAGCCGTAAAAAGTGTAAAAAATGCAAAAAGGCTCAAAATTGATACTATATATTTCATACTATTTCCTAATGATTTTTAAAGAATTATAGCTTATTAAACAAGCTTTTAAAGACTATTTTGTATAATCACTTAAAATTTAAATATAAAAGATATAACTTGAAAAAAAGATTAGCAGTTGCATTTACAGGACCATCAAACAGTGGAAAAACTACACTTATTTTAAAAGTAGCAAGAAAGCTCATACATGAGCAAGGCAAAAAAGTAGCTATTATCAAGCATGATCCAAGCGATAAGGCTCGTTTTGATGTTGAGGGAAAAGATAGCTACAAGTTCTCGGACACTGGTGCTGAAGTTATTGTAACATCTCCGACAAGAACTACATACTTCTCAAAAGAAAACAAAGATTTAGATGAGATGATTAGACTCTTTGATGATTTTGATATTTTACTTGTGGAGGGTTTAAAGAACCTTCCCCTCCCACGCATAAGTATCTTTAGAGATTCATTAGATAGTGATTATTTTCCTTACATGGATGCTCTAGCTATTGATGATAGTATAGATACAAGTAAGTATGAGATACCAAAAGGTGTAGATGTTCTAGATCTAGATGAGTGTGAAGATGTGATATCTTGGATACTCAAAAATGCAAAGGAAGTATAGATGACAGATATATTTGAAGCGATTCAGAAAACTGCAAAAAGAATTAAAAAAGCCATAGATGTAAAAGATATAGGCTATTCACAACAAGCTAATAGCTCTGGAGAGACTCAACTTCAGCTTGATATTCAGTGCGATATGATTATTGAAGAGGAGTTCTCACAGGTTCCTTCTATCCATACAATAGCGAGTGAAGAGAAAGAAAAAGAGATGCTGCTAAATGAAAATGGAAAGTATTTTATAGCTTATGATCCCCTTGATGGCTCATCTTTAGTTGATGTAAACTTGAGTGTTGGATCTATCTTTGGGATCTATGAAGGTGCATTTGAAGCTAAAAAAATGGTAGCTTCTTGTTATGTTGTTTTTGGTCCTAGAGTTGAGATGGTCTTTGCTCACAACAAGACAAAACTACATCTACTTCAAGGTGAGGACTGGGTTTTTGTAAAAGAGATTCGTTTACAAGATAAGGGAAATCTAAACGCACCTGGTGGAACTCAACAAAATTGGGAACCATATCACAAAGAGATGGTAGATAGTTTTTTTGCTGAGGGTTACAGACTAAGATATTCAGGTGGTATGGTTCCAGACTTGCACCAGATACTTCTAAAAGGTGGTGGACTTTTCTCTTACCCCAACACAAGTGACAGACCAAATGGTAAACTTCGTAAACTTTTTGAAGTTTTTCCTTTCGCTTTTGCCTTTAAAAAAGCTGGTGGAGAAGGTACTGATGGAGAGTTTGATCTTATGGCACTGGAGTGTACTGGTATACATGAGACATCACAATGTTTCTTTGGTTCAAAATATGAGATCGCAAGAGTAAAAGAAGTCTATGCAAACAACAGATAGTATGCAAGCCGATAAGTTCGAACTTTATCTTGATGAGATGATACAAAAAGTTCAGGATTGTCAAAAAGATAGAACCTTAGAATCTTGTAGTTTATGTGAAAAATACTTAGCTTGTGAACTAAGAACTGAATACATAAGTGCTGTTTACAACAGTATGTCAAAAGGTGAAACTGGCGGTTTTGAGTTTTAAAAACTCCAAGATGCTTAAAAAAATAGCTCAAAACAACAAAGTGTGAGAACCTTGTGTTTAGCAAAACGCAAGCACTTTTAGAATTGGGCTAGCCCAATGGGCTTTCTGCCGAAGAAAACCAACGCGCGCCCTGAAGGAAGTACCCTTGGGGTATTAGCGTAGCCAAAGGGACTTGTTCCTTTGGCGTGAGAAAATAAAATGAAGGATTTTCCTTTCATTTTAAGAATTAAAATTAAAGGAATATTATTTTGAATAAGTATATAACTACACCTATCTACTATGTTAATGGCGAAGCACATATTGGTCATGCTTATACAACTTTTATAGCAGACACCGTGGCTAGATATGAGAAGCTAAAGGGTAACAAGACTTACTTTTTAACTGGAACTGATGAACATGGTCAAAAGATAGAAGAGTCAGCACAAAAGAGTGGTAAACCTACTCAAGAGTTTGCAGATGAGATAAGTGCTACTTTTAAAAATCTTTGGGATGAGTTTGAAATAGATTATGATAAGTTTATTAGAACTACAGATGCAGATCATATGAAAGGCGTTCAGAAGGCTTTTGAAGTTATGCATGCTAAAGGCGATATTTATAAAGATTTTTATGAAGGTCACTACTGCGTTAGTTGTGAGACTTTTTTTCCTGAGACTCAACTCGTAGATGGAGAGTTCTGCCCTGATTGTGGTAAGCCTACAAATGTTGTAAAAGAAGAGAGTTACTTCTTCAGACTCTCAAAGTATGAAAATGCACTTCTTGAATATTACGAGCAAAATCCTGATTTTATACTCCCTCGTTCTCGTGCAAATGAAGTTAAAAACTTTGTAAAAGGCGGATTAAGAGATCTCTCTGTTACTCGTACTTCTTTTACTTGGGGCGTTCCTTTACCAGAATCTATGAATGATAAAGAGCATGTTATGTATGTTTGGCTAGATGCACTTATGAACTATGTAACTGCACTAGGTTATGGCAAAGATGATGCAAACATGGAGTTTTGGCCTGCTTCTATGCAACTAGTAGGTAAGGACATCTTGCGTTTTCATGCTATTTACTGGCCTGCGTTTCTTATGAGTTTAGACCTACCTCTTCCAAAACATATAGGTGCTCATGGTTGGTGGACTAGAGATGGTGAGAAGATGAGTAAGTCTAAGGGTAATGTTGTCTCTCCAAGAGAAGTTTCAAATGCTTATGGAGTTGAAAATCTTAGATACTTTATGCTTAGAGAAGTTCCTTTTGGTCAAGATGGAGATTTCTCTCAAAGAGCACTAATAGACAGAATAAACTCTGAGCTTAGTAACGATCTTGGAAACCTATTAAATCGCATCATAGGGATGAGTGGTAAGTATTCTGATTTTGAGATAGATAGTAAAGATGTGCAAAAATATCATACAAAAGAGCTTGATGCTATGAACGGGGCTCTTGCAAATCTTGATGAGTTTATGCAAAATATGCAGACTCATAGATACTTAGAAGAATTATGGAAACTCTTTGCTATAGGAAACAAAGCCATAGAAGAACATGCTCCATGGACTAAGATGAAAGAAGACAAGAGAGATGAAGCGCTAGCTACTGTGGCACTAGTTGCTAATATCTTGGCAAAAGCTTCTATCATGCTTAGTCCTGTTATGCCAAAGACAACTGAGACAATTGCAGATGCACTGAACTTTACTATAGATAATAGTAGCTATAACGAGTTTGTAATTGATAAAAAACTATTGAAACTATTTAATATCAAACAAGTTCCACCTCTCTTTCCTCGCGTTGAAGAGCCTTTAATGGCGGAAGCTCCTGAAGCTCAACCAAATAAGCCAGAAGAAGAGTCTAAAGAAGAAGTAGAGAGAGACAATCTTATAGAGATAGGTCAGTTTTTTGAAACTTCACTAAAAGTTGGACATATCATCGAAGCTGAGGAAGTTCCAAAGAGTAAAAAACTTCTAAAACTTCAAGTAGATCTAGGCGATAGTGATATTCGTCAAGTTGTGGCTGGTATCAAAGAGTTTTACTCAGCTGAGGATTTAGTTGGAACAGAGGTTTGTGTAGTTGCAAACTTAAAACCTGCAAAACTTATGGGTATGATCTCAGAGGGAATGCTTCTTGCTGCTAAGGATGAAGATGGTCTATGTTTAGTTAGACCTGAAAAACCTAAAAAAGCAGGAACACCGATTGGATGAGACTTGAAAACCTCTTGGCACTTACACATGGAGTGCTTATAAATGAGCCATGTGTAAGTAGTTTTGAAAACACTGTTTTTGATGCAAATAGAGTAAAAAGAGGAGATCTTTTTTTTGCCTACAAGCAAGAGGATATAGAAGTTGCTGTAAACAATGGTGCTTATGGGATTGTTTTTGACAAGTCAACAAGGGTAAGTGATAGTGAGATAGCTTGGATAAAAGTAGATGAGTTAGATGAGGCTATAAAAAGGCTTCTTCGTTTTAAACTTATTGAAAAAGAAGTAGTTGCTTATGAGTGCAATGAGGTTGTACTAAAGCTAGCTTTACAAGTCATAACACAAAATAATTTTTTAGTTATTCATGGAGATATGAGAAGTGTTTTTAAGTCTCTTTGGCAAGTACAAGAGAGAACTACTATACTCTTTTGCCCTACTCTAAACTCTAGAGATATCTTTACAAATATACGAAGTTTGTCCAAAAATACAAGAGCTTCCATAGAAATAATGGAGCAAACTCTTTTTGAGACCTCTTTTATATATGATAATGTTTTTTATGAGAGACAATTAATATCTCCTTTTTTTATTCCATACTTAGAAGAACTTCTGCATCTATTTAAGAGTTTAAAAGTAGATTTTAGACTTAGAAAGTTTACGCCAATAGATCATTTTCAAGCTGTATTTACAAATAAAAATTTTGAGATAAAAGAGTTTGGAACTAGTGATAAAGTGCTTATTTTTGAGCAAAACACAAGTATTATAGAGAGTGAAGTGAAATTTTTACACTTTAACGCACCTTGGGCAAAGATAATCATCATAATCCCAAACTCTCTTGATATTTCACAAGATGAGACTATCTTTAAATATAAACACCAAAACGAAATACTAGGTATTTTAAAGCAAAATAGTTTTCATTTTGCTCTGATTGTTGGAGTGGATAAAAGCATCTTAGAAAAAAAGACGCCCTACCACACTCAGTTAACTCTTTTTTAATTTATATTTTTCTTTATCTCAACGATAAAGTCACCTATATCATCATAGAGAGCCTGCAAGTCTTCTTCATGTTCTACTTCATCAGCTAAGATCTGAGAGACAATATCATAAGTAACTATATCTTTGTCTCTTGTTATATCTGCTAAGCTAGAGTAAACACTAATTGCGCACTGTTCACCTTTAATGGCTTGCTCTAAAACAGATAAGACACTTGGATCCTCCGGTGCTTCATAATCACAGTTGGAGTTTTTTGTCCATTCATTTGGATGAAGAATTGGTGTGCCACCAAGTTGTAAAATTCGGTCAGCTACCATTTCAGCATGACGTAACTCATCAGCGGCATGTTGAATAAGCTCAGCAACGGCAGCATCTTTCATAATGCCTTTTATTACTTTTGCTTCAACAAAGTACTGATAATATGCAAGCCACTCATCACAATAAGCTTTATTTAGTAGATTTACAACTTCTGTTGCTTCTATACCTTTGAGTATCGAAATTCCTCTTTTTGCCATAATTTACTCCTTGTTTATTTACATCTAAAAGACAATAGTAACATATCTAAATAAACTCTCTCTTTAGTGCATCTTTATTTATCTTACTTTTATCACTTTGCACGAGTGGGAGGGACTTTTTATATATAACTTTACATGGAATCATATAAGAAGCAAGATGCTTTTTAAGCTCAAAGATTATCTCTTTTGGAGCTAACTCGCTAAGAGCTGAGTAAACCATAACGATCTCCTCTTCTATCTCCTCATTTTTTATAGAAAAGACTGCACACTCTTTGATCTGAGGTAGATTTTTCTCTACAACAGACTCAATCTCAAAAGGTGAGACTCTAAATCCTCTAGTTTTTATCATATCATCATCTCTTGATACAAAGTAGAGATAACCCTCTTCATCTTTATAAACATAGTCTCCAGATGCAACCACTACTTCATCTCTTAGTTGACCTTCTAAGTTTATGATATCTTTTAAA